>Ga0335394_10006277_pt1 | contig 13420 bp, 9 predicted proteins | sample MAT03_FD_205741 | JGI IMG/M metagenome (GOLD analysis project Ga0335394, IMG submission 205741) | Freshwater microbial communities from Lake Fryxell liftoff mats and glacier meltwater in Antarctica - MAT-03 (spades assembly) (version 2) ...
TCGTTGAACAGATCTGCGAGCAGCCACATGAGGAACGTCGAGAACAAAGCCGGTTTGTCTTGCACGCCCGGGATCTCCAGCAGGCTCACAATTCCCTTGCCGTCGGCCGTCGTGCGCAAGAACAGCGCGGTGTCGATTTCGGGCTCGCCGAAGAAGACGTCAGCACCCTCGTTCGCAAAGGTGATGAGCTCGCGCAGGATCACGCCAGCGGTAGCCGCCGAGATGCCGCCGATGTTCTTCAGCTCTGGCTTGCCCTCGTCGCTCGTGAGCCACTGCAACACGGCACGGAGGTCTTCGAGATCGACCAGCGGCAGCCCGGCCTGATCGGCGTAGTGAAAGACGAGGCCGAGACATGACTCTTGCGTCGCGTTAAGGCCCAGCACTTTTGACAACAACAGCGGGCCGAAACTCGAGACGGTCGCCCGGATCGGCACTCCAATTCCGAGACCGCCAAGCGTGAAATATTCAGTCGGGGATGCCGCGGGCAGCCAGTGCTGGCCGATCGAAGCCGTGCGTTCCAGCAGTTTCTCGTTCGGCTGGCCCGGGCTCGCGATGCCTGACAGGTCACCCTTGATGTCGGCGGCGAAGACCGGAACGCCGGCGGCGGAGAGTTGCTCGGCGAGCACCTGGAGAGTCTTCGTCTTGCCCGTTCCGGTCGCTCCCGCGACGAGACCGTGACGATTCACCATCGCGATCGGGATGCGAATGGGAACGTCGGCAAGCGGGTCACCGTTGACGAGGGCGCCCATCTCGAGCGCTGGGGCGTCGAAGGTGTAGCCAGCGCGGATGGTTTCGATTTGCTCTGGTGATAGCGGGCCGCTGGTTGAGCGGTCAGTCGTCTCCCTCGGAGGCGAAGCCTCCTCGGCGCTGGCGTCGGGGCGACGCGATGCGTCGCTTCCGGCTTCAGCGCGCTCTGCGGCAAGTGCCGCCTCCGCTTCGGCGAGGGCTTTCTTCGCTGATTCAACTTGCGCCGCGGCATGCGTCATGTGGCTAGCCTATTGACTCGATTGGTTCGCACGCGGCGTCAGCGGACGGTGGGGTCGAGTGCTGGGTCGATCGCGAGCGGTGCCGACGTTGCTGCGATTACATCGGCCACAGTCACCCCCGGCGCGAGCTCGCGCAGCACGAGGCCGCGTGGCGTCACGTCAATGACCGCGAGGTCGGTAATGATGCGGTCGACGCAGGCGCGCCCCGTCAATGGCAGGGTGCATTCTTCGACGATCTTGGCCGAGCCGTCTTTCGCAACATGCTCCATGACGACGATGACGCGGTCGGCGCCGGAGACGAGGTCCATCGCGCCGCCCATGCCCTTGATGAGTTTGCCCGGAACTGCCCAGTTGGCGATGTCACCGGCGACAGACACTTGCATGGCGCCAAGCACGGCCGTAGCGATGCGGCCACTCCGGATCATGCCGAAGCTCGCAGCAGAGTCGAAGTAGGACGCGCCCGGCAAGACCGTCACGGTCTCTTTGCCAGCGTTGATGAGCGCGGCATCCTCGTCACCTTCGAATGGATATGGACCGACGCCGAGCACCCCGTTCTCGGAGTGCAAGACGACCGTGACGCCATCCGGCACATAGTTGGGAATGAGGGTCGGCAGTCCGATGCCGAGATTGACGTAGGTGCCGTCGCGCAATTCGAGGGCTGCGCGCGCCGCGAGTTCGTCCCTGGTCAGCGCCATCTTAAACCGCCCGGCATCTCAGACCGCTCGCCATCTCAGACCGCCCGGCTTCGAACGGTCGTCTTCTCGATCGGGCGAGCAGCGGCTTCGGCTTCGCTGAGCAACACAATCCGATCGACGTAGATGCCAGCCAAGTGCACGTCTTCTGGATCGATCTCGCCAAGCTCAACGAGTTCCGCGACCTCGGCGATCGTGATCCGGCCGGCCATCGCCGCGAGCGGGTTGAAGTTGCGGGCGGACTTCTCAAAGACAAGATTGCCGTGCCGGTCGCCGCGAAGTGCGCGCACAAGCGCGAAGTCGGCGCGAATCGCCTCCTCGAGCACGTACTGCTTCCGGCTGCCGAGTGAGTCGAACTCCCGCACCTCCTTGGCTGGGGAAGTGACGAGCACAGTTCCATCGGCTGCGTACCGCCACGGTAGCCCGCCGTCAGAAACCGCGGTCCCCACGCCGGTCGGCGTGAAGAAAGCGGGGATGCCAGACCCACCCGCGCGAAGTCGTTCGGCGAGCGTTCCTTGCGGCGTAAGTTCGACCTCGACTTCACCGCCGAGGTACTGGCGTGCAAACTCTCGGTTCTCGCCGATATATGAAGCGATAATACGACGGATGCGCCCGGCGCTCAGCAGCTCGCCGAGGCCGACGCCGTCGACACCGCAGTTGTTTGACACGACTTCGAGGTCGGATGCTCCGGCCTCAAGCAGCGCGTGAATGAGCACGAACGGCACCCCGCAAAGCCCGAACCCTCCCGCGGCAATGGTTGCGCCATCCGGGATATCGGCGACGGCGACCGCAGCAGACTCGACGACCTTATCCACGTGTACCCCTGCGCTTCGGTCGGCTCAGGCGGTTTGAGAGGTCTCGGCCAGTCGATCCTCGAGGCCCCACGACTGACCGTAGCCGCCATCGGCCTCTGGCAGTGCCATGAGGTCGAGGAACGGCTTCGCGTCGAAGGCCTCAGGGCCAAGCACTCCTGAGCCAGTCCAGACGCCTTTGGCGAGCAGTTCGAGCGCGATCACCGGGTTCAACGCGGTCTGCCACACCACGCACTGGCTCTCGTACTCCGCCATCGTCCACTCGTTGTCGCTGACGTGGTAGAGGTACACCTCGCGCGGCGCACCATCAGTGCCGGCACCCGTCACCCAGAGGCCAGCGCAGGTCTTGCCGGTCATCCGAGGCCCCAAGGTGGCTGGATCGGGCAAGCCAGCCGCAACGACATCGCGCGGGGCAACCATGACCGGGCCGTCTGCCGAGCGCACGCGAACCGGCTCAGTCTTGTCAAGGCCGAGCTGGTTCAGTGTCTTCAGGATGCCGATGAATTCATCGCCGAGTCCGTACTTGAATGTCACCCGCTTGGCGTCGACCCAGCGCGGCATCAAGAGCACTTCTTCGTGTTCGACATTGACGCACTCAACCGGGCCGATTCCTTCCGGGAACACGAAGATCTCAGGCTCGCTGAACGGCGGGGTTGTAAACCACCCGCGATCCTTCTCCCAAATCACTGGCGGGTTCAGGCACTCCTCGATCGTGGTCCAGATCGAGAATGACGGCGCGAATATCTCGTTGCCTGCTTCGTCGCGCACGACGAGGTTGGCCCCATCGCGCGTTCCGAGTTCGTCGATCTCGCTGAAAAGGTGGTCGGCGGCATAACGCGCGAACACGTCGCTCAGACCGGGCTCGACGCCCATTCCGACGAGGGCGAGGCGACCCGCGGTTTCCCAATCGGGAGCCTGCGCGAACTGATCGTCGCCCAGCTTGACGCCGGTCTCTTCGTGCGGGTTTGTTGGGTGCGGCTCGGACAGGCTCATCGCCATGTCGACGTAGTCAGCTCCAGCGGCGAGCGCCCCGGCGAAAATGGTCGGAACGAACTTCGGTTCGACCGCGTTCATGACATGGGTCGCGCCGTGCTCCTTCGCGACGGATGCCACGATCTCCGGGTTCGACGCATCGATCTGAGCCGCCACAAAACGATCCCCCTGCGCCCCGTGCTTCGCTTCGATCCAGGCGATCGTGCGCTCGGCGCGACTGAGGTCGTAGTCGCTCACAATAATGGACTCGAAAAAATCGCGTCGAGCAGCAATTTTGGCGAAGGCATCGCCGACGCCACCGGCACCAATCAGGAGGATTCTCATGCCCCAACGCTAGCGGCTGAGTGCGGGTACTGTGCGCGGTCGGACGACACAAACGAGCACGATAAGTGACACGACTGCCGTGCATCCCATCACACTGGCCATCGGTATCGCGTTGTCGATCCCGAAGACGCCGACGATTGGCGAGATGAGGCCAGCCAGCCCGAAGTTCAGTGCGCCGAGCACGGATGCCGCCGTCGCAGCCTCCCCGCCGTGGTTCGCCAACGCAAGAACTTGGGTCGCCGGGAAGGTGAAGCCGCAGGCCGTGATGAAGAAGAACAGGGGAACGAGGATGCCGACGAGCCCAGCCCCGTTCGCATCAAGCACGACGATGGTGGATGCTGCGGCGATCAGTGCCACAACGGCACCCAACAGAATCCACTGCGGACCGATGAAACGAGCGAGATATGCACTCGCCTGCACCCCGGAGACGATGCCAATTGAGTTGACTGCGAACACCAGACCGTACTGCTGCGGGTCGAGGCCATAGACGCCTTGAAACAAAAAGGAGGAGGCCGAGAGGTAGGCGAAGAGGCCGGTGAAGGTCATGCCGCCAACGATGGCGACGCCGACGAAGACCCGGTCGGTGAGCAGCGCGCGGTAGCGCTGCCGAGTCGTACTGTGCCCGAGGTCGGCCCGACGAGCTGGCGGCAGTGTCTCGACGATGAAGAAGATCGCGGCGAGGAGAACCACGATGCCATAGGCAGCAAGAATCCAGAACATTCCGCGCCACGGCATGATGAGCAACAGTTGCGAGCCGATCAGTGGCGCGACGATCGGGGCCAGTCCGTTCACGAGAGCCAACCGCGAAAGCATCCGCACCAGCGGCAATCCGCCGAACAGGTCCCGAACGATCGCCATCGCAACGACCGCTCCGGCGGCAGTGCCTACTCCCTGCAGCACCCGGAACAGCATCAGCAGCTCTACGCTCGGCGCAATCGCAACGCCGAGGCTCGCAAACACATGCAGCGTCGTGGCAATGATGAGCGGCATCCGTCTGCCGACTCGATCGCTCCACGGGCCGACGAGCAATTGCCCGAGCGCGAAGCCGAGCGTTGTAGCGGTGAGTGTCAGCTGGATGACGGCGGTCGAGACACCGAGGTCGGCTTCGATAGTCGGAAAGGCCGGCAGGTACAGGTCGATCGTGAACGGGCCGAGCGCCGTGAGGGCCCCGAGCACGAGGATGTAGACGAGCCGCTGTCGCACGCTCAGCGAATCACCGGGGTGAAGGACTGTTGTCACGAACGGGTATCCCAGAAGTTGAGGGTGGGCGGGTTGATAGCGGTGATCGACGGCAACCCCGGCGGCGACTCTTAAACCCTACTTGGGGCAAGCGCCGTGCGACCCCACGACTGCGTGCCTGCTGGGTCGGCAATGAGCTTGGCAAAGACCAACTCGGCGGCGCCGATCATGAGCGTATCGCCGCCGAGCTGTGCGCTGCTGAGGTGCACATCGTCGCGCGGACCGCGCAACGCTGAAGCAGAAACACGTTCTCTTAGGCGCGCCGGATCGGTCTCAAGCAGTGTTGCCAAGAACCCCCCGAGCACGATCAGCTTCGGATTGAACAAGTTGACGGCATTCGCGAGAGCACGGGCAAGGTAGCCGCGCTGACTCTCGATCGCCCGCTTAGCTTGCGCCGTGTCGAGCTTGAGCGCGTCGAGGAGTGTCTCGCGACGCACCTCGGTTTCGAGGCATCCCGTTGATCCGCAATGACACAGCATTCCGTCGCTGTTGACAAGTGTGTGACCCAGTTCGCCAGCAAAGCCGGAGACGCCGCCGAGCACCGTGCCACCGACGATGATCCCCCCGCCGATACCACTTGCCCCACCGTTGACGTAGATCACGTCGTCGTGCCCGCGACCGGCCCCGCGCACGTGTTCGGCGATCGCCCCGAGTGTCGCATCGTTGGCGGCGAGTGCAGTGAAACCGGTGGCGTCGCCAATGAGTGCTGCGATGGGCGCGTCACGCCAATCGAGATCTGGCGCAAGTGTGACAACGCCGTCGTCAGCGCGAACGAGGCCGGGCACGGCGAGGCCGATGCCGGCGACCCGGTAGACGGCGCCGGGAGCGGCGAGCAGGTCGTGAATCTGTTGCAGAGCGAGGGCGACCGCAGCCTGTACAGTCGGCGTCGACCCGGTCGGTCGTCGTGAGCGTGCAAGCACGACGCCGCCGAGCGCGACGATCGCCACCTCGACCGCGTCAAGTTCCGGGTTCACGGCGATTGCCACAACCTGCTTGCTCGGCACGATCACCGCGCTCGGCCGACCGACGAGCCGAGTCGGATCTGGTTCTGTTTCGACGACGAGACCAAGATCGACCAGTTCTGTCACCAATGCCCCGACGGTCGACCGGTTGAGCCCGGTCTCCCTAGTGAGCTGCGATCGCGAGACGGCACCGAGTTCGTGCACGCGGGCAAGAAGGATCGAGAGATTGTGGCGCGGCATCTCAATAATATGTTGTACTGTACAACATTTAGCGCTTGAATGGACGGAAGCGCGACCGGAAGCCGCGACCTGAACCCGACGGCCCAGCGTCAGCTACCCAGTGCCAGCGACCCAAACCCAACGACAAGGATGTCCCGTGACCACACTCACCCCAACCCCGGCTGACAAGTTCTCGTTCGGCCTCTGGACAATCGGGTACAACGGTGCCGACCCGTTCGGCGGCCCGACTCGCGCTCCACTCGACGTGGTTCACGCCGTCGAGAAGCTCGCGGAACTCGGCGCTTACGGACTAACTTTCCACGACGACGACCTCTTCGCGTTCGGCTCGACAGCTGCAGCGCGGCAGCACGAGATTGATCGGCTCAAGCAAGCGCTCGCAGACACAGGGGTCATCGTGCCGATGATCACGACCAACCTGTTCAGCCAACCGGTATTCAAAGACGGCGGATTCACGTCGAACGACCGTGCTGTCCGTCGCTTTGCGCTGCGCAAAGTCCTGCGCAACCTCGACCTTGCGGCCGAGCTCGGCGCGAAGACGTTCGTCATGTGGGGCGGACGCGAAGGGGCCGAGTATGACGCTGCCAAAGACATCCGTCAGGCTCTTGAGCGGTATCGCGAAGCCGTCAATCTGCTCGGCGACTATGTGACCGACAAGGGCTATGACATCCGGTTCGCGATCGAGCCGAAGCCGAACGAGCCGCGCGGAGACATCCTGCTGCCGACCCTCGGACACGCACTCGCCTTCATCACCTCGCTCGAGCGACCAGAACTCGTCGGCCTTAACCCCGAGGTTGGACACGAGCAGATGGCGGGCCTGAACTTTGCCGCCGGCATCGCCCAAGCGCTGTACCACGACAAGTTGTTCCACATTGATTTGAACGGCCAGCGCGGAATCAAATACGACCAGGACCTCGTGTTCGGCCACGGAGACTTGCACAACGCTTTCGCGCTCGTTGACCTGCTTGAGAACGGTGGGCCCGGCGGCTCGCAGACGTACACCGGGCCTCGGCACTTCGACTACAAGCCTTCGCGCACTGAGGATGAGACTGGAGTCTGGGACTCGGCCGCGGCGAACATGCGCACCTACCTGCTGCTGAAGGAGCGCGCAGCGGCGTTCCGGGCCGATCCAGAGGTTCAGGAGGCGCTAGCCGCCGCGCGCGTTCCAGAGCTTGCCGTGCCGACGCTTGCCGACGGCGAGACCTACGACGATCTGCTCGCGGACCGCGACTCGTACGAGTCGTTCGACCCAGAGCCGTACTTCAACGGCAAGGGTTTCGGGTTCGTGCAACTGCAGCAGCTCGCGACCGAGCACCTGCTCGGGGCCCGCTAACCCGTGACGCTGGTTGCGGGGGTCGACTCTTCGACCCAGAACTGCAAGGTGGTCGTGGTGGATGCCGCAACTGGCGCCACCGTTCGCGAGGGCCGCGCCCCGCACCCCGGTGGCGGCGAGGTTGACCCCGAGGAATGGTTGCGCGCGCTTGAGTCCGCCATCGCCCAGGCCGGCGGACTCGATGACGTCGCTGCTCTGTCGATCGGTGCGCAGCAGCACGGCATGGTCGTGCTCGACAACGAAGGTCGTGTGATTCGCCCCGCTCTGCTTTGGAATGACACACGCTCGGCCCAGGCTGCGCGCGACCTCACGGCCGAGTTCCCGGACATTGTCGAGCGCACCGGTTCGCTCCCAGTGGCCTCGTTCACGAGCACGAAGCTGCGCTGGCTGCGAGACGCAGAGCCCGAGAACGCGCGCAGGGTTGCCGCCGTCGCGCTCCCCCACGATTGGTTGATCTGGCGCATGCGCGGCTTCGGGCCGGCGGATGCCGCTTCAGGCGGCCCGCAACTGCACGAGCTCACAACAGACCGTTCTGATGCAAGCGGCACCGGCTATTGGAATCCAGCCACCGGCGACTATGACGAACAGCTGTTAGCCGCGAGTATTGGCCACGGAGGCACAATCGTGCCGCGCGTACTCGGTCCCGGCGCATCTCCTGGCTCCGTCGCGCTTGGCGGCCCGATCATGGCGGCCGGTGCTGGTGACAATGCCGGTGCTGCACTCGGGCTTGGCGCGCGCCCGGGCGATGTCGTGGTGTCCATCGGCACGAGCGGCACGGTCTACGCGGTCACCGAGCAGCCGACGCGCGAGCCGACCGGCACGATCGCCGGGTTCGCCGATGCGAGCGGAAACTATCTGCCGCTTGTCGCAACGCTGAACGCTGCGAGAGTGCTCGATTCCATCGCCGACCTCCTCGGGGTGAGCCTTGACGAACTCGGTATGCTCGCGCTGAGCGCTGAGCCGGGGTGTTCTGGCCTTGTGCTTCAACCGTTTTTCGAGGGGGAGCGAACGCCCAACCGACCGGATGCCACGGCAACCCTGTTTGGCATGACGCTCGCTTCGACATCCCGCGAGAATCTCGCGCGCGCCGCGATCGAGGGGTTATTGTGCGGGCTAGCAGACGGCTTAGACGCTCTCATCAAAAATGGCGTCGTCGCGGACCGCATCATGCTCATCGGCGGTGCAGCTCAAAATTCCGCCGTCGCGGCGATTGCTGCACAGGTGTTCGCTGCGCCCGTTGTTGTTCCACGGCCTGCCGAGTACGTTGCGCTCGGTGCCGCCGTTCAGGCAGCGTGGGCGCTGACTGGCACGCGACCAGTGTGGACGATGGCCGTGCACGCCGAGCCGCAGGTCGACACGCGGCCGATCATCCGAGCTCAGTATCGAGCCAGACTGTAACCGTCCAGCCCCCGACGGGCAGGTTGTGCGAGCATCCTGATTTGACAAGCGGCCTATGCGGCCTATGCGGCACAAGCGGCACAAGCGGCTTAGGCGGAGCCTCGCCAGACGATCTCGGTTGGCAGCAGCGTACCGGTGTGCTCAGGGGCGTTGCCGCTGACGAGATCGAGCACAATGGATGCCGCTTCGCGCCCCAGCAGGTCGGCTGGCTGGCGCACGGTTGACAGTTGCGGCTGGCAGCGCATCGCCCACTCGCTATCGTCAAAGCCAACGATGCCAATGTCTTCGGGAACTCGATGGCCCGTCAATCGGAGCGCGTCGATTGCACCGGCTGCGATCGCGTCAGAGGCGGCAAATACACCGTCGAGGGCGGGCTCGCGCGCGAGGAGCTCGCGGATGCCATCAACTCCGGTCTGCCTCGAGTACAGGGGGTATTCCACAACGAGTCGCTCGTCGAAGCGACCGCCGAGGGCTTCACGGAACCCAGCCAATCGGTCGGCGCCAGAATCCCGGTCGAGCGCCGCTGCGATCATGCCGACTTTCGATCTGCCGGTCTCGAGCAAGCGAACCGTTACGTCGCGCGCAGCCGTCTGATTGTCGATCCCAACAAACGGGATCGCCGTCACATCCGACGGGCGGCCAACTGTGACAGCGGGCAATCCGATCTGGGCAATCGCGAGCGCGATCGGATCGTGCTCTCTGGCGGAGACGAGAATGGCCCCGTCAACAAAGCCGCCGCGCAAGAAATCAGCGACTCGGGCGGAGTCTCGATCTGAGCCGATGATGAGGCAAACGAGCTGGTAGTCATCTTCCGAAAGACGCTCATTCGTGCCGAGCAGAATGGCCCCGATGTTGGGATCCTCGAGAAACACCGAGTGTGGTTCGTGAACGATAAGGCCAACGGCCCGTGTGCTTCTGGCAGCGAGATTGCGGGCGGCCATGTTGCGCACGTATCCGACTTTTGCGATTGCCGACTCGATCGCTTCGCGAGCGGATGCTGACACATAGCGTTCCCCGTTCAGCACCCTCGATACGGTTCCTCGAGAGACGTTGGCCTCGTTGGCAACGTCGAAGATCGTCGCTCGCTTCGGCCGTTCAACGTGCGGGAACATGTTGTCATGTTAGCGGCGTTCGGGCGCCCAAGCAGGGTTAGCGGGAGCGTTCCCAATTGACACCGATATTGCGATCGGTCTACGCTATTTTTCGACCCACTTTCGACAGTGGGTTTATTTTCGTGATGGTCTGTGCACGCTCACAGGCAAGCTAAAGGAGGCTGCTGTGAAGCGACATCAGCTAGCCCCCGCCGCCCGCAACTGGCAAGGCGATTCAATCGTGTTCGGCTGTGACTACAACCCAGAGCAGTGGCCGGCTCAGGTGTGGAATGACGACGTCGCGCTCATGGTCGAAGCCGGGATTGGCATGGTTGCGATCAACATTTTCGGTTGGGCCACGATCGAGCCGCACGATGAAGAGTACGAATTTTCGGGCCTCGACACTATCGTCGCGCTGCTGCACGAGAACGGTATCCGCATCAATCTCGGCACCGGAACGTCGTCGCCTCCGCCGTGGCTCTCGACGAAGCATCCTGAAATCCTTCCGATCATGGCTGATGGCACGACCCGATGGCCGGGCGGTCGCCAAGCGTGGTGCCCAAGTTCGCCGGTGTTCCGCGAGCACGCCATGCGACTCGTTGGCAAGGTTGCCGAGCGATACGGCTCGCACCCTGCTGTTGCGCTGTGGCACGTTTCGAACGAACTCGGATGCCACAATGCGCTGTGCTACTGCGATGTGACTGCTGCATCGTTCAGGCGGTGGCTGGAGTCGAGGTACGGCACAATCGAACGCCTCAATGACGCCTGGGGAACCAGCTTTTGGAGTCAGCGGTACGGCACGTGGGACGAGATCCTCCCGCCGCGCGCAAACCTCGCCGCAGGAAATCCTGCCCACATCCTTGACTTCGAGCGCTTCAGTTCAGCCGAGCTGCTCGATTACTACGCCGAAGAGCTGGCCGTAATTCGCGCCACGAGCGCCATTCCTGTCACGACGAACTTTATGGTTACGGCCCACATCCGCACTCAGGATTACTGGCGCTGGGCCCCTGAGATGGACCTGATCGCCAACGACCACTATCTTGACCACCGACTCGAACATCCCGAGCGCGAACTTTCATTCTCGGCAGATCTGACCCGGGGTCTCGCCAACGGTAATCCATGGATGCTGATGGAGACGGCAACGAGCGCGGTCAGTTGGCAGCCGCGCAACATCGCAAAGACACCCGGCGAGCTCACTCGCACTGTCGCGTCGCACATTGCGCGTGGGGCGGACGGCATCTGTTTCTTCCAATGGCGCGCATCGCGGCAAGGTGCTGAGAAGTTCCACTCCGCGCTCCTACCCCATGCCGGAACCGACTCCAAGATCTGGCGCGAGTCCGTAGAGATCGGCTCACTCCTTGAACGACTGGCACCGGTGGCTGGGAGCCGAGTCGAAGCACGAGCGGCCGTGATGTTCAGCTGGGAGTCGTGGTGGGCGCTCGACGCGGACTCGCATCCCTCGCAAGACGTTGACCATCTGCGTGAGGCACATCGCGCTTACGCCGCCCTCCGCGCCAATGGGGTAACGACCGATATCGTTCCACCGGGTGCTGACCTTGCCGACTACTCGCTTGTTGTCGTTCCTGCGCTGTACTCGTTGAGTAGCGCGGAGGCGACCACGATCAGTGACTTTGTCGCAGCAGGCGGCAACGCGATCGTCACGTTCTTCTCCGGTCTTGCGGACGAAGAACTTCGCCTGCGCATGGACGTGAGCCGCGCTACCCCTCCCGGAGCCTTTGCGGAACTGCTCGGAGCTTGGACGGAGGAGTTCTTTCCCCTCAACGCCAATGAATCCGTCGTGCTCGATGATGGCTCGCGGGGATCGATTTGGAGCGAGGTCGTGCGAGTGACGACAGCGACGGTGCTCGCTCGATTCGCCGACGGACAGCTCGCTGGGCATCCGGCCATCGTGTCGAATGCGTTCGGTGCCGGACGGGCGGTGTACATCGCTACCGCGCTCGACGACGAGGCATTCCGCTCGCTCATGGCTCGCGAGGTCACGGCCGCCGGGATCACCGCAGCATCATCACTTGGACCAGACGTCGAGGTCGTTGTTCGCTCCAGAGGGCATGATCGATTCGTGTTCGTGATCAATCATTCGGCCGACGACGTCTCGATCGCCGGGACCGGGGACGAGCTGACAACGGGTGAGTCCGTCGCGGGAACACTCGCCGTGCCAGCAGGTGCGGTCCGGGTGCTTCACGAGCAGTTGCACTAGCGTCAATCTGCCAGCGCCGGAACCGCACACCCGAATCGCTCAAGACCAGTGATTGCTGTGCTTGAAGCGGTGGCCAGGCAATTCCAATTTCGGACAGCAGCAGGCCCGGAAGTGTCACCCCGCCTTCCGCAAGCCAAGGCGGGGAGGCATGAAATTACCGAATCGGTGCCCCAAGATCGATCGGCGCGACTCCATACTCGCTCTGGGGATCCACGGTAATGCCGGAGTGCAGCAGGTCGCGGTTTTCCGTTTGTATGCCGGTATCCACGTCTGGACAGCCGCTAGTTGGTCCCCGTTCGCCTCAGTGAGGTCCCACTCGATACCCGCAGAGCAGAAGAACGCGGTCGCGAGTCGGAACCCGAGGCCCGTCGCTCGCCCACACTCGGTCGGTGAACTCGAGCACGCCGAGATCGGTGCGCCCCCGTCCAGACGAGCAGGATTCAATCTCGAGCGCAGGGAACCTGACGTTCATCGAGGAGTGCACAGAGCAAGCACCGCGTCGGATGCGTCTGCATAAAAAGAGGTACCCCCGCACCCCGGGCATCCAGTACAACACTGGAGCCCGAGGCGCGGAGGTAGATGACTCTTTGGATCTGTGATTCTTCCGTTACTGCGCGACAGGAATTGACAGCGCCGTGAGGGCCGCGATCGTCTTCTCTGTGCCGGTCGCTAGCGCATCCGCCAGTGTACCGGTGCCACCGATCACAGCACCGAAGCCGTCAGAGACGTCGGTGTATGTCTGCGTCATGCTCGGGCCCCACACGAAGTCTGGGATGACCTGAGCCGAAGCCTCTGCGAACACTTCGTAGATCTTCTGGCCGCCGTAGAACTCCTGCTCAGCGAGGAAGACCGGCAGGTTGGCGCCGTCCTTCGATGCCGGGTAGAGTCCGCCGAGCTCGTTCGCGAGCTCAAGTGCTGCCGGGTCCGTGTTGAGCCACAGAGCGAACTGCGCGGCTTCGTACGGGTGCTTCGAGCCCTTCAGCACTGCGGTGGACGAGCCACCCCAGTTGCCAGCGGCGTTGTCGCCAGCATTCCACTGCGGCATGAGAGCCACGGCCCATTTGCCCGAAGTATCCGGAGCGCCGCTGCGAATGGTGCCGGCTCCCCACACTGCGGAGATCCAGGTCCACTGCTG
>Ga0335394_10006280_pt1 | contig 13411 bp, 12 predicted proteins | sample MAT03_FD_205741 | JGI IMG/M metagenome (GOLD analysis project Ga0335394, IMG submission 205741) | Freshwater microbial communities from Lake Fryxell liftoff mats and glacier meltwater in Antarctica - MAT-03 (spades assembly) (version 2) ...
TGGCTCAGGCAGAAGGTGCCGATGCTTGGGTCGAGGGTGAATCCGTTCACGCCGTGGCCTGTCGTATACACGAGCATGGTGCTGCTGCCATAGATGATGTAGCCTGCCGCGACCTGCGCTGTACCCAGTTGCATGAAATCCTCCATCGTTGCGGTAGGGCCTTCGCTGATCCGGCGATAAATGCTGAAGATGGTCCCGATGCTCACGTTCACATCGATGTTGCTGCTGCCATCGAGCGGATCCATGGTCACCACGTATTTCCCGCTGTTGTTGAAGTGTACGATGTCCTCGTTCTCTTCACTGGCTACCGCACACACTTCACCCTGACTGCGCAACAGACGAATGAACAGGTCATTGGCATACACGTCCAGTTTCTGTTGCTGTTCGCCCTGGATGTTCTCGCTGCCTTGTGCGCCAAGGATATCCTCTGCCAGCCCCGCTTTGTTCACTTCCCGGTTCACCATTTTCCCCGCGAGGCGGAAGCTGGTGAGCAGCTGCGTTAATTCGCCAGTGGCATAGGTGAACTCGTGTTGCCGTTCGGTGATGAATTCGGCGAGGGTCTTGATGTTGGCCATTAGGATCGGAATAGGGGGACGACGAGACGATCGGAAAATGAACTTCTTTTGGAATGTTCCGCTGCAAATATCGGCTGTACGCGATCTTTGCGCACCATGGAAATTTCGATACGGATGGCGGAAGTCCGCGATGTGCCACGAATGTTGGAGCTGGTGCGGGAACTGGCGGTATTCGAAAAAGAACCGGATGCGGTAACCGTCTCATTGGAACATATGCGAGAAGCCGGATTTGGTCCTGATCCAGTGTGGGTCGGTTGGGTAGCGGAGGTCGAAGGGTTGATCGTGGGGATCGCCGTGTGCTATGAGCGATATTCCACCTGGAAGGGCAGACGTTTATACTTGGAGGACATAATTGTGACGGAGGAGGCACGTGGACAACGAATTGGCGAAAAGCTCTTTCGGCAATGTGCGAAATACGCATTGGAAAAGAACTATGCGGGTATGCTCTGGCAAGTCCTTGATTGGAACACGGAAGCGATCCGGTTCTATGAGCGATTTGGAGCCTCGATGGATCCACAATGGTTCAACGGTTCGTTGGAATTGGAACAACTGAAGGAACTGGGTTCTGGGATCTAGTCAAGGAAGTCTGGAGTCTGTGAGTCTGTGAGTCTTGAGTCGGGAGTTGGATATGGTTTGGTTAACATGAACGCGAAATGGGGAAGGTGCAACAGCTTTTTGCTTATCAGAAGGGGTTCAAGCTTTCGATGATGATCTTCCGGCGGACCAAGCAGTTCCCAGTGGAAGAGAAGTACAATATGACCGACCAAATACGCCGAAGTTCACGGTCTGTGGTTGTGAATTTAGCGGAGGCTTATCGACGGGGAGGACACAAAAATATTTCGAGGCCAAACTGAACGACTGTGAAACCGAACTTTGCGAAACACAAGTTTGATTTGAGTTCGCGCTGGCATGCGAGTACTTTTCACAAAAGGAGTATGAAGAATTTTTCACTTTGTCCGAAGAAGTCGGTGGGTTGCTCCACTATATGGCAGCGAATCCTAAGAAGTTCCTTTGAAAGCTTGGACCACATGCTATACCTCGGACTCACGACGCATTTGACTAACGACTCACGACGCATTTATCAATGAAAGTATTCAAATTCGGCGGGGCCAGTGTGAAGGATGCAGCGGGAGTGTTCAACTTGGCTGAGTTGGTGAAGCATTACGCGTTGGATGACCTGGTGATCATTGTGAGCGCGATGGGAAAGACGACGAACGCCTTGGAATCAGTGGTGTGGGCTTTTTGCGATAGTAGGCCAGCTAAGGATCTCTTGGTTCCGTTGCGTGCTTCACATCTCACCGTTCTCGCCGAAGTTGCGCCGGATGACAGCGCCGCTGCGGCCGAACTCATCCTCCTTTTCGATCGGTTGGCTGCGTTCCTTTCCATGCCGCCATCCGGCAACGTGGACCGCGACTACGATCAGGTCGTTGCTTATGGTGAACTTTGGAGCACGTTGATCATCAGTGCACACTTACGTCATGCTGGCATTGCGAACAAATGGCTGGATGCTCGCAAGATCGTAAGTACTGATGACCGGTATCGGGAGGCCCGCGTTCTATGGAACAAACTAGAGGATAATTGCACGGTTCATATGCCCTCGTTCGCAACCAGCCCGATGCGTATCGTGACGCAGGGATTTATCGGTTCGACCGTGGATGGTCAAACCACTACGCTTGGCCGAGAAGGATCCGATTTCAGCGCTGCCATATTCGCTTACGCATTGGAATGCGAGAGCGTCACCATCTGGAAAGATGTCCCCGGCATGTTCAACGCCGACCCGAATGTTTTTCCGGACACGAAGTTGCTCTCGCATATCAGCTACCGCGAGGCCATCGAGTTGAGTTATTTCGGTGCGAGTGTGATCCATCCGCGTACGCTGCAACCGTTGCAGAAGAAGAACATTCCGCTTTATGTGCGGTCCTTCGCTGACCTGAATGCGAAGGGCAGTACCATTGATGATCGAAGCGAAAATGATTCGTTGATCCCATCGTTCATCGTAAAGGCGAAGCAATTGCTGATCAGCATAACACCGCGTGACCTCAGCTTCATAGTAGAGGATAATTTGAGTGATATCTTCAAAAGGTTCGCAACAATGAACGTGCGAATAGAACTGATGCAGAACAGTGCCGTGGCCTTCAGTGTTGTTGTGGACGATACACCAAGAGCACGCTCGCTGACGGAAGAACTACGAAGGGATTACGAAGTGCTTTACAACGAGGGCTGCGAATTGATCACCGTACGTCACTACGATGATGCCACATTGGACGGCCTGATCAAGAACAAGGAAGTGCTTATCGAGCAACGCTCACGGACCACGGCGCGGTTCGTTGTGAAGTGAGCCAAATGGAAATGCGACACGAACGGAACATCCTTCTCGATCCACGGGCGCTGATCGTCGTGCTCCTCGTCATGTGCTCGAATTGGGGTATCGCACAAAGTCTGACTTCACTAAGGGACAGTTTGAAATTTGTGGTAAAGGAAATACACAATGCGGACACCAGTGGAGCGACGATGTTGGGAGCGCAATTACGTGTCGCGCTATCGCGTTACGTGAAGCCACCTGAAGCGATCAAGCTCTTACAACAAGCAGCGGATACTCTCCATCAAATTGGTCCACGCAATACCGAGATCGCTGTTCGGTCGGAGTTGGCGGAAGAATTGCGAAAGGCCGGTAAGGCGACCCAAGCCTATGCTGAATTGCTCCGAGTACGCAGCTTGATCGAGGCCCGCGAAGAAGAGTTCATTGAGCGCGCAAGGATCGACAGCACGACAGCCATTGAACGAACGGTGGCTGTGAAGGACAGTCTTTCCAAGGTGATCGACGAAGCAGGAGCGGACCGCGAAATGAACCGCAAGTCTGCGGCGCAAGAGCTACGGAATTGGCAGTGGATCGCGATCGGTTTGTGTATTCTCTGGTTGGTATCAATGGCGCTGTTGTTGTACCGAATGGCTAGGGGGCAACGACGCAGCAACAAGGCAATTGCAGAATTGCAGGTGAAAGTGCGTGCCTTGGAGCAGCGACCGGTCAATGTTCAACGTGTGCCGAAGCAAGAGCCTTTGCCTCTGCCTATTGTCAAGGAAACTGCTACTGCGGAGAAAGCGGCAACGGACCAAGTCGACCCTGTGATCCTTGGCATGTTCCGCAAACAGGCCCCGGAACGCTTGGCAACTTTGCAGGCCGCACGCGAGCGCGGTGATCTGGAGAAAATTGTTCGCGTGGTCCACTCATTGAAACCACAATTGGTGGCTATCGACGCGGAGCGATACACACCTTTATGTGCCGCGATCACTTCACCCGAAGCTCGTGTTGATCAAGCCGGTTTCGATCGCGCGTTGGACGAATTCCAACAACAGGTCGAACGAACGCTGATCGAATTGAAGGATTAACGATCCTCCAACTGTTTGATCACCCGGTTAGGGTAGTCGCTGATGATCGCATCCACGCCCAGATCGAGCATGCGTTTGATATCGCTTTCTTCGTTCACCGTCCAAACCACGAGTTCAATATCCTTTAGGCGCAAGGACTTCAACAGGGTCTCATCCGCCATGGAATATTGCGGGCTGTAGATGTCGGGTTTGAAGCTTAGGCGAGCCAGATTTCCCTCTAAACCAAGGTCATTCTCGACCAGAAGCGCAACTAGAAGGTCTTCCCGTTCGGCATGCACCGCTTCCAGAATGGCAGGGTCGAAGGATTGAAGGATACACCGCTCGGACAGTCCAAGTGAATCCACGGTCTCGATCACGGCGTGTGCGAATTCCTTTGGTCCCGGTTGGAATGTTCCGTAGAACGCAGGGTCGCTCTTGATCTCGATGTTGTACGAAGGGGCGCCCACACTGCTCATCAGCGCGTGTTCATCGACATCTTCCACCACTTCGCGCAGCGTCGGCTTCACGCTTTTCCGTTGGTCCTGTTCGGGGAACCTTGGATGTTCCAGTGATCCACAGTCGTATTGCTGGATCTCCTTCACGGTCATTTGGTAGATGTTGTGTCCACGTTCTTCGGCTTCCGCGATCCGTCCTCCATCCGGGTCCAAACAGATCGTGTGGTGCATCCATGGTTCGTGGGATACGATCACCTGCCCATCCTTGCTCATCACCACGTCCATCTCCACGAAGTCGCAACCCAACTCCACGGCTTCGCGAAACGCTCTGATCGTATTTTCCGGCAAAAGCCCCCTGCAACCTCGGTGGCCATGAACATCGGGATGCAAGTTCTTCTGGGGCATGCAGGCGGAGAGTACGGCCACAATGATAGCGGCGGAAAGTGTTCCAATTTTAACCATTCGGGAAAAAGTGCAGGATCTTGGCGGCGAGGACTTCTGCCATTTTCTGTTTTCCCTCGTGCGTAACACCTGCAATATGCGGCGTTATCAGTACGCGGTCATGGAGCAAGAGACGTTGTTGCGTTGCCGGGTCGTTGTTCGGGTCCAAACCGGTGAGTAGGGGTGTCTCGAATTCAAGCACATCGAGGCCTGCCGCGATCACTCGGCCATGATCGATGGCATCGAGCAACGCGGTCGTGTGTACCACGCCACCTCGGGAAGTGTTCAAGAACCAGATCGGCTTACCGGGCCGCAGGAAGAAATCATGGTCCGCATAGTACCGTGTTTCTTGGCTTAGAGGAAGGTGCAGACTGATCACGTCACTTTCGCGCATCACTTTCTCCAAGCTGCATTCCTCAATTCCGGCGCGGGCAAAACCACTTCGGTATTTATCGTGCCCAAGGACCGACACGCCGAAGCCACGCAATTTTTCAGCGAATGCACTGCCCATGTTCCCGAAACCGATGATCCCCACTTTCTTCCCACGGAGATCGGTGCCACGCATTGCTTCCCGCGGCCAGGTACCGGCATGCACGGCCGCATTCGCAGGCACCAGCATCTTCATCAGCGCGAGCAATAGCATAACACACGTCTCGCCAACTCCGTCCCTGTTCCCTTCAGGCGAATTGAGCACACGGATCCCGTTCTTTCTGCAGTAGGCCGTGTCGATGTTCTCCAGTCCGGACCCCACACGCGCAACGAAGTGCAACTGCGGGCACATCGTGAGCATTTCGGCATCCACCATGCTGCTGCGAACCACCAGTCCGCTGAGGGCAAGGAATTCCTGAATATCCTGCGGCCCATTAGTGGAGTCCAATTGCACACATTGGTGTCCGGCGCGCACCAATCTTTCAGTGAGCAACGGATGTGCCTTATCGAGGAAGCCGATGTGCATGCGCTAGGGGAAAAGGCCGTACATGAAATGCCCCACGGTGAAGTAGGTGAGCAATCCGAAAATATCGTTGAGCGTTGTAACGAACGGACCGGTGGCAAGCGCGGGGTCCACATCGAACCGGTCCATGGCCAAGGGAATTACGGTGCCGAACATGGCAGCGGTAAGGATCACGGTGAACAAGGCAATGCTCACGGTATACGTAAGCGCTTGCTCCTGTTGCAACCCCATGTTGATCAAGAAAATGATGAGACCGCAGACGGTAGCACTGAGCAAGGCCACGCGCAATTCCTTCCACATGCGGGTGATCATGTTCACGCTTTTCATGTTCCCGGCAGCCAAGCCCTGCACCACGATCGCGGAGGACTGAACACCCACGTTGCCAGCGGTAGCCGCGATCAACGGCATGAAGAACGCCATTTCCGGAACGATGCGCAATTGATCTTCGTATTGGGCGATGATACGCGAGGACAGGATGCCGCCTGCCAGCCCGATCAGGAGCCAAGGCAGTCGTGCACGCATTTGCACTATGGGACTATCGCTCGCATCAACATCCTCGCTGATACCGCTGGCGAGTTGATAATCCTCCGTGGCCTCCTCACTCATAACGTCCATCACATCATCGAACGTGATCCGGCCCAAGAGAACATTGTTCGTGTCCACCACGGGCAGCACCACCACATCGTATTTCTTCATGCGATGTACCACTTCTTCCGCTTCGGTTTCAACCGTCACGGAAATGGCATCCGTTTCGCAAATGTGCTTGATCAGGGTGCGGGTGCTTTCGGCACTGAAGAGAAGGTCCTTCAGCGGAAGTATCCCATAGAGCCGTTCGTCCTTGTCCACCACATAGATGGTGTAGATGTGCTCGATCTCATGTGCCTGCCTGCGCATATCCACGATCGCACGCGCCACGCTCCATTCGGCATGCACGGTGATCACTTCCTTGCCCATCAAGGCACCAGCAGTGCCCTCTTCGTAGGTGAGCAGTTCTTGTAGGTCCTCGCGCTGTTCTTGATCCTCGAGCAGGGCGATCACTTCGCGGCGCTTGTCCTCGGAGAGATCGGCCATCACGTCGGCGGCATCATCGCTGTCGATGTGTTCGAGCACGTCTTCGGCTATCTCTCGGCTGGTGAGCGAGTTGAGGAGCTCGTCGCGCAGGTCCTCGTCCAGTTCGATCAACACTTCAGCCGCGGCCTCGCCCTCCATCAACCGGTACACGTACACGGCCTCGTCCAAGGGCAACCGATCGATCACCATGGCGATGTCCGCCGGGTGCAGATCGTGGATCACCGCGTGGATCGCCGAGTCGCGTCCTTCCGCTACGTCTGCGCGCAGGGCTTCAAGAACAGGTTTGGTCAGTTCGAAGGACATAGGGGTGGGGCACGAGAGGCCCTAATGCTGAAGGCCGTGCGAAACTACGAAGATGCAAAGGTCTTCAACGCACGCGATTTGGACTCATTCGACCTTTTTGCAGGCTAGGGTCAACGCGATGAAATCCGCCACTGAAAGTTGTTCTGCTCTCTTTCCGGAAAATTCCGGAGGCACACCATCGGGTAGTTCCTGCAAGCTTTTCAAGGCATTGTTCAGGGTCTTTCTACGTTGATTGAATGCCATCTTTACCACACGGGCAAGCAATTTCTCGTCACAAGGCAGCTCGTGTACTTCGTTACGTCGCATCCGGATCACGGCACTACGCACTTTCGGTGGCGGGATGAAGGCGTCCGGTTCCACGATGAAGAGCACCTCCATGTCATACCACAATTGTGCAAGCACACTGGTTATCCCGTAGGTTCGGTTTCCGGGTCCGGAGCAGAAGCGATCGGCAACTTCCTTTTGGAACATGCCCACCAGTTCGGGGAAATGATCGCGGTGCTCCAGCACCTTGAAGACGATCTGTGTACTGATGTTGTAAGGGAAATTTCCGATCACCGCGATGGGTCCCTCCGTGATCGAGTCCGGGTCCATCTGGAGGAAATCGCTTTCACGTACTTCCAGATCAGGATATTTGTTCGTGAGATGTTCGACGGATTCCGCGTCCACTTCATAGCAAGTGAGTCGTAGGTCGGTCCTCTTCAGCAAATGGGCAGTAAGTGCTCCTGTACCAGGACCCACTTCCACCACGTTGGTGTAGCCGCCATGGCCGGTGAGACCTTCGGCGATGCGTTCAGAAATGCGATCGTCCTTCAGGAAATGTTGGCCGAGATGCTTTTTGGCGCGCACGTGCATTACGCGGTGTGCAATACTTCGAGCAAGGTGCGGAAGGCCACGAATTTTCCACCGAATTGTTTTTCCGTCTCCGCTTGCAGGCGAGGCCCATGCTCCTTCTTGTATCGCTCCAAGGTGGGCATATCGGCGCAAGTGTACTGTATGGCATAGGTGATCCCGCCTTCGTCATCTGCCAGTACGCGGCATAGCCGATTGTCAAGGAAAAGTCCGGTGGCCATGACTTCAGGTATGTGTGTTGCCTTCATCCAATTGAGCCATTCTTCATGTACCTCTTGGTCCACGTTGAGGGTTACGTTGTAGATGATCATGGCTGGGCGATGGGAGGTTCGGGTTTCGGCGGCGCCTCCAGGACATCACCACGCAACTTGCGGAAGCGTTCCCGTGCTTCGGGAACGAAGATGGACCCGGTCTGTTCAAAGAGCAACCGTTCATAGAAACCCTTTGCTTTTTCGGGATCCTTCAACCTGTCCTCGTAAAGTTTTCCGAGGTCGAGGAGCGCGTTGTCCACAAGTATGTCCAGGGGATAGAGTTCGAGGAGTTTTTCCAAGTGTACGGCGGCATCCGTGTAGCGCTGGCGCGCGTAAGCGATCTGGAAGCGTTCGTAGAGGATGTCATCTCCCAAGCTATGCGCGGGGAATTCGGCATCGAGCGAATCGAGCACCGCCAGCGACTCATCATACCGATGCTGGAAGCGCAACAATTCCGCGTGTGCGAAATAGCTCAAGGGTACACTGTTGCTGTCGAGCCCCAAGTTGTCGGTTATGCGCAGGGAGAGTTCCATGGCATCGTTCGCGATCAGCTTACTGGTGCTTGCCTTCAACACTTCCAACTGTCCTTGTGCCCACAGGAAATCACCGGAATAGAACGAGACCTTGGCATTCCGCAGCCGCGCCTCATGTCCCAGCACATCGTATTTGTAATCGAGGTCCACTTGTGAGTAGAGCAGCGATGCCTCCCAAATATCGCCGTTGAGCAGGTGGATATCGCCAAGGTCCAGTTTCAGTTGCGCCTTGGTCTTCGGGTCTATGGTGGGCATGGCGATCCCTGCATCGAGCAATTGCACCGCACCGGCGGCATCATTCAGGTAGTAGGCCTTCAGATGCGCACGGTCGCGCAGAAGTTCCATTGTGCTCTGGCCCAGACCGAGCTCCGTAATGGTATGTCCCGCACGCGCGTCCAAGTCCTGCAGGTCGGTGATCGCCGGTTCGGGCTGCTGGGTCAATTCATCATACCGGGTGCGTACTGCTCCGATCCGGGCTTGGATGTAATTGGCATCGTTACGGCCTAGGCTCAGCACATATTCGTAGCATTTGAAGGCGGTCGCGTGGTCCTTGTTCGCCAAGGCGATCTGCGCAAGGTCCATCAACCGCACACCTCCTTCATCGAACCGTTTGTCCATGGCCTTGCTCTGAACGAAGGCCGCGGTCATATCCTTTTGTTGGATGTACATCCAGATCAGCATATCCGGATAGATCGTGCGCTGTGGGTCTTTTTGGATCCGGCGCAATAATTCGGTCCGAAGCACTTCCGATCGCGCATCGGCAATGGAAAAGTCCATGGCGCGGGTCAAGGCGTTCTGTACGGCTTGTATGTAACCCTCGTTCACGGCGAGCAGGTCCATGTAGGCACTGATCATGCGCGGCACATCGCCTTTGGCACCGTACAATCCGGCTATTTCGTAGCTGAAGCTCTGGCCTTCTGGCATCGTTTTTCCGCCACGCTCATAGGCTTCCAAAGCGCGGTCCACTTGATCCGCATTGATGAAGGCATTGGCCACTTGACGCACGCTGGATTGATCGGCACGCATCTGCTTGATGGCCTTGTCGAATTCCTTGTTGGCCTTGTCCACTTCATCTTGCAAGAGGTACAACTTGCCCATATCGATGATCGGCCCCGGATCGCCATTCGCGCGGCGCATCTGGTCCTTTACCAATTTGGTGGCACTGTCGAAGTCCTTGATCGCTACATAGCTTTTGTACAATTGCTCGTAGTAGAACGCGGTGGGCTGTTTGTTGTGCAGCTTCTCGTAGTACATGATGGCCTTCGGGAAGTCGCCCTGCTGGAAATACTGTGCGGCCAACTGTTCATCCGCTCCGGGTTGTGCGCGCAGCAGCCCGGGAAGGGAGATCAGCATCAACAGGAAAAGAAATGATCGTAACATGCCCATCACCGTTGAAGAAATTTGTGGCCGTGGCCCAATAGCAAACTGTCCACGGTGGCTTGGTTCGCCAACACATTTTGCGTGTTGCGGTAGTTGGTGATCACCTGCTGGACCATTTCGGAAAGTTGTTCTGCGTTGGTCCGCTCCAATGCAATGGCATTCGTGGCATCCTCTACATCCAACGCACCCGTCAAGAGATCATTTCGCAGGTCCTTCAATCGCAGGGTAGCTCTAGCAGTGGCCGCATATACTTCTTGGTGGTCCAGTGCCATGTGTTCGGCCTGCTCCAGATGGATGTAGTAGCCCGCGAGTGTCATGGCCGAGGATCGATCAAGCGTATCGTTGAAGCGCTGTCTGAAGCGTGTACTATCCTGCTCAAGGATCATGGATGCTTTGTAGTAGCGGTCCAGGTCCAATTCGTTCAAGGTAAGGTTGGCGGCTTCCATGGAGGTGGTCAAACTGTCAACAACGGCAATTTGTTCGGCATCGGGCACATTTCGGCACGCGGTTGAAGCGGCGAATACGATGATCGAAGCGAACGCTGTGCCACGGTTCATTTGGTGATCATGGCGAAACCCGTGTAGGGTTGCAAGGCCTTTGGCATTCGAATGCCTTCCGGGGTCTGGTTGTTCTCCAACAAGGCCGCCACTATGCGAGCCAGCGCCAGTGCGCTTCCGTTCAGCGTATGGGCCAGGTGGTTCTTCTTATCGGTTCCCTTCACACGTAATTTCAAACGGTTGCTTTGGAAGGTCTCGAAGTTGCTGATCGAACTCACTTCAAGCCAACGGCATTGGGCAGCGGCAAACACTTCCATGTCGTAGGTCATGGCACTGCTGAAGCCCATATCGCCACCGCACAACAACAGTTGCCGGTAGGGTAGTTCAAGGTCGCGCAACAAGCCTTTCACATGCTCCACCATTTCTTCCAGCACGGCATAGCTGTTGTCGGGTTCCTCGATACGCACGATCTCCACCTTGTCAAATTGATGCACGCGGTTCAATCCCCGAACATGCGCACCATAGCTGCCGGCCTCGCGACGGAAACAAGGTGTGTAGCCGACCATTTTGATGGGCAGCTTGGAGGCTTCCACGATCTCATCCCGATACAGGTTGGTTATGGGCACCTCGGCGGTTGGGATCAAGTAAAGTCCATCGGCCGTGGCGTGGTACATCTGTCCTTCCTTATCGGGCAATTGGCCGGTAGCGAAAGCACTTTCGGCATTCACCAAGTGCGGTGGAATGATCTCGCGATAGCCTGCTGTAATGGCCCGGTCCAGAAAGAACGAGATCAACGCACGTTGCAACTTGGCACCTTGGCCGCTGTACACGGGAAAACCCGCCCCGGTAATCTTTACACCAAGATCCATGTGGAGAAATCCGTATTCCTCGCCAAGGTCCCAATGCGGTTTGGCATCGGGTCCCAGTTCTGGGATCGCACCTTCTTGCATCACGGTCACATTCTCCTCCGGTGTTTTTCCGGGCGGCACCTTTTCGCTCGGAGCATTGGGAATGGAGCAGAGGTGATCGTGCAAGGCTCGTTCCGCGCTTTCCAGCTTTTCCTTCAGCGAAGCAGCCGTGGCCTTGAGTTCTATTGTCTTGACCTTCGCTGTTTCCGCCTCATCCTTTTTACCGCTCTTCATCAGGTCACCGATGGCGCGGCTCAACATGTTCAGATCAGCCAAGCGGGCATCCAGTTCACCTTGCGTGGTGCGTCGCAGCTCGTCGAGTTCAGTGGCGCGGTCCAGCAAGCCCTTTGCATCGATGTTCCGCAGGGCCAATCGTTTTTCGGCGGTTTCGCGGTGTTCGCGCAGGTAATTCAGTTCCAACATGGGTTATGATCGGGTGCCACACTTTTTGCTGAAGGCAAAGGTAGCCAAAGGGTAAGGCGCGAAGTAGTCAGGATTAGCGCCAATTACTCACGAAGAAGGAACCGTTATTGGACGTGTCACGCAGGAGGCTCATTGGCGTAAACCTAAGGGCAAAACACATGCTTCTTCGGATGGATACAGCATCCGGAAAGCCCTGCAGGGGCGGCATAGCAAAGCGATGGGTCTTGACCCATCGAAGGTGCATTGGCCGCGGAATTCCAGCCCTGAAAGGGCGTAATAGTTTCCACTCGAGAATGCGGGAAAACAAATAGAGTCCAACACCCATTGGGATCGGAACCGAACAAAAGAGAAGGGGCTGCCTCTGTTGAGTCAGCCCCTTCAATAAGTTGTGTTGAGAACCGGCTTACTTACCGCCGTCCAATTCGTCCTGCCATGCCTTCAGCTCGTCCCACTTACCAGCGGCAGCGAGTTCAGCTTGTTTGGGCCATGTGCCGGGGTTGTGGGAAGCGTAGCTCGGACCAGCTTCGGTCAAGATCTCTTGGAGACGCTCAACGGAAGTAGCTGCCAGCTCAGCAAAAGAGTTGATGCCAGCTGCGTTGAAATGTTCAGCGATCTTGGGACCAATGCCTTCCACTTTCGTCAGATCGTCCGACTCGGACGTGGCAGTTGGTTTTGGGGCAGCGGTCTTCCCGGTCCCGATCACTTCCGACTTGGGTGCTTTCTTCTTGGCTATCACTGCCACTTGATCGGCAAGGGCTTCGGCGGCCAGCACGCTTACCACACTGCGGTGCCCGCGTTGGCGACGGAAGGTTACCACGCCATCTGCGGTAGCATAGAGCGTATGGTCCACACCGATCCCCACGTTCTTGCCGGGGTGGTGCTTGGTGCCACGCTGGCGCACGATGATGTTGCCTGCGATGGCTGCTTGGCCACCGAACAATTTAATGCCCAATCGTTTGCTGTGCGATTCGCGACCGTTGTCGGTACTACCTGCGCCTTTCTTGTGTGCCATGTCTTGTGGGGTGTCATTCCGGGCTTGACCCGGAATCTCGTGAATGCTTCAATTACTTCTTGTCGTCTTTTTTCGGAGCTGCCTTCTTTGCAGGAGCAGCTTTCTTGGCAGCGGCCTTTTTGGGTGCAGCCTTCTTCGCAGCAACCTTCTTGGGTGCGGCTTCCTTCGCAGGTGCTGCGCTTTTCTTCACGGGCTGTGCCACTTTCATGGCCATTACCTTGGGAGCACTGCTCTTGCTGGCGTCGAATTTCTCGCCTTTCCCCAAGATCGCTTCGATCCAAAGCTCGGTAAGCTGTTGGCGGTGGCCGTTCAGCTTTTGGTAACCCTTACGGCGCTTCTTCTTGAAAACGAGCACCTTGTCACCTTTACTGTGGGAGAGAACTTTGGCCGCA
>Ga0335394_10006285_pt1 | contig 13403 bp, 9 predicted proteins | sample MAT03_FD_205741 | JGI IMG/M metagenome (GOLD analysis project Ga0335394, IMG submission 205741) | Freshwater microbial communities from Lake Fryxell liftoff mats and glacier meltwater in Antarctica - MAT-03 (spades assembly) (version 2) ...
GCACCGCCTGGCCGAGATCGAGGGTCGCGTCCTTGCCGTGGTAGCGCATCTCGACCGGCACCAGATCGGTCGCGTCGGCGCCGTCGAGGAGCCGGCGCAGCGAGAAGCCGAGCATCGAGGTCTCGCCATGGGCGCCGGCGTTGCCGTCGAAGAAGCGGATGACCCCGTCGGTGCCGGGGTGGACCCAGCGCTTGAGCCCGGCGCCCGCGCCCTTGAGCTTCTCGAGGAGCCAACTCGCGGCCTTGCCGACCACGCTGGCGCCGTCGGCGAGCTTTTGCAGCAGCGCCTGGAGGTCGAGGTTGAGGCCGAACGTCGACGGGCCGTCCTTGCCCCAGTCCAGATCAGGCCACAGCTTGCCCAGATCGAGCGCGAAGCCGAGATCGAGCCCCTGGAAGTGCAGGTCGAATGGCACGCTCGGCCGGGGCAGGTCGGGAAATCCCAGCTTGCTGAAGATGTTGCCGACGCCGGACAGGTCGATGTTGAAGGGATTGCCCAGCTTCGGCCACGACAGCCACGGCACGCTGAGCTTGGGGAGCGCGCCCAGCTTGAGGCCGCCGAGATCGAACGACCAGGTCGATGGCCACAGCGCGCCCAGATCGAACCCGCCGCCACCGCCGCCCAGCTTGGGCAAGAGCAGGTGGAAGTCGAACGCGAAGAAGTTGCCCTCGCCGAGGTCGAACTTGAGCGCGCCGCTGGCCCAGTCGAGCACCTTCGTGGCGCCGGCCTTGAGCTTCTCGAGCATCGCCGAGGCCAGGCTCTTGGCCTTCTCGCCGAGCTTGCTGAGCTTGTCGACGAAGAACTGCAGGTTGAGCTCGGCGACGACGCCGGTCTTGGCGCCCGCCTCGGCGAGCAGCGCGATGGCGAGGCGCTGCACGCCCGGCCGGTAGTAGACGATCGCGTGGACCGGCTTGTCGTCGTCGAGGCCGAGCACGTTCTTGCGCAGGCCGGGCGCGGCCACGTCGAGCTCGCCGAGCTGGCCGTCGGTGGGCAGCGCGGTCGCGGCCTTCACCTCCTCGTCGGCGAACTGATCGAGGCGCCCGGCCGCGGTCTGCAGGTGGGCCTCGATCGGCCGCAGGCCGCTGACGTCGCCGCGCCACGCGCTGCGCAGCGCGTTGGCCAGATCGATCACGACGAAGCTGGCGTCGGCATCGGCGCCCCACAGCTGCACCTTCACGCGCGAGCCGGCGAGCGCCTTGAAGCGACCGGCGGCGCTGGCCGCGAAGTCCGGCAGCGTGGGCAGCTTGTCGGCGAGCTGTCCGACAACCGGACCGCCGAGGATCGCGAGGGCCCGCTCGAGGGACACCTTGGCGATCAGCACCTCGCCGGCGGCCGCGACGACGATCGCCAGCGTGGTGCCCTGCAGCGCGAGGTGGAGATCCACCGACACGGTCGGCTCGATCGTGAGCAGCGTCGCCAGCTCCGGCGGCAGCCGCGCGGCCACGACGTGGACCGTCGCCAGCAGCTCGGCCGGCACCGTGCCGCCGCGCTCGAACAGGCCCAGGGCGGTCGGCTTGGCCGCGGCGGCGACGGTCGCGGGGGTCTGATCGCGCTGGACCAGCGCGGTCGAGGCGCGGGCCTGCCCGCCCCCACCGCCGCTCGCATGTCCGCCACCGCCGTCGGCGCTGGTCCGTCCGCCGCCACTGTCACCGCCGCCGCCTGCCAGCTCGCCGAGGATCGGCGCCGCCGACTCGCCCGCGACCACCGCGTCGGCCACGCGATCGGCGTGCTGCTCGTAGGCGTCGCCGACCTGACCCACGCCGCCCTTGAGCTGCACGCCGCCGCGCTGCTGCACGACGTGGGCGGCCTCGTGCGCGGCCAGGTGCAGATCGGGCGGCGCCGCGAACGCGACGTGATCGCCGGCGGCGTAGGCCTGGGCGCCCATCGCGCTGGCGGCCTCGGCGGCCGGGCCACCGACGTGGGCCTGCACGCCGCTGACGTCGTGCGGACCGAAAGCCTGCTGAATTCGATCGAGGTGGGGCAGCCCGCCGCCCGCGCCCTCGATGCCGCGGGCCGCCGCGGCGCGGACTCCAGGCCCTTCGGCGCCGCCGCGGGCCTGCACCGCCAGCCCGCTCCAGGTCGACTCGCGGCCACCACCGCTGCCGGGTGAAGCCTGGGGGCCGTCGCGCCCAGTCGCCACCGCGGCGCCGCCGATCGGCTGCGCGCTCAGCTCCGCGAGGCTCTGCTCGCACAGCGCGCGATACTGGACGACGTCGAGCTCGACCGGCTCACGAGCCTGCCACTGCGGCGTCTTCGTCGATGGCGCGGTGGCGACGGTCGGCGCGACGGTGTCCTGCTTCGTGGAGGCGGTCATGGGGCACCTCCGACGCTAACAGAGCCCTCACCGGCAAGGGGTGGCAGTTCGCGGAGGTTGCCAGTCAGGCCGGAGGCTTGCGCGAGCCCGGGCACATCTTGCCGAGGCCCTTCTGGTGGCTCGCGACCATGCCGCCTTGCAGCGGTCGCAGCTTGCCGCACACCGAGCACACCCCCTCCTCGTCAGCGACCGGCTTGCGGCGACCCAGCGACGGCGTTGGCGCGACCCGGATGGTCGCCTCTTCTTCCACGACCGCGACTGGCGCCTCGACGACGACCACCGCGGGCGCGCCCGGCTTGCCGGCAGCTCGCGCCTTGGCGGCGCGCTCATCGCGGGCGTGTTGCTCTTCGCGCTGGCGCCGCATGTCGTCGATCTTGCCCATGCGGCGAGTGGAGCGCGGATCGACCGCGGCGGGAAGTCCGATCAGTCTCGGAGACTGGGCTCGCGATCCCACAGCCGGCCCTGCTTGGCCGCCTCGACGAACCCGACGATCTCGGCCACCGTCACGTCGACGACGCCGTCATCCCGATCCAGGCCGGCCTTCTTGACCAAGGCGGCGCCCGCGCCCGCGACGCCGATGACCTTCAGGTGCCCGAAGGCGTCGCGCACCCAGTCGCAGGCCGCGCCCACGTCGGACAGCGCCGCGCGATCGATCGCGGCCGGCGCCGCGACCACGGCGTCCCACAGGCACGACGGCGCACCGCTGAGCGCCGCATCGGCGGCGATCATCGTCCCGTCGGCGCCCTTGACGCCGCCGACCTTGGGCGCGATGACCATCAGCGACGCGCCCTCGGCGGTGAGCGCGGCGCGCAGGGCCTCGACCAGCGAACCGTCACTGCCGTCGGTGACCAGCACCGCGACCGTGCGGCCCACCAGCGTCGCCTTGGCGTTGCCGATGATCGACAGCGCCGGGGACGCCGGCAGATCCTTGGGCGCACGGGCCGGCGTGATGGTGTCGGCCTGGCCGGTCATGCCCAGCCGGTCGGCGACCTGGGCACCCAGCTCGGCCGCGATGATGTCGAGGTGGCCGAGCATGCGCGTGCGGATCGCCACCGTCTCGACCTTGGCGAGCTCGAAGGCGAACGCGGCCACGATGTGGCGCTGCTCGGGCTCGGTCATCGAGCGCCAGTACAGCCGCGGCTGGCTGTAATGGTCAGCGAAGCTCTCGGGCCGAATGCGACCCTTTTGGCCATCGTCGGGGGGCGCCGGGAAAGACGTGAAGCCACTGGCACTCTCGCGCGGAGCTTTCGGCGCCAGGCTGTTGGGCTCGTAGGCGACGCGGCCTTTCGGCACCTCCATGCGCATGTGGCCATCGCGCTGGAAGTTCTGCATCGGACACTTCGGCCGGTTGATCGGCAGCTCGGCGAAGTTGGGGCCGCCCAGGCGGCTCAGCTGCGTATCGAGATACGAGAACAGGCGCACTTGCAAAAGCGGGTCATTCGAGAAGTCGATGCCGGGCACGATGTTGGCCGGACAGAACGCGATCTGCTCGGTCTCGGCGAAGAAGTTGTCGGGGTTGCGGTCGAGGACCATCTTGCCGATCGGCTCGCGCGCGATGATCTCCTCGGGGATGATCTTGGTCGGGTCGAGCGCGTCGAAGTCGAGGCCGTCGGCGGTGGCCTGATCGAAGGCCTGGATCGACAGCTCCCACTCGGGGAACTGGCCCTTGTCGATCGCGGTCCACAGGTCGCGGCGGTGGAAGTCGTTGTCGGCGCCCTGCAACTTGACCGCCTCGTCCCAGGTCGTCGACGCGACCCCGACGGTCGGTCGCCAGTGAAATTTCACGAACGTCGACGTGCCGTCGGCGGCGATGAGCCGGAACGTGTGCACCCCGAAGCCGTCGAGGTTGCGCAGCGTCCGCGGGATGCCGCGATCCGACATGGCCCAGATCACCGTGTGCAGGCTCTCGGGCATGAGGGAGATGAAGTCCCAGAAGGTGTCGTGGGCCGAGGCGGCCTGGGGAAAGGCGCGGTCGGGCTCCATCTTCACCGAGTGGATCAGGTCGGGGAACTTGATGCCGTCCTGGATGAAGAAGACCGGGATGTTGTTGCCGACCAGATCGAAGTTGCCGTGCTGGGTGTAGAACTTCACCGAGAAGCCGCGGACGTCACGCGGCGTGTCGACCGAGCCGGCGCCACCGGCCACCGTCGAGATCCGGGCGAACACCGGCGTTGGCTTGCCGGGATCTTGGAGGAACGCCGCGCACGAGTACTTGGCCGCGGCCGGGTAGGGCTGGAAGTAGCCGTGGGCGCCCGAGCCGCGAGCGTGGACGATGCGCTCGGGGATGCGCTCGTGATCGAAGTGGGTGATCTTCTCGCGCAGGACGAAGTCCTCGAGCAGCACCGGCCCGCGCGGCGCACTCGTGAGCGAGTTCTGATCGTCGGAGATCGGGATGCCCTGCGCGGTCGTGAGCACGGCGGCGTCGCCGGTGGCCCGCTGATGCAACTCACCGCCGCTACCGACCTCGGCGTTCGAGGTGGGGGCGGGCTTGCGGTTCGGGGCTGTCGGGGGCTTGGACCTGGCCATGGTGGCTCCTATCTGAATTTGGCAGAGACTTCGAGGGTGGCGTCACCCAAGAGCAGGCGACAGGTCGTGGGCTGCCCCAAGCACCGCGTCGAGGTCCACCGCTCGAACTCCTTGTCGGTCTCGATGGCGTGGAGGTCGAGCCATCCGGTCTTGGGGATCGCGGTCATGCAGGTGGTGCCCGCACCTTCCGTCGACTCGCAGGCGAAGACCGGGTTGTCGACGGTGATCCGGCCCTTCTTCTCGATGCGGATCGTCAGCACCGCGGTCGGCACCCCCGGGTTGCAGGTGCCGGCCACGTCGGGGGCCGCGCAAAAGCCGTCGGCACCGCAGAGCTGGCCGTCGGCGCACTCGTCGATGGCCGCGCAGGTGATCGTGCAGTCGTCGACCTGGGGATCGTAACAACCGGCGGCGAGCGTGAGCAGGGCGACCACGGACACCCGCGCGACTAGAAGGACCATGACGCTCCTGCGACCGCCGCGGTGCGGCTCGGCGTGACGTAGAGGTTGGCGCGCTCGCTCGAGGCGTTGCGGTGGCCGATCGCGTAGAGCACCACGCCGGTGGCGAGGGTGGCGCCGCCAGCGATCGCGAAGCCGATGCCCAGCGTGCTCGAGCGATGGCCACGGGCGTCGACGTCGGCGATGGCGTCCCAACTGCCGCCTTGGTGGGAGAACTCCTCGACCTCGTGCTCGGCGCGGCGCGCATCCAGGGCGAAGTAGGTCGCGGCTCCCAGCGCGGCGACACCGACCACACTGGTCACCAGGCCGGCGGTGCGGAGCTTGCTGTTGTGCTTCGACGACGTGCGCGCGCAGCGCTCGACCACCGGCAGTTGCTCGTCGGCGAGCTGGCGCGCTGGGCCGACTGGCTCGCTGCGCAGAAAGCTGCGGTACGCGCCCGCCGCCGCGGCGCAATCGCCGTTCATGCGGTAGGCCTGCCCGAGGTTGAACAACACACCGGCGCTGGGCAGCAGCAGGTACGCGCCGCGGTACGCCGCGATCGCCGCCTCGTAGTCGCCCAGCTCGTAGTGGCGCTTGCCGAGGTCGCTCTGCGCGCGGGCCTGGTCGCGGACCGCCGGATCGACGCTGCTCTGCGCGCGCGCGGCCCCAGCCGTGACCAGCACACCGACGGTGACAATCAGGAGCGCGACGGGCTTCATCGTCAGTAGGGATCGATGACAGCGTCGGGGTGGAGGCCCTTGCGGGTCGGCTTGGGCGTGGGCTTGGTGGCGACCGGCGCCGCGGCCGCGGGCTTGGTCGCGACGGGCGCACCGGCTGCGGGCACGTCGGCCGCGGGCACGGTCACCACCGGCGCACCGGTCGCCAGGTTGCGCACCGCGCGATGCACGGCCTTGCTGGGCGACGTCACCACGGGCACGCCGATCGACGGCGCAGGCCCGACGATGGGTTCGGGCTCGGGCGCGATCTCGGCGCTCGGCGTGACGGTCCCGGCGATCGGGGCGTCGGTGGTCGCGGCCGCGACCGGGGCCGGCCCGCCGCCCTTCACGAACATGCGCAGCCCCAGGATGCTCATCACGATCGCCGCCGCGGCGACCCAGCGCCACGACTTCTGCCATCGGTTGGCCACCAGCGCCGGCTCGGCGGGGCTAGTGTTGAGCTGCGTCGGGTCGCGTCCGAAGTCGGGGGTCGCCGCGCGGGGAAAGGCGCGGGGCGTCGCGCGCGGCTCGGTGACCGCGATCATCGGCGACGAGGTGCAACGTCGCAGCTCGGCCCGCAGGTCCATCAGCGTCTCGGCGACCTGGGTGATCGACGGGCGCAGCGACGGCGTCTTCGCCAGCATCGCCAGGAGCAGCTCTTCGAGCGCGGGCGGGATCAGCGGCCACACCTCGTGCGGCATCGGCGGCGCCTCGGTGAGATGCATGACCAGCAGCTCGGCGGCCGAGGGCGCGTTGAAGGGCGCCTCCTCCAGGAACAGCTCGTACGCCACCACGCCGAGCGAGTAGACGTCCGACGCGGTCGTGACGCGCTCGCCGCGGGCCTGCTCGGGTGCCACGTAGCGCGGCGTGCCCACCATCAGGTTGCCGTAGGAGCGCTCGCCGTCGCGATTGACCATCGAGGCGATACCCCAGTCGAGGAGCTTGACCGATGGTCCGCCGCCCAGGCCTAGCTGCGTGGCCGTGGCGTCGACGAGAAAGACGTTGTCGAGCTTGATGTCGCGGTGGACCACGCCGACGGCGTGGGCGGCAGCGAGTGCGTCGCACAGCGGCACCAGATAGTCGATGACCTCGATCGCCGGGAGGCGGCCTTCATCCTGGCGATCGCCGAGGGTCTTGCCGTCGAGCCGCTCCATCACCAAGAAGGGCCGACCGTCGGGCAGCGTGCCCGACTCGAAGATGTCGACGATGTTCGGGTGGGTGACGGTGTTGACCGCCCGCGCCTCGATGAGGAAGCGCTCGGCGTTGTACTCGTCGGTCAGCGCGTGCTGGTGGATGACCTTGAGCGCGGCGCGCTTGCCGATCTCGCTGTGCAGGACCGCGTAGACCGTGCCCATCCCGCCCCGACCGAGCTCCTGCTCGACCCGCCAGTTCCCCACCATGTCGCCCTGCACGAGATCGCCAGGCCGAACCGGTGAGGCGAGGGACTCGGGCTCGAAGTACGACATAGCGGACCCAGCGAATTGCACGGCTCGTGCCCGCGTTGGTGAGGGATCTCAGTGCACCCTGCACCAGTTAGGTGCCTCCCTCGAGCGCGTGCGCTCGCGCGTGGCGCAGGCGCACAGCGGGACGACATCCTGGGGTACCTTCACTCCGGATGATCCGACGCCCCGGCACGATCCTCGGACTGCTGACCGGGCTGAACTTCCTCAACTACCTCGACCGGATGCTGGTCGCCGCGGTGCTGCCGCGCATCCAGTCCGAGCTGCACCTTTCCAACTTCGAAGGCGGGCTGCTCGCGACCGTTTTCTTGCTGGGCTATTTCGTCACCGCGCCGGTGTTCGGTGCGCTGGCAGACCGCGGTCCGCGCAAGGGTCTCATCGCCTTCGGGGTCCTGACCTGGAGCGTCGCCACCGCCGCCTCCGGTCTGGCCGGAAGCCTCCTCGCGCTGCTGGCGGCGCGCGCGGTGGTCGGCATCGGTGAGGCCAGCTACGCGACCCTCGCGCCCACGATCATCGACGACATCACGCCACCCGAGAAGAAGGGCAAGGCGCTGTCGATCTTCTACCTCGCCATGCCGCTGGGCTCGGCGCTCGGCTACGTGCTGGGTGGCTTCGTCGAGAAGCACTGGGGCTGGCGCGCCGTGTTCTTCGTCGGGGGCGGGCCCGGCATCGTGCTCGCGCTGTCGTGCCTCCTGATCGTCGAGCCGGTCCGCAAGCTGCAGACCGTGAAGGTGCGCATCCGCGACAGCGCCCGGGCCCTGTTGCGCATCCCGCATTTCCGCCGCAGCGTCGCCGGCTACTGCGCGCAGACCGCCGCGATCGGCGCGTTCGCGTACTGGGCGCCCAAGTTCCTCGAGACCCGCTACGGCCTCGCGCTCGACAAGGCCAACTTCCTGTTCGGCGCGGTCACCGTCGCGGCCGGCGCGGTCGGCACCATCCTCGGCGGGCAGTGGACCGATCGCACGCTGGCGCGGCTGCCGCTGGGGGCGCGCCACGATGACCATCCGACCCGGGTCGGCTCGAACGCGCTCCTGCGCATCTGCGCGTACGGCGTCGGGTTCGCCACGCCGCTATGCGCGGCCGCCTTCCTCGCGCCCTCGTCGACGATGTTCTTCGTGCTGGTGTTCTTCGTCGAGGTCGGGCTGTTCCTGGCGACCTCGCCGCTCAACACCATCGTCTTGCGCGCGGTGCCGGTCGAGCTGCGAGCCAGCTCGATGGCGCTGTCGATCTTCGCGATCCACATCCTGGGCGATCTGTGGTCGCCGCCGCTCCTGGGCCTCCTGCAGGACTACTTGATCATCACCGTCGCGATGATGGGCCTGCCGGCCCTGCTCGCCGTCGCCACGTTCCTGTGGTGGCCGCGCCCGAGCGAGGCCCGCGAAGACTTGCCTTCGCCGTAGAGGCGCACTACTCCTCGGCATGCCCAACCGTCTGGCCGGCGAGAGCTCGCCGTACCTGCTCCAGCACCAGGACAACCCCGTCGAGTGGTTCCCGTGGGGCACCGAGGCGTTCGTCCTCGCGAAGAAGCTCGAGCGCCCGGTGTTCGTCTCGATCGGCTACGCGGCGTGCCACTGGTGCCATGTGATGGCGCACGAGTCGTTCGAGGACCCCGAGACCGCGGCGCTGATGAACCAGCTGTTCATCAACGTGAAGGTCGATCGCGAGGAGCGCCCCGACGTCGACACCATCTACATGAACGCGATCCAGGTGCTGGGCGAGGGCGGCGGCTGGCCGCTGTCGGCGTTCTGTCTGCCCGATGGCCGGCCGTTCTTCCTCGGGACGTACTTCCCGCCCAAGGACAAGTACAACCGGCCGAGCTTCACCAAGGTGCTGCGCGCGATGGCCCAGGCCTACCGCGAGGAGCTGCCCAAGGTCATGGAGAACGTCGAGGGGCTGGTCGAGGGCCTGGTCCAGGTCGATCGCCACTACCGCGGCACCGCCAGCGAGGCCGTGCTCGACACCGCGATGCTGGTGACCGCGGGTCGCAAGGTGGCCGAGCTGTGCGACCCGGTCGACGGCGGCCCCAGCGGGGCCCCCAAGTTTCCCTCGACGTCGGCCCACGAGCTGCTCGGCCGGGTGTCGCGCCTCGGCTTCGGCGGCCCGGCCCGCGAGGCGTTCCTGCTGTGGGCCGACAAGATGGCGGCCGGCGGCCTCTACGATCACCTGGGCGGCGGCTTCTCCCGCTACTCGGTCGACGACAAGTGGCTGGTGCCGCATTTCGAGAAGATGCTCTACGACAACGCGCAGCTGCTCGGGGTCTACGCCGACGCGTTCGCGATGACCGGCGAGCGGCGCCACGCCCGCGTCATCGAGGAGACCGTCGGGTACCTGGCGCGCGAGCTGTCGGACCCGGCCGGCGGTTGCTACGCGTCGCAGGACGCCGACAGCGAGGGCGAGGAGGGCAAGTTCTACGTCTGGAAGCCGGCCGAGGTGCGCCAGGCGCTCGGGCCCATCGACGCGCTCCACCTGATGAAGGCCTACGGCGTGACCGACGCCGGCAACTTCGAGCACGGCGCGACGGTGCTGTCGCGCGTGACGGCGCCAGGCCCCAGCTCCGACGAGGCTCACCTCGGCGACCTGCGCGCCAAGCTCTACGCCGCGCGCGCCAAGCGCCTCGCGCCCGGCACCGACACCAAGGTCCTCGCGGCCTGGAACGGCCTCGCGGTCAGCGGCCTGGTGCGGGCCTGGAGCGCCACGGGCTATGCCCCTGCGCTCGCGCTGGCCACGCGCATCGGCGAGTTCTTGCTGGGCGAAATGGTCGACGGCGATCGCGTGCACCGGGTCTACAAGGACGGCGCCACCAAGCTCGACGGCACGCTCGAGGACTACGGGTTCGTCGCGGCGGCGCTCCTCGACCTGGCCGAGGCCACGCTCGACCGCCGCTGGTGGGATGCCGGGGCCCGGCTGGTCGCCGCGATCCGCGCGCGCTTCTACCAAGACGACGATGGCGGCGTGTTCTACCTGACCTCGCACGACGATCCCGAGCCGCTCATCCACCGGCCCGAGTCGCACCACGATGGCGCGATGCCGTCGGGCGCGGCGGTCGCGGTCGAGACCCTGGTGCGGGTCGGCTACGCCACCGACGACGCCAGCGCCCTCGACCTGGCCGAGCGCTACTTGATCCGCCGCCTCGGCTCGGGCGCCCTGGGGCCCCTGGGCGCGGCCCGGCTGTTGTCGGCGCTCGACCTGTTCTTGCACGGGCAGTGCGTGGTCGTGTCCAAGGGCACCGGCGGCGATGCGCTGCTCACGGCGGCCCGCCGCACCTACGCGCCGGCGCGGATGCTGATGGGCCCGTGGGCCGCGGACGCGGTGCTCGAGGGCAAGTCCCCGGTCGAGGGGGTCGCGCGCGCGTTCGTGTGCCGGGGCCCGGTGTGCTCGGCGCCGGTCACCGACGCCGACGCGCTGACCGCGCTGCTCGCCGACGCGCGGTGAACATCGGCGCCTGTCGCCCGTCTCACTCGCCACACCGCGGCGTCGCGCGCCGCCAAAGGTATGCTCTACCAATGATCTCTCCGATGCGCTGGCTTCTCCCGATCTGCGCCGCGGCGTTCCTCGTCGCGTCAGCCCGTCCCGCCTCCGCCGACGTCCCGGTCACCGGTAGCGCCTGGCCGTGGCCCAAGCTCAAGGACTGGCTCGACGGCGCGCCGGTCGCCACCGACACCGCCGGCAAGATCGTCGTCCACTGGTTCTGCAAGCCGAAGGTGGAGGCCTGCAAGGACGACCTCGCGCGCATCTACAACATGCGCGAGCAGGGCAATGTCTACGTCATCGCGTACGTGCTGGGCAGCAAGCGCGACGGCAAGAAGCTCGATCCGGTGCGCGCCGAGGTCGGCGCCGGCGCGGTCGGGTACGGCAAGTCGGTCACCGCGCTGGTGAAGCAGCTTGGCTTCGGCGCCGCGATGCCGGTCTCGGTCGTCGTCGACACCGACGGCAAGGTCGCGCTGATCACCACCACCGGCGACCTCGACCAGCTCGACGCTCGCGACGCCAAGGTCGCGGAGCTGGTGAAGCGCGTCACCGAGTTCACGACCAAGACCACCGGGCCCACCACGGTCCAGAAGGTCAACGCCAAGTTCGAGCTCGCCGTGCAGATCCAGCTCTCCAGCTGGCTCGCCTACAACAACATGATCCCCGAGGTCTTCATCGCGACCCTGCCGCCCGACGTCACCTGCGACGCCAAGATGAAGCGCGGCCAGGACGTCACCGTCACCGACCGCACCATCACTGCCAAATTCATGTGCGCCAGCGCCGTCAAGGGCGCCTACGAGCTGCGCGCCTCCCTCCGCTTCGGCTACGACGCCCCCAACAAGGCCACCGGCGTCGGCGAGGACACCGTCAGCTGGAAGTTCGAGGTCGCGCCGTAGACCCACCCGGGTAGGCGCGTCAGCCCTCGCTGAGCATGCGCGACGACCGGATGCCTCAGTCCGGAGATGGCGGAGACCCGCCTTCGGAGCGAAGATCATAGCGGCGTCCCGCAGGGAATCGAGGAGTTCTCGGGATCGCACTGCCCTTGACCTCTCCGCCATGGGCAAATCGTTGCGGCTTCACCGGCGTAGGGTCCACTTCTCTGGACACGGGGCGAACAGAGATGGATCGCTCGATAATTCTCGACTGCGCGCTTGTTTGGTCAGGAGCCGCTACTCCGACATGCGCACAAAGTCAATCGCCACGTTCAGCTGAGGCGGTGCAATCAGATACATCGACCAAAACATGCGGGATCGATATTTCACTCACCGCCATCCCGTGCAACTGAACGCCCGACGGAGAGACGATGAAGCACATCTTGGTCGTTGACGACGATTCACCGGTTAGAAGACTGCTTTCGAACGCGTTTAGTCACTCGCTTGACTATGCGGTGCTTACGGCGGTTGACAATGGCTCCGCGTTGGCATCGATCGGCAATTCCGCGCCGGCGCTTGTAACGACGGATCTGAGACGGACGGGCGGCACTGGAGAGGAGTTTATAGAGTCCGTTCGCATCAACCCGGCCACGCGCGACATACCTATATTTATTATTTCCGCATCCGTCTTTGCGAACGGCCAGTTCGACCCGCGCGTATTCCGGTTTCGCATCGACGGGGCTTTTCAAAAACCTATTCCGTTGCGGGAGCTCGTGGAGTGCGCTGGGCGTACGCTAGGCACGCCCTCGGATCCGTTGCTGGCATTGATCCACGCAGGCGTGGAGTCGCGAGTTCTTGACTACAAAGAGCGAGTGGATTTGTCGACTCGTTCTGGACGTGCATCCCTCGCGAAGGACGTGCTCGCGTTTAGTAATAGTGATGGTGGTCACATCGTTGTCGGGGTGCGCGAGGCGAGCGCTGGGGTGTTTTGTGCGGTGGGAATCACGAACGAACAAGCCGAGTCCCTAGAGGTGTCGAGACTCAACAAGTCCCTTCGTGTGTTTCTTGGGCATGACCTTTGCGTTGCGTCGGTCGTCGTCACCGACTCGGCGATGCGCTACTGCGTAATCTCGATTAAGGCGTCGACTGACGAATTGCGATTTGCTCATGCTGAAGACGCAAATGGAAAGCTGTTCCTGGGACGAATTTATGTGCGCAATGATGCTGCGGAGTCCGCGGAAGTGCGAGACGGGGCGACCATGCGCCAGCTCGTCCGACGACTTAGCGGGAAGAAATCCGAGCCGTGGTAGCGCTGCCGAACGCGACCGCGTCAGGCATCGAGTCGCACGATTGCCGAGCGCGTAGCCTGGCGGTGCGCATCAGCAGTCAGAAAGCACCATAACCGGCGCGCCGGCCACGAGCGCCCGCTCCAACTGGCTGGCTTAGGGGGCATCCTCTCCATCGACGACGTGCCGGGCTCAAGCCCAGAGGGTTTGGTCGACGCCACAAGGCCGCGAACGCAGAACCTTCGCGTGGTCGGAGGACGGCGCAGTCCGCGCCGGGGCGCACCGGTCGACGATCAGCGGGCGCGGAGGTTCGAGCGGCCTCGGAGGCCC
>Ga0335394_10006287_pt1 | contig 13402 bp, 8 predicted proteins | sample MAT03_FD_205741 | JGI IMG/M metagenome (GOLD analysis project Ga0335394, IMG submission 205741) | Freshwater microbial communities from Lake Fryxell liftoff mats and glacier meltwater in Antarctica - MAT-03 (spades assembly) (version 2) ...
TTCCGCCGTTGAGTACTAGTTTTGTCAGCAGTGCTGTTGACGAAACTATTGAGGTTTATTGAAATCTGTCTTCAGAAGGGATGGAAGCGAGAGGGTATGCTCAGGTTGTCCTCTATCTTTCGCCCCTTTTTTTGCATTAGATTTCTTGCGTAAATGCTTTTTTGTGAGCGTGAGTCGTTGCCTAGCGAAGCTGGGAAACGACTCACACAAGAGGTTTATTGTTGATTGTTGGGATAATGCCGTTTTTTCATGCTGCAACTGACTAACTGTATTGTTTTGTATGGAGCGGATTTAGAACCGCATTGGTGCGATCGCTTTCAACTTAAGGGTGATACGATCCACCAGATTGAGTTGGGTGCGCCCTGTGACGCGATTGAGCAGGGTGCGTTGGTGGTGATTCCAGGACTCTATAACAGTCATACCCACATGGGTGATTCCTGTTTGCCCGACGGGGCGACAGGGATGACGTTAGAGGAAGGATTTTTTCGCCCTGATGGCTATAAATATCGAGAGCTGGCTAAGCAATCTCCTGAGGAGCACTTGAGCCATATGGTGGCGCACCTGAACTATATGTCGCGAACGGGCACGATTGGCCATGTAGACTTTCGAGAACAGGGCGTTTATGGTAGCCAGTTGTTGAGACAGGCCTCGATTGAAACCGGGGTGCGATCGCTAATTCTAGGGCAATTTAATCAGCTACCGTTTACTGCTGAACAGTTGCAGCACAATCAAGCGGGGCTAACGGCTGATGCGTTGGTCGAGCTGGAGTCTGTGTTGGCGATCGCCGACGGGTTTTCAGAGAGCACCATGAATGATCTGACAGATGCTGCCTGGACGCAAATTCGTCAAGTCACAAACGCGCAGGGCAAATTGCGAGCAGTTCACTGCCTCGAAAATGACGGCTATCGCACGGTCAGCCTTGCGGTTACGGGGCGGGGAGATTTAGAACGAGCGCTAGATCTGTACGATCCCCATCTGGTCATTCATGCCACGGTTGCCAACGACGCAGAAATTGCCCTGTTGGGGCAAAGTCGGGTTAATGTTGCGCTCAACCCGCGAGCCAACGCCAATTTAGGGCTGCCACTGCCGCCGATCGCCAAACTACTCGACAGCGGCGCAAATCTGTTGTTAGGAACGGACAATGGTTTACTGAATAGCCCTAACCTATTGGCAGAGTTAGACTTTACCTACAAAGTAGCGAAGAGCCAGTTTGGTGATGCTCGCCGTCCCCATCCTAAAGATCTGCTCAAAATGGTGACCAGCAACGTTCGCCATTTTTTGGGCGGCGATACCTACGGCTATCTGGAGGCGGGGCTGCCAGCCGATTTTGTTGTGCTAGATTTCTTCAAACCGCACCTCCGTGCCAGTCGTCACCTGTTGGCATCGGTTGTGACCCGCGTTACTCCTGCTAACGTTCTAGCAACGGTGCATCAGGGACGAATTTTGTATCAAAATAGTGCGTTTGCAATGTACTTAGAAATCGCTTGAGCATAAGGATGCAAAATTTAGTCGGTACGTTGGCATAATTAAAACCCAGACTATAGCAACCCATTTCACAAATCGGCGTTGCTTAATCCGGATATGAATTTTTTTTGAGAGAGGCACGGAGCGCCCCTCTCAAAAAAACCATGCTTCAAATCAGCAATGCCCACAAATCATTTAGGACTGCTATATTGCGATCGCGACAGAGGTCTATAAAGGCCGTTTAAACTTTAAATCGGCATAAAACTAACTTCTATGAAAAACCAGCAGGAATTTTCAAAAGCTGCCGTGTATCGGATTTTGGATGCCAATTTAGACCGGGCGCGCGAGGGCTTGCGGATCGTTGAAGAGTGGTGCCGATTTGGGTTGAATGATGCTTATTCGTCATCGATATGCAAAGAATTGCGGCAAGAGTTGGCGCGCTGGCATCGAGTCGAGTTCCGGGCAGCGCGAGATACTCCGGGTGATTTGGGCACTCACCTAACCCATCCTCAAGAAGAACAGCGGCTGAGCATTATGGCGGTGCTGCAAGCAAATTTCTGTCGGATTCAGGAAGCGCTGCGGGTGCTGGAAGAATATGGCAAAATCGACAGTCCTGAGATGGCGGCGGCATGTAAACAGATGCGCTACCGGGTCTACGCGCTGGAGAGTGCGCTCACGGGCAATCAGCGCCACCAGAAGTTAGGGCGATCGCCTCTCTACCTGGTGACCTCAGCTAGCGATCGCCTCCTTGCAGCGGTTGAAGCAGCGCTTCAGGGCGGGTTAACGCTGGTGCAATACCGCGATAAAACATCTGATGATCTGGTGCGGCTGGAGACAGCAGATAAGTTGTGTCATCTCTGCCACCGCTACGATGCCCTGTTTTTGGTAAACGATCGCGTCGATCTAGCTTTAGCGGTGGATGCTGACGGTGTGCATTTGGGTCAACAAGATATGCCGATTGCCGCAGCGCGCCAGCTTTTGGGGTCGCAGCGAATTATTGGGCGCTCTACCACTAACCCAGACGAAATGCAGCGCGCCATTCAAGAAGGAGCCGACTACATTGGGGTAGGGCCTGTCTACGAAACGCCAACGAAGGCGAGTAAAGCAGCGGCTGGACTGGATTATGTGCGATATGCTGCTGCCCACGCGCCGCTGCCCTGGTTTGCCATTGGTGGTATCAATGGCGACAACGTCAATGACGTGCTTGGGGCTGGGGCTGAGCGAGTGGCGATCGTGCGGGCCATTATGGATGCCGATCAGCCCATGCTGGCAACGCAGTATTTTGTGGCGCAACTGGCGCGAAAAGTGCCGCTCAACGGTGCCATCTCCAGTGGTGAGGTTGGCAAATAGGTAGTCCTAAAATTGGTAAGGATTTTTTGATGGGCGAAGCCCGCCCATCAAAAAATCCTTACATCAATACCACTACCGACAAATAATGGGATGATGCAAAAGCAGTTTTGCAGTGGGTTGAGCTGAAGTCATTTTGAAGGATGGACGCGGATCGATTTCAAGCGGAGCGATGAGACTCATTTGCCTGTGGGCGATCGCCTGTCTACTATTCTCATTGCTAGTTTCACGCCCTGCCGTTGCTGCCATTGCCCAGCCCGATCGCATTCCGCTTACCCTGGACGTGCTACAGCAGCGACTGAAAAAGCCGAGTCAAGTTGATGGCGTTCCGGCGATTGATCTACGTCGCGTGGTGATTGATCTGCGCCCTGAAAACGACGCCTTTCGATTGCAGTTCTATCGACTGCTTCAGGCTACGTTGCAGCGATCGCCCACACCTTTGGGACTCGATTTAAGCTATTCCCTCGTTCAGGGTGATCTGACCATTAGTGACATTGGCCTACGCGCACCGCTCTATGGGGATGGTTTATCACCCCTATTTACCGATGCAGAGCAGGCGCAGCTCCGACGCGATCGCCGTCGGCTGACTCAACTAAGCCAACTGTCGCGATCGTTGCTCACCCCCGCCGCGCCGCCCAGCCTGCAAATTACCGTATTACGTGGCCCGCTAAAGCTAACCCAAACGCGTTTTGAAGGCTTTGCCAACTTTGCCAATACATTCTTCTTAAGCAGTCTGGATGCGATTGGTGCCACGTTTGTACAGGCCGCAGATTGGTCAGAAAGCCGCTTTATTCAGCCGATTAGCTTTGCCGATACCGTTTTTCGACAAGATGCCCGCTTTCGCAGCGCCCTCTTTTTTGACCGAGCTGGGTTCAATCAGGCTCGGTTTCAGGGCAAGGTAAACTTTCAAAGCAGCGAATTTCAGGCCACGGCTAACTTCAGCCGAGCGGTATTTCAGCAGGCTGCCAACTTTAGCCGAGTCCAGTGGCAAGGCAACGCTGACTTTGCCCAAACCGAGTGGCAAACCCTGTCGTCGTTCAACCAGGGGCAATTTTCGCAAGCACTATTTTTATCAGAAGCCGTATTTGAGCAGCCAATTACCTTTCGGGAGGCGCAGTTTACTCTGCCTGTAAACCTGCGGGGCGCGATGATTCAAGATCAGGCTGATTTTGGTGATGCCCGATTTAGTCGCGGAGCCTATCTAAACGTGGCGGGGCTACAGTTCAACCCAGACCAGGCCAAAATCCTGGGCAATCCAGGGCAAATTGGCCGAGTCATTTCGGTGCCGACGCTACAGGGCAATGAAACGCTACTACGGAATTTGGTGCGAAATTTTCGCTCGTTAGAACAGATTTCCGATGCCAATCAGGTGGGCTATCTGACGCAGCGCCTTCGCCTGCGCCAGATTCAGCGGATGTTGGTTGGGGTGAATCTAAACACGGCTTCGCCCGTGCGATTGATGCAGGTGGGATTTTCGGCGAAACAAGCTGAGACAATTGTCAACACCCGCGTTCAGCAGCCCTTCCGTAATCCTACAGATTTGCTCAAACTGGAGACGTTGGATTTAGCGACCTATGTGAAAGTGCGCGATCGCGTCTTGGCAACTGATCGGCGATCGTTGACGGGGCGATTGGGCTATGCTCTCAACTGGGTTAGTCTTAGTTTGCTGCTATTGCTGACTCACTACGGCACCAATCCGTGGCTAACGCTGGGGGTGGGCATGGTGGCGATCGCCTATTTTGCCGTGCTGTTTTGGCTGGTCGATCGGTTTCGGCGGCTCCAGCCCAAACCAATTGTGCCAACGCTGGCCGAAACATTGTGGATCGGTGGCGGGGCGGGGGGACTGGCGATCGCTGGACTAGTCGCCATTTTTCGCGTGTCAGAATATCCGTGGCTAACACTGGCCTGTTTAGGCATTGTCACTGTTCCGGTTCCAGCGATCTTACTACTCCTGATTTATCAGCGTGGCCGCTTTCACGACCAGATGGATGTGAGCTACTTTGTCGAAGAAGGCACCTTACGCCAGCTCCGCATCTTGATTGGTCGGTTGCCCACTATTCCCCGATACCCCATGTTCCGCGAACGCTACGCGCCCCTGCTCTGGAATCGGCGCTGGAACTGGCTAAACTATTTGGATCTAAGCTTCAATAACCTGCTGCGCTTCGGCTTCAACGATATTCGCCTGCGCGACGAGCACGTTCCCGATCTGCTAACTTCTCTGGTGTGGTACCAGTGGACGGTGGGTTTGCTCTACACCGCTCTGCTGCTGTGGACGCTATCACGCACGATTCCGGGGCTAAATCTGCTGATTTATTTCAAGTGAATTGGGCATTGCATCATCGGGATATGACTGACGCAGTTTTCGTGTGAAGTGCGTCAGCCCTAACCTAGAATCAGAAACACCTGAACTCATTTGTAAGCATGGATCTTTTTGACCAGCAGCGCCAGCAGTTGACAGATGCCGAAGCGCCTTTGGCGGCGCGGATGCGACCGCGATCGCTGGATCAGTTTATTGGGCAAGATCACATTGTGGGCCCAGGGCGATTGCTGCGGCGCGCCATTCAGGCCGATCAACTATCGTCGCTAATTTTTTATGGCCCACCGGGAACAGGGAAGACGACGCTGGCACAGGTAATTGCCAATACGACCCGCGCTCACTTTATTTCGATCAATGCGGTGTTAGCAGGGGTAAAGGAGATTCGAGAGGCGATCGCCACCGCCCAAGATCGCCGGGGAATGCACGCCCAGAGAACCATCCTATTTGTCGATGAGGTGCATCGCTTCAATAAAGCCCAGCAAGATGCATTGTTGCCCTGGGTAGAAAACGGCACGGTGATTTTAATTGGCGCAACCACTGAGAATCCGTATTTTGAAGTGAACAAGGCGCTGGTCAGCCGATCGCGCATTTTTCAACTCAAATCCTTGGAAAACGAGGATTTGGAACGGGTCATGATTCAGGCGTTGCAAGATGGCGATCGCGGCTACGGCTCCCTACATGTACAGCTTGATCCCGCTGCCAGTGCCCACTTGGTCAACGTTTGCAATGGCGATGCTCGCGCACTGCTTAATGCTCTAGAACTGGCTGTTGAAACCACGCCTCCCCAGGCCGACGGCATCATTCACATTAGCCTCGACGTGGCCGAAGAGTCGATTCAACGGCGCGCCGTGCTCTATGACAAAGAAGGCGATGCCCATTTTGACACCATTAGCGCCTTTATCAAAAGCCTGCGGGGATCAGACCCTGATGCGGCCATGTACTGGCTAGCGCGCATGGTCTATGCCGGGGAAGATCCGCGCTTCATTTTTCGGCGCATGTTGATTTTGACCGGGGAAGATGTCGGCATGGCAGACCCCAATGCGGTAGCGGTGGTTCATGCCTGTGCCCAAACCTTTGACCGAGTAGGAATGCCCGAAGGCCGCTATCCTTTAGCCCATGCGGCGCTGTATTTGGCGACGTGCCCCAAATCCAACAGCGTGATGGGTTTTTTTGACGCGCTGGCGGCGGTCGAGCAAGAGCGCGAAGACGATGTGCCGCTGCACCTGCGCGATGCCAACCGCGACAAGCATAGCTTTGGCCACGGCGCGGGGTATCTCTACCCCCATTCATATCGAGAGCATTGGGTAGAGCAGCAGTATTTGCCCAGTAGCTTGCAGGGGCAGGTGTTTTACCAACCGTCTGAGCAAGGCTACGAGGGTGGAATTCAGCAAGATGTGGCTCGCAAGCGCGAAGCCCAACTGGCGGCGCTGGTGGAGGGCATTGGCGTAGCGCTGCCCGACGTGCTGACGTTTAGTCCTACGAATGCGGGGATGGATCGGTGGTTGCAGCGCACGTTAAGTCAAACGGGAGAGCAGTTGGGGGCTGTGCGCGATCGCCTGTTTGCCCTGGCTCCACCCCAGCGCCACCATGTTGTGCTGGACTTGACTGCAAGCAGTGGGCTGCTGACATGGGAAGCCATTCGTCGAGTGCCCGAAGGTGCAGTCTATGCCTGTGTGGCTGACGCTCAGGCTGCCGCAGCTTTGGAAGAACAGGCGGTAGCGTTGCCCGAACTCAATCGTCCCCTGATTGTGCAAACTAACTTGATCGATCTGCCCCAGCGGCTCCGGGCTGACGATGCAACACTGCGATTCGATCGCATTCTGGGACGCAACGTTCTCTGGCACGGATTTCAGACATCTCCTGAACAAATTCAGGGCGGGCTACAGTCGTTGGTCGAACTTTTGCAGCCCACGGGTGTGATGGTGTTAGCAGAAGCTGTACCAAAATATACTCAACGTCTGTATCAATTGATTGAATCTAAACACTTAGGAGCAACGCTTTATCGGCAGCTTGTCAAAGCCGAAGAAGCGATCTACACCCGGTCTGACCAACCAATTATGACGTGGGATGTTGAAGATTTGAAAGCACAGTTCAAGGGTATAAATACTGCCCTAACCATTCAACTTGAACACACTCAAACTGATCTGCGTATTACACTCGCTCTACTCGATCGGTGGTTCAGTCCCGGTGGCGATCGCCCCAGTTACATTGAGCACCTGCAAAACTCGTTAACTACGCCAGATATTGCCAGGGTGAAAGAGGTGATCGTTACTGCTCTAATGCATCAAACGGTTTCCTGGAAAGGGGCGATCGCTTTCATCCGAGTACAGCCACATCCTTTCTCCGATTCAGAATCTGTTTGAAACATACGTTTTTTTGGGTGTAAATCGTTTCTCAGCTTCACTCCGAAACGATTTACTCAGTAAGTCTATTCCTTGAACGTTAATTAAATTAATGGAACTTTATCTTCAATCTGTTTGATTAATCCTAAACCGTTCAAGATTTTACCTAAAAGTACTCAGTAAAACTACCTAAACTCCTTATGGTTACAGCTTTTTTGCCCAGTCAAAATAGAGGAACCTTAATACTAAATCCTGGCAAAAACTAATCTTTAGGACAACTCATATTTCAAGAGAAGATAGGCCGCTTTCTCAGAATTCTTTTGAGTGTTTAGATGGTAAAACGCCTTTTGATCCCGGTATCTAGAGTGAGTTCTACGAAAGAATTTGCGGTGAATTGAGTCGAAGCAGTTATGGGGCAAACTAGTTTGTGAAGGCTTTGTAAACAAATGTAACAGTTAGAGGGTTTGATTAAAAAGTGTTGCAGGTCTGTGAATCAGTTGTTAACGTCAGGACAACAGGTGGTCAAAAATAACCTGTTGTGATTGAAGGAGGTAGATTATCTATGAGTTGCGTCATGAGGTGCGCTAATACAGGCGTAGCGAGTTATCGCATTCCGTCATCACGTTCAGAGTTCACGTTTTAGAATCATCTAGCTGCTGATGGTCTTAAGTTAGTCTTAAGTGGTTCTTACTTCCCTATGAGACTTAAAGCGTGGCTTTAGATGTTTGGGACGCATAGTTTGTAGGTAGGTTCGGTTCTTGTCTCTACTCGTACGCTGATTCAAACCTGACTGAATTTTGCCTGAATCTCACCTGATTAATTTTGTTTTAATTTTCCGCCGCACGGATGTTTATGTATTGCTCCACTGTTGCCCCATTGTGGCTTTTGTAGCGTCCCTCGGTCACGCTGTTTCTGTATTGCTCGAATGATTGCTTGGGCTTTGGTTTTAGAGCTTTGATTGATTGGTGTTGTTAGTCCCGCTAAATTCTCCAGATAGTTCGATAGGTGCCCGTCTCTCTGGAAAAGCTTAGTCAGCCGTTAAAAGCCTGGTCAACCCTCATACGTCAATTTGGCTCAGTCTGCTAGTTAACTAATGTCCTCGTTGTGACAATGATCATTCGCTAATTATTTGCCCATTTTTAATTGCCCATTTCTGAGTTAAGCCGCTTAACAGCGCGCTTCATTTAACTCATTCTGTCACTGGTTTTCTGATCTATCTGCTGCATTTGCATCTACTGCACTTGCATCTGCTGCACATGGTTTCGTTATCCAGTCAGCTTGTTTTGCGATCGCCAAAGGTTGCAACTCGGTTTGATTGGGCGACGCAACCCAAAAAATGGAGGGTTTTAAAGGATGGACATACAAGGAAAAACGGCTCTGGTCACGGGAGCGTCTCGTGGCATTGGACGGGCGATCGCGGTTGAGCTAGCTCGATATGGCGTTACCCGATTGATTTTAATTGCTCGTAATCAGCAGCGCCTCGAAGAGGTGGCTAACGATGTGGAATTGTTAGGATGTGAGGCGGTTGTTGTGCCCCTCGATTTGACTCAACCCGCAGATGTAAGTGTGGCGATCGCTCAAGTGTGGCGAAATCACGGGCCAATTCATCTGTTAGTCAATTGTGCAGGCGTAGCCCACCAGAGCGCGTTTTTGCAGTCTCGGTTACCGCAGGTTCAGCAAGAAATTGCGGTAAATCTGATTGGCATGTATACCATTACCCGCATGATTGCTCGACGTATGGTGTCGCAGCGTGAGGGTAGAATCGTTAATGTGTCAAGTCTAATGGGAAAAGTGGCCGCTCCTACGATGGCGACCTACTCAGCCACAAAATTTGCAATTCTGGGGTTTACCCAAGCCTTGCGTAGCGAACTAGCTCCCCACAATGTTCAGGTCACTGCATTGCTGCCTACCTTAACGGATACCGACATGGTAAAAGAGCTAGATTGGTTTCAAGGCATTATGCCCATGACCCCGCAACAGGTCGCCAAAGCACTCATGCATGGATTGCGAACGGAATCCCCAGAAATCTTAGTGGGGTGGCAAAGTCATCTCGCAGCGTGGATTAACCGCGCCGCGCCATGGCTGGTCGAAAAGATTGTGTACTGGGCTGCTCCATCACCTCGAACAAAGTCCTCTTCATCAGGGCTGCATCGTCGCGATCCTCATCCATCTGGTTCCCCTTCAGCGCTGTAGGGCACCTCGCCAGATAGTCTAATCAGGATTTTTCCAAGAGTCGCGCTGAGCGCGACTCTTGGAAAAATCTTGTCCTAACCGCCTAGCTGACAGCCATAGGGGCAAAAAGAATGAGTACAGGCAAAGCCTGTACTCATTCTTTTTGTCTTAAGTAGTCCAACTTAAATAAAAACAAGATTCTAAAAGTCTGCGCCGCCCGCGCAGCGGGCAGCGCAGACTTTTAGGGCTTTATAGCCATAGTCATAAAGCTTAGGACATGCCAGCGTCATTCCCGCCTGCGCGGGAATCCACCCCCGCACCTATCGAGCAGATGGATCCCGTCTGCGCGGGAATAACAGGGAGGCGTCCTATTGATCATGGCTACCGCTATATGTTTAATTACGCCCGCCTACTTAATCTAGTTGGCGATTATTAATGATTGTCGCCTACCGACCTTAACCGTTGATCGCAATTCTCAACTGCACATGCGATTATTGTGCCGCCTGCAATACGGCTTCTGTGTTTTGAATAGCCTTAGTTGCGTAGGGATCTCCCGGTCGGACTTGCGCGGCACGTTTAAAGTTAATCAGCGCAGTTTGATAATCCTTTTGCTCAAAGGCGGCGTACCCTACCAGCATGGATTGGCGGTAATCGTAGGGTTGATTGGGGCTAGCTGGCGCAGAAACCGCCGGATCTGAAGTGCCAGATACAGGAGGTGCAGAAGTCGGTGGTTGCGGAACGGTAGGAGCAGGCTGAATAGACGATGGAGTGCTACCTGTTGGCATTACTGTGTCAGTAGGCAGTTGGATTGACACTGAACCCGGTATATCTAGATTACTAACCATAGAAGGAGCCATCCGCCCTCCCAAGACAGCGCCAAGCATGGCGATTCCTAATCCCAGCAGTCCCAATAGAAAGGAATTTTTTACCGCTGGTTTGCCCCATTTTGTAATGACGAACACCAGTGAGGCAAACGGTACAAACAAGTAGAGCAGCCCCCATACTGCACTCTCTTGAAAGGCCAGAACCAGCCCCCAAATACCTCCAATAAACGACAGCAGGAACCCCAACACGATTAAAACTATTGCGATCGCCATCGCCATCTCCTGCTTTCAAAATTAGGTTACGGTCAAATCCACAGCCAAATAAATTTCGTCCATATAAATTTTGCCCATTTTGTCCAGCGTAGGCATAAGCCCTGTGACACATTGCAATAAAACTCAACCTTGTATAGCCATAGACGGATTGGTTAGGACGGGGTGCAGGGGTGGAACCCCTGGCTGGGGGCAAAGCCCCCACACCCCCTTTGATCCCAGTGTCCTAACCTTTGTGGCGACAGCTATAAGTAGGTGGGCTTAATTAAATATAAGACCCTAAAACCCTGCGCCGCCCGCACAGCGGGCGGCGCAGGGTTTTAGGATTTGGTATTTATTTAGGTTGAACTACTTAGTGTCTTGATACAGCAAATTGCTGATACAAATCGCTATTGTTTATACAGGCAAGAACACACACAAATTAGCGTTTAGAATTTCTGGTAGTGGTATTGAGGTAAGGATTTTTGAGATGGGCGGGTGAAGCCCGCCCATCTCAAAAATCCTTACCAGTTTCGGACTACTGAATTTCTCAGGTGGAAGGCGTGTCTCTCTATGCCAAAACTCCGGACTATGCCAAAACTCCGGATTTTGTTAGTTGACGCGCCTAAAATCCTTGCCACACAAGCTTCTCTACTTGTTCAAGTCTGTATGAGGATGTTATGGAAAAGCTAATTCACTATCCGATGGTCATTGGAGACGCACTGGTTACGACGGGCAGCGAAGACTTGATTAACCCTGCTAGTGGCACCGCGTTTGCTACCGTGGCGCTGGGTACCAAAGCGGATGTAGAACGCGCCGTCGCTGCCGCCAAAGCCGTGCAACCCGGTTGGGCAGCGTTGTCCTATGGCGATCGCTGTGCCGCCATGATGAAATTTGCCGATGCATTAGAAGCAAAGTCTGAAGAACTGGCCTACTTAGAAAGCAAAAACGCTGGAAAAGCTCTAAAGCTCACTGTAAACGGTGATATTCCCTTCTCAATTGACAATCTGCGCTATTTTGCAGGGGTTGCGCGACGGCAAGAGGGATCTGCTGCTGGGGAATATATCGGTGGTTACACCAGTATGCTGCGGCGGGAACCCATTGGTGTGGTGGGTGCTATTACACCCTGGAATTACCCCCTGATGATGGCGGTTTGGAAAATTGCTCCGGCGATCGCCGCTGGCAATGCTGTCGTTCTTAAGCCTGCTCCCAATACGCCCACGACTAGTATTGAACTCGCTAAAATTGCCCTGGAATCTGGATTGCCCGCTGGGTTGATTAACATTGTGACGGGCGGCGCAGAAGTCGGCGAAGCGCTCTGCACCCATCCCGATATCGGCATGATTAGCTTCACTGGCAGCACCCGCACCGGAAAGCGCATCGCCGAACTGGCTGGCCCTATGATTAAGCGCGTCACACTAGAACTTGGCGGCAAGGCTCCGTTTGTCGTATTTGCCGATGCCGATATTGAAGCTGCCGCCCAGGGCGCAGTGGTTGGGGTCTACGTTAATTCCGGGCAAGACTGCACGGCAGCCACTCGCATCTATGTTCAAGACGAAGTCTACGACAAGTTTCTAGCTCGCTTTACCGAACTCTCCCAGCAGGTCAAAGTTGGCGATCCGTTTGTTGAAGGCACTGACATTGGCCCTCTTTCTAGCCAAGCGCACTTTAATAAGGTCAAAGGGTATGTGGATGAAGCCAAGCAGCAGGGCGTTCAAGTGATTACCTGTGGCGATGTTCCCGATCAGGGTTTCTACTTCCCTGTCACGATTTTGGTCGATCCGCCCCAAACAGCAAACTGCGTTCAGGAAGAAATCTTTGGCCCCGTTGCCGTTGTGAAACGCTTTTCTACCGAAGAAGAGGCTATTCACCTAGCTAACGATACACCCTACGGATTAGCGGGAAGCTGTTGGACACTAAACGTGCAGCGCGCCATGCGGATGGCAAAAGCCATGCAGTGCGGCACGGTATGGATCAATGATCACCTGGCGATCGGCAGCGAAATGCCTCATGGTGGCTTCAAGCAAAGCGGCATTGGCAAAGACATGTCGCACTATGCGCTGGAAGAATACACCACCGTGAAACATGTCGTGTTTGATATCACAGGTGAGCAGCGCAAGGGCTGGCATTTCACCACGTTTGGAGACGCGTAGGTAGTTTGAGGGCAGCTAAGTTAGGGCATAGTTTTGGGTGTGCGGAGCGCGCTTAAAACTATGTCCTTATTTGCTGAATGCTTCTAGGAAGGCGATACGCGCTCTACGCAGGCAAGCCAACGTCCCTATTCCTCTAAAACCTCAACCAAATCTTCAATCAAAACCCCAAACACACGAGCGATTTTCTGAACAGAAATCAGGTTTACCATGACCATGCCCGGAGAGTTGGCATAGGTTGCAACTGTGCTGTAAGGAAGTTCGGATCGCTCTGCCACTTCTTTAAGAGTCCAGCTCCGCTCGGTGGCAAGTTCCTTAATTCGCAGCCTAAACACGCGTTACCTTTACTAAATTTACTGATTGTAGAAATAGCGATCGCTATCCGTTGGTGTTCGCCTCTATCACTTTATTCCTCTAAAACCTCAACCAAGTCTTCAATCATCACATCGAAAGCGCGGGCTAGTTTTTGGACTGCGGTGAAGTCAACCATAGCCATACTGTCGCGGCGAACATAGCTGATCACAGTTTGGTAGTTGA
>Ga0335394_10006293_pt1 | contig 13396 bp, 11 predicted proteins | sample MAT03_FD_205741 | JGI IMG/M metagenome (GOLD analysis project Ga0335394, IMG submission 205741) | Freshwater microbial communities from Lake Fryxell liftoff mats and glacier meltwater in Antarctica - MAT-03 (spades assembly) (version 2) ...
TGTTCCTGATCAAGGCTGACGGCTGGTCTTCTGAACAGAGCCAGCTCGTCTTCGCACACGCCACCTTTCAAGAGTATCTTGCCGGCCACGCACTCCTGATGAGTCACCTGGCGCTCGATGGCGAGGCCGACGATGCTGGCCGTGATCTGCTCTCGCGCGCACTGCGGGTTGTCGAAGCAGGCGACTGGCGTGCCCCACTGCTCTTCGCCGCTGAGCGCCTGGCGGTCGAGCGCAGCGACCGCTGGATACTCCACCTCATCGACAGCCTGCTGGGCATTGCCACTGGCGAGCGGGCTGTGGCCATAACCTCGCTCGTTGCGGAACTGCTAGCCTATGTTGACCACGCCCGCACCATTGCTACCGACAGCTCGCTTAGCGAGGTCTGGGAGCGCGTGCGGAGTCGGCTGCTCGCGCTCCGAGCCGGGCTAGAGCCGCGCAGCGAGGCAGCGGCGCCGATCTGGCGTGCCCTCGCCCGAATCGGCACAACGGGTTCGGTAGGCGACGACTGGATGGCGTCGATCAGGCGCGCCAAGAAGCTCACTATCAACGGACGACACTATCGCACCCTCAGCTTTGCCGCCGCCCGCTATCCAGTTACCGTCGGCCAGTTCCGCGCCTTTGTTGAAGAGCAGCAGCCCTATCGCTCTACGAAAGAGGCCAACGCTGTGACGCTCCAGGAGCTGTGGGGGGCGAGTGGCCTCGACTGGATGGAGCGCCAACTCACGACTGGCACGCGCTTCGTGGAGTTGCCGCTCAACCAGCAGGACGAGCCACGCTACCGGCCGGTGACCTTCGCCCACCCGGAGCTGAACCACGCGAACCAGCAGATGGTCTTTGTCTCCTGGTACGAGGCCACGGCCTACTGCCGCTGGCTCACGAACAAGGCGCGTGCCGACGGTGCCGGGTGGCTCGCGCCAGACGAGGTTATCCGACTGCCGACTGAGCAGGAATGGGAGCAAGCCGCCGCGCACTGCAACAGCCTCGAGATGATGAGCAATATCTGGGAGTGGTGCGCCTCGCCCGGCGACGAGTTCGATGCGCGGGGGAATAGCCGCCGCAAGACGGAGTTTCTTGATGATCTGGCGAGGCCGGGGCGTGATGGCTTTGTGGAGAAGCAGTTTGCCCTGCGTGGGGGCGATAGATTATCGGCCGATTGGCCTGCACGTGAGGTCGCCTTCCCCGACCGGCAGGCCAGGAACACCGGTTTTCGGGTGGTCAAGTCGAAGATCGTTCCAAGCTAGACGCGGCTCAGTCGGCGGCGTTGTTCAGACGATAATGGCCGCCGCTCACCTTCTCGATATAGAGCGGCTGCTCTGGGTCAGGCTCGATCAGTAGGGTGACCCGCTCGGCAAGCTTGCGCAGTGAGTCATCGCTCGGCACAAAGCCCTTGGCCGCCCAGACATCCCGTAGAATGTCCTCCTTGTAACAAACCTTCCCACGGCGCTCATAGAGATACTGGAGCAGCGCACGCTGAAGCGGGCGGAAGTTGTGCCAGCCAGCGAGCTCCTCTGTGCCGCGCCAGAGCACCCCGTTGCGGATGCGGAATAGGGGCACACCGGATGCGCTCAGCACTGCCTCCCCGATCAATCCTGGCGGCTCGGCAGCTTCGGCGGCGGTCGCAGCCGCCATCGGCGCAGATTGGGGTGCGCTACCACGATCAAGCACGCCAGTCGTCTCGACCCAGCGAAGCGCCTGGGCTAGCGCCGCTGCAACGTCCTTTGCCTGGATATACCAGTTACCGTCGTTGGCGTGCGACGCACATGCGCGGATCGTCCAGTCACCCAGATTGAGCAGCAGGCGCGGGTTGCCCCGCGCGGCGTGGATGAGCTGATCGTCGATGTCGCGCAGATCGGGCGTCGCGCTGGCGGCAAGGCTTACGTGGAGACCATCGCTAAAGAAGGCGAGCCGCCGATGGAGGAGATCGAGCAGCAGTGCGTCGCCATCGTGGCGATCCCAGCGCAGCTCAGCGCAGGTGATGCGGTCGGCGCGCAGGGCGTGGCGTTGCTGGAAATCGTAAAAAATCTCCGAGGGGATAAAGTATTTGAACGCCAGGTTGCGCACCTCATTAAGCCGCAGATTACTGAGCAGCGGCGAAAGCAGCTTCACCCCGGCGTCAACGTCGCTAGTAGTCAGGGGCAGCTCATCGAGATTATCTACGAGAATGTAGAGATCATGGTAGCCGATAGCCCGCGCCATGGCGACGAGCTGCTCAAGCTGAGTGCGGATTGGCAAGCGGCGCATGTCAACCTGTGGTGGATCGGCCGCAAGCCAGCCACGGGCGCGCAGGCCACCGCGCAGCGCAAGCTCGAGGCTTGGCTCGCTAAATGCACACATCCAGCCGAGCAGGGCGCGCTGCGTTGGCTCGAGCGGATCATGGAGCCAGGGCTCATACAAGCGGCGGGCGAGCGCCTCGACAGTCTGGCAGATGATCTGCTCAAGGTGGGGACCAGCGAAGGCGAATCGCGAGTCGTAGAATTGCTCGGCAATCGGCATCCAGTCAGTCAAATGAACGATCAGTGAGCGCGGGCGATAAGCGGCACAGTAGCCCTCGAACATCTGGCGCGAGGTGCTCTTCCCCGCGCCACGGGGAGCGTGGAGCACACTGCTGGCGCAGGGTGTGCCCTCGGGGCCGTCGAGGATCTCGTTGTAGGCCGGGTGACGCACGAAAAAGACCTGGATCACGGCGTCGGCGCGATCGGCCTCTTTAAGCGCGAATGGGTTGCCCTGGCGAAAGCCAGCCTGCGTGAGCCACTCGTCGAGCGTCCACATGGTGCTACCGTCCTCGCGTACGTCTGCGTTGCGTCGGCCAAGATGTTGGGTGCATCATAACAGCAGAGCGGAGTCCTTTCAATCACTCGGGGGCACACAGCATTCCTACATGTCCATTTTTCCGCCGGACATCCTGAAGATATCCAGAAATTTGCCTATCCGTTTCCGCTTCGCATCCGGTATACTCTGGCAAGCACCCTTATTTCTGGGCCAGCTAAGTCCGAATGTTTGTTCTATTTTTCACAAGCATAGTGCCGAGACTATGGATCATGCACCGTCTAGCAACAACCGTTCCTGAACCAACTAGCTACTGTCGTACTACCACATCGCAGCCAGCAGTCACCGCGGTGCCACGACGCTCGCATGACACTGTTTTAGGGAATGTGCCAATGGACGAGCAGACCCCGCTAGTGAACCGCGCCGAAGAGCTCGCGCAGATCGGCCAGTACCTTAAAGACGCGCAGCGCAAGACAGCTACGCCCCGCATCGTCAACGTGTGCGGGATTCCCGGTATCGGAAAGAGCACGCTGCTACGCGAGATCGCGGCGCGAACCAGCGCTCAGCACTGGTGTGTCTCGCTCTACATTGACCTCAGATCTATCGAGCGCCACGACCTCCATGTGGCTAAGCTCCAGTTTCTTACGCAACTCGCACGGCGCAGCGACGATCCGCACATCGCTGCGCCCGCGCAAGCGCTGGCGGCGTTGAGCGAGCACCCCGACGACGGCGAACTCGACCATGCGCTCGCCGCGTTCGCCCAGGCGCTTGCCGCCCGCCCCGAGGTGATCGTCGTGATCGCCGATACCTGGGACTATGTGCTGGAGACGCTGTTTGCCTGGGTTGAATATTATCTGCTGCTCGTCCTGACCATCCGGCACAAGCGGATTGTCTGCGTGCTCGGCAGCCAGGCGCCATTGCGCTGGCGCCAATACGAGGTGCGCCGCCGTGTGGAGCTGATCGAGCTTGGCGCCCTTGAGCCGGAGCACGTCGCTACGCAGCTGCGCGAGCTTAACTATCTCGCTGCTGCCATTGTCGATCTCACCGCCGGACACCCGAAGGCGAACGAGATCGTCCGCAAGCTGCTGCGCGACAAGGCCAACCCCGCAGAGTGGCTGGCCGCGCATCGTGGCCAGGTCGCCGAACAAATGTGTGCAATCCTCATGCGCGAGATGGCCGAGGAGTCGACGGTCGATGATGATCCGGCAATGCTCCAGGCGATCTTCAGAGTCGCCGCACTCTTGCGTGAGTTCGACCTGCACACGCTGCGCCATCTTATCCCTCAAGCCTTCCCTGAGCTTGCGCTCACTAGCCAGTCGGGGTTGATGTTGAAAGTGCGCGAGCTCGCTGAGAAGCATATCGTCACCTGGTCGGAGACAACTCGCTCATATCAGTTCGCCCCAACGCTGCGCCATATCTTCGCCCGTGAGCTCGAGCTAAATAATCGGCAGCTCTACCTGACATTACGTACGGCAGCAGTTGAGTATTATAGCAAGCTTGTGCGTACCGTACCAGGTAATCGTGACCAATTCTTACTCGAGCTGGTCTACCAGAGTCTTTACAAAGAAGATCCGGTCTCGTATAATGTTCTTCATCTGGTTGACGATCTATTTGTCAGTGCGCTCCGGGAACACTATGGGGCTACGACTGAGCATGCCAAAGCAGCCTCTGATGGGCTGCGCCTATTGCTCAGCGCCGACATGGAGCTACAGGAGGCGCTCGATCAACACGGCATCCCGCGGGGCCACCTGCTCGAACTGCTGGAGCGACATGTCTCGCGGCCTGAGCGTTCAGGCTGATACCTGGCACTCAATCCATCAATCGCTTAAGCGCTGGGCCTCTGCACGTCGTGTGTAGGGGCGCTTTGTTGTCGTGGAGAAGCCAATGGTGCAGCTACCTTTTTCGCGTGATCCCGAGCGACTCTTCGGCCGCGAGGCCGAGCTCAAGCGCTTTACCGACGCGGTAAGCGCTTCCCGAGAGCAGACACATATGCTGCTGATGACGGGAATCGGCGGCAGCGGGAAAACATATCTGCTCACCCGAATGGGGCAGATCCTGAAAAAGAGTGAACTGCCCCATTGCCCACTCTACGACTTCTACCATATCGAGAACTTCAAAGCCAGCTCAATCGAGGGCACGATCATCGCTGCGCTCGACCCCGAGTTGCGCGCGTTCGGCCCGTACCTTAAGCAGCGGAAGGAGCTTGATCGGCTGCGCGAGGGTGCGGCGGATTTTGCCGAAGCCCAGAAGAAGCTACGCGCACAGTTCGCAGTCTGTTACAACATGCTGGCCCAAGCCGCACGCGGGGATAACCGGCCACTGGTGCTGCTATTCGACACAGCCGAGCAGGCGGTAGACCTGACGGACCCGGCGGCTGACGTGATGATCCCGGGCTACCAGGAGGCTAGCTGGGGCGGCGAGTTCTGGCTCGACGAAATGCTACCGCTGCTCGAGAATACCGTCGTCGTGCTCTCCGGACGCGAAGAGGGCCTCGACCGAATGCCGGTGGATTTCTACGAGCGGCTCAAGCAGAAGCTCTCCTGGGAGCCGCTTGCGGTCGGTGCGATCAGCGAGGCCGAGGCCGAGAACTTTCTCAAGCACCTACTTATCAGCGCTCAGGCGCGGGAGGGCACTTATCAGATCGAAGGCGGCTTTGCCGGCGTGATTGAGCTTAACCCGCTGGTCTTGCGCATTTGGTACGAGGTGGCGGGCGGCCTGCCCTTCTGGCTCTCGCTGCTGCTCACCGCGCAGATGTTCGGCGTGATCCCAGAGAGCGTCGAGGCGCTACGCGAGAAAGCACGCCAGGGCGACAGCGAGCAGCCACAGGTTGATTGGCGGCTCTCGGACGCGCAGCGCAAGGTGTATCGCGACACAGTTGTGAACACGCTCTTGCGAAATGATCCTAACCGACGGGCTGACTCGCGCCTGCTACTGCTCCAGTGGATGGTCTCGCTGCGCAAAGGCCTCTCGCCAAAACTGCTGAAGCACCTGCTGGAGAAGGAGCCGATTCCTGGTCTTAGCGCGAACGACGCGGAGCAGCTCTTTACATGGCTCGAGGCTTTGGTAATTGTGAAGGGGCGTGAGTTGCCCGACAACCAGAGCCAGAAACTGCTGTTTCTACACGACGAGGTCTACTACTGGCTGGCCAGCGACGAATCGCTGAACGATGATATCAGCCGGCTGACGATCGCCTGGCAAGGCGAGCAGATCAACGCTGTGGATCGGAAACGCCGCGAGCTTAATGAGAAGCTTTATGCCGGTGAGGCAGGCTTCACGTTGCCCTTCGAGGCCTTACGTGAAAAGTTGGGCGCCCCGCTTGAGTCGCCGGCGCTGGAGGAGCAGCAGGCAGAGCGCGACGAACTGGCCGTGCTGACTAGGCAGCGCAACCAGATCGAGCTCAACCAGTTGGGCTATAGCTTCCAGCTCGGCTTCGAGCGCGGCATGGCGGAGTACAATATCATTGCTTACACCGCGCTCGAGCGCAGCGACTACGGCTACGGCATCACTGTGCGCCAAGAGGGATTGCGCAACATCTACCGTGTCCACGAGCAGGTGCCGGATAAAATCGTCGTTGAGTGCGCCGCCCGCTGGATTCTGCGCGCCCTCTATGCCGATCCCAAGTGGGTCGCGACGCTACTGCCGCTCCTGCGCCAATTCTGCCCGGACCCAACGCAGGCCAGCGGGCTGCATAACGCGTTACTGCTGCTTGCCGAGGCCCAGGCACGCCTTTATGGAACCGACCGCAACCTCGACGAGATTGCGGCTTTACTCGAACGGGCGATGGAGTTAGCGGAACAGGATCAGCCGGAAGATGCGAACGCACCCGGCGCCACCTGGCACGATTTTCTGCTTGCGCAGATCTACAACTGGCGCGGCTATCACGCCCGCCTACGGTATGAGCTTGATCAGGCGACTCAAGAGTACCGTAGGTCGCTGCGTCAAGTACGCCGACAGGCGACTCTGCCGCCGCTATTTCGGGCGATCACGCTCAATAACCTGGCCTATACCTACGCTGAGCAGGGCGATGTGGAGACAGCGCGGGACTATACCAAACGCGCGCTCGAGCTATTCCTGGAGGCAGGAAGCGGGTATTATACAGCGCTCTGCCACAACACGATCGCCCGGATCGAGATCCGAGCCGGGAACCCGCTCATGGCGCTGGAGTTCGCTAACAAGGCGGTGCGCGTCCTGAAGGATCGCCTCAACAGCGTGCGTGGGCAGGGCCTGTGTCTGCCAGTGCAGGCTGAGGCCTGGCGCAAGTTCGGTGAAGAACTGACCCATGATCGGGTGAGCCAGCGGGAGGCGTTTCAGCGGGCGCTCGACCTTTTCGTTGCCGCTGAGGAGCGGTTCGATACGCTTGGGATCAATGGGGAAGAGCGTCGCCGCGAGCTGTACCACCAGTGGGGCTGCGCGCATCGGAGCCTGGCCCGCGAGCTGAGCCACTACGACCGCAACAACCCGCAGATCGCCGAGAGCTTTACGAAGGCAGAGCGCCTGATGCAGCTCGCCCTTACCTTTGTTGAGAGTGGCAAGCTCCCCGCGCTGATGAAAGTTGACCTTTACGAGGACATCGCTGTCATCCGTGTGCACCGCGATCAGTACGACGAAGAACTCGAGAAGCTGCTTAAGCAGGCCGAGGATGCGGCCCCAGGCGAGTATAAGATCCGCGTCGGCGGGGGCGCGCCTGCGCTGCTCAATGCAACGAAGGGTTACTGGCGTAAGCTTGCCCAATGCCAGCTTCAGCGCGTGATGCAGAGCTTCGGCTACTATGAGCACTCCAAACGCACCGACCGCCGGTTCCTCGACGCAGCCGCCAAGCATATGGTGCTGATGTACGCCTATCTGTATAGCTACGCTTCCGAATCGTGGATGCACACCACCGCTGAGCGGTTGACCCTACGGGAGCTGCGCGACGGATACACGTTAGATGAGCTCAAGCAGCTAGCCCACAGCGCCTTCGACGCCGCCTGGGAATACAGACTCGACAGCGATGCGCTACGGCAGGTGTCCGAACTCATCCGTCAAGCCGAAGACGACTTTGATCTTCTACCCTAGTGGGGATCACAGACGGCGTGATATATACAGGTACTATCACCCATGGCGCGAGCAACAATCTACCGGGCGACGGCACCGCGCCTCGCTGCGCTCAACGACTGCCACCAGCCGATCGTCCAGGATGGTCGGGCTGGCATGACACCAGCCGAGCGACCGCCAGGACGCCCCGAGACGCTCCAGCCGCACCCGCAACTCCAGCTGCTCCCGCTCGACGAGGCCCACGTTGTCGCCTTTGTGCCCTCGCTCAGCCAGGTGGCCGTGCTTGATCGCCAGGCCCTCGCGTTCCTTCGTCGCCTGCCGCTTCCCGCCGCCGCGCTCGACACAGAGACGCGCCGGCTTGTCCAACTGCTGGACGGGCTCGGTATCCTGAGCGCCGATGGGGCTATCCCCGCGCCGCCGCCGCCCGATACGCTCGTGGCCTGGCTGCACGTCACCAACGCCTGCAACCTGCGCTGCCACTACTGCTATATCGCCAAGAGCAGCGAGCGCATGAGCGCCGACACCGCCGCCGCCGCCGTCGACGCGACGCTGCGCTCGGCCATTGCCGGCGGCTACCGCCGCATCTTGCTTAAGTACGCCGGTGGTGAGCCCTTGCTCGCCCTCGACACGGTTACTGCCGCGCACCGCCGCGCCCAGGAGCAGGCGGCCCGCGCTGGGATCAGCCTCGACGCCGGCCTGCTCAGCAATGGCACGGGCCTCACTGTGGCCCATGTGCAGACGATCCTTGCGCTCGGCCTGCGCCTCACCGTCTCGCTCGATGGGCTAGACCAGGCCAATGATGCGCAGCGCCCGACCCTCGGCGGTGCCGGCTCGGCCCGGTCGGTGCAGCAGGCTATTCTGCGCGCCCTCGACGGCGGCTTGCGCCCCGATGTTGCCGTCACTGTCACCCGCAACAATATTGCGTCATTGCCAGAGCTCGTGAACTGGCTGCTCGCCCATGGCCTGCGCTTCTCGCTCAGCCTCTACCGCGAGGGTGGTCACGCTCCCAATAGTGGAGCGCTCCGCCCCGATGAGCAGCAGATCGTCGATGGCATGCGCGCCGCCTACGCCGCCGTCGCGGCTCGCCCGCCGGAGTGGAGCGTACTCGACGCGCTGCTCGACCGGGCCGATCTCTCGGGCGCCCACGCGCGCACTTGCGCCGTCGGCGAGAACTATCTGGTGATCGACCAGCGCGGCCAGATCGCCCGCTGCCAGATGGAGCTCGACCGACCGGTCACCGACATCCGCGCGGACGACCCGCTCGCCCTCATCCGCAGCGACCAGATCGGTGTGCGTAATTTGCCCGTCGACGAGAAGGAGGGCTGCCGGAGCTGCGAGTGGCGCTACTGGTGCGCGGGCGGCTGCGCCGTAGAGACGAAGCGGGCCAGTGGCCGCTACGATGTCCGCTCGCCGCACTGCGCGATCTACAAGGCGCTCTTCCCCGACCTCCTGCGGCTTGAGGGCCTGCGCATCCTGCATTGGAGCCAGCACGCCGCCTGAGCCTGGCCGCGCTCGATAGCCCCTGGCCGCGACGGTATACCCGTCGCGGCCTTGCTTTTTCCAGCTCGCATCCAACAGATTTCCAGATGTTCCACCACTGTTCCCACCAGTATCCGGGCGTATGTCCTTGAGGATGTGTATAGTCTGGGTGTATATTCTTTCCATCAACCTAACACCAACGCAGTTGAGCAGGAACACAAACAGGAGGGCGGTATGAGGTCAGTATTTTTCGCTCTTGCCCGTGGCCCACCAGCATCTACACGTCCTATAGCTGTAATCTTACAACAAACGACATAGAAAGGAAGAGAAGATGAGACTCTACTCGGTCGCGCTAATAACGATTAGTGGCGTATCGCTCGCATTCGTCTACAACCAGCACCCCGATGGCCTGACCCTCGCTTTGTGCCTGGTGCTCTTCTCGCTCTCGACAGCCCTGGTTTCTGCCAACAACTTCAACATGCTGCTCACCCTCGCTGGGCTGAGCCTGGCCTTTGTGTTCGGCGCTGGCTACAGCCTCGCCTTCGATGTCTGGTGGCTGGAGCCGCCGCTCGCCTTCGCGGTCGCTCTGGCGCTGGCTGTGGGGATGGCCATGGCCGACAGGTGGGCCTGGAGCAAAATGCAGCGGGCGTATCACGGCGAGCTACTGGTTGTCAGCGATAAGTTCGTCGGTGGCCTGCAGGCGGTAGTCGGGCCGGCATGGGTGCTGCCGCTGCCGATCTTCCGCCGGCTGCTAGCCCGTCTCCCGCGCTACCAGCAAGAGCACGAGCTGCGGCTCACCCGTGTCAACGCTCACCCGCGCGCCGGCTCGCTTGGGATGCTGAGCCAGAACGTCGATCTGCTGGTCGTCGAGCTTGTCTATCGGCTGCTGCCGGACGGCCACCGGCGGATCTTTGCCTTTCCGAACCAGGACACCCTCTTCTCGGAGGCCGCCGCCGCCCTGAGAAAAGGCCGGCGGGATGCGATGCTCGATAAACAGTTCTGGGTTCAGGTCTGGCGGGCCGCCCTAACCGACTGTGCTGCGCGTGTGCTGCGCAGCGTGATCCACGAGGCGGGGCTGTCGCCCCACGAGGTGAGCGTGCAGCGTGGCGCTCTGGCGGCTCGGGCCCTTGAGCAGCTGCGCGTTGAGGCGGAGCAGCTGGGGCTAGAGCTGCTGTCGCTCAGCTTCTCGCAGGTCGAGACCGATGAGGCGGAGGCGGCCCAGCTCAGCCGTGCGCAGATGGTCCAGGCCCAAGGTAGAGCGCAGGAGATCGAGCTCACCGGCGAGGCGCAGGCGCGGGTACGCGCGGCCCTGGTCCGGGAGGTCGCCGACATTGTTAGGGCGAGCGGCGGGGCGCTCTCGCAGCGCATGCTGGAGCTGATCATTCAGGGTGTGCTGCCTCAATCGCTCCTACAGACCTATCTCCAAGGCCCCACTACCGAGCTGATCGACCGCATGGCCGACCGGGACGGGCGCACGGGCCGCTTCTCGAACGGGCACTCGCTCAATTAGTAACTAGGAGGAGGGTATCACATGTGCAGCTTTGCTATCGCCCCGCAGCTATGGGCACCGATCACCAGCCGGTCCGTCTGGCTGTTTCACCTGCAGCGCCACGCCCGCGAGCACCATAGCGCATCACGTCCTTCCCCATAGCACCCACATGATCTGCGCCCCCGAACTGCTTCGGAGGGCGCTTTGGATTATTGGTGCATGACCTCACCAAACGCTACCGGGCAGTGGAGCTTGAGCGTGCCGCAGATCGCGGCGGTGCCAAGCGCCACACTGCACCAGCTCTGTCAACGTAGCAGCAGATCTACCAATACACGCTCTCCTCTGCACAATGCAATGCCGACTACGCCCTTGCCAGGGTGCAGCGCACGCTCGATGTCCTCACGGCGGCACAACAGTTCACGCTGTGCTGTGCATGAATGCGTGCGGGATAGGCATGCTTCATTCCCGACAATCGCTTCACCGCCCGTGCGCTCGCGTTGCCCGCGATTGTCGCAAACAGGGTCAACCGAGGCGGAGGCGGTCGCGCAGCTGCGAGCCGCCATTGCCGACCTCCAGCAGCACAGTCGGGTCATCCAGGTTGAACTGCCCTTGCCGGCGGCGCTGCCGCCGCATCCCTGGCAGCGCTTCGCCGGTATGTGGACGGATGATCCGGATTGGTCAGCGTTTGTGGAGGCCGTTGCCGAAGATCGACAGGAGCAGAATGCGCAGGGGACGCCCGCCTGAGCCCGCGTTATCCCCTGGACACCGACCATAGCTCGCTCTTTCAGCGCCGCCACCCGCATGTGGTATGACAGGGCATGCGACGCTGACGTTGTAGGCAGCGCGGCAGATCGTCAGGGAGGCGGAATGCAGGGATTGCGCACCCTACGCGGGGAGCACCGCACGCACATGGGCAATCTCGTTGGCATGGATCGGGCGTACCTGTGCAGCGGTGAGCGTGACAACTGCCAGCGTCTCGCCGTTCAGGGTCATAAACTCAACCGTATAGCCCTGCCCAGCCTGATGCACCATCACCACCGTGCCAATATCACCGGCCCGCAATCCCTGCGCGGGCAGGTCGTTGGTAAGGACTGCGCTGGCTAATTCTTCAAGCATTGCTGGTTCCTTTCAACGGATAGGCCGTAACGAGGCGTGGGAGCGTGTCGTTCTGATCGCTATACCAGGACCAGATTACGCCGTACGTGGTGGCGCAACGCGTCGGCGAGCACATGCCAGGCCGCAACCGTGAAGCCGAAGCGCAGAAAAAAGACCGCTTTGCTGCGTCCATCGCGGTGGGTGAGCGACAGCAGATACGCCGTGATCTTGCGCTCAGGAATGACGGCGTGCTCCGCATCGGGGACATACATCGCAAGCCCTGTCACACCACCAGTGCCCCGCGCAGAGGCGGGGTATCGATTCGGTACGCGTGTGCATTGTAGCATAGCGAACGCGTGTTCCGAAACGCGTCGACGAGCAGCGCCGTCTCCCACATCAGGGATGCAGGGGAGCCGCACGCGTAGCTGTCAGCGTTCTGTCATGCGCAGGCGAACATCTGTGCGGCTGGGCCGCAGCCTGGCGCCGCCTGCGCAGCCAGCCCGTACCATCACGCTCGCCCGGTGCGCTTCCATCACCGACGACCTCCACCGGAGCCACTGGCGGCGGATCGGCGCGTCCCCAGCGCCGCCTGCGAGCGCGGCTTTCGACGAGCAGCAGCGCACGGTCGGTCGCGTACGCCCGGCACGACGCGGGGCTGGGCACGTCACCAGGGGCCGCTGCACGGTGGGCAGCACGGCTGCGCCAGCGGTGCTCCATTGTCTGCATGCAGCGACGTCCGTTGTCCTGCTCTGATCAGCCTGCCACCGCCGCGCCGGGCCGACACGGGTCGAGATAAACGCTGCGCGCCCTGCGGCCCGGCTCCGTCGGCGGTGGCGGGTCTGGGCCAGGAGCGAACGGAACGCCGCACCCGCGGCACACCGCAAAGGAGACCCCCATGAGCAGCGCATCGGCAGCAACGGCACCCTGATCGCCACCGCGAGCATCGCCGTCCACAGCAGCTACAAGCAGGCCGAGGCCTGGCAGGAGCGCACGGACTGGTTCCGCCTGGTGGCCTTCGGTGAGGCCGCCGAGATCCTGCGCCGCTTCACCAAGGGTGAGCGCATTACGGTCCTGGGCCGACTGCAGAGCAGTAGCTACACCGACCGCGAGGGCGCCAAGCGCACCAGCGTCGAGGTGGTGCTCCGCTCCGACGACGCACCGCTGCCCCGCAAGGCCGATGCCGACCCCGCGCCCGCGCCCCTGCTCGCGGACGCTGCCGAGGCGCCACTGACCCTGGCCCCGGCCCAGCTTGGCGAGGCGTCGGCCCCGAAGCGCCGCCGGCGCACGAAGGTCGCCGCGTAGCGGCCAGCGCGAGGCGGGGCGCCCCTTCGGAGGAGCGCCCCGCCGCCTCGTATGCTGCCCGTCGCGCGGCCGCGATCAGGCCGTGCTGGCGCTTCGCGCCGACCGTCTTCCCGCCCGCCGCGCCCGATTCGACCCCGGCTCACGTGGCTGCGCGTTGCGGCAGCGCCTCCGGCAGGGTGGGGCGCCCGGTGGAGCGCCAGGCGGCGACCCTCACCGCACCCGACGCGGGTG
>Ga0335394_10006297_pt1 | contig 13391 bp, 9 predicted proteins | sample MAT03_FD_205741 | JGI IMG/M metagenome (GOLD analysis project Ga0335394, IMG submission 205741) | Freshwater microbial communities from Lake Fryxell liftoff mats and glacier meltwater in Antarctica - MAT-03 (spades assembly) (version 2) ...
AAGCTCGTGACCGATCACCAGCAGACTGGAAGTCTGCTTGATCCATGAACGCGCATAGCTCACATACGCCAACCCGGACCAACTGCAGCCTGGAACGTTGTTGCTGAACACATAGACGCGGCCGGTATAGCTGCCAAGGTTGTAGCCGCGCGCCGTGGCTGCGGTTTCCGCCGCCGCAGCGATTGCAGCGGTGTCGCAGGTTGCGGGCGGCGGCACCGCAGATAGCAACCAGCCGCCTGTGCCGTTGACGGCCACCACGCCCGCGAGCAGTTGTTTTCCAAACGAAACCTCCTTGTAGTATTCAGCGACACTGCTTGCGGGCGCGACACCGAACACCGCAGTGTTCAATGTAGCTGTCGTGAAGGGGTCTGCGGCGTAGGTGTACGGCGGCGTCGCATTGGTCGGGAATTTGACCGGTATCACGATGTAGTTTGCGGTCGACGCGGCGGCGGTTGTGTCGAGTTTCTTCGATGTTGTCGTTCCCGGCGAGGTAATGATGATGCGCTCCGGGAACAGGTTGCTGCCCTCGGTGACTTCGCCGCGAATCGTCGCATGCATGCCGTTTTTGAGTACACCAGTCTGTGCGGCCAGCGTGACCTGGAGCATTTGTCCGTCGGCAGTTTCCAGCGCATAGAAGAACTCGCTCGGCGTGCCGTCGAAATTGTCCGCGTGACCGAGGCGAAGGATGCCCTCGAGGGTGGAAGTTGCCGATCCGTCCCGCCTTCCGCTTGTTGCCTTCGGTGACGGATTCACGCGCAGTGATACCGGGAAGATCAAGCGTCCGTCGATCTTGCCTTCGACCAGAACGGCGGCACCATGCGGAACGTTGCGTGCGCCGGCGCCGGCGAACGCGAGCCTGCGCCCATCGTCGGTGACCAACACAAGATGGTGCGATGTCGTCCCCGCAACCCGGTTCTCGACCACGATCGATGTCACCCGTCCCGCCAGCGAGGTGACCGCGGTGGCGAACGGGCCTGGGGCGAGATTGCTTGCGTTCGCCGGGCCGTCCTGATGTGCGAATGCCGATACCGACCAAGTCAGCAACGCCACTGTCAAAAGTCGCCACAAGCCAATAGAACCCAAAGTGCTGCTCCTGCTGTGCTGTTTCACGCCGTGGCATGCGCACCCCCGGAGCCCTCGGCAACAGGGCTATCTCCAAGTCGTGGCGTTCAGGCAACGCGTAGCTGCAAGAAGCGTGCCTTGGCAGGCAGGCAGGCGTGGGCGTGGTGTCACTCCCGCGCCGTTCACCCCTCCTTGCCGACGAGCGGTCAAGGCGAATCGTGGGTTCACGCCGCGTTGCGGCTCTCAAGGACATGCCACAACGTCAGCGCAAGTATTCGCAGGTCAAACCATACCGACCAGTTGTCGATGTAGTAGAGGTCATGCTGAATGCGCTGTTCGAGGTCGCTGTCGCCGCGCAGGTCGTTCACCTGCGCCCATCCGGTGATGCCGCCTTTCATCAGGTGTTTTTGCATGTAGCCTGGAATGCGCTGGCGAAACTGCTCTACGAATTCAGGACGCTCGGGGCGCGGGCCCACCAGCGACATCTCTCCGGCGAGGACGTTGATGAGTTGGGGCAACTCGTCGAGGCTGGTGCGGCGCAAAAATGCACCGAAAGGTGTGGCCCGGCTTTCGCCCTGCCGCGACCAAACCGGGCCACTCGCAGCTTCAGCGTCAATCGGCATCGTGCGGTACTTCAGCATTTCAAAGCGCTTGCCATTCCAGGTGACGCGCTCCTGTCGATACAAGATTGGGCCGGGAGACGAGAGTTTGACGCCAACGGCGATCAAAAGCATGAAGGGCGCTGCAAGCAGCAGAAAAAGCATACCGAGGGCGTAGTCCTCCAAGGCTTTGATCGCGCGATTGGTTCCCGCCATCGGCGTTTCAGAGAGAGAAATGACAGGCATTCCGGCGATTTCGGTCACCGAGTGGTTGAGTAGGTGAAAACCATAGATGTCCGGCACGAAACGGATCTCCACCGGATACGACTGCAGCATGTTCAGCACTTCGCGTATGCGCGCGTCAGCTCGCAGTGGCAGTGCTATCCAAACTTGGTCAATGGTTCCGCTGGCCACATCCTGCGCCAGGCTGTTCACGATAGGGGAGACCGGAATGTTTGGGTCCGAAGCGGGAACGGGTGCGTCGTCGTAGAAGCCGTGCACCCGAAGACCTGCCCACGGTGCCAACGTAAGGCGCTCCGCGACACGTCGACCCAGGCTGCCTGCACCGACTATCGCAACGTATCGTTGATTGAGCCCCCGGCGGCGCAACGATCGCAAACCGAGACGTACCATCATTCGCACCAACGTGGTGGCGGCGAGGCCACCCAGCAGCCAAGCGCCGAACCACACGCGCGAAAAGCCGTCACCGGTTTTAGTGGCAAAGATGGCCGTCCCCGCCAGTGCGGCAATCAACATCCAGGCAAACACCAGGCTGCGCAATTCCTCAGCGAGGCCGGCTCCACGTTGTGGTTCATACAACCGGAACATCGGAAAGATTGCGGCGATACTGAGTGCGCCAGCTGCGAGAAACAATACGTACTGTTCCGGTGGGGAGTCGGTGCCGAGGTAAAGCATGTACGTCAACAGGCCGACCGCAACAGACAGCAGCGGATCGCAGATGCGGAGGCCGATGGCGAACAGCGTTGCATGGGGTTTGAGTACGCTTCGGGGCATGATGACGGATTATCCCTTGTCGGCGGTGAAATCGCGCCAATAGCCGTCAACGGCAGCTGTGAATTCTTCGCGAAAGCGCGGTGCCGAGAAACGAAGCGCCTGCGCACGGCAATTTTGTGGCGACAGCATCGATGCGTGAGTATCGAAGCCCGCTACCGCTGACGCGATGGCAGATCCGGACTGCTCGTCGTAGAACACCCCGGTTGCAGCGGGGCCTGCGTCGATTCCCCGAACAGTCTCGATGGCGCCGCCCCTTCGCAACGCGATCACCGGAGTGCCGCAGGCCTGCGCCTCCAACGGCAGGATGCCGAAATCCTCTTCGGCGGCAAACACGAATGCATGGGCGTTCTGCAGCAGCGTACGCAATTGTTCGCGCGAAACTTCGCCCACGAATTCGACGTTGGGCCCCGCCGCGTTGCGCAATCGCGCGCTTTCGGGGCCGGCGCCAGCAACGATCAAACGGTGTCCCGGCAGTGCGTTGAACGCTGTCACGATGAGATCGATGCGTTTGTAAGGCACGTGGCGCGACGCGGTCACGAAATAGCCTGGCCCGGTCTTGGCAGTGGCGCCGGGGGCGAAGAAGTCGGTATCGACCGGAGGATAAATAACCTCTGCGTCGCGGCCATAGGATCGCGCAATCCGCTCGCGCACGAACGACGAGATGGCAATGAAATGATTCACGCGCGAGGAACTTTTGCGATCCCACTCACGCATTCGATCAAGCACAGCGTGGGCAGCGCGACCACGCAAGCCCTTGTCGATGCCGTTGGAACGGAGGTAGTCCTCCCGCAGGTCCCACGCATAGCGCATGGGGGTGAAGCAATAGCAAACATGCAATTGCGATGACGTGGTTCGCACGCCTTTGGCCACCGCGTGCGAAAGAGAAAGTACCAGATCGTAGCCGCGCAGATCGAAGGCCTCGATCGCGCGCGGAAAGAGCGGCAGCAGCTTTCGAAAATGACGGCGGGCGCCGGGGACATGCTGCAGAAATGACGTATGGGCACGTTTGCCGCCGATGCGACCGCGCATGTCGTCAGAAAAAAAGTCCACGAGCGCAAACAGATCGGCATCCGGAAACTGTTGCAGGACCTCGGCCAGTACATTTTCGCCGCCACCCCAGGTGTCCAGCCAATCATGGATCACGGCGACCCGACGCGGCGACATGGAATGCAAGATCAAGGCCGATCCCGAGGCCGTATCCGGCCCCTCGGCCCTGCGTCCGCCCGCAGAATGATCCACGGTAAACTAGCCAACTTGCACCTTGCGATCACGTCGACTGTCCTTAGCCCATGTCTGCCCCGGAAACCACGCCCGTCGCTATCGGTTCCGCGCGCCGCGCCATCAAGATCGCCCTCGTGTTCGTCGGGGCGCTGTTGCTGTGCATTCTCGCCTATCTCGCCGTTGCCGTCCCGGCATCGTGGTTTCCTTCGGCTCAGACGCGCGCATGGTCCGCCAAGGACCTCTCCGTTGCACGCGGCGCGGGCACGCTCGCCGGTGGTGAGCTCGTCATCACCAGTGCCGATGCCGGCGGCAACGTGCTGGTGACGCTGACCACGGACTTCCGTTCAAGTGAGTACGCCGCTGTCGCATGGATCGCCGTCGACCTGCCCGAAAATGCCGATGTGCAGATCTTCTGGCGCAACGAATATCGCCCCGAGCGCCTGAATGCGGTAGCTGCCAGTGTGGAAAGCGGGCGCATCGCGCCCGTGGTATTGGCCGGCAACAAGGACTGGGTCGGCCGCATCACGGGCCTTGCCATCGCGGTGAAGGGCACGTTGACCAAGCCGATCCAGATTCGTGGCGTGGTGGCGAAGCCCATGGGCGCGGTCGAGGTCCTGCGCGACCGTGCCGGCGAATGGTTCGCGTTCGAAGGCTGGACCGGCACCTCGATCAACACGATTACCGGCGGTGCGGACGTACAGGACCTGCCGCTACCGATGCTGCTGGCCGCGTCGGTACTACTCACCGTCGGCATCGCCTTCGCGTGGTTTCGCTTTCGCCATGGCGCGGCGGTGGTGCCGATGGCGGGCGTGCTGGTGGGCGTTTTCGTCGGTGCGTGGTTCCTGCTCGACGCGCGCTGGACGTGGAACCTCGCGCGGCAGGTGGCCGAAACCACGAGACAGTACGGTGGCATGGATATCCGCGGCAAGCATGTGGCGATGCCGGACGGCCCGCTCTACCTGTTCGTCGAGAAGGCGCTGGCCGTGATGCCAAAGGAACCGGCGCGGGTGTTCGTCGTGGCCGATGCCGCGTATTTCCGCAACCGCGCGGCTTACCATCTCTATCCGCACAATGTGTACTCCGCACCCGTTCTCAATGTGATTCCGGCGGCGGCAAGCATGCGGGCCGGCGATTGGGTTCTGGTGGCCCAGCGACGTGGCATCCAGTTCGACCCGGCACAGCAAAAGCTGCGCTGGGAAGGCACGCAGGTGGTGTCCGCCGAGATGAAGCTGGTCGAACCCGGCTTTGCGCTCTTCAAGGTCCTCTGACGCCACGCCATGGATATCCTGCTCCTGATTTTCGGCAATGGCCTCGTGTGGATGGCGGGCATCGCCTTGCTGCTGGCGGTGCCGCTGCGCGGCAGCGCTGCGCTTGAAGGAGGCCTGCTGCCGTGGACATTGGGCTGCGGATGGTTCGCAGGCGCCTTTGCATTGACGCTGTGGATGCGGGCGCTGTCTGCCGTGCAGATTCCGTTCGGTATCCTGTCGGTCGGGGCGCCATTCCTGCTGATCGCTGCTGGCGGGGCGGTGTTGTTCCGTCCAGGCGCGCGCGCGGCCGGCATGCTTTCACCTCGTATCAATGCCGCAAGTCTGCTGGGCGCACAACTACAAGGCTGGCAACGCGCGTTGTGGCTGGCCATTCTGGCGTGGCTGGTGTTGCGCTACGCATTGTTGCTGGGCGAAGTCCTGGTGCGCCCGTTGTACCCTTGGGACGCATGGACGCAGTGGGGCACCAAGGCGCGCGTGTGGTTCGAATTGAAGACGATGGCGCCCTTCGTGCCGCTGGCCGAGTGGTTGCAGCCGGGCAACACGAGTTACATCGACGCGGCGCCCCATTACCCGGCGCTGGTGCCGCTGCTGCAGGTGTGGTCGGCGTTGCTGGTCGGCGCGTGGAACGATGTGCTGGTCAATTTTTCGTGGTGGCTGACCGCGCTTGCCTTTGCGTTCGCGATTTTTGGTTTCCTCGTGCGTAGGGGATTGCAGCCGCTTATGGCGCTGGTCGTGACGTGGTTCGTCGCGTCGCTGCCGATCCTCAATGTGCACGTGGCGCTGGCGGGCTATGCGGATTTGTCGATGGCGGCCTTCCTTACGCTGGGCGTTCTGGCCGGCCTCCAATGGGTGTCGACGCGGCAGTGGCGCGATGCGGCCCTGGCCGTGGTGCTGCTGGCAGCGTGCGTCACCATCAAGAACCCCGGCAAGGCGTGGCTGGTGGTGCTGCTGCCCGGCTTCGTCGCGGCACTGCTGCCAAAGGGCGGCGTGAAGGTGGCGGGCGTGATGCTGGCGCTGGCTATTGGCGCGGTGCTGGTGTTAGCGCAAACCAAAGCCTCGGTGCTGGGCTACCAGTTGCGCCTCAATTTCGTGTCGCCGTGGCGCGGGTTGTCTGATGCATGGTTTGCCTTCGGTAACTGGCATCTGCTGTGGTACGGCGCGATCGCGGTGGCCGTGCTGGGGTGGCGGCAACTGTTTTCGCGCGAGCTGGCGCCGCTCACCATCGTGATCGGATCCGGATTGTTGTTCCTGTTCTTCGGCTTCGCGTTCACCAACGCGGCGCAATGGGTGGCCGACCAGTCGACCGTCAATCGCGCCACGCTGCATCTCGCACCTTTGGTGGCCCTGTGGATGGCGCTGGTGTTCCAGCGTTGGCATGAAGCGCAGGTCGCCAAGGCGCCACCGGCAAGCGCGCCGACGATGCCCGAAACCATCGCGGCGGCCTAGCAACGCGACCTGGCGACGCAGCTTCAGCGCGGCTGCCCGTAGGTCTCGAATTTCTGCACCACGCCGACCATCTCGGCGGCGGGCAAGATTGCCGGCTTGCCGATCTGCAGCGCCTGCCAAAACATCTGCGCGAGGTTCTCGACTTCCACGGCCAGCGCCAGCGCGCGCGGCAACGACACGTCGAGCGCGATCATGCCGTGATGGGCCAGCAGGCACGCGCGCCGGCCGTCCAGCGCTGCCACCGCGTGATCGGAGAGTTCCTGCGTGCCGAAGGTGGCATAGGGCGCGCAGCGAATGTCGTCGCCGCCGGCGACGGCCACCATGTAGTGAAATGCCGGGATCGCGCGCTGCATGCACGCCAGCGTGGTGGCAAAGGGCGCGTGCGTGTGGACGATGGCCGCCGCGTCGGTGCGGGCGGCGTAGATGTCGCGGTGAAAGCGCCATTCCGATGACGGCAGGCGCGCACCATGCGCGACGCCGTCCAACCCCACCGCCACGATGTCGCCCGGCCTGGTATCCACATAGGGCAGCCCCGTGGGCGTGATCAGGAAGCCGTCGAAGCCGTCGTCCTGCCAGCGGGCGCTGACGTTGCCGGCCTTGCCGCGGTTGATGCCGGCCGCGTTCATCGCCAGCGCGGTCGCGATCACGGCATTGCGCAGTGCGAACCCGCCGCTCATGCCGCGCGATGGGGAAACATGGTGGCCAGCCAGTCCTTCGATGCGCGCGTGATGCCGAGCTCGGTGATGAGACCGGTGACGAGGCGCGCGGGTGTGACGTCGAATGCGTAGTTGACGGCCTTGGTGCCGTGCGGTGCGATGGCCACGCGTACGGTCTGGCCGTAGTCGTCGCGACCGGCCACCGACAGCACTTCGTCGGTATCGCGCGTTTCGATCGGGATGCCGCTGCCGTCGGGAAGACGCCAGTCGATGGAGGGCGAGGGGAGTGCAACGTAGAACGGGACGTTGTTGTCGCGCGCGGCCAGCGCCTTGTCGTAAGTGCCGATCTTGTTGCACACATCCCCGTTGGCGGCCACGCGATCGGCGCCGACAAGTATCACATCGACGTCGCCACGTTGCAGCAGGAGGCCGCTGGCGCTGTCCGGGAACAACGTATGTGGAATGCCGCGTTGCTGCAGTTCCCACGCGGTGAGGCTCGCCCCCTGCATGCGCGGCCGCGTTTCGCTCACCCACACATGCAGCGGCATGCCGTCGGCATGGGCGAGAAAGATCGGCGCCGTGGCGGTGCCCCAGCCGCAGGTCGCGAGCGCGCCGGCATTGCAGTGGGTCATCACGCGCACCGCGCCGGGGCGGCGCTGCGCAATCGAGCGCAACAACGCGGCACCATGCGTGCCGATCGCGTGGTTGATGGCCACGTCCTCGGCAGCGATCACGTCGGCCTCGGCCCAGGCCGCATTCGCACGCTCGGGAACCGGCAACGGTGCCACCTTGACGCGCACGCGGTCGAGCGCCCAGCGCAGGTTGATCGCGGTCGGCCGCGTGGCATCGAGCGACGAATGCGCACTGGCAAGGCCGGCGTCCGACGCATCGCGATCGAGTGCGAGTGCCAAGCCATAAGCTCCCACTGCACCGATCAGCGGGGCGCCGCGGATCCACATGCGGCGGATGGCGAGCGCGGCCGCTTCGGCGTCGCTGATCCGGACGCGCAACATCGAATGCGGCAGCGCCCGCTGGTCGATCACCTCCACGTAGCGCGTGCGCGGCGGATGCACGAGTGCGCGGTAGCCGGCCGGGTCGGCGTGCAGCACGGCGGTACCCGGGAGGGCCGCCGCGCTGGTCACTTCAGGACCTGCAGCAGGTTGTTGAAGTCGTCGGTCCATACCCGCCAGTTGCGACGCGGCGTGATCGGCAGCTCAGCCTCGGTCAGGCGCGGTTGTTCGAGGCGCTTCTGCTCGCGGGCGATCAGCACCCAGGAGGACGAGTTACCGAGCGGGTCGGCGCCGGCGTCGCTGATCCACTGGGCATGCAGGCCAAGCTCGTGCGCAATCCCTTCCACCACCGGCACGAGATCGAGGAACCGGTTGGTCACGTGAAACGCGATCACGCCATCGGGCTTCATGTGCTTCAAGTAGATCTCCATCGCCTCGCGGGTGATGAGATGCACGGGGATCGCGTCACTCGAGAACGCATCGATGGCCAGCACGTCGAACTGCTGCGAAGACTCGCGGTCGAGTTTCAAACGCGCATCGCCGAGCGGCAATTCGATGGTGGCGTCACTGCTGCCGAGGTACGTGAAGTCGCGCTTGGCGATGTCGATCACGCCCGGATTGATGTCGTAGAAGCGATACACATCGCCTTTGCTGCCATAGGCGGCGAGCGTGCCCACCCCGAGTCCGATCACGCCCACCTTGATTGGATCAAGGCGCGGATGCAGCGATTCGAGCAGCCGCCCGATGCCCGAGTCCCGCGTGTAGTAGCTCGTGGGCTGCGTCCTGAGATCGGACTGCAGGTACTGCTTGCCGTGCATGATGTTGCCGTGGATCAGCTGGCGACGGCGATCGGCTTCGCCAATGCCCGTTTCCTGCACGCGCAGCACGCCGTAGAAATTCCGGCTCGTGACAATGGTGCCGGTGTTGAACTCCGTGACAGCCCAGACGCCACAGCCGATCGTGACCAGCAGCGCGACGAGACCCAGTACGCCGTATACCGGGGGCTCGCGACGCACCTGCCACAGGAGCAGCAGCGCACAGAACACGAGCGCACCGCCCAACTCGAAGTCGGCCGAAAGGAGCAGCGGCGCGAGGATGCCGACCGCCGCCGCGCCGAGGGCGCCGCCCAGTGACACCATGAGGTAGAAGCGCGTGAGGTAGCGCGGCGCGGGTTTCAAGCGCACCAGTTCGCCATGGCAGAACATGCAAGCCAGGAAGAGCCCGACGCAGAACACGCCGATCTGAATCTGCAATTCATGCGCGAGTGAAGGGTCGGCCAGCGTCCACGCCATCACGCCCAATGCCGCCGAGAGCATCGCCAGGATGATGTCGCGCTTGTACCAGCCGCGGCCGTCGAAGCAGAGGATGAACGTGAGCAGGTAGAGTGTGAGCGGGACGATCCACAAGAGCGGCACGGCCGCGATGTTCTGCGTGATGTGGTTGGTGACGGCCAGCAGCAGCACCGACGCCGTGCCTGCCAAGGTGCACCACAGGACCTGCCGCGTCAACGTTGGGGGCGTCTCGTCGGTGGCGCGGACTGTTGAGGCGGGTGCTGGCGCGGCCGCCGTGCCTTTGAGGCTGGAGAGCGCCGCAAAGGTTGCCAGTGCGACGAACAACGCGTAGCCCGCCGACCAGCTCCATGCCTGCATCCTGGTGGCCACCCATGGCTCGAGCAGCAATGGGTAGCTCAACAGCGCCAGCAGCGAGGCCACGTTCGACAGTGCGAAGAGCCGATAAGGGTCGCGGCCCGGAAAGCGTCGCACGAACCACGCCTGCAAGAGCGGGCTGGTGGTCGACAGCAGGAAATACGGAAGGCCGATGGTGGCGGTCAGGAGACCCAGGATCAGCCAGATCGGATTCTCGTCACCCGAGGGCTTCCATTGGGCACCGGGAATGATCGGCAGCAGCGCAAGACTCAAGAGCAGCAACGCGACGTGAACCTTGACCTGCATGCGCGGCAGCAGGCGCCGGATCGACCAATCCGCGTAGGCATAGCCTGCAAGCAACGTCGTCTGGAAAAACACGAGGCAGGTGGTCCACACGGCAGCCGAGCCGCCGAACCACGGCAGGATCTGTTTGGCGATGATGGGTTGGACCAGGAACAACAGGAATGCGCTGGCGAATATGGTCAGGGCGAAGAGGGGCATCGGGAAGGCCGCGGACAGCGGGGCGTTGGGCAGCACCCATTGTAAGGGCTGACGCGCGGGCCGGATTGCCAGTGCGCGGGCTGCTGCCCGCGCACGATCGCTCAATAGGTCGTGCGCGGCTTGAAATACTCGATGCGGTCAATCGACACGACGGGCACGACGTTCACGTCCACGCCTTGCAGCAGCTTCAGCGGAATCGACGCGCCCGCGCCACCGCGCGCCCATACCTTGCGATAGAACTCGGGCTGCGAGCGCACGCCTTCGCCGCCGACGCCGAGGATGATGTCGCCGACCTTGACGCCGGCCTGGTCCGCCGGACCGTCGGGTGACACGCGGCTGACCACCAGTCGCCCCTGGATTTCGTCGGTGGCAACCCCCAGCCACGGCCGCGCGGGACCGGCGCGGCGGCCGGCCTTCACGAGGTCGGCCATGATCGGCTTCAAGAGGTCGATCGGCACGAACATGTTGCCTGGCACCTTCGGTTCCCCGAGCGTCGCATCGCGCACGATCAGCGAGCCGACACCGAGCAGCCTGCCTTCCTTGTCGAGGAGTGCTGCACCGCTCCAGTTGAGCGTGGGCGGGCTCGTGAAGATCGCCTGGTCGAGCGCGTATTCCCAGTTTGCTGAGAACGGACGCTTGCTGACGACGAAGGCAAACGAAATGGCATCGTCGCCGACGGAAGCAATCATGACTGGATCGCGCTCGGCCACGCGCGTCGAATCGCCGAACACGACCGGCTTGACGTCGAGCGGCGCCAGCGTGCGCAGCAGGCCGAAGCCGGTCGCATGGTCGTAGCCGACCACCTGCGCGGCCAGCGTGCGGCCGGTGCTGTCGATCACGTTGACTTCCTCGGCCTCGACGATCAGGTAGCCGATGGTCAGGATCAGCCCGTTTTCACCCACGACAATGCCGGTGCCTTCGCGCTCGGCACCGAGCGATTTGGCGCTGCGCGCTTCAGGCGTGGCGCGCACGTTGACCTTGACGATCGCGGCGAACAGCTTTTCCGCGTCCGCCTCGGGCATCGGCTTCTTGGCGGGGGCCGTCGCGCGGGGCTGGGCCTGTGCCGGTTGCGCTTGGGCCACCAGCGATACGCCCACGAGCGATACGAGCGCACCCAGCAACAGGCTGCGCATAAAACCGCGTTCAAAGGTCATCACGACCTCCCGCATCAAAGTGGCGGACGCATGAAGCGCCGGTCCGCACTGGCAGGGCGGCAGGGCTGCTAAGTCGTCGCCGACACGCAATCCCGCAGCGCAACTATAGCGCGCCGCGTGGACGACGAGAACCGCCCCCTGCTGGACAGGAGCTTGGCGGGCGATAGCCCGCCGTTTGGTGAATCGCGGCGCGGCTTCGTATAATCGATAGGCCAGACGAAAGTACGCCTGCTGCGCCTTCGATCCGCCCCCTCGATGTGACCGCCAGCGGCGCACTCACGGCCGCGCTCCGTTTCGACCACCATCCATCCCAAAAATGAAAAACGTCCCTGCCTCCAAACTGATCGATCTCGTCACCGCCATCATGCAGGCAGGCGGCTCGGCCCCCGACGAAGCGCGCACGGTCGCGCGCCGCCTCGTCGACTCCAACCTGGTCGGGCACGACTCGCACGGCGTGCTGCGCGTGGGCAAGTACCTCGAATGGGTGCGCGCTGGATGGTTGAAGCCCAACACGCCCCCCACGATCGTGTTCGACAGCGACACGATCGCGATCATCGACGGCAATCGCGGCTTCGGCCAGACCACCGGCGAATTCGCCACGGCGCTCGGCATCAAAAAGGCCGCGCAGAAGGGGATCGCCATGGTCGGCCTCCGCAATTGCGGCCATCTCGGACGCCTGGGCGACTGGGCCGAGATGGCGGCCGCCGCCGGACAGGTCTCACTGCATTTCCTCAACACCTCGGGTGCGCAGCGCGTGGCCCCGTTCGGTGGCGGCGACCGGCGACTTTCCACCAATCCGCTGGCGATCGGCGTGCCGCTGGCCGGCGGCGATCCGGCCATCCTCGACATCACGACATCGACCGTGGCCGAAGGCAAGTTGATGGTCGCGATGAACAAGGGCGAGCAGGTCCCCGCCGGCTGGATCGTCGACAAGAACGGCGCGCCGACCACCGACCCCAAGGACTTCTACGACGGCGGCGCATTGCTGACCATCGGCGCGCACAAAGGCTCGGGCCTGTCGATCCTGACGGACCTGCTGGCGGGCGCCATTTCAACGGGCCGCAGCTCGGATCCGGCGGATACCGTGCTGCGTAACAACATGCTCTCCATCTTCATCGCGCCGGCGGTCTATGATGGCGAGGGCGGCGTGCTGGAGGAAGCGCGCCGCTTCGTCGAGTACGTGAAGTCCTCGCCGCCGATCACGCCCGGTCAGCCTGTGCTGGGGCCAGGTGATGTCGAGCGGAAGACGCGCGCGGCGCGCCTCGCCAATGGCGTTCCCGTCGATGACAAGACGATGGCCGACCTGATCGAGGCCGCAAAATCCGTCGGCATCGATGCGCTGAAGGCAGAGTCGATGTTGCGTTGAAAGGACACCCGGCAACGCACGGCACAGTGTGATTCCGGATTCGTGGCTGCAACCACTGCAGGAGGAGACATGATGCGCAGGTTCATTCCGTTCGTCGCGACGCTGTTGCTCGCCGCCGTATCCACCGTGGCGCAGGCGCAGGCCTGGCCGTCGAAGCCGATCAAGTACATCGTGCCCTTTGCCGCAGGGGGCACGACGGACATCCTGGCGCGCACCATCGCCGACAAGTTGAGTGTCGCGCTGGGCCAGCCGGTGGTGGTGGAGAACAAGCCGGGCGCGGGTGGCGGCGTGGGGGCGGCCGAGACGGCCAAGTCCCCGCCCGATGGCTACACGATCATGGGCGGCACGATCAGCACGCACGCGATCAATGCCACGCTGTATTCGAAGCTGCCCTACGATCCGGTGAAGGACTTCATACCGATCACGATGATCGCGCGCGTGCCCAACA
>Ga0335394_10006298_pt1 | contig 13391 bp, 7 predicted proteins | sample MAT03_FD_205741 | JGI IMG/M metagenome (GOLD analysis project Ga0335394, IMG submission 205741) | Freshwater microbial communities from Lake Fryxell liftoff mats and glacier meltwater in Antarctica - MAT-03 (spades assembly) (version 2) ...
GCGATGCGGCCACGGTACCCCGTGTTCGAGCACGCTGAACAACCGACCGCCCGGTGCAGCGTCGGCAGTCCGTGGATCGTGGGATCGAAGCCCACGCGCAGGCTAACCATCTGCTCGACGGTCGGAGTGTATTGTTCCCTGCACCGCTCGCAGAGGCGACGGGCGAGGCGTTGGGCGACAACGCAGTCAAGCGCGGAACCGACCAGGAACGGCTCGATATCCATCTCGATGAGTCGTGTGATTGCGCTCGGGGCGTCGTTGGTGTGCAGGGTTGAGAGAACGAGGTGACCGGTGAGGGAGGCCTCGATGGCGATCTGCGCGGTCTCGTGGTCGCGGATTTCACCGAGCAGCACGACATCCGGGTCGGATCGAAGGATCGAGCGCAGGGCACTGGCGAACGTGAGGCCCGCCTTGACGTTGACCTGCACCTGGTTGACCCCGGCCATGCGGTACTCCACCGGGTCTTCAACTGTGATGACGTTCACTTCGGGTTTCGCGACCGTGTGCAGCGTCGTGTAGAGCGTTGTGGACTTCCCCGAGCCCGTCGGGCCCGTGACGAGAATCATGCCGTAGGGCTTCGTGTACGAGGATCGATAGGCCGCAAAGTTTCGCTCAAGCAGGTTGAGATCGGCGAGGTCCATGCTGGTCGATGAATTGTCGAGAATACGCATGACGACTTTTTCACCCCACACGGTCGGCAGGGTGGCGACGCGAAGGTCGACCTTGCGACCGCCATGGATTACCGAGAGCCGGCCATCCTGCGGCTTGCGTCGCTCGGCGATGTCGATCTCACTCATGATTTTCAGGCGCGAGATGACACCGTTCTGGATCTGCTTAGGGGCACGCTGCATCGCATGCAGCACACCGTCGATTCGGTACCGCACCCCCATCTCGTGTTCGGCAGGCTCGATGTGAATATCGGATGCCCGGTCTTGGATGGCCTGGCTAATCAGAAGATTCACGAACCGCACGATGGGGGCGTCGTCTTCGACGACCTCTCCGACGGGCACGATGTCAGCCGCGGGTCGCGCTTCATCCTCGATGGCCGAGGTGAGTTCGCTCAGCTCGCCGTCGGCCCGCAGCACGCGGTTGATCGCCGTGCGCAAATCCTGACGTTCCGCAACGACCGGGGCGATGCGCATGCGGGTCGCGGCGCGGATATCGTCTAGGGCGAACACATCGCCGGGGTCGGCCATAGCGACGGTAAGCAGGTCGCCGTTGACTGCGATGGGCAGCGCTTCGTGCCGACGACACAGGGCGGCGGGAACCAAAGAAACCGCGGTGCGGTCGATCGGGAAGTCGATCAATTCGACGAATGGCAGGCCTGCCTGAGCGGCACGTGCCGAGGCGACCTGCCCGTACGTGACGATCCCGCGATCGACCAGATTGAGAATTTGCAGGTCATCGTTCGCCGGATCCCCCGTGATCGAGTCGAGGCTCTCAATGGGCATGAGCCCACGAATGATGAGAACTTCAGCAAGTGATGACAATCCCGCGCCCTCTCCCGTTAACGGGCTTGTGAGCGTGCGCGAAATGCACCGTTCCCCCCGGAACTTCGACGCTATCGGCAGGCACACCCCGCGCACAGTCCCGCGTTGTGGGGGTGACAGAAGGCGAAAGGCCCCCCACCGCGAGGTGGGGGGCCTTTCGTTAGCGCTCGTGGGGTCTCGACAAGCTCGACCCGCTCAAGACGCTAGTTGTACGTGCCGGGCGTGTAGTCGTCAGAGCTGAAGCTGTCGAAGTCGACGAAGCTCAGGTCGCTCTCGCTGAACGCCGACTCATCCGTGAAGATGCGGTTCGGGTAGCGCTCGGCCTTGGCCTCCTCGGTCGCCTCGACTGACACATCGCGGTAGCGCGGGAGGCCCGTGCCGGCCGGGATGAGCTTTCCGATGATGACGTTCTCTTTGAGGCCCATCAGCGGGTCGGACTTGCCCTCCATGGCGGCCTGCGTGAGAACACGCGTGGTCTCCTGGAACGACGCGGCCGACAGCCACGACTCGGTCGCCAACGATGCCTTGGTGATACCCATGACTTCCTGGCGGGCGGAAGCGGTCTGCTTGCCCTCGGTGAGCGCGGCGCGGTTCAGCTCGTTGTACTTGAGCCGGTCGACGAGCTCGCCGGGCAAAAGCCCGGTGTCACCGTGGTCGACGACAGTCACCTTGCGAAGCATCTGGCGAACGATGACCTCGATGTGCTTATCGTGAATCGGTACACCCTGCGAGCGATAGACGCCCTGCACGCCATCGACGATCTCGAGCTGCACGGCACGAACACCCTTGACGCGAAGAACTTCCTTCGGGTCAACGTTTCCGACGTGGAACTTCTGACCGAGCTCGACGTGCTGGCCATCCTCGATGAGGAGGGTTGCGCGACGCAGCACCGGGTAAGCGATGGCCTCGTCACCGTTGTCGGGGGTCAGGATGATGCGGCGAGCGCGATCCGTGTCCTCGATGCTCACGCGTCCGGCCGCCTCGGCGATCGGGGACGCACCCTTGGGGGTACGAGCCTCGAACAGCTCGGTGACGCGGGGCAGACCCTGGGTGATGTCGTCAGCCGACGCCACACCACCGGTGTGGAAGGTACGCATCGTCAGCTGCGTTCCGGGCTCACCGATCGACTGGGCAGCGATGATGCCAACGGCCTCACCGATGTCGACCAGCAGGCCGGTTGCCAGCGAGCGGCCGTAGCAGACCGCGCACACACCGACAGCCGACTCGCACGTCAGCACGGAGCGCACCTTGATGTCGTGAACACCGGCGGCGAGCAGGGTGTCGAGCAGCACGTCTCCGACGTCGGCGCCAGCCTCAGCGATGACCTTGCCCTTGGCGTCCACTGCGTCGGCCGCGAGGCTGCGAGCGTAAACCGAGTTCTCGACATTGCTGTCGCGCACCCAGTTGCCTGCGGCATCCTGCGCAGCGATCGGCATGTCGAGCCCCTTTGACGTACCGCAGTCGTCTTCGCGGATGATGACATCCTGCGAGACGTCGACGAGACGACGCGTGAGGTAACCCGAGTCTGCGGTGCGCAGTGCGGTGTCGGCCAGGCCCTTGCGAGCACCGTGGGTCGAGATGAAGTACTCGGCCACGGAGAGACCCTCGCGGTAGCTATTGACGATCGGGCGAGGAATGATCTCACCCTTCGGGTTCGACACCAGGCCACGCATACCGGCGATCTGGCGTACCTGCATCCAGTTACCACGCGCACCAGACGAGACCATGCGGTTGATGTTGTTCGAGGCGGGGAGGTTGTCCTCCATCGCCTTGGCAACGTCGGCCGTGGCCTTGTTCCAGATCTCAATGAGCTCCTGGCGACGCTCGCCCTCGGTGGTCAGACCCTTGTCGAACTGGTCCTGCACCTTGGTGGCCTGCTTCTCGTAGCCCGCGATGATCTCGCGCTTGTTCGGAGGAGTCAGGATGTCGCTCAGTGCAACGGTGACGCCCGAGCGGGTGGCCCAGTGGAAACCGGCGTCCTTGATGCGGTCAAGCGCAGCCGCGACCTCCACCTTGGGGTAGCGCTCTGCGAGGTCGTTGACGATCGCAGAGATCTGGCCCTTGTCGGCGACAGCCTCGATGTACGGGTAGTCCGCGGGAAGCGTCTCGTTGAAGATGGCGCGACCGAGGGTCGTGTTCATCAGCACCGTCTTGCCCTGCACGAAGCCCTCAGGAGCCTCGCCCTCAGCAAAGTGGATGTTCTCGAGACGGATGCGCGCCTTGGCGTTCAGATCGAGCGAGTGCTGGTCGAACGCGAGGATCGCCTCGGCGATCGACGAGAACGCACGGCCCTCACCGGTCGAACCCTCCTTGAGCGTTGTCAGGTGATGCAGGCCGATGATCATGTCCTGTGTGGGCAGGGTCACCGGGCGACCGTCAGACGGCTTGAGGATGTTGTTCGACGCGAGCATCAGAACGCGGGCCTCGGCCTGCGCTTCGACGGACAGCGGAAGGTGAACGGCCATCTGGTCACCGTCGAAGTCTGCGTTGAACGCTGCACACACGAGCGGGTGAAGCTGGATGGCCTTGCCCTCGACGAGCTGCGGCTCGAACGCCTGGATGCCCAAGCGGTGAAGCGTTGGCGCGCGGTTGAGCAGCACGGGGCGCTCGCGGATGATCTCTTCGAGCACGTCCCATACCTGCGGGCGGCTGCGCTCGACCATGCGCTTGGCGCTCTTGATGTTCTGAGCGTGGCTCAGATCGATGAGTCGCTTGATCACGAACGGCTTGAACAGCTCAAGTGCCATCTGCTTGGGCAGACCACACTGGTGGAGCTTGAGCTGGGGACCGACGATGATGACCGAACGGCCGGAGTAGTCCACGCGCTTGCCGAGCAGGTTCTGGCGGAAACGACCCTGCTTGCCCTTGAGCATGTCGCTCAGGGACTTGAGGGCACGGTTGCCGGTACCGGTGACGGGGCGACCACGACGACCGTTGTCGAACAGCGCGTCAACGGCCTCCTGCAGCATGCGCTTCTCGTTGTTGACGATGATCTCGGGAGCCCCGAGGTCAAGCAGGCGACGCAGGCGGTTGTTGCGGTTGATCACACGACGATAAAGGTCGTTGAGGTCGGAGGTCGCGAAGCGACCACCATCGAGCTGCACCATGGGACGCAGCTCCGGCGGGATCACCGGAACAACCTCGAGCACCATGGCCGCTGGCGAGTTGCCGGTCTGCAGGAACGAGTTGACGACGCGCAGTCGCTTGATCGCGCGGATCTTCTTCTGTCCCTTGCCGTTGGCAATCTGGTCGTGCAGGTCAACAGACTCGGCCTCGAGGTCGAACGCCTGCAGACGCTTCTGGATCGCTTCGGCGCCCATGTAGGCCTCGAAATAGGTTCCGAAACGGTCTTGCAGTTCCTGGAAAACGGAATCCTCAGGCTTGAGGTCTCCGACCTTCAGGGTGCGGAAGTCGTCCCAGACGCGCTCGAGCTGTGCGATCTGCTCGTCGAAGGACTTGCGGGCCTGGCCCATTTCCTTCTCCGCACCATCTTTCACGCGGCGCTTCTGGTCGCTCTTGGCGCCCTCAGCCTCAAGGGCAGCAAGGTCTTCCTCGAGCTTGACAAGACGGTCGGCGATGCGGGCATCCCGCTGGCCCTCAAGCGTCTTGATCTCGAGACGGATCTCGTTCTCAAGCCCGGGAAGGTCGGAGTGACGGCCCTCGTCGTCGACCGAAATGATCATGTAGGCGGCGAAGTAGATGACCTTTTCGAGGTCTTTCGGAGCCATATCGAGCAGGTAACCGAGACGGCTCGGCACACCCTTGAAGTACCAGATGTGAGTGACCGGCGCGGCGAGCTCGATGTGGCCCATGCGCTCGCGGCGAACGGAGGACTTGGTGACCTCTACTCCACAGCGCTCACACACGATTCCCTTGAAGCGGACTCGCTTGTACTTGCCACAGGAGCACTCCCAGTCACGGGACGGCCCAAATATCTGCTCTCCGAAGAGACCATCCTTCTCGGGCTTGAGCGTGCGGTAGTTGATCGTCTCGGGCTTCTTGACCTCACCGTGCGACCAACGACGGATGTCGTCAGCGGTCGCGAGACCGATCTTGATTTCGTCAAACGCGTGAACGTCGAGCAATGTTTTCTTCTTTCTTACAGTTCGAAAGTAGGAGTCTGTGTGGGCTTCGCTTTAGTGAGTTCAGATCTCGTCAATAGACGAGGACTCGAAGCGCGTAGAGATGTTGATGCCCAGCTCCTCCGCAGCGCGGAAGACCTCGTCATCCGTGTCGCGCAAGTTGACCGTGGAACCATCGGCCGAGAGCACCTCGACGTTCAGGCACAGCGACTGCATCTCTTTGATGAGCACCTTGAAGGACTCGGGGATACCCGGCTCCTGGATGTTCTCGCCCTTGACGATGGCCTCGTACACCTTGACGCGACCGAGGATGTCGTCGGACTTGATGGTCAGCAGTTCCTGGAGGGCGTACGCGGCACCGTATGCCTCGAGCGCCCACACCTCCATCTCGCCGAAACGCTGCCCACCGAACTGAGCCTTACCACCGAGCGGCTGCTGCGTGATCATCGAGTACGGACCCGTCGAGCGTGCGTGGATCTTGTCGTCGACAAGGTGGTGCAGCTTGAGGATGTACATGTAACCAACAGACACCGGCTCCGGGAACGGCTCACCCGAACGACCGTCGAAGAGACGGGTCTTTCCGGTCGAGTCGATCAGGCGCTCGCCGTCACGGGTGGGCGTCGTTGAGTCGAGGAGTCCCTCGATTTCCTGCTCGAGCGCACCGTCGAACACCGGGGTCGCAACCTTGGTGCCTGGCCCTGCCGACATCGCAGCCTCGGGGATACCGGCGGCCCACTTCGGGTTGCCCTTGACCTCCCAGCCCTGCTTCGCTACCCAACCAAGGTGGGTCTCGAGAACCTGGCCGAAGTTCATGCGTCCGGGGATACCGAGCGGGTTCAGAATGATGTCGACCGGAGTTCCGTCGGCGAGGAACGGCATGTCCTCAACCGGCAGGATCTTCGAGATAACACCCTTGTTGCCGTGGCGACCGGCGAGCTTGTCGCCCGCGGTGATCTTGCGCTTCTGGGCGATGTAGACCACAACGCGCTGGTTGACTCCAGAGCCGAGCTCGTCGTCGTTGTCGGCGTTGAACTCCTTGACCGCGATGATCGTTCCCTCTTCACCGTGAGGAACCTTGAGCGAGGTGTCACGCACCTCGCGGCTCTTCTCGTTGAAGATGGCACGCAGCAGGCGCTCCTCGGCGGAAAGCTCGGTCTCACCCTTGGGTGTGACCTTGCCTACAAGGATGTCGCCGGGGCGAACCTCGGCACCGATCCGGATGATGCCGCGCTCGTCGAGGTCGGCGAGCAGCTCGGGGCTGACGTTGGGCAGGTCGCGAGTGATCTCCTCCTTGCCGAGCTTCGTGTCACGGGCATCCACTTCGTACTCTTCGATGTGAATCGAGGAGAGCGTGTCGTCTTTGACCAGGTTCTGGCTCAGGATGATCGCGTCTTCGAAGTTGTGACCCTCCCACGGCATGAACGCCACGAGAAGGTTTTTTCCGAGTGCGAGCTCACCGTTTTCGGTGGCGGGACCGTCGGCGAGAACCTGTCCCTGCTCGACACGGTCGCCCGCGCTCACGATGACGCGGTTGTTGTAGCTCGTGCCCTGGTTGGAGCGGTCGAACTTGCGCAGGAAGTAGTCCTGCGTGCCACCGTCATCCAGCATGATCGTGACAACGTCGGCCGACACCTCGGAGACAACACCAGCCTTGTCGGCGGTGATCACATCCCCGGCGTCGATGGCGGCGAAGCCCTCCATGCCGGTGCCCACGAGCGGCGACTCGCTGCGCAGCAGCGGCACGGCCTGGCGCTGCATGTTGGCACCCATGAGTGCGCGGTTTGCATCGTCGTGTTCGAGGAACGGGATGAGCGACGTCGCGACCGACACCATCTGGCGCGGGGAGACATCCATGTAACCGATTTGCTCGGTCGGGATCAGGTCGACCTCGCCACCCTTCTTACGCGCAAGCACGCGGGGATCGGCGAAGTGCGCGTCGCTGGTGAGCGGCGCGTTGGCCTGGGCCACAACGTAATCGTCTTCCTCGCTCGCGGTGAGGTAATCGATCTTGTCGGTCACCTTGCCGTTGACGACGCGACGGTACGGGGTCTCGATGAACCCGAATGCGTTGATACGTGCGAACGATGCGAGCGAACCGATCAGACCGATGTTCGGGCCTTCCGGGGTCTCGATCGGGCACATGCGACCGTAGTGCGACGGGTGAACGTCACGAACCTCGACGCCGGCACGCTCGCGCGACAGACCGCCGGGGCCAAGAGCACTCAGGCGACGCTTGTGGGTCAGGCCCGCGAGCGGGTTGTTCTGGTCCATGAACTGCGAGAGCTGGCTCGTTCCGAAGAACTCCTTGATCGCGGCAACGACGGGGCGCACGTTGATCAACGTCTGCGGCGTGATGGCCTCGATGTCCTGCGTGGTCATGCGCTCGCGAACGACGCGCTCCATGCGGGAGAGCCCAGTGCGGACCTGGTTCTGAATGAGCTCGCCGACCGCGCGGATGCGACGGTTGCCGAAGTGGTCGATGTCGTCTACGTCGAGACGAACGTCGACCTTCTTGCCATCGCGAATTCCCTTGATGGTCGAGAGCGCGTTGTCGTGAACGGTCACGTAGCTCGACGAGGAGTCATGCAGGGCGACCATGTACTTGATCGTCGCGATGATGTCTTCGAGCGTGAGCACCGACTCTTTGATGTCGGTGTCAAGACCAAGCTTGCGGTTGATCTTGTAACGACCGACCTTCGCGAGGTCGTAGCGCTTCGTGTTGAAGTAGAAGTTGTCGAGCAGGGCGCGGGCGGCCTCTGCGGCAACCTGCTCTCCCGGACGCAACTTGCGGTAGATGTCTTTGAGGGCCTCTTCCTTGGTGAGGATCGAGTCCTTCTCCAGGGTCAGCTCGATCGACGGGAAGCCCTTGAACTCCTCGAGGATCTGCTCGCTCGTGAGGCCGAGGGCCTTGAGGAAAACGGTGACAGACTGCTTGCGCTTGCGATCGATGCGCACGCCGACCTGGTCGCGCTTGTCAATCTCGAATTCGAGCCAGGCACCACGGCTCGGGATGATGCGAGCGGAGTAGATGTCTTTATCAGACAGCTTCTCGGGCGTGCGGTCGAAATAGACACCGGGCGAACGCACCAACTGGGAGACGACGACGCGCTCCGTGCCGTTGATGATGAACGTGCCCTTTTCCGTCATGAGCGGGAAGTCGCCCATGAAGACGGTCTGGGTCTTGATCTCACCCGTGAGGTGATTCATGAACTCGGCGTTCACATACAGCGGCGCAGCGAAAGTCTTGCCGCGCTCTTTACACTCGTCGATCGTGTACTTGGGCTCTTCGAGCTCGGGCCCTGTAAACGAGAGTTGCATTGTCTCGCCAAGGTCTTCGATCGGCGAGATCTCTTCGAAGATCTCATCGAGTCCGCTGCGCGACGGCAGGTCGGTGCGGCCAGCGGCCACACCCTCTGCGACGCGCTGCTTCCAGATGTCGTTGCCGACAAGCCAGTCGAAGCTCTCGGTCTGCAATGCAAGCAGATCGGGAACCGTCAGGGTGTCGGTGATCTTGGCGAAAGAAAGCCGCGAAGCTGCGCGGCCGTTCTTGGGGGACCCATTCTTTTTTGATGAAGCAGCGGTGGACGCAGTGCGCGCAGCAGCCAAGGAAATAACCTCCGTGGACCCCGTCGGGTCCTCATTGTCAGCGAACTGACTGTCGGTAATGAAATGCTCACCAGGCTCAAGAGATCTGCCCCGCCGCTATACGCGGGGCGCGCCAGCTGTCCACAATATGACGGCATGAGTTGTCTGGGAGCGCAAAGAACAACTATAGGACGCAACGACACGCCTGCGCAACTAATTCCTTGACCTGATTGCGAGATTCGGCTATAAGCGGGATTCGGCAGTCACGAGCAGGGTGACGCCGGGGTCAATCCGGATGCCGCGCGGTAAGTTCGAGACCATGACCGACTGGAACGCCCTGACCCCCGCAGAGCGCGCGCGAACGGTCTGCCGCGTGATTCTCGTTGGCGCAGAATCCACCGGCAAAACCACGCTCGCCCAGCAGCTCGTCGAGCACTACCGCGGCCTGGGCGGCATCTTCACGCAGACGCAGTGGGTTGCCGAGTACGGGCGAGAGTACACGCAGCTTCTGCTCCAGCGACAGGGTGTGATCGAGGCCGCGCCCGACGAAGAGGTTCACAGTGCGCAGTGGACCGCGGAAGACTTCGCGGTGATCGCGGTGGAGCAGCAACGCCTCGAGGATGCCGCCGCGGCATCCGGATCGCCCGTGCTGTTTTGCGACACGGACGCCTTCGCCACCCAGCTCTGGGAGCGGCGGTACCTCGGTGACGGCTCGCACGCCGCCTTCGACGCCCAGCCCGAATCACCACCGCGAGCGCTGTACATTCTGGCCGATCTCGCCGGTGTGCCCTTTGAGCAAGACGGAATCCGAGACGGGGAAGACTTCCGCGCCCGGATGCAGCAGTGGTTCATCGACGAGCTGACCCTGCGCGACGAGCGGTGGGCACTGGTAACCGGCACCCGAGATGAGCGACTGGCCAGCAGCATCCGCCTCGTCAACCAGACGCTGGATCGTTATTTCCCCACCCTGTCTTGAGGCCCGCCCAGGGATAGCCTGTGCAGCATGAAGCGCACACTGATCGTCGCCGTCGCCGCCATCGCCCTGTTGGCCGGATGCTCGTCTGCCCCCGCACCGTCACCGTCGGGCAGCCCGGCTCCCGAAGCTTCCGCGCCCGCCGAAGACCTCTCGGGGGTCAGCGTCTACTACCCCGTTGCCCTCGGCAACACGTGGACCTACCAAATCAACAATCCCGACCCGGTCGGCGTGGTCATCCAGACCGAGACGATGAGCGCGGTCACCCCCGACGGCGACGACGTGCGCGTGATGATCGACCGCAGCTTTCGCTACGAGAACGGTGCGTACCCTGACTTCACCGACTCGGTGGAGTACGTCTTTCACGCCGATGGCTCGTTAAGCGTTCCCTACCAGTCGATCCCCGACACCAGCGGAGCCCAGGTGACCATCAAGTCTGGCGAATTTCTGTGGCCCTCGACCGCCGAGTTCGAGGCCGGCACGCCGAAGACCGGCGTGATCGAGGCAACCATCGAGGCCGACGGCAGCACCTTCGACCAAGCGATCAGCTTCACCATCACCGGGCACGGCGTCGAAGAGGTCACGGTTCCGGGTGGCACGTTCCAGGCCCGCAAGCTAACCCAGGACATGCTCATCTCGATCCCGTCGGCCGGCCTCGACGGACTGCCGATCAATGCGACGGTGTGGCTAGCGGAGGGCGTCGGTCAGGTGCGATCAGAAGTGCCCGACCTTCTCGGGTCGGGCACTTCTGTGACGGTTGAACTTCTTAAGTTCACACCGGGAAGCTGACTAGCGTGCGGCGCCAGCCATAGACGCGGTGAGCTTTCCGGCTAGCCTCGACGGGTGAGCGAACCCCCGTCGAGAGTGCTCGCCCTGAGCGGGTACCTCGCCACCATTACCCCCGACCGGTGGGTGGACGGCGCGTACACACTCACCGTCGACGGCACGCCGCAGTCCCACGTGAACCTCGACGACCCCAGCCAGTTGTTCTTCGAGTACGTGCAGCGCATGGGCTACGTCATCAATCTGATCGGGGATCCGGGCGAACCCATCACTGCCGTGCACCTCGGCGCCGGTGCGCTCACCCTTCCTCGGTACATCGAAGCCACCCGCCCCGGGTCGCGGCAGCAGGTGATCGAGATCGAGACCGACCTCGTAGACCTTGTGCGAGCTGAGCTGCCGTGGACCAGATCGGCCTCCATCCGCGTGCGGCACGGTGATGCGCGCGCGGTGATGGAGAAGCTGCCCGCCGGAATCCGCGGCACGGTCGACCTGCTTGTAGTTGACGTATTCAGCGGCTCGCGCACACCCGCGCACGTGACGTCACTGGAGTTCTACACGGCCGCCGTTTCGCTGCTGTCTGAGCGCGGCATCCTGCTCGCCAACATCGCCGATGGGCCCGGCCTGGCCTTCGCCCGCGGCCAGGCGGCCACACTCCAAGCCGCGATCGGGCACGTCGCTGCGCTCGCCGAGACCCAGGTGCTCAAGGGTCGCCGGTTCGGCAACATCGTGCTCGTGGGATCGGCCTCGCCGCTTCCCTTCGACTGGATGCCGCGGCTGCTGGCCGCGGGCCCACACCCCTCGAAGCTCGTGGCTGGCGCCGAGCTGCGCGAGTTCATCGCGGGCGCACCCATCGTGACGGACGCGACCGCCATCCCCTCACCGCCACCCTCGAAGGGCATCTTCCAGGTGCGACCGGGCGGCGACTAGCAGGCAACTTGCGGCTGCGGCCCTGTGCGCTTTTCCGGAGTTCGGCCCGTCTGACGCAGCGCTGCGGGCTCGCACCCCCGGAAATACGGGGGCGTGCGCCGCGGCGGCCGCCACAACTCCGGAAAAGCGCGCAGGACCGCAGCCCACGAGTTCGCCGGCAGTAACGCCGACACCGACTGCGGATGCCGAAATCCCCGTTCGTCCGACGGGCGAGGTGACGACGGTGGTGTCAGGACTCGACGCGCCCTGGTCGATGGTGCGGCTCGAAAGCGGCTCCACTCTGGTCAGAGAACGGGATACCTCGGTGGTGAAAGAGCTGCTCGCCGACGGCAAGGTTCGGGACGTGGGTACGGTGCCCGGCGTCTCTGCCAGTGGGGAGGGCGGGTTGCTGGGCCTGGAATTTGCGGACGGGTGGGTCTTTGCCTACTTCACCGCGGCATCCGACAACCGCATCATGCGGTTTGCGCTCGAGGGTGACGCGGGCAGCTACATCCTGGGCGCGAGCGAAGACGTGCTGACGGGACTCGCGAAGGCGGGCAACCACAACGGCGGACGCATCAAGCTCGGGCCTGACGGGATGCTCTACGCGACCGTCGGCGACGCGAGCAACCCGTCGAGCGCGCAGGAGGTGTCGAGTTACAACGGCAAGATTTTGCGGATGCAACTCGACGGAAGCGTGCCCGAAGACAACCCGATCGCCGGGTCGCTCGTCTACTCGATGGGACACCGCAACCCGCAGGGTCTCGCGTGGGACTCGTCCGTGCGCCTGTGGGCCGCCGAGTTCGGCCAGCACACCGGGGACGAGATCAACCTCATCGCGCCAAACGGCAACTAACGGCTGGCCGATCGTCGAGGGCATCGGCGGCGAGCGCCCTCTGGGTCGCCCTGGACCGCAAGGACAGTCCCGACGCTTAGCCTTGGGGTGTGGCTGAACTGACCAGGGTGCGAACGTGGGCGAGCGCCCTCATCGACCTGCATCTCGACAGTTCGTGGACCTTCGGTTTCGACAACGCCAAGACTCGCGCGGGCCTGTGCAACTACACGAACAAGCACATTTCGGTGTCCAAATACCTCGCCGCGAAGTACGAAGACGACGAGATCCACCAGGTGCTGTTGCACGAGGTCGCGCACGCGATCGCCGGCACCCGCGCCGGCCACGGCCCGAAATGGAAGGCCATCGCCCACGAGTTGGGATACGACGGCAAACGCCTTCACGACGGTGAAATCGCCAGCGAGCTCGCGCCGTGGGTCGGCAGTTGCCCCGCCGGCCATGTGCACTATCGCTATCGCAAGCCGGCGCGGGCGCTCGCGTGCGGAAAGTGTTCGCGGCGGTTCGACCTCGCCAACGTTATTACGTGGGTGAAGCGGTAGTTCTGGGTGGCTCGGGTCGCTCCGAGTCGGAGCAGGTTCTGGGCGGGTTGTCGCTGGCCGGACCGCGCTCCGCCCCCCTCTGGGGCCCCGCTGCACGACACCTGCCGCGGCCCCGGGTCTGCACGATACCTTCCGAAATGACGGAGTCTCGGGCATCCGCGGCCCTGAATCGCCCGTTAT
>Ga0335394_10006300_pt1 | contig 13389 bp, 10 predicted proteins | sample MAT03_FD_205741 | JGI IMG/M metagenome (GOLD analysis project Ga0335394, IMG submission 205741) | Freshwater microbial communities from Lake Fryxell liftoff mats and glacier meltwater in Antarctica - MAT-03 (spades assembly) (version 2) ...
GGCCGACTACAACCGCACGAAGGCCGCTGACGCGCCCATGCTCTCGAAGGAGCAGATGCTCGAGCGCCACCTCGTGAAGAACGCGCGCGTGCATCTGAACGCCGGTCAGTCATACGGCAAGGGCAGTGACCACCACATGCGCATGAACGTCGCCACCTCGCGCAAGACCCTCGAACTCGCCCTCAACAACCTGGCCGGCGCCCTGAACAAGTCGTCGAGCATGTAGTTCGTCATCCCCTGAGAGGCAGCGCGAGCTGCCTCTCAGGGTCGTCTGCCCGGCCCGCCCCGCATCCCCTCAGCCCGTCCCCGCGACTCCCGCCGTGGCTCCCGGCCTCCGCGTATCCCGTCCGAACCTAACGACTTCCTGGCAAATATCTACGGTTCGACACGTCAGCACGAGGGCGAAGTCTGGAGCAGGCCAGCCAGAAACCATCGGCACCGTGACAGCGTGCGACCGAATTTACGCGATTTCTGGCCTGGAAGTGGCCGGTGAGGGGATGTTCTGGGTAGCGACGCATTCCCGATCACACTTAGAATAGGAGACCACACATGTTGACGATCTTTGGTGTTCTCTCTGGGATGGCGACTGCGGTCGAACCCATCAGCCGTCACGCGAACGAAGTTCCTGAGCTGGCGTCGATGGCGCTCCTGTCGGTGGTGCTCGCCGGAATCTCGGTGGTCGTGCGCCGCACTGGTCGGAAGGCCACCGATGCCGCGCGCGCTGCGCGATACGGCACCGGCAAGCCCTGAACTACCCGCGCGAGCGCCGCCTCAGGCGACGCGCTCGATCGTGACCGACTCGACCGTGATGTCCTTGGCCGGTCGATCCTGACGCGCCGTCTGCGTCTTGCCCATCTTGCGAATCACCTCGATGCCCTCGGCGATCTCACCGAACACCGAGTGCTTGTTGTCGAGCCACGGCGTGGGCACGAGCGTGATGAAGAACTGGCTGCCGTTGCTGTTTGGTCCCGAATTGGCCATCGACAGGATGCCTTCCTTGTCGTGCTTGAGTCCCGGCGCGAACTCGTCCTCGAACTTGTAGCCCGGGCCGCCCATGCCGTTGCCGTTCGGGCAGCCGCCCTGGATCATGAAGTCGGCGATGACCCGGTGGAAGATCAGCCCGTTGTAGAACGGGCGCGTGGTGGCGGCGCGCGTGGCCGGGTCGGTCCACTCCTTCGTGCCCTCGGCCAGGCCCACGAAGTTGGCCACCGTCTTCGGGGTTTCCTTCTCGAACAGCCTGACCGCGAAGTTGCCTTCGCTGGTCGTGAAACGTGCGTAGAGTCCTGGTGTCATAGGCTTACGATCATAGCGCGGGTGCGGTCATGGCCGGCCACGGTACAATCTTCGGCGGTGCCATGATGCCTGCGCCCACGCCGCTCGCCGCTGGGGACGTCCTCGCTCTGGTCCACGGCCGTCACCGCGATCCGTTTCGCGTGCTCGGCCCGCATGAATCCGGCGCTGGCGTCGTGATTCGCGTGATGCGGCCCGGGGCCACGCGGGTGGTGGTGCTCGTGGCGCCCGAGCGCACGCCGATCGCGATGGCGACCGTGCACGAGGGTGGCCTGTTCGAAGCGGTGGTGGACGGCGCCTTGGCGACCCTCGACTACTTCCTGCAGGTCACCGACGCGTCGGGCCACACCCACAGCTACGACGACCCCTATCGCTACGGTCCGATCTTCGGCGCCATCGACGCGCACCTGCTGGCCGAGGGCACGCACTACCGCGCCTACGACGTGCTCGGCGCGCGTGTCGTCGCACACGGCGGCACGCCCGGCGTGCAGTTCGCGGTGTGGGCGCCCAACGCCGCGTCGGTCAGCGTGGTGGGCGACTTCAACGCCTGGGACCGGCGCGTGCACCCGATGCGCCTGCACGCCGGGTCGGGCGTCTGGGAGATCTTCCTGCCCGGACTCACCGCTGGACCGCGCTACAAGTTCGAGATCGTCGACGCACGCGGGCGGGCCGTGCAGAAGTCGGATCCCTATGGCCGCGCCTTCGAGGCGCCGCCCGACACCGCGTCGGTCGTGTGGCAGGACGGCTACGTCTGGCAGGACGAGGCGTGGCAGACCGCCCGCCGCGCGACGCCGATCGCCGACGACGTGCCGATGTCGATCTACGAGGTGCACCTGGGCTCGTGGCAGCGCGCGGATCACGGCGCGCGCACCATGACCTACCGCGAGATGGCCGCGGAACTGGTGCCCTACGTGCGCGACATGGGCTTCACCCACATCGAACTGCTGCCGGTCATGGAGCATCCCTTCACCGGGTCGTGGGGCTATCAGGTGATTGGCTTCTTCGCGCCGACCAGCCGCTTCGGCACGCCCGACGACTTCCGCTTCTTCGTGGATGCCTGTCATCAGGCCGGGCTCGCGGTGCTGCTCGACTGGGTGCCCGGGCACTTCCCGAAGGACGCGCACGGGTTGGCGCGCTTCGACGGCACCGCGCTCTACGAGCACGCCGACCCGCGCCAGGGCGAACATCAGGACTGGGGCACGCTGGTCTTCAACTACGCGCGCCACGAAGTGCGCACCTTCCTGCTGAGCAGCGCGCTCTTCTGGCTGCGCGAGTGCCACATCGACGGGCTGCGCGTCGATGCCGTGGCCTCGATGCTCTATCTCGACTACTCCCGCCAGGCGGGGCAGTGGGTGCCGAACCAGTACGGCGGCCGCGAGAACCTCGACGCGGTCGACTTCCTGAAGCACCTCACGAGCGTCGTGCGCAGCGGCGAGCCCGGCGTGGCGCTGATGGCCGAGGAGTCCACGTCGTGGCCCGGCGTGACCCGCGACGTGCACATCGGCGGCCTCGGCTTCACGCACAAGTGGAACATGGGCTGGATGCACGACATGCTCGACTACGTCGGGCACGATCCGCTCTACCGCAAGTGGCACCACGACAAGATCACGTTCTCGCTGCTCTACGCCTACAGCGAGCGCTTCCTGCTGCCGTTCTCGCACGACGAGGTCGTGCACGGCAAACGGTCGCTGCTGGCCAAGATGCCCGGCGACGTGTGGCAGAAGCACGCCACGATGCGGGCGCTGCTCGGCTACATGTTCGCGCATCCCGGCAAGAAGCTGCTCTTCATGGGCATCGAGATCGGGCAGTGGCGCGAGTGGAACCACGACTGGGAACTCGATTGGGCCGTGCTCGGAGACCCGCAGCACGCCGGTTTGCAGCGCTGGGTGCGCGACCTGAACCAGGTCTACCGGGCGTGCGCGGCGCTGTGGACGGCAGATTTTTCGCCCGAGGGTTTTGCCTGGATCGATTGCCACGACCACGACAACAGCGTGGTGTCGCTGGTGCGGCGCGATCCAGGCGCCGGCACGACCGTGGTGGCAATCGTCAACTTCACCCCGACGCCACACCACGGCTACCGCATCGGCGTGCCGGTGGCCGGCCGCTGGCGCGAAGTGCTGAACAGCGACGCCGTGGTCTACGGCGGCAGCGGTGCCGGCAACAGCGGCGAGGTGACGAGCGAGGCCGTCGAGCGTCACGGCCACGCGCAATCCCTCTCGCTCACCGTGCCGCCGCTCGGGTTCCTGCTGCTCGAACCGCGCTAGGAGTCTGCCCTGGGCGTCTTTCAGTTCACCCGAAATGCTACCGGTTGAACTCGCGCCCCCGCCCTGCGCTCCAACGTGCCATGTAAATAACCTCCTGTGGGGTGGTCGTGCAAAAAAACGACCCGGCCCTGACGGCTCCGGCTCGTGAAAGGGCGATATCGCGAACACCGGTTCGCCACACTGCCAGCTGGTTCAGAGCAAGGTCGATGCCCAGTTTGTCGCGATATTTTTGGGGCACCGCCCAATTCGGCAAGCCGAGACAAACGCGGGGACGAACGGTCGTGATGGGTGACGGGGCGCTCGTTTCCGAACGAATTAGCCGATTCGTCTGGTGGGCGCGTACGGAATCGGGACGTGCCCTGGGCCGAACATTCAATCGTGCGGATGCCTCGCTCCCGATGCCCGAACGGCCGTCAAGAGGGGTGGTCGAACACTTCGGGTTTTTGGGCGTGCGGCATTCAATAACCCGAAGCCACGCGCACGATCTGGAGAAGCCAGCACGATGGTCGCCGGCCGAATGCCAACCAACGTTCCGGGGCGCGACACTAACGCATGAGCAGCGGCAGCGCCGTCACCACCGACGCCACGAGGGCCACGGCGGTGATGACCAGGCAGGCCACGGCCAATACCATGTGGTCGATGCGCTCGGGCTTCAGCGGATCGAGCACTTGGCCCGCCAAGTAGCCGCCCACGAAGCCCCCGAGGTGCGCCTGGTTGTCCACGCCCGGCATGATCAGGCCGAACAGGCCCATCATGAGGGCGTACTGCAGGCCCGCGTCGCCGACGTGCCGGCTGCCGGTGCGCCGCCCGTAGTAGACGAGCGCGCCCAGCAACCCGAAGATCGACGCCGAGGCGCCCACCGAGAGCTGGGCGCCGCCGATCAGCCGGCCCAGAATCGGCACCGCGGCCAACGGCGAGTTGCTGAGGTACTGACCCGCGAGCGACGTGAACAGGAAGCCCATCGCCCCCGCGACCGTGTAGATGATCACCATGCGGCCGGCGCCGTAGAGGTTGGCCACGCCCGGGCCGAGCTGACGGATCCACATCACGTTGAACAGGATGTGCAGCACTCCCGCGTGCAGCCAGCCGGCCGTGAGCACCGTCCACCAGCGCTCCATCACGAAGACGGGATACGAGCCGCTCGCGCCGAGCAGCAGCAGTACCCGGCTGCTGGGGGCCAGCATGGTCTGCAGGCCCGAGCCCGAGAGCAGCAGCGCCAGCACGTAGAGCGTGATGGTGCCGCCCATCACCAGCGTGACGAACCCCAGATCGTTGCCCAGGCGGCGGAACACGGGCGCAAACCCCCACAGGCCCGGATTGCGACGCTGGCAGTTGTAGCAAGTCTGGTCGTTGACGCCCACCAGCACGCCGCACGAGGTGCAGAGGACCGAGCCCTCGGTCTGGCGCTTGAACACGACTCTACTGTATGCCGAAGTAGCGCCGGTACCACGCGAGGCTGCGCGTCAGCGCGTCTACCACGTGACCGGTCTCGCGCAGACCGTGACCCTCGCGCGGGTAGCGCACGAGCGTGGTCGGCACGCCCACGTCGTGCAGGGCGATGTAGAGCTGCTCGGCTTCCGCGATGGGCACGTCGTTGTCGTTCTCGCCGTGCAGAATGAGCGTCGGGGTCTTCGCCTGGTGAATCTGGCGAAGCGGTGAGCGCTGCCACAACTGGTCCATCAGTCCATCCTGGTGTGGATAGCGTCCGTACTCCACGGCCAGATAGTCGTGGTAGTAGGCCATGTAGTTGAAGCTCACCAGGTTGCTGATGCCGGCGCTTGGAATGGCCGCCTTGAACCGCGTGGTCTCGGTGATGATCCAGTTGGTGAGCTGGCCGCCGTAGCTGCCGCCCTCGATGCCGAGCTTCGCCGGGTCGATCCACGCATGCCGCGCGATGGCTGCGTCCACGCCGGCCACCACGTCCTTGGCCTCGGCGCCGTTCTGATCGCCGAAGATCTTGTCGGCCAGCGCCTGGCCGTAGCCGGTCGAGCCTCGGTAGTTCACCATGAGCGACGCCCAGCCCTGCGCCGCGTAGACCTGCGCTTTGGCGGTGAACGCGGGCCCCTGCTGACCGTGCGGCCCGCCGTGAATCATCACGATCAGCGGATGCGTGGACGTGGCCGTCTGCTGGAGGGGACGCGTGAGGAAGGCCTCGATGGCCGTGCCATCCACGCTCGGGAACGTGAGCGCTTCGACCGGCGCAATCTGGCGCTGCGCGAGCAGGGCGGCATTGAGCGACGTGCGGCGCACCGGCGCAGCCCCACCCGCCTTCGTGTAGAGATCGGCCGGTGCGTCCGGCGTGGTGAAGGCATAGGCCACGGTGTCGCGCGCGGTCGAGAACCCCGCCACGCTGCCGCGCGCGTTCACGACGGTCTCGGCCGGGCCCCCGGCCGCAGGCAGCCGCATCAGCGTGACGGTGCCGCGGTCCTGCACCGTGACGTAGACGTGACGGCCATTGCTCGACCACTGCGGCGCGCCTTGCCGGTTGTCGATCACCTTGCCGATCTCGGTGCGGCCGGAGCCGTCGGCGTTCATCACCCACACGTGCGTGTCTTCCATCGTCGTCTCCGACGAGGTCAGGTCGCGCGTGGTGCCGCTGAAGGCGATGCGCGTGCCATCGGGCGACCAGGCCGGCGCGTACTCCGCGCTCCTGGTCGAGGTGAGCCGGCGCGTGTTGCGGGTGCGGGCCGACACGGCGAACACGTCGTAGTTGAAGGTCGTGTCGGCGTTGGCCTCGCGATTCGACACGAACAGGATGTCGTCGCCCTGCGGCGCCCAGTCGATCGAATGCTCGTAGAACGTCCCGGTCGTGAGCTGCGTGACCTGGCGCGTGCCGACGTCGGCCACGAACAGATGCGTGCGGCGATTGTCGTTGAAGCGCGTGAGGCCTTCACCGGCCGTGGGCTTGTAGAGGTACCGCGTGATCACCATCGGGTCGCCGTTGGCGTCGGCGCTCTCGGGCCCCGGCGTGGCCGACACGAAGGCGAGGCGCCGGCCGTCGGGTGCCCACGCCATCTCACGCCCGGCCGAGGGCAGCGGATGGTTCGTGTCTTCGACCGGCGCCACCAGCCGCGCGCCGCTGCCGTCGGCTTCGCTGACCATGATGCCGGCGCCTTCAAGGCCGCTGCCGAGGTAGGCGAGGCGCCGTCCATCAGGGGCCCAGAGCGGGCGCGACGAACCCCGCGGCAAGGTGCGGACCACGCCGGTGTCGAGATTCAGCACCGTCACGATCGTGTGTGGGCGGCCCTGCTCGGTGTTGTGCACCACCGAATACGCCACGTGCGTGCCGGTGGGTGAGAGTTCGACCTGGCCGACCGAGGTGAGGGCAAACAGGTCGTCTGGTGACAGGCCGGGCCGCGCCTGACCGTGAAGCGTGAGGGCGCCGAGGCCAAGGGCCACAGCCAGGACGGTCGTTGCTGGTCGCATTCCCGGCAGTATATGCGCCGCAGAGCCCCCGGATCGGGCGGGCGCCGGCAGCATGCAACGGCCGGGCCAGACTACAATCGCGGGCGATGCTGGGCGTCGGTACCGAAGTCGTCGTGGTCTTGTTGTTGCTCGTGGCCAACGGCGTGTTCGCGATGTCGGAGATCTCGATCGTGGCCGCCCGCAAGGTGCGGCTGCAGCAGCGCGCCGACGACGGCGATCGCCGTGCGGCCGCGGCGCTGGCCCTGGCCCACTCGCCCTCGCAATTCCTCTCCACCGTGCAGATCGGCATCTCGCTCGTGGGCGTGCTGGCGGGGGCCTACGGCGGCGCCACGATTGCCGAGCCGCTCGGGGACGCCTTCCTGCAGGTTCCGCTCGTGGCCCCGTATGCACGCGGCCTGTCGCTGGGCCTGGTGGTGGCGGTCATCACGTATCTGTCGCTCATCATCGGCGAGCTCGTGCCCAAGCGCATCGGCCTCAACCACCCTGAGACCATCGCGTCGTGGGTGGCCCGGCCCATGCTGTTGCTGGCCCGGATCGGCAGTCCGCTCGTAGCGCTGCTGACGGGCTCGACCAATCTCGTGCTCCGCATCTTCGGCATCAAGGGCCACGCCGAGGCGCATCTCACCGAAGACGAGATCCGCGCCGTGATCAGCCAGGGTGCCGAGAGCGGCGCGCTCGAAGAGAACGAAGAGAGCCTCGTGCAGCGGGTGTTCCGCGTGGGCGATCAGCGCGTCGGGGCAATCATGACGCCGCGCCTCGACATCGAGTGGGTCGACGTGGACGCGCTCGGCGAGGAGTTGCGCGAGTTCCTGAGCGAACACCGGCACGGCCAGTTCGTGGTGTGTCAGGACTCGCTGGACAACGTGATCGGCACCGTGCGTGCGGCCGACCTGCTTTCGGTGGCGATGAAGAACTCGCCGATCGCGCTGCGCAGCTTGATCAAGGAGCCGCTCTTCGTGCCCGACTCGATGGGCATCTTCAAGCTGCTCGAGGCGCTCAAGGCCTCGCACCGGCACCTGGCGATCGTGCTCGACGAGTTCGGCGCCGTCGAAGGACTCGTGACCGTGACCGACCTGCTCGAGGCGTTCGTCGGCAGCCTGCCGACCGATGCGGCCGCCGACCGCGCGATCGTGACCCGCGCCGATGGCAGTTGGCTCATCGACGGCGCCACGCCGATCGACGACGTGAGCACCGAGATCGGCATGGACGACCTGCCCGAAGGCGAGTCGAGTACCTATCACACGCTCGGGGGCTTCGTGATGGCTCGTCTGGGTCGCATCCCCCGCACCGCGGACGTCTGCGAGTGGGGCCACATGCGGTTCGAGGTGATCGACATGGACGGACGCCGCATCGACAAGGTGCTCGTGTCGCGCGTGTCGCGCGTATCTACGGCGCCTGGTTCGGGGCCCGGTCCCACCGGTGCGCGCGCAGGGCCGTGAGCAGGCCTGCCGGCAACGGGCCGCGGTCGCTCGCCGCCAGGTTCGCGTCCACGTGCGCCGCCTTGCGCATGCCGGGAATCACCGTGGCGACGTCGGGTGACGACAGGATGAAGCGCAGCGCCAGTTCCGCCATCGTGCTGCCCTCGGGAACGAGGGGGGCCAGCCGCTCAGCCCGCGTCACGCTGGCGTCGAGATGGTGCGGCGTGAAGTAGCTGCTGCGCCAGTCGGTGTCAGGCCAGCGGCTGGCGCGCGTGAGGGTGCCGGTGAGCGTGCCCTCGTCAAACGGCACGCGTGCGATCACGGCGACGTTCCTGGCGCGGCACGCGGAGAAGAGCCGATCCTCGGGCGCCTGGTCGAACAGGTTGTAGACCACCTGCACGGCGTCGACCACCCCGCTGTCGATGGCACGCAGCACGTTCTCTGGTTGCCAGCGGTTCACGCTGATGCCGAAGGCGCCGATCTTGCCCGCGCGCTTCAGCGCGTCGATGGCTGCCGGCCAGCCGTCGTCGTCCGCCCACGCGTCGTCCCACACATGGAACTGCATCAGGTCGATGCGGTCGAGGCCGAGGTTGGTGAGGCTGCGCTCGGTGAAGTCGCGGATGTGGTCTGGGGGAAACGTGTCGGCCACGGCATACGCGCCCGTGCCTGGCCACTTCATGTTCTTCGGCGGAATCTTGCTGGCGACGATCAGCGGACGGTCGGCATGCGCCCGCACCACCTGGCCGAGCAGCGACTCGCTGTGGCCGGAGCCGTAGGCGAAGGCGGTGTCGAAGAACGTGCAGCCCTGCTCCACGGCGCGGTGCAGCGACGCCAGGGACTCGGCGTCGTCCGATCCCGACCAGCCGCCCATGCCCCACATGCCGTAGCCGATCTCGCTGACCTGCCAGCCCGTCCGTCCGAATGTCCGGTATCGCATCTCGCCTCTGTGTCCTGCGGCCGTCAGGCCTGGGCCATGGCGGTGAGCATCGCCCACTGCTCGTCGCTCACCGGCATCACCGACAGACGCGGCACGCGGGTCAGGGCGAAGTCGGCAAAGCGCGGGTCGGCCTTCACGGCCTTGAGCGTGACCGGGGCCGCCAGGGGCGCCTCGCACGTCAGCTCCACGGCGTAGAGCGAGCGGTCGGCGCTGCCCGGGTCGAGGTACGGCGCACCGGCGACGCGCGCCGTGCCCACGATCGCCTTTTCGTCACCCGTGTGGTAGAAGAACACCCGGTCGCCCGGCGTCATGGCGCGCAGATGCTTCTGCGCCACCGGATTCTTCACGCCCGACCAGACCGTGCGCCCGTCCTGCTGGAAGCGGGTGAAGTTGTAGTTCGACGGCTCTTCTTTGACCAGCCAGTTCATGAGGACAGTATGTACCGGCCGGCGCCAGTCAGTCGTGCGGCACCGCTTCGGGCACGGGATTCTTGAACAGCTTGCGCTGCAGCGAACGGCGGTGAATACCCAGCCGGCGCGCGGCCTGCGTGACGTTGCCGTCGCAGTCGGCGAGCACCCGTTGAATGTGTTCCCATTCCACCCGAGCCAGCGATTGCACGGCGCCGGTCGCGGTGGCCAGCGGACTGCCCTCGAACGCCGCCAGGATCTGATCGGCGTCGACCGGCTTGGTCAGATAGCTCGTGGCGCCGAGGCGCATGCTCTCGACCGCCGTGGCGATGCTGCCATAGCCAGTGAGCACGACGATGCGGGTGGTGAGGTCGATCGCCTTGAGGGCCTGCACCACGTCCAGGCCCGATCGCCCGGGCAGGCGGAGGTCGACGAGAGCCAGCTCCGGGCTGTCGGCCGTGGCGCTTGCGACGGCCTCATCGTGGCTGGCCGCGCCGGCGACGTCGAAGCCGCGATCACGGAAGGCGCGCACGAGCCGCATGCGGAAGGCATCGTCGTCGTCGACGACGAGCAGCGTGGTAGCCTGGCCGGTCATGCGCGCGCGCTTTCTGCGCGCAGCGGCAACTCGAGCACCACGGTCGTGCCCTGGTCCGCGGCGATCGAGAGCGAGCCGCCGGCCCGCTCGGCGAACACCCGGGCGAGGAACAGGCCCAAGCCGAGTCCGCGGCCGGCATCTTTGGTGGTGAAGAACGGCTCGCCGGCGCGGGCCAGCACTTCGGGCGACATGCCCGGCCCGCGATCGCGCACTTCCAGCCGGGCACTGCGCGCGGCGCCGTCGGCGTGCAGGGTGACGCGTACGGGCTCACGGCCGGTGCTGGCATCGAGGGCATTCGTCAGCAGCGACGACAGCGTTTGCCGCAGGCCGGCCCGCGACACGTGGACCAGCGCCGCGTCACCGGTCGCCTCCACGATCACCCGCGCCATCCGGTCGGCGGGCAGGTAGCCGCGGGCGTCGGCCACGGCTGCGGCTAGGTCGATCGTCTCGGACAGATCGGCCGCGCTGCCCCCAGCCCGTCCGCTCATCTGGTCGAGGATGTGCTGGCAGCGGTCCACCTCGGTGCGGATCAGCCGGGCGTCGTCCATCAGCGCCGGCAGGGAACCGCCGCTGGCGGCGGCCCGTTCGAGTTCGCGCGCGGCCACGGCAATCGTGCCGAGCGGCGTCGAGAGTTCGTGCGCCGCCCCCGCGGCGAGCGTCGTGAGCGAGGCCAGGCGCTCGGATCTGGTGGCCCGGAGCCGCATCGCCTCGACCGCGTTCGAGGCCTGCACGGCGAAGTAGGCGGCCAGCTCCGCCACGGTACTGGCCGTGACCCACATGGTGAAGAGGTGGGTGGGGAAGTCGTTGATGCGGTGGTGCGCCTCCACCCCTTCGATCGTGTTCCAGTAGAGCAGCGTGCCGTAGGCGCTCACGGCGGCGGCGCCCACGATCCACGAGGCCCAGCGACCGAGGGTGACGGCCGCCAGGGCCACGTGCGCGGCATAGATCACTGCGAACGGATTGAACGGCCCGCCCGTCAGGTCGAGCAGTTCGGTGAGCAGCAGCACATCGAGCAGCAGGGCCGCTACGATGGCCGTAGGCGGCATCGAGCGATGGCGCGACAGGCCCACGGCGATGGCGGCATTGACCATGGCCGCAAGCGCCACCACGGCGACGACGTGCCGCAGGGGGAAATCGGCGTGCGGCAAGACCATCGCCGTGAGCACGACCGTCAGGTCGAGCACCGCGGCGACCGCCCGCAACCGGATCAGCCACGGCAGCGCGGCGACGGGCGTGGCGCTGAGATACCACGGCTGGTTCGGGCTGACGTCACTCACACGAGGTCCTCGAGAGGGCGCGGCAATTTGCCACGCTGGGCGCGCGCGCCTGCGCCCCTAGAGTAGATCGAGTGAGAACGACCGGCATGGAGCATGTGAGTGGCTGCACGGGCCCGAGCCGCCTGGCGGCGGCGCTGTGGATGACGGTGTTGCTGGCGTCGGCCGCATGGGCGCAGACCGCGGCCGTGACCGGCACGGTGCGCGACGATACAGGCGGCGTGCTGCCGGGCGTGATCGTGGAGGTCAGGCAGGGGCAGGGCGCCGTGACCCGGGCGGTCTCCGACGCCGCGGGCAGCTACCGCGTGGATGGCCTGGTGCCGGGACCCGCGCAACTCAGCTTCCTGCTCGTCAACTTCGCCGGTGCGCGCCGCGACCTTACGCTGGGCGAGAGCGGGGTGACGCGCGCTGACGCCGTGCTGTCGCTCTCGCTCAGCGCCGACGTGACCGTCACCGCCAAGGCCACCTTCACCAATCTGGCCGATGCCGCGAATCCTGCCGAGAACCTGGTGGGCATCGCGCAATCGGCGAGCCAGGGCGCGATCACCGCCCGCCAGCTCGACGCGCGGCCGATCATGCGCGCCGGCGAGGTGCTCGAGACTGTGCCTGGCGTGGTGATCAGCCAGCACAGCGGCGAGGGCAAGGCCAACCAGTACTACCTGCGCGGCTTCAATCTCGACCACGGCACAGACTTCGCCGCCACGGTGGCCGGCCTGCCCGTGAACATGCCCACGCACGGCCATGGCCACGGCTACTCTGACCTGAACTTCCTCATCCCCGAACTCGTGAGCGGCGTGCAGTTCTCGAAGGGCCCGTACTTCGCCGAACACGGCGACTTCGCGACCGCTGGTGCCGCCAACATCAACTACACCAACCGCCTGGTCCGGCCGCTCGTGCGCGTGGGCGGGGGCGGCCAGGGATTCGGCCGCGCACTCATTGCGGTATCTCGCGACGCGGGCGCCGGCACGCTGCTCGGCGCACTCGAGGTGCAGCACAACGACGGCCCGTGGGCTCGCCCCGACGACTTCCGCAAGGTGAACGGGCTCGTGCGCTTCACCCAGGGCGATGCGCTGAATGGGCTCTCCGTCACGGCCATGGGCTACCGCGGCACCTGGAATGCCACCGACCAGATTCCCACTCGGGCCATCGACGAGGGGCTCATCGACCGCTTCGGCAACCTCGACACGTCCAACGGCGGCGACTCCTATCGCTACAGCGGATCGCTCGAGTGGCAGCGCACGCGCAACAACGCCAGCACCAAGGTGAGCGCCTATGGCCTGGCCTACGACCTGAACCTGTTCTCGAACTTCACCTATTTCCTCGACGATCCCGTCAACGGCGATCAGTTCAAGCAGGCCGACCATCGCTTCGTGTCTGGCGCCAAGATCAGCCATCGCCGGCTCGGGCGCTGGGGCGGCCGCGCGGTGCAGAACGTGGTGGCGCTGCAGGTGCGCAACGACAACATCACGAACGTGGGGCTCTACCACACGGCCGCGCGCCAGGTGCTCGAGACGGTGCGCGAGGACGCCGTGCTGCAGACGAGCGCCGGCGCCTACGCGCAGAACGAAACCGCGTGGACGCCGTGGCTGCGCACGATTGCCGGCGTGCGCGTGGACGGCTACCGCTTCGACGTGGACGCGGGCGACCCGGTCAACTCGGGGATCGCGCACGCCGGTATCGTGAGCCCGAAGGGCGGCGCGGCGTTTGGCCCCTTCAAAGGCACCGAGTTCTACGTGAACGCCGGGCTGGGCTTCCACAGCAACGACGCGCGCGGCGCC
>Ga0335394_10006303_pt1 | contig 13385 bp, 10 predicted proteins | sample MAT03_FD_205741 | JGI IMG/M metagenome (GOLD analysis project Ga0335394, IMG submission 205741) | Freshwater microbial communities from Lake Fryxell liftoff mats and glacier meltwater in Antarctica - MAT-03 (spades assembly) (version 2) ...
GTTTTATGCCGTAAGTCCAAGACTCTCTCGGTATTCGATGGGGCTGAGAGAGCCGAGGGAGATCTTGATCCGCTTCTCGTTGTACCAGCGAATGTAGGAGTCCACGGCTTCAATGAATTGCTCAATGGTCGTGGCCTGCCAGTTCCTAGGATAGAACAGTTCCGTTTTCAGTCGGCCGAAGAAGCCCTCGCAGGCTGCGTTGTCCGGTGAGCACCCCTTGCGCGACATCGAACGAATCAACTTCGCGTCACCGATCCTCGATAGCCAACCCGGCCAGCGATAGTGGGCACCACGATCAGAGTGGACGATCGGCCGCTCGTTGCAGCCATCCACCGTCTCGATGGCACCATCAAGCATCGTGTTTACGAGCTCAGCGTCAGGACGCGTCCCAATGGTCCAGCTGATGACCATGCCATCGAAGCAGTCGATGATGGGCGACAGATACACCTTGCCGGCCGGGATCTGGAATTCCGTGATGTCGGTCAAGCATTTCTCATTGGGGGCCGCTGCTTGGAAGTCGCGATTGATGAGGTTCTCGGGCGCTGGACTGATCTCGCCAAGGTATGACCCGTACCGACGCCGCTTTGGCTTGGCAACGACCAAACTCTCTTGCTTCATCAGCCGCTGCACGACCTTCTCTGAGATGGTGACACGCTGCCTGGTCAGCGAAGCCTGCAGCCTGCGGTAGCCGTAACAGCGGTGGTTCATCTCGAAGATGTCGGTGATGGTTTGCCGCACTGCAAGGTACTTGTCTGCCACCTTCCCACGGGCTCGATGGTAGAAGTACGAGCTTCGCGCCAGATCCAACTGGGCAAGGAGCTCTGGCAAGGCGTAGAGCTCTTTGAGAGCGTCAACCAGCAATGTCTTCTCCCGGTTGGTCAGGAGTTGCAGGTCGACGCCCAGGCCTTTTTTTAGTATTTCATTGGCCTTCTTCAAGAGATCCCGCTCGAGCTGCAGTTGCCGGATGTCGCGCTGCAGCGATTCGAGCTGGCGCTCCAGCTCCGCTCGATCCGGCGCGAGTTCTGGCGGTGAGTTGTTGTTGCGCTTCATGGATGCAGGGGCCTCGCGGCCGAGTAGCTGGTTTCTCCAGTTGTACAACGTCGGCCTGCACACGCCAAATTTTTCAGCCACAGCCTGCGCACTTTCCTGCCGAGTGCAAAGCTCGATGACTCCCGCCTGCTTCATCGACTCCGCATATCTCCGCAGCCCAACACTGCCAACGACCGCTTTCCTGCTCTCAGGAAGCGCTTCGCGAACCCAGGCGATCAACGTTCGACGACCGGGGTAGCCCAGCGCCCTCATGGTGGCGGCAATACAGCGATCGTGACTCACGTAGTGCTCGACAGCCGCTACCTTCTGCGCCTGCGAGTATTTGGGTTCCCGGCCCGCATCGCCCACCGGCAAGTCGCGCCGTTGCTCATATTCCCGGTACCAGCCCTTCAAGGAATTCTTGGTTGGGTAACCCAGCTGACAGATGGTGGGTCTGACGCGTTTGCCGAGCCTGATGTAGAACTCGACGGCTCGAATCCTGTCTTCGTACGAGTACATGAACTACCTCTTGGTAGTCCAAGTTTTTGTCCGCATCCCTAGCTGGTCAGTCTTGGACGCCGGTTGACACTCCAAGTCTCCTGTTCCCATTTTACGGAACATCAACCTAGACCAAAATTCCCGGGTCATGTCACGGCGATCCGCCTGAACACTACCCGGGACCGAACGACGAGATGATAGCCCGCAAACTCTTGTACAAACGTCTCTGCTCAGGCGCTGACAACACCTTCAGGTGATTCGCCTCGCTTCGCGTCACCGCAGTCGCCGCCTCATCGACCACTCGCTTGCCTTGCGTCGTCAGGCGCACTCTGACCCCGCGACCGTCCTCGGCGCTGCGCACCCGAACGATGTAATTCAGGCTCTCCAAACGCCGCAGCAGATTCGACATTCCACCGGCTGTGAAACCGAGCGCGTTCGCCAACTCGGTGGGCGCCTTCTCAAAAGGGGCGCTGGAACGCCGAAGAGTCGCCAGTACGCCGTAGGAGTTGAAGCTCAGGTTCCATTTCTGCAGGACCTGATCGGCATTGGTAGTCAGTAACGAGCGCGCAATGTGGATCGCATACACGATCTCCTTGTGCTTGATGTCGAGATCCGGTCGTTCCCTTGACCAGTCCGCGATCAAGCTGTCGAGCATCGCGGTCAGCTGCGAATGAGACAAAAATGCCTACTCCTGGTGGATCGAGAACAAGGCGTCTTCGCCTAGTTTACCCCCACCCGTAGACGAGTCCGCCGCTACACGTCCCCACCGACCCGGATCACGGTACGGCCCATGAGTTTGCGCGCCTCGAAGTCGGCATGCAGAGCGCCAACCTCGTCGAGCTCCGAGGGGGGGTTGAGGGGCAGTTTCCACCGGCCGCTGATCAGCGCGTGATGTATCTCTTTCGCTTCGCTGCCCTGAGTCAAGGCCATGGCGTGCTGCACGACGAACCCTTGCACACCGATGGACCCGGCGATCAACTGGCCGATATTCACGGGCGCTGCAGGTCCACCCGTCGCACCGATATAGATCACCCGTCCCATCGGCGCCAGACACGCGAGGTTCTTGCTGGCCTCCGGCCCCTGAACGCCATCGATAATCAGATCTGCGCCTCGCCCGGCGGTCAGCGCGCGCACGGCGACGTCGAACGGCTGCTCGCTGGTGATGATCCAGTCATGCACGCCGTACGGCTTGGCCCAAACTGCCTTCGTTTGGGAACTGACGAGACCGATCACGTGTGCGCCGGCGTCGCGGAGAATCTGCGACGTCATGACGCCGACTGCGCCAGCAGCTGAGTGAACGACGACCACCTGGCCGCGCTTGACCTGGCCCGCAGTGTGCACAAGGTGCCAGCTTGTGAACGAGGTGGTGAAGTACGCGCTGGCAGTGGGCCAGTCCAGTTCATCGGGCACCGCTCTGAGCTCCGCCACGGGCGCAACCGCGTACTCGGCGCACCCCCCCCAGGAGCCGAACACCGCAACTCGGCGCCCCAGCCAGGAGTCGTCCACTCCCTCTCCGAGCACCTCTACCCGTCCCGCGTACTCGTACCCGAGCGTGAACGGCATGGAGGGCACTCCCCACTTGATTCGCCCGGCGCGCGCATGCGTGTCGAGAGGGTTTAGCGCGCAGTAGGCGACGCGAATCAACACCTGCCCCGAGGCGGGTGCGGGCTTTGGCACATTTGAGACCCGCAGCGTTTCGGGCGCACAGTTCTCGGACAACACGATCGCTCTCATGACTTCTCCCATAGGACCTCTCCCGTTAGCGCTCCTCGACCAGATTCCAGAAGTAGCCGTCCGGCGCGTTAAAAGAGAACGACCGCTCGCCGAACTCGTTTTCCAGAATCGGGGTCACATCCACTGCCCCGGCCTTCTGCACGGCGGCGCGACGTGCGGGCAAGCTGCCTGCCGGATAGCGATACGAATATCCGCATGCTCCAAGTTGCCCGGGCCGCGACTGATCGAGCTGGTTGTCCCGCACCTCGGCCGATCCGTACACCCGCAGAAAGCCGCTGGGCTCACCCGGCGCCTGGTAGACAATCACAACGAAGGATTCACCCTCCTTGAGTTCGAGTGAATTCCGGACCGCAGTTACGGTCCAGTCGATGCTCTGAACCGGCGTCTGTACCGCAAGCCCGAGGCCTCTCGCGTAGAACTCATGATCGTCAAAGACTCGCAGCACGACGTTCCCATGGGTGCTCTCGGTAACCGGTAACGGCGTCTGTTCGGCAAAGCTGCCGAACCCCGGACGGTCAAAGCCGACGCGCTGCAGGAACGCGTGCCGATGTGCAGAGCCGGTCACGGTGGTTTCGCGGATACCAATGAAGGGATCGTAGAAACTCGGTGTCGTCGCACTGATGAACAGGCGAGCCACATCGGAAACCTTCCATCGCTCCCCGGACAGTGCTGCCTGATCGCGATACGCGTCCTGCACGGCAAGGATGTCACGGGAGTAGAATCCACTCCAGCGACTGCCAGTCGCAAGCGCATGCGAAAATCCCAGCCCCGGGCCCATCCCCGCTTCAAATCGATGCAGCCGAATCAGCCCTTGCCGATCGGTGCCCTGATGCCGAAGTCGAACCGACTCGAGGGAACCGCGCCCGCCATAGAGAGCCTCTGCCTGCTCCGCGCCGAGCCGTGACTGCGCCGAAGGCTCATAGCCGAGCTGACGCCAGTACCGGATCGCCCGGTCAATATCTTCCGTGCCGTACCAGTGCTCGTAAAGGCCGCCCAACGGCGACGCCGCAGTCGCCTCATCACCCGCTGCTGTTGCGCTCACTCCGAAGTCTCCCGTTCAATGATCAGGTTGCCGTACGGATCCACCCGCACCGACTGACCCGCAAGGACCACTGTTGTCGTATCGTACTGATCAATAAATAGAGGCCCCTGCGCCGTCCAAGCACACGGCAAGGTCGTCCGTTCGAACACGGGCACATCCAACCATTCGCGAACGCGCGCTACGCAGCTGCGCCGCAGCGAACTTGGACGCGGTGCCGTGCCCGGTATCGGTAACGCGGCGGTTGGTACTGTCTGCGCGCGAGCCCCACGACCTTCAACGCGAATGGCGATCAAGTCGACGCGTTGCACTTCGGGGTAAGAGAACCCGTAACGCCGCAGATGCTCCTCATGAAAGCGCGAGATCGCCTCGCGCATCAATTGCGCCGTCACCGGCCCGGCGGGCACGACGATCTGCAGCTCCGTCCCCATGCCGACGTAGCGCAAATCCGCCGTTCGCTCGAGAGTCGGCCTCGTCACACCGTTGGCTCTCGCATCCTTGCGTACCACCGTTTCGAGCTCGTCAAACAACGCTCCAAGGAACGCGAGGTCCAGCGCGTCATCCCGCTGCGCAACGGTCCGCGAGGCGTCGACGACAATATCGGCCAGCAGCAGGCCGATGCAGGAGCCGAGTCCCGGATGCGGAGGCACGAGGATCCGCGGAATCCCCACCAACTCGGCGAGCCGCGCCGCATGCAGCGGACCGGCGCCGCCAAAGGCCACGAGCGTGTACCCGCGCGGGTCCAGTCCACGACGCACGGAAACTTCCCGTACAGCGCCCGCCATATTGTTCACTGCGATCTCGAGCGCACTGAACGCAATTTCCTCGGCGTCCATGTTCAGCTCGCGCCCAACGCTCTCCAGCACATTTTTTGCCGATTCTCGATCGAGCTTCATCGTGCCGCCCACGATACGCTCGGGGAGTCTTCCCAGAAGCAGGTTCGCGTCTGTGATCGCCGCGCGCGTACCACCACGACCATAGCAGGCAGGACCTGGGTCGGCGCCCGTGCTCTGCGGACCAACTCGCAGGCGCCCCGCCATCGCCGTACCGATCACCGAGCCGCCACCGGCACCAATCGTTACGATATCGATCGTCGGTGTCCGCAGCGGATAGATATCGATGAAGGCGTCGGTCGTCAGATGCGGCTTCCCATCATCGACCGCCGCGACGTCGGTGCTGGTGCCACCCATGTCGAACGTGATGGCTTTGGGAAATCCGGCCGTCTCCGCCAGACGGGCCATGCCGAGAACACCACCAGCTGGCCCGCTCAACGCAGTGCGGATGGGCTGCTGCGCGGCCGCCTGCGCACTGACCACACCCCCGGCGGATCGCATCACGAAGATCTGCGAATTCGACTCGCCGAGTGCGTGTCGTGCTCGACTGTCGAACTCGTTCATGTAGCGCCCGATCAGCGGCGCCAGAACCGCGTTCGTCGCGGTGGTTACCATCCGCTCATATTCTCGGAACTCCGGCATCACTTCACTGGAGACGCTCAGGAGCCAGTTCGGGTTAACGCTCTGCAGAATCTCCTTGACGCGCTTCTCGTGCGTCGCGTTGCGGTACGAGTGAAGCAGACAGATCGCCACCGTGCCGATCCCGGCCGCCATCAGCGACTCGGCCACGCGGCGCACTTCTGCTTCGTCAAGCGCAACCAGCACATTGCCCTCGGCGTCGAGACGCTCATCGAGTTCGAACACGTTCTCAAGCGGCACCACGCGCTCGGGCTTCACCCAGGAATAGATCGCGCCCCACTGGCCGGGTACGGTGTGCCGGGCGATCTCAAGCACATGTCGAAACCCCTTTGTGGTGATGAGTCCGACGGGGGGGAAGCGTCGCTGCAGGAGTGCGTTCAGCCCGACGGTCGTGCCATGCGCGACATCGGTGACCTGCGCACCGACGCCAAGCTGCCCACGGATCGTCTCGATACCGTTAATGGGTCCGGCGACCGGGTCGTCAGGCGTTGAGGGCACCTTGAGGACATGGACGAGACCGGCCTGATCGACGGCCATAACGTCAGTGAACGTGCCGCCGGCGTCGATCCCGATGCGCCATTGGGAAGGAGTGTGCTTCAACGAATTCATCCTCAATGCCCGCTCGCGATCGGTTCGCTGTCAGGGACCGACAGCGACACTAGTCCCTGACGAGCGTAATGAGCAAAGCGCTCGCCCCGATCGAACATCGGCAGCGGACCTTGTGCACGTTCGAGCTCGCGCCGATTCGATTGAGTGGCTGCAGAGTCGCCCGGTAGCACGCCGTAGAGATGCTCCGCGCATACAGCGCTGATCAGGCCACGTCGCAGGTCCAGCTCCACCTGCGCAACATCCCGCTCGAGCGGATTGCCCCAGCCCCCGCCACCAGGACTCGTGATCAGCAGGACGTCACCCGCACGTACAGGCGTGCCGTCGAGCTTCCCCGGCAGCGACCGCTCTTTCGCCGTTCCTGGATTGATCACGAACTCAGCCGACTTGGCGGCTCGCCCACCATTGACCCCGGCCGGGGCCAGATAGTGCCGATCCGTGCGCACCGACACGCGAGTATCCTCGAGAAATCGCACCAGAATCCGATATCCGAAGCCGCCCCGGTGCTTCCCGGCACCCCCGGAATCCGGATTCAATCCGAACTCCATGATGCGGAGCGGATAGTAGGTCTCCGCATACTCGCAGGGGACGTTCCGACCGGGCGTCATGAGTACGGCATCCGTGCCGTCGGCGAAAGGCCGCCCACAGGATCCCCCTCCCAAGGGCATGGACAGGTACCAACGTTCGCCGCTGGCGCGCTCGCCGCTGAACGACACGCCACTCATGTTGTCGGCGCCCTGCGGAACCTGACCCTGCATGGCCCGCGCGAGCACCCCGAGTGCCACGCTGAACGATCGAATTAAGGCGTAGTGTCGGTAGCTGCAGGCTGCGGGAAACTCTGGACTAAGGACCGTCCCCTTCGGAAGGATCACATCGATGCACCGCAGCACACCGTCATTGATTACGAGACCCTCGGGAATGATCGACTTGAATGTCGTCACCAGCGCGCGCGCATAGAACCGCTCGTCTGCCGGAAAATTGATCGCCCCTCGCACCTGTGAATCGGTACCGGTGAAATCGAAGCGCATCCCGGTGTCGGATTTCTCCAAGGTCAACGCAATACGAATGAACTGCCGCGGCTCCTCTGGGGAGACGTCGACGTACTCGATAAAGTCCTCGTACACGTACCGTCCGTTTGGAACCTTCGGAAAGACTGCCTCTCTCAGCGCACGCTCACAACGCAAGAGCAACACATCAAAAACGTCCAGCACAGTCTGGCTGCCGTGCATGCTGCACAGCCACTTGATCCGCTCTGCGCCCAAACGACAGCCGCCGATCATCGCATCCACATCGCCTTCCAACAAATCCGGAAAACGCGTGTTCGCCATCAGGATTTTGAAGACGGCTTCGTTTCTGACGCCCGCATCCACGAGTTTGACGGGCGGCATCAGCAGGCCTTCCTGAAAGACCTCCGTCGCCTTCTGAATCATGCTGCCGACGGCCATTCCGCCGATGTCCTGCACGTGCCCCATCTCCTGGACGAACGCGACCAAGCGGCCATCGTGAAACACCGGCACCGTCAGGCAGATATCCGGCAGATGACCAATTCCGCCGAAGGACTGATAAGGGTGATTCCAGACGTACAGATCACCCGGCTTAATGTCCTCGGGAGCCCAGAGCTTCAGAATCGGATCGACGTTCGCGGTGAACGACACCGAAGCGATGGACTGGCCGCGCGCGTCATAAATCGCAGGAACGTGCTCGTTCGCCTCACGCATGACCGTCGAGCGCGCCGTGCGATCCACCTGCGCTTCCATCTCCCTTAACGCGGACTCTATCGCGCCCTCGATGATTTCAATGACCATCGGGGACGGCGGCGAGCGACCTTGTTCCGCAGCATCGCGCGCGCGCGGCCTGACTACTGCACCCATAACATTCTCCTTCTGGCACGACCAGCGCGGTAATGCTGAACCATAGGCTCATCGCCCCCAGCGGTACGTGAACTCCACACCGTATGTGCGCGGCATGTTGATAAAGGCAGTTTCCAGCTGTAACGCCGCGACGTACAAGCCACCGGCAATGTACTGCTCATCCGTGAGGTTACGACCCCACGCAGCGACCTCCCAGGCCTTGTTCTCGCTGGCATAGGCGACGCGCGCGTTCGTGAGCGTCACCGCCTCTGTCTTGATTGTCGGACTGTTGGCGGTGTTCTGGAAGTAGCTGCCCGTGCGACTGACGCCAGCGTTGTAACTCATCGAGCCGACCCCGAGCCGGTGGCTATAGGTCGCACTGCCATTCCACGTCAGCGACGGCGCTGATTTCGGCTCAAGCGCGGTATTGAAACCAGACCCTGGACGCGCCTTCGTGTAGCGCGCATCCAACGTACCCAAGGTGGCATTCAACTGCAGGCCCGCGACCGGTTTCGCCGCGAGCTCGAGTTCGAAGCCTTGGAACTCCGCTTCCGCCGCGTTCACAAGCGTAAACACGCCGATCGACGACAGCGCGTTGACCTGCAGATCCTTATAGGTCGTAAAGTAGTAGGTGGCGTTCGCCCGCAGACGACGATCAAACCACTCCGATCGCAGACCGCCCTCGATGGTCGCGACCTTTTCTTCATCCACGGCGGTGATCGCCATCGGGTTGGCGCCGCGGCCATTGAACGCACCGCTCTTGAAGCCGGTCGCGTAACTGGCGTACACCATCACGTCTGGCGCGACATCGTAGTCGAGAACGAAACGATAGGTAGGCGTTTGCCATTGGTCGGAGCGCACGACCGAGAAGTTCGGGTTGCCATTGGCCAAGGTGCTGACCGCCGAGAACCGCTTCTTCTCGTCGCTGTATCGGATACCGGCAGTTGCGCGAAACCGTTCCGTGATGTTGAAGGTGCCGTCCCAATACAGCGCGTACGCCTCGGTATCCTGTCCAAGTACGTTGGTGGCGCCGACCGCGAACACGTCCTGTCGGGTGGGCTGAGTATTGGCCTCTTCGATATAGAACACACCGCCGGACCAGCGCAACCGGTCTGACTCGCCATTCAGGCGAAACTCGACGCTGGTGTTGTTCTGATTCTGGAACTGTCGAAGATGCAGTCGCACAGCGTCTACGCCGTCAAAATCGGAGATGAAATTCCAGTCATAGGCCCGATGCGAGACAATGGCGGTCAACCCTAAGCCGCCGACGGTTCCGGTGTAGACCAGCGATGCACCGTACTGGTCCATGTCATTGAGGCCGTCTGGCGGGCTAAGAGTGCTGTTGAACGTAAACAGGTCTCCGTCCGGGTTGGCAGCCGGAAAATTCCTGCCGAGACCAACGGGGAACCACGGGGTGCTCCGATCCGCCAGATAGTCGGCTGAGAAGAGCAAGGACGCCTCGCCACTGAACTCCTGGCGAAGCTGGACACGGGCTGCTCGAAAATCGCTGTCGTTGACATCCCGACCCGTCGTGAGATTTCGCGTGGTGCCGTCGTTGTTGAGCACCATCGCGCCGGCTTGAAAGCTCAGCGTGTCGGTGAGCCCACCACCGCCAGAGAGCCGAAAGTCCGTACGACCAAAGTTTCCGAGATTTACCTGCGCCGTGAGCTCCGGCGCCCCAGTGGGCTTGCGCGTGACGTAGCGAATCGCGCCATTGGTCGCATTGCGCCCGTAAAGAGTGCCCTGCGGGCCGCGCAACACCTCCACTCGCTCGATGTCGTAGAGCGAGAACAGTGAGCCTTGGATGCGCGGCATGTAGACGTCATCGACATAGATCGCGACGGCGGGATCGGCCGTAAACAGCGACTCGTCGGTGCCGATGCCGCGAATGAAGACTCTGGCGCCGTTGGTCGCGCTGGGCGTCGGCTCGATCACGACATTGGGCATCGCCTTCCCGAGATCGTCCATCCGCGTGATCTGGCGCACCTGCAACTCGACTTGCGAAAACGCGGAGATCGCCAGAGGGGTCTCCTGCAGACGATCCTCGCGGCGCTGCGCCGTAACCACGACCTCCTCGATCTGCAGGCCGTCTGCACGGTCGGCCCGAGCGTCTTGCGCCTGCGCCGTCACTGCGCCAGCCAACCCGAATGCGGCCGCCCAGATTGCAGGCGATCCGAGAACATTCATCCTTCTCTTATCCATACGACCGTCCCCCGCTTAACTGAGTCGCGTTTCCGCGGTTGTGTGTAGTTGCCCGCGGAAGACTATACTTGTCGCGAAAGCTATCTCGCAAGATATATTTCCGGGATCAACACAGGTATCTGTGACGCCCGTTGGCGAGACGTTATGCTGATTGGCACGCAGGCCGGAGTGATTGAAGAATGCGAGAACAAGCATTTCAAGGCTGGTGGATCCTGGCGGTGACATGCCTGGTGGTCCTGCTATCCAACGGCCTTACTCTCGGCGGCATCACGGTCTTCGATCGCAGCTTGCTCGAAGCGCTCCAGATTGGCCGGGGAGCGCTCAAGTTCCGCGACCTGGTGCAGATGCTGACGGCCGCCGCGGCAGCGCCGTTTCTCGGTTACCTGGCAGACCGGTTCGGGGTTCGTCCGCTGATTCTGCTCGGCCTAGTGTTGTTGAGTATCGGCTTCTTGGGCTACTCGCGCGTCGAGTCCATCAGCGACATTTACCTACTGCATGTATTGCTAGGACTTGGACTGTCGAGCACGGGGCTGGTGTTGTGTGTCTCCGTCGTATCGCGCTGGTTCAATGCAAGGCGCGGACTTGCGCTCGGCTTGGTGCTGGCCGGCGCAAGTGTCGGCAATGGCCTGCTGCCCCTCTTTAATGCGGCACTGAACGCGCAGATCGGATGGCGAAACGCTTTCATCGTCCTTGGATGCTTGCCACTGACGTTGATTCCGGCAGTCCTGTGGCTTGTGCGTGAGAGCCCCGCCTCAATCGGCCAGAAACCCTACGGCGAACTCCAGAACGCACTGTCGAGCGCCTCGCTCGCCGCCCCTACAACGATCACCTACACGCAGGCGCTGAGCACCCGCAATTTCAAGCTACTGGGACTAATCGCGTTCTGCTCATTCTTGTCCCTAGTCGGTGTCACCGCCCACCTGTTCCTGTTTCTGAAAGACCAGGCGTTCACCGACGCGCGGGCCGCCACCGGGCTCACCCTGCTCTATGCATTGGGTCTGGTTGGCAAACTCCTCGCAGGAGTCATGGCCGATCGCTGGGGGCTCAAGTCGGCTTTCCTGCTGTACTTGATCGCGATGACGGTCGGCGCCTTGTTATTGAGCGTTGCATCGGACTCCCTGCCGTGGCTCGCCATCGCTGTGCTCGGCCTTGGCTGGGGCGGCACGTATACCCTGCAGCAGCTGTGCGCCGCCGAGCTCTTCTCGGGAGCTGCGCTCGGTCGAATCGTCGGAACACTGGTGCTGATCGACTCGTTTGGCGCCGCGCTTGGTCCGTGGGGCATGGGCTACGCGTACGATCGGTTCGGGAGTTACCAGTACGCCTTTAATGCGCTGCTCGCACTTCTGACAATCTCGGTGGTCGCTGCGATGTTTCTGAAGCTGCCGAACTCATCTTTGGCACGCCGGAATCTCGCTCCCACTTGACACCAAGTCTGGGGCGAAGCCCGCAAGCGAAAGCGCGGCCCATCATTCTTGGTGACCGCAGCTGAACGCTGCACACCAGCACAATACCGTGCTGCTCGACAATGCCCTGGCCAGCATGGGCGCCGGACTGCCCTCCGCTATCGCCGCCAAGCTGGTGCATCCGCAACGCAAGGTCATGGCGATCGGCGGGGATGGCGGCTTCATGATGAACTCCCAGGAAATGGAAACGGTGGTGCGCCTGAATCTCGACCTGGTGGTGCTCGTATTGCGGGACGACGCCTACGGCATGATCAAATGGAAACAGGCCGCCATGGGCTTCGACGAGTTCGGGCTGGATTACGGAAATCCAGATTTCGTGCACTACACCGAAAGCTACGGCGCCCACGGGCACCGGGTCGAATCGGCCGAGGAACTGGAACCGTTGCTCCAAACCTGTCTCGATACCGCCGGTGTGCAACTGGTGGAGGTGCCGATGGACTGCCGCGACAATGACCGAATACTCAACCATGAGATCCAGGCCAGGACCCGGACCATCTAAAATAGCTCGACCTGTACCTCAGACACTCACGCCGCCATTCGACATGTTGAGACCTTGGTGCCGGGAAACGGCTGGGCTGCATGGAGAAATCTTCGTACTGCACGCACAAGGGAGTCGATCTTCGGATGCCGGCGATTGCGAGTGACGTGTTCGTGCATCTGCTTCCACAGCCGCTCGATCGGATTCTCGTCGGGCGAATACGGCAGGCTCCTGGAGCCTGCCGCGGGCCCACTCAGCCCGAACGCGGCCTTGCGGGAGGCCTTTAAGACACGTAGTCGTAGGGCCCACCTCTCTCGAGCGCGTGCCGGTAGGCCGGACGGGCATGAATGGTCTCAAGGAACCGCCAGAGGTGCGGCCGCCCGGCATCGAGCCCGGCACGCGCCGCCGCTGCTTCGAGCGGAAAGCTCATCTGGATATCGGCAATCGTGAACTCATCCCCGGCAAACCAGCTGCTCTGGCCGAGTGCAGTCTCCATGTAATCCAGATGGAGCTTCAGCTGCGGCCCGACGAAGCCGGACTTCACCTTGCCCGCGATCATTCGCAGCACCGGCCGGATGAAGAACGGCGCGGGCTGCGTCTCAATCCGGTCGAAGATCAGATTCAGTAGCAGCGGCGGCATCGCCGAGCCTTCGGCGTAATGCAGCCAGTACTTGCACTGCAGCGCCTGAGGCGTGCCGGGAACGGGTCGCAGTCGACCGTTGCCGTAGCGCTCCGCCACATACTCGACGATCGCGCCCGTCTCGGCCAGTGTCACAACACCATCCGTAATCACCGGCGATTTACCGAGTGGATGGATGGCGCGCAGAGAGTCGGGCGCCAGCATCGTGGTCGGGTCGCGCTGGTAGCGCACGATCTCGTACGGCAGTCCCAGTTCCTCGAGCAGCCAGAGAATTCGCTGGGAGCGGGAATTATTGAGATGGTGGACCGTGATCATCTTGATGTTGTCCTCTCGCGAAAGACCGGGAGCGATCTGGTGGAAAGCGCACCACTATC
>Ga0335394_10006305_pt1 | contig 13383 bp, 16 predicted proteins | sample MAT03_FD_205741 | JGI IMG/M metagenome (GOLD analysis project Ga0335394, IMG submission 205741) | Freshwater microbial communities from Lake Fryxell liftoff mats and glacier meltwater in Antarctica - MAT-03 (spades assembly) (version 2) ...
GCACCGGTGGCTGCACTCGCCGCGCCCGACGGCACGAGCGCGCGGCGCGACGGAGGACTGGGTGGCTGCCGAGTTTCAGCGGCCCGAATTACCGGGCACGCTGTAGCTAGGGCGCGGGGCAGACGGTGCCGAACGCGAACGCGATCGTCGTCACGCCACGGATCACACACGCGTTGTCGACCAGCACCGGCGGCATCAGGCCGCTCGCTGGAGTGAAGGTCGCGTTGCTCACGACGCCCGCAAAGCCGCCGGCGCAGCGGTTCGTGAATGTCACCGTTCCCGCGGTCGCGTAGAACGACGCGGTGATCGCCTGCGTGTTGATATCGACGTCGTAGCCGACGGCGACGAACGGCGGCGTACCAGGGTTGGTGCCGGACAGCGGATACGCGACGTCCAGCTCGGCAGCGTCGGGCATCGCGACCAGCAGCACGTTGAGCGTGTCGGCGATGTACGGCCCGATGCCCAGCTGGGTCATCGGGATCTGACCCGCGACCAGCATGGTCGAGAAGTACGAGGGGTCCGCCACGATGAAGGCGGCTTCCTCTACGCACGCGCAGGCGCTGTTGCCGCACGCCTGCCCCGCCGCGCACGCGTTCGTGCAGCTGCCGCACTGCTGCTCGCTGGTCGTGGTGTCGACGCAATCGCCGTCGCACACCATCCCGGTGCACACCGGCGGCCCGTCGATCACCCGGGCGTCGATATCGAGCGCATCGATTGACGCAGCGTCGGTGGCGTCGTCCGCGCCGCCACTACAGGCGGCAGCGAAGACCAGAGCGAAGATACCGGCGGCACGACGAGGCGACATGCCGCCATCGTCGCACGGGCGCCCAGCCGCGTCATGTTCGCAGCGTGACGGTGACTACTCGTCGAACGGCGAGGTCATCACGGCGGCCTTCTGGCCCTTCGCCATGACGACCTTGTCGTAGTACTGGCCGGCGGGGATGCCGCTTTCGTTGACGGCCTTGATCTCGTCCTCGACCACCTTCTTGAAGGCGCTGGTGTCACCGGCCTGGACGAACTTGCCGTTGACGTAGAAAGCGGGCGTGCCGCCGGCGCCGAACTGCTGGAGCGTCTTGCCGCTCTGGGTCAGCCAGTCCTGGCACTCCTTGCCGTTCATGTCGGCCTTGAACTGCTCGACGTTGAGGCCGAGGGTGCCGGCGGTCTCCGCGATCGCCTCGGACGTGGCCTTCTCCTTCACCGACGGCTGACCCGGCGCGGGCCAGATCGACGTCCACAGCGCCTTCTGCATCTCGGCGGCCTTGCCTTGGCGGCCGGCGGCGCACATCGCGAGGCCGGGCGGCAGCGCCGGTGCGCCGTGGATGACCATGTACTTGGGCACGATGCGCACGTCGTTCGGGTAGTCAGCCAGGAGCTGCTCCATCGTCGGCGCGACCATCGAGCAGTACGGGCACAGGAACTCGTAGGCCTCGACGATCGTGACCTTGGCGTCCTTGGCGCCGATGACCGGATCGTTAAGCTCGATCGGCACCGCGTAGGTCTGCTTGGTGTCGAGCTCGGGGCGAACCGCCGTCTTGAGGAAGCCGGCGATCTTGTCGAGCTTCTTCTCGAGGCGCGCGATGCGACCCTCGACGTCCTTGGGAATCGGAGCGCTTGCGCTGGCGCTGGCGCCGGCGCCGGCGCCGCGGTCCGAACCGCCCTTGCTCCAACCCGGCTCCTTCTTGTCTTGCTGGCAGCCGACGGCGAGCGCCGCGGCGGTGATCGTGAGGAGGAAAGCAGTGCGCATGGCGGGGATACTACACACGTCGTACGAGTTGTCGAGGCGAAGTCGCTCGACGACGTGCGGTTCCTCGCGGCCTGCGCGGGCGCCGCGATCGGACGAAACCCGTCGCGCCCTCGTCGCTATTCCCGGCCGCGTTCACACGGTCTGCGCGCGACGAGTCGCCGCGCGATCCAGTGCTAGGCTGCCCCGGTGAACCGCTCGGTCCTCCTCGGGATTCTCGTCTCGCTCGTCGCGTCGCTGGTGGGCTGCCATCCGTCAGCGGTTCCGCCCACCGCGGTCGCGCCCGGCGATCCCGCCGCGGTCGGGCCCGCCACCACCCCGCAGGTGGTAGCGCGGCCCGGCGAGCAGGCGACCTACAAGATCACCATCCACGGCATCGAGGTGGCGCAGCTGGTGGTGTCGGTTGGTCAGCCCACCACGATCGACGGCGCGGAGGTCATCATCGCGCAGTGCCACGTGACCAGCGCCAAGCTCCTGGGCTGGGTTCACCCGCTCAACGACACCCTGACCTCGTGGATCGATCGCACGACCGGGCAGCCGGTCCGGTACCGCTCCATCGAGCTGGCGTCGCGCGACGGCGACGACTTCGAGGACAGCGAGTCGCGCTTCGCACCCAAGTCCTTCGGCGTCCACGTCCTGCGACGCGGCAAGGTCATCGACGAGACCCAGGTCGTGCGCGACATCGCCTACGACATCCCGTCGATGCTGACCCTGTTGCGCAGCTGGGAGGCCGAGCCCGGCAGCCGGCGCTCCTTCGACGTGATGCGCAGCCGCAACGCGTGGCGCGTCAACATCGTGGTCGGCGCCTTCGAGAACTTGTCGACGCCGCTCGGCGATATGGCGACCGTGCGCTTCGACGGCGACGGCGTGCGTATCTTCCGCGACGGCACCGAGGACCCCAAGGGCGACCATCGCAAGTTCTCGATCTGGGTCTCGGACGACGCCGATCGCGTGCCGGCTCGGATGGTCGCGCGCACCGACTACGGCGATGTCGACGTGCAGATCGTGGCGTACCGCGCGCAGTAGGCGGGGTCTCAGTAAGGGCCCGCGCATGAACAAGTCGACCGTTCTCGCGGCCGATCCATCCCGGCTGGCTGCGTTCTCGCGGCCGATCCATCCCGGCTGGCTGCGTTGCCGGTTCCGGTCCTCGGGTCACCTCCGTCGAGGATGCTCCCCTCCGGTCCTCACCGTCGCCTTGCCCTCCGGGCGCCTCGACCGCGATCATCGATCGACTTGTCCACTCGCGGGCCCTAAGCCCCGGTTAGCCTCTCTTGCGGGCGGCGGAGTGGGTGTGCTTACCTCCGCAGATGATCCCGCTCGAGCAGGAAAAGATCGCGGTGATCGGCCTCGGCTACGTCGGTTTGCCGGTCGCGCTGTGCTTCGCGCGCACGCTGCCCACGGTCGGGTTCGACATCCGCCAGAAGCGCATCGACGAGCTGAAGGCCGGCCACGACGAGACCGCCGAGGTCACGACCGCCGACCTCGCGGCGTCGAAGATCGAGCTGACCGCCGATCCCAAGCGGCTGCACGAGTGTACGTTTTTCATCGTCGCGGTCCCGACGCCGATCGACAGCAACAACCGCCCCGATCTCGGCCCGATGATCTCGGCCTCGAGGACGGTCGGACCGCACCTCAAGAAGGGCGACGTCGTGGTCTACGAGTCGACGGTCTATCCCGGCGTCACCGAGGAGGTCTGCGGGCCGATCCTCGAGGAGCTGTCGGGCCTCAAGGCTAGCGTCGACTTCTTCCTCGGCTACTCGCCCGAGCGCATCAACCCGGGCGACAAGGAGCACACCTTCGAGCGCATCGTGAAGGTGGTCTCGGGTGACACCCCCGAGTCGCTCGAGCGGGTGGCCCGGGCCTACGGCGCGGTGGTCACCGCGGGCGTGCACCGCGCGCCGTCGATCAAGGTCGCCGAGGCCGCCAAGGTCATCGAGAACACGCAGCGCGATCTCAACATCGCGCTCATGAACGAGCTCGCGCTCATCTTCGACCGCATGGGCATCCGCACCAAGGACGTCCTCGACGCCGCCGGCACCAAGTGGAACTTCCTCCGCTTCACGCCCGGCTTGGTCGGCGGTCACTGCATCGGGGTGGACCCCTACTACCTCACGACCAAGGCCCAAGAGCTGGGCTACCAGCCCGAGGTCATCTTGGCCGGTCGTCGCATCAACAACAACGTCGGGCCGTTCATCGCCCAGCGCTGCGTGAAGATGCTGTCGGAGACCGAGCTCAGCCTGCGCCGCGTGAAGGTCGGCATCCTCGGGCTCACGTTCAAGGAGAACGTGCCCGACCTGCGCAACTCGAAGATCCCCGACATCGTCAAGGAGCTGGCCGAGTACGGCATCACCGCGATGATCCACGATCCGCTGGGCGATGCCGCCGAGGCCAAGCACGAGTACGGCATCTCGCTGTCGCACCTCGACGAGCTCCGCGAGCTCGACGTGCTGATCTGGGCGGTGAGCCACCAAGCGTACCTCGACCAGAAGACCGAGCTGCTCGGTCGCGTGAAGGCCGGCGGCATCATCCTCGACGTAAAGAGCGCGCTCGATCCCAAGAGCATGGATCGCGGCCTGCGCTACTGGAGCCTCTGAGTGGCCGACCGCTACGCGCAGATCTGCGAGGCGCTGGTCAACCAGCCCCGGCGCTGGCTGGTGACCGGCGTGGCCGGCTTCATCGGCTCGGCGCTCCTCGAGAAGCTGCTCGATCTCGGCCAGACCGTGGTCGGCGTCGACAACTTCTCGAACGGCCACCAGCGCAACCTCGACGAGGTCCTCGCGCTGCACCCCGACTACCAGCTGCAGTTCCGCTTCGTCGAGGGTGACCTGCGCGATCCCGAGACCTGCGCCGAGGTGTGCAAGGACGTCGACGTCGTGCTGCACCAGGCCGCGATCGGCTCGGTGCCGCGCTCGATCAAAGACCCCAGGCCGTACCACGCGACCAACGTGACCGGCTTCGTGAACCTGGTGCTGGCGGCGCGCGAGGCCGGCACCAAGCGCATCGTCTACGCGTCGTCGAGCTCGGTCTACGGCGACAGCGCCGCGCTGCCCAAGCACGAGGACGCCATCGGCAAGCCGCTGTCGCCCTACGCCGCGACCAAGCGCATGAACGAGATCTACGCCCAGGTCTTTGGCGACGTGTACGGCCTCGAGCTGATCGGCCTGCGCTACTTCAACGTGTTCGGCCGGCGCCAGGACCCCAACGGTCAGTACGCCGCGGTGATCCCGCGCTGGATCGGCAACCTCATGGCCGAGACGCCGTGCGTGATCTTCGGCGACGGCTCGTCGAGCCGCGACTTCTGCTACGTCGACAACGTCGTGGCCGCGAACCTCTTGGCCGCGACCGCGCCGCCCGAGGCCACCGGCACGGTCTACAACGTCGGCTGCAACGGACGCACCGATCTGCGCGAGCTGTTCGCGATCCTGCGCGACAACCTCGCCAAGGTCCGACCCGAGCTGGCCGGCGCCGCGCCCGAGCACACCGAGCCGCGCGCCGGCGACATCCCGCACTCGCAGGCGTCGATCGACAAGATCAGCGGCGCGCTCGGCTACCAGCCCAGCCACGACATCGCCGAGGGTCTGGCCGAGACCGTGACCTGGTACTACGAGCGCGCGACCGCGGCTACGCCAGCAGGTTGACCGCCCAGACCACGGCGACCACGCCGAGGATGAGGTACGGCCGCGCGCCGACCAGGAGCGCATCGCCGCGACCCAACGCGATCGCGGCGCACGCCGCCAGCATCGCCAGCAAGAGGAACGGCGCGAGCGGGTGGTAGCCGAAGGCAGCGGGCAGATCGCCGTGGCCGAGCGCGAGCGTGGCGTGGGTGAGGCCGCAAAACGCACACCGCACCGACGTCGCCATGCGGAACGGACAGCCCGGTCCATCCTCGGCGAGGCGAGCCCGCAACCCCGGTGAGCCGAAGGCGCCCATCGCGAGCACCGACAGCATCGCGGCGATCCACACCGCGGCCGCGGCGCGGGGCCACACGTCGCGAGAGATGCGCGGCACCAGCGGCCGTTTACGGTTGCGCGCTGATGAGCGAGACGACGACCATCGTCATCAGGATCGCGGCGATGACCATGAGCCCGGTCCCGATCATCCCGCACACCCGGCCGGCTTGCGCGTTGCCGCGCTCGCGCGGATCGGTCTGGCCCGCGTCGATGCGGGCCAGCTCGGCGTTGCCCATCGACCAGGCGATCGGGCCCATCAGGTTGCACAGCAGGATCGACACGATGCCGAACGCGAGCACGGTCGTGCCGCGCGGCGGGTACTGAAACGCCATGCCGGGCGGTGGCAACAGCGCCGGCCCGCGCAGCCGCGCCAGCTCGGCGTTCGACGCGTGCAGCGCCTGGGTCAGCATCGCGATCGTCGCGGCGTCGTGCTGTTGGCCCGAGCGAGCCTCACGCAGCTGGTGCTCGAGCGCGGCCGCCCGTGCGACCGCCGCCTCCCACTCGTTGCGGAACGCGGTCAGTTGGTGCCCAACATCATCAGCGCGAAGATCAGCATCCACGCGATCGAGATGATGATGCCGGCGATCGCGAGACCGCCGCCGGTCTTCATGCCGTTGGAGTTCTTGACCTCGTTGTTACCGAGGATCGAAAAGATGAGGCCGAGCAGGCCGCAGCCCAGCAGCGCGAGCACGAAGCCCGCGATCGCCATGCCCGAGGTCGAGGGCGCCATGTGCATCGGCACGCCGTAGGGCGGCGGGTAGTAGCCGGGCGCCGGATAGCCGGGCTGGGCATAGCCAGCGGGCGGATAGCCCCCGGGGCCCGGGCCACCGGCGGCTGGGCTACCAGCCGGGAGCTGCGCACCGCAGCTCGCACACACAACACTACCGTCGAGATTGATCGTGGCGCAGCGGGGGCAGTTCATCGCTCATGAGCATGCACGGGCGTCGCGGCTGGTGCAACCCTGGTTCGCCAGCGGCCCGACCCGGCCTCACTGAGGCAGTGCTCAACCGATGTGCGCGTTGCCGGCCACGGCCACCATCCAGAACACCGCGAACACCAGCCAGATACAGCTGATGATGATGCCGGCCATGGCGAGGCCGCCGCCGGACACCGTCCCGTTGGACCGCTTCACCTCGTTGTTGCCGAGGATCGAAAAGATGAGGCCGAGCAGGCTGCAGCCGAGGAGCGCGAGGACGAAGCCCGCGATCGCCATGCCCGAGGTCTTGCCCGGCTGCTGCGAGAACGGCGCCTGATAGCCGTAGGGCGGCGGATAGCCCTGCTGGCCATAGCCCGGCTGGCCATAGCCCGGCTGGCCATAACCCTGCTGGCCATAACCCGGCTGGCCATAGCCCGGCGGCGGCTGGCCGTACCCGGGCGGGGGCGGCGCGTAACCCTGGGGCGGCGGACCCGGCGGCTGGCCGTACTCCGAAGGCACCTGCGAGGGATCGGAGGCCGTGGCCGCGACCGGTAGCGGCGATCCGCAACGCGCGCACACCGACGCGCCAACCTGATTCTCCGCGGCGCAACGGGGGCAGTTCATGGCCGCGAGCATGCCGTCCGCGGTGGCCGCGCGCAACCCCGATCCGCTACCCTACCGGCGTGCCGGTCCGCTCAACCGTCTCTACCCTCGCCTTGCTCGCCGTCGCTGCCTGTGGCGGCTCGTCCTCGTCGTCCGATGCCGGCCTCGTCGACGCCCTGGTGGTCGACGCGCCACCCGCGCCGTACTGCACCTCCAAGCCGGGCACGACGCTCAAGCTGACCGCGGTCGCGACCGGCCTGCGCGATCCGGTGTGGGTCACCGCGCCGGCCGGCGATAACCGGGTGTTCATCCTCGAGCAGCCCGGCGTCATCCGCGTGATGCGCGACGGCAGCCTCTCGCCCACGCCGTACCTCGATCTGCAGGATCGCGTGAACGCCACTGGCGACGAGCAGGGCTTGCTCGGCCTCGCGTTCCACCCGCAGTTCGCCCAGAACGGAAAGTTCTACGTGCACTACACGTCCAACGACGCCCAGCTGGTGATCGCGGAATTCACGGCGACGCCGTCCGCGGACACCGCGCCGGTGGCGAGCGCGCGCACGCTCATGGCGGTGCCGCACAACTACGACAACCACAACGGCGGCACCGTCGCGTTCGGTCCTGACGGCTTCCTGTACATCTCGATGGGCGACGGCGGCGGCGCCGACAACTTCCTCGGCAACGGCCAGAACCCGCAGTCCAAGCTCGCCAAGGTCCTGCGCATCGACGTCGACACCGGCTCGCCCTACGGCATCCCGCCCGGCAACCCGTGGGCGACCAGCGGCGGCGTGCCCGAGATGTTCGCGTGGGGCCTGCGCAACCCGTACCGGTTCTCGATCGATCCTGCGACCGGCGACGTCTACATCGGCGACGTCGGCCAGGGCACCTACGAGGAGCTCGACTACGTGCCCCACGGCACCGTCGGGCTCAACTTCGGCTGGGCGGTCTTCGAGGGGCCGATGTGCTTCACCGCCGACCCCGACGGCGACGAGGGCTGCGACATGCCAGCGCCGTACCGCGCCGCCGCGCTCGCGATCGATCGCCGCAGCAACGGAGAGAACTCGATCGTCGGCGGTCACGTCTATCGCGGCGCCTGCATGCCCGACCTCGACGGCACGTACTTCTTTGGCGACTACGGCGCCGGGCGCATCAAGACGCTGAAGATCGAGGGCGGCGTCGCGGTTGGCGAGCAGGACCGCACGCCCGATCTCGATCCCGGCGGCAACTTGGTCTACCAGCAGCTTTCGAGCTTCGGGGTCGACGGCTTTGGGGAGCTGTACGTGACCGCGCACGAGTCGGGGCGCGTGTATCGCATCGAGGTCGAGTGAACCCAGCCGAGGGCCGAGTGCGCGCGGCGCTGGCGACGGGCGCGGCGGCCGACCCCGACGACGTCGCGGCGCTGCTGGTGCTGCTCGACGAGGCCCGCACCGAGTCGGCCGAGCGCTGGGCGGCGATCGGGCGCCTGGCGCCGGCCGCCAAGACCCAGCGTGATCGCGCGCAGGCCGCGACGCGACTGCTCGCCGTGCTGCGCGAGGCGTTGAGCGCCGAGACGCTCGACGAGGCGTCGCGCGCCGACTGGGCTCGCCGGATCGGGGCTATGCTCGGAGCCCATGGCTGACGACCTGCCCAAGCCCGAACCCAAAGCAGTCGACGAGAAGCTGGCGCTCCAGCTCCGCCACATGATCGAGGAGAACGTCCTGAAGGGCGTGCCCTACGGCGAGGAGCGTTGCGACAACTGTCTCTACTATCTCGAGCCCGACGACAAGCTCGCCTATTGCTGGCACCCGAAGCTGCGCGTCTTGGTCGGCGGCAACTGGTGGTGTCAGTGGTGGGAGAAGATCGAGTAAATGCCCGCGGCCCGTCTGGACGAGGAGCTCAACGAGCAGGAGCTCCTCGAGCTCGCGCGCGCGACCGAGCAAGCCGACGTCGAGCGCGAGATCCAAGAAGAGGACGAACGCGTCGAGGAGCAGCTACCAGCCTCGGTGCGGCGCTATGCGTCGGTCGTGCAAGCGGTGCGCGCGCTGGTCGAGGGGCGCTCGGTCGACTTCGACACGCTGGTCGACCTGACCAAGGAGGAGCGCGACGCGCTCGAGGAGATGGCCGAGGTGCTGCGAGGCGCCGAGGGCACGCGCTTCCTGTACGCCGAAGATCGGCTCAGCGCGCTCAACGACACGCTGGCGGTGCTGCAGCCGGCGCTGTCGGTGGCGACCCATGGCGCCGGCGTCGAGCTGCTGCGGGCGTCGTTCGTCGACGTGGTCGACCGCATCAACACCCTGCGCGACCAGTTGCAGAGCCTCGAGGACGCCGAGGATCTCGATCTCCAACGTCTGGAGCGGGTGAAGAAGGCCGAAGCCGGCGACGACGACGGCGACGACGACGACGACGCTGGTGACGAGGGCGACGACGACGCGGAGGACGGCGAGGCTGCAGCGACGCCGGCTGCGGCTGACGGCGAGGACGACCAGCCGGCCGCAGCGCCGGCCGCGTCGAAGAAGGGCAAGCCCAAGCAGCCGCCGGTCGACGACGAGGGCACCCCGCCGAGCCAAGGCGAGGCGTGACGGTCGCGCCCGCGATGATGGCGCTGGTCGCGCGCATCCGGCTGCGCGCCGAGGCCGCGTTCCTGGCCCGGCTCAACGCCGGCACCGGCTTCGCCGACCAGCGCACGCCCAGCCAGATCCACCTGCGCGATCCGGCGGCGGTGGCGCGCCTGGGTCGGGTCGCGCTGCGCCCGAGCGAGACCCATTCCAAGCAGGCCGCCGCGGTGGCCGCCGCGATCGCCGCCGCCGAGCTCGAGCCCGACACCTCGCGCCTCGCCGAGCTGGCGGCGCGCACCGCCCTCGACGACGCCGAGGTCGCGCTGGCCGCGATCGCCCTCGCGGTCGCCATCGACGACGACACCCGCGAGCTGTGCCACGCGATGGCGGGCCGGCGCCGTCCTGGTCTGTACCTCGACGTGTGCGGCGAGCTGGCACCCGCGCTGGCCGGGCCCGATGCCCGGGCCCGCGCCGCTGGCCCCCGCGCGCTCTTGGTCGACACCGCGCTGTTGCTCGTCGACGACGACAGCGGCGCGGTCCGCGCCAGCCGCCGGCTGGTGGCGTGGGCCCTGGGCGACGATCGTCTGCCGGCGCCGCTCGACGAGCTGGCCAGCTTGGGCGACGACGCGTCGGTGTGGCTGCCCGCGGCGTTGGTCGCCGAGGCCGACGCCATCGCCGATCGCATCGCCGCGGCGGCGGCCACGCCGGTCGCGGTCCTGTTGCTGGGCCCGCGCGGCAGCGGTCGGCGCGCGGTCGCGGCCCAGCTCGCGCGCCGGCTGTCCCGCCCGCTGCTCGCCGCCGATCTCGGGGACCTGCTGGCCGGCGCGCCGACCGCCGATCGCGCGGCGCTGGTCCGCGCCTTCCTCGGCGAAGCCCACCTGCGGGGCGCGGTGCCGTTCCTGTCCGGCACCGACGCGCTGGCCGGCGAGCGCGACGTCGAGCGCGCGGCCATCGCCGCCCTCGGCCGCGGCCCGAAATTGCTCTGTCTGGCCGCGACCGGCAAGGCCCTCACCAGCGTGCCGCTGGGTCGGCCGTTCCATCTGGTGCGCATGCCGCGCAGCGACCTCGACGATCGCGAAAAAGCCTGGACCGCGTCGCTGGCCGAGGTCGGCGCGACCCTCACACCCGACGAGGCCGCCGAGCTGGCCGGTCGCTATGTCCTGGGGCCCGGGGCGATCGCCGAGGTGTCGACCGAGGCCGCCAGCTTCGCCACGGCGCGCGGCACCGCGGTCGATCGCGGCGAGCTGGAAGAAGCGGTCGCGCGCCGGCTGTCGATCCGCCTGGGCGCCTACGGCACGCTCATCACGCGCAAGGCCCGCTTCGACGAGATGGTGCTGCCCGACGAGGTGGTCGAGGTCATGCGCGACGTGATCGCGATGGTCGACAACCGCGCCCAGATCCTCGAGCGCTGGGGCTACCAGCGCCACCTCGGCATCTCGCGCGGGGTGTCGGCGCTGTTCTCGGGCGAGCCCGGCACCGGCAAGACCATGGCCGCCAGCGTGGTCGCGTCGGAGCTCGGCCTCGAGCTCATCCGCATCGATCTGTCGCAGGTCGCGTCGAAGTGGGTGGGCGAGACCGAAAAGAACTTGGGCCGGATCTTCGACGAGGCCCACGACGCCAACGCGATGCTGCTCTTCGACGAGGCCGACGCGCTCTTCGGCAAGCGCACCGAGGTCAAGAGCGCGCAAGATCGCCACGCCAACCTCGAGGTCAACTACATCCTCCAGCGCATGGAGAGCTTCGACGGCGTCAGCATCCTGACCACCAACTTCGAGAGCTCGATCGACCAGGCGTTGCAGCGTCGCCTCAACTTCCGGGTGCGCTTTCCCGAGCCCGAGGTCGACGAGCGCACCGCGCTGTGGAAGAAGCTCCTGCCGCCCGAGACCGGGCTCGCCGAAACCGCGCCTTACGACCGGCTGGCCGAGCGCTTCGAGATGACCGGCGGCTACATCAAAAACGCGATCGTGCGGGCCGCGGTGATCGCCGCCCGCGAGGGTCGCGGCCTCATCGTCGACGACCTGTGGGCCGGCGCCCACCACGAGTACGCCGAGATGGGGAAAGTCTTGTCGACGTTGACCAGAACCTGACGGGCTGCGACATTGCGCGCCGCATGAACGCTGACGCCGACCAGCTCCTCGCCAAGAAGAAAACGACCGGCAGCATCGTGTGCTTGGTCGCCGGCCTGCTCGTCCTGATCTCGCTGTTCTTGCCGTGGATGAAGGCGGCCAAGGGCGTCGACCTCAGCATGACGCTCCTGCACATGAAGGCCTGCGGCGGCGACAAGTGCGAGTCGATCTCGAACCTCAAGATGGCCAAGATGCTCACCGACCAGTACCGCGAGTCGACCGAGCGCGCGAAGTCGTGGACCGACGAGGAGCACCAGTACCGCAAGACGCCCAGCGAGCCCGGCACCAGCTTCGCGTACTTCGGCATCGCCACGCTGGTCGTCGGCCTCATCGGCGCGCTGGCGCTGATCGCCGCCGGGGGCCTCGCGCTCAAGCAGAAGTTCATCCGCGAGCCGATCGCGGTCACCACGGTCGCGCTGGTCGCGCTGTGCCTCGCGCTGGTGCTCGGCTGCGTGTTCGTCGCGGTCAAGCCCGGCGACAGCGACGCCGGCCGACTGCTCGGCGTGTCGTGGCCGTTCTTCGTCTTCGGTATCGGCGTGGTCGCCGGCATCGCGGGCGCGCAGATGTTGGGCAAGGCCTACGGGCCGCCCGAGTTCGATCCCTACGCTGATCCGACGATGCCCACCTGAAAGGTCCTCGATGTCCCTGCAAGGCAAGACGCTCTTCATCACCGGTGCCAGCCGCGGCATCGGGCTCGCCATCGCGCTGCGCGCCGCCCGCGACGGCGCCAACATCGCCGTGGTCGCCAAGACCGCGGAGCCCGACCCGCGCCTGCCCGGCACCGTGTTCTCGGCCGCCGCCGAGATCGAGGCCGCCGGCGGCAAGGCCCTGCCCTGCGTCGTCGACATCCGCAACGAGGACGCCGTCGCGGCCGCGGTCAAGAAGACCGTCGAGACCTTCGGCGGCATCGACATCCTGGTCAACAACGCCTCGGCGATCCACCTGACCGGCACCGAGTCGACGCCGATGAAGCGCTACGACCTGATGCACTCGATCAACACCCGCGGCACCTTCGTGTGCTCACAGGCGTGCATTCCCTTCCTCAAGAAGGCCGCCAATCCGCACGTGCTGATGCTGTCGCCGCCGCTCAACATGGAGACCCGCTGGTTCGCGCCGCACGTCGCGTACACCATGGCCAAGTTCGGCATGAGCATGTGCGTCCTGGGCATGGCCGGCGAGTTCAAGAACGCCGGCGTGGCGTTCAACGCACTGTGGCCGCGCACCGCCATCGCGACCGCGGCGGTCAAGAACCTCCTCGGCGGCGACGCGGCGATGAAGGGCTCGCGCTCGCCCGAGATCATGGCCGACGCGGCCTACGCGATCTTCAACCGGCCCAGCCGCGAGTGCACCGGCAACTTCTTCATCGACGACGACGTGCTGGCCGCCGAGGGCGTGACCGACCTCGCGCAATACCAGCTCGATCCCAACGCGAACCTCATCCCCGACTTCTTCATCTGAACGGCTGAGGCTAGCGGCAGCGCACGGTGACCGGGCCGCCGCCGTCGCCGACACAGCG
>Ga0335394_10006307_pt1 | contig 13382 bp, 8 predicted proteins | sample MAT03_FD_205741 | JGI IMG/M metagenome (GOLD analysis project Ga0335394, IMG submission 205741) | Freshwater microbial communities from Lake Fryxell liftoff mats and glacier meltwater in Antarctica - MAT-03 (spades assembly) (version 2) ...
GCCTCAAATTCAAGGGCCTGCTCGTGCTGGCAGCGCTGCTGCTGGTGCTGCCGCTGCTGCTGACCAACTCCTACCAGTACGACGTGGCGATCCGCATCGCGATGAACGCGATCGTCGTGATCGGCCTGAACCTGCTGATCGGCTACACCGGCCAGATCAGCCTGGGCCACGCCGGCTTCCTGGGCATCGGCGCCTACGCCAGCGCAATCCTCACCACGCAGTTCAACTGGCCGCCCCTGCTGGCCTTGCTGGCGGGCTGCGTCGCGGCCGGACTGCTGGCCTTCGCGATCGCCCGGCCGGTGCTCAAACTCAAGGGCCACTACCTGGCGATGGCCACGCTGGGTCTTGGCATCATCATCTCGATCGTCATCACCAACGAAACCAAGTTCACCGGCGGCCCCGACGGCCTGACGGTACCGGCACTCACGCTGGGCGGGTTGGAACTGGCGGGCGAAAGAGCCTGGTACATGCTGGTGGCGCTGCTGCTGCTGGTGGTGGCCTGGCTGGCGCTGAACCTGATCGACTCGCCCGCCGGCCGGGCCTTGCAGGCCATCCACGGCTCGGAGGTGGCAGCCCAGGTGGTGGGCGTGCAGACCACACGCGTCAAGGTGCGCATCTTTGTCGTCTCGGCGGTCATCGCCAGCCTGGTGGGCAGCCTGAGCGCGCACTACATCGCCTTCGTGACACCCGGCATCGCGGGCTTCTTCCACTCGATCGAACTGGTCACGATGGTGGTCGTGGGAGGCATGGCCTCGGTGTTCGGGTCCATCGTCGGCGCGGTCATCCTGACCATGCTGCCGCAATTGCTGTCCACCTTCGAGGGCTGGGAGACGGTGGTCTTCGGCGCCATCCTGATGGCGACCATGATCTTCCTGCCCAAGGGCATCGTGCCGACCGTGGCGGCTCGCTTTCGCAAGGGTGGTTCGAAATGAGCCAGTTGATCGTCAAGGGCCTGTCCAAGCAGTTCGGTGGCGTCAAGGCGGTGCAGGACGTGAGTTTCACGATCCGGGGCGGCACCGTGCATTCGGTGATAGGCCCCAACGGCGCCGGCAAGACGACGCTGTTCAACCTCATTACCGGCATCTACACGCCGAGCAGCGGCAGCATTGAGTTCGATGGCACGCCGGTCACGGGCGAAGCGCCCGCCGAGCTGGCGCGCCTGGGCATGAGTCGCACCTTCCAAAACCTGCAGGTGTGCATGAACATGTCGGCGATCGAGAATGTGATGGTCGGCGCGCATCTGCGCTTGTCGCAAAGCCTGCTGGCGAGCGTGCTGCACCTGCCGACGCTCAGGCGCGCCGACCGCGCTTGCCGCGCGGAAGCGGCCGAAATCATGAGCTTCGTCGGCGTGGGGGCCTACCACGCTGCGCACGCCAGCCAGATGTCCTACGGCGCGCTCAAGCGGCTGGAGATCGCGCGCGCGTTGGCCGCCAAGCCCAAGATGATCCTGCTCGACGAGCCGGCTGCGGGCCTGAACGACACCGAGACCCACGAAATCGAAGCCCTCATCCGCAAGATCGCCGATTCGGGCGTCACCGTGGTATTGGTGGAACACGACATGAAACTGGTGATGAACCTCTCAGACCACATCCTGGTGCTCGACTACGGCAAGAAGCTCGCCGAAGGCACCGCGGCCGAGGTGCGTGCCAACCCCGACGTGATCGCGGCCTATCTCGGCGCATCGGCATGACGAAGCCGTCGAAGATGCAAGCCCTCGAGATCATCAGCGCCGAGCACCGCGGCATGTGGCGCCTGGCCAGCGCGCTGGACGGCCTGCGCGCGCAGTTGCTCGCCGGGCCCACCGGCGGCGAGGCCGCAGCCGTGGTGGCCATGCTCGAATACCTGCAGGCCTACACCGACCGCCTGCACCACCCGAAGGAAGATCAGTTCCTGTTCCGCCTGCTGCGCCAGCGCAGTGCCGAAGCCGATGCCCAGATCGAACGGCTCGAGGGCGAGCACCGCAACGGGCCGGGGTACCTCGACCGTCTGCTGACCCAGGCGCGCGCGCTGGCGGCCGGCGCGGAGGTGGACCTGCCGGCCTTCTGCGCCGGCCTGAAGTCGTTCGTGGAACACCAGCAGGCGCACATCCGCCTGGAAGAAACCACCGTGATGCCGCTGGCGCGGCGGGTGCTCACCGAAGAAGACTGGCGCGAGGCGGATGCCGCCTTTGCCGCCAACGACGACCCGCTGTTCGGTGCGGCGCCGCGTGCCGAGTTTGCGGCGCTGCATGCCCGCATCGTGCGGTTGGCCCCTGACCCCTACGGCCTGGGGGGTCAGGCCGAGCCGCTGCCGGCAGCGCCGGCCGCCCCGAAGGTCACCGCCGGCACCGCAAGCAAGGTGCTGGAAGTGCGCAGCCTGACCAGTCACTACGGCAGCATCCAGGCCCTCAAGGGCATCGACATCGATGTCTACGAGGGCCAGTTGGTGGCCCTGGTCGGCGCCAACGGCGCCGGCAAGACCACGCTGCTGCGCACGCTGTCGGGTGTGCAGCCGGCCAGCGGCGGCGACATCGTCTACCGCGGCGCCAGCATCGTGCGCCAGCGGCCCGATGCGCGTGTGCGCGCCGGCATCTGCCAGGTGCCCGAGGGCCGGCAGGTGTTTGGCCCGCTGACCATTGAAGATAACCTGCTGCTCGGTGCCTACACGCGACCCAGGGCCGAGCTGGCCGAAGACCTGGACAAGGCCTACGCGCTGTTCCCCGTCCTCGCCGAGAAGCGCAAGCTGCCCGCCGGCACCTTGTCGGGCGGCCAGCAGCAGATGCTGGCGATGGCGCGCGCCCTGATGGCGCGGCCGCGGCTGTTGCTGCTCGACGAGCCCAGCATGGGCCTGGCGCCGATGCTCATCGAGGAGATCTTCCGTGTCGTCAAGATGCTGCGCGCGCAGGGCATGACCATCCTGCTGGTGGAGCAGAACGCCCATGCGGCGTTGTCGATCGCCGATATCGGCTACGTGCTGGAAACGGGCAGCATCAGCCTGTCGGGCTCGGGCGACGAGTTGCTGCGCAACGAACAGGTCAAGGCCGCTTATCTGGGCATGTGATGCCACATCAAGCCTGCCTCGCGGGCTTGTCTGTCTGTACCCCTTGACGACAACGGAGTTCCATCCATGAGCGCTGCCCCCACCCTGCAAAGTCTGATCGCCGGCCGTTGGCTCGGTGAGCGCGCTGCGGTCCCGATGTACAACGCCGTCAACGGCAGCCCGGTGTTCCACACCCACGCCGAGGCCATCGACTTTGCTGAAGCCATCGACTTCGCCCGCCGCACCGGCGTGCCGGCGCTGATGGCGATGGACTTCCAGCAGCGCGCAGCTCGGCTGAAGGCGCTGGGCGCCTACCTGCTGCAGCACAAGGAGCAGCTGTACTCGATCTCCCAGTACACCGGCGCCACACGCTCGGACAGCTGGGTCGACATCGAGGGCGGCGCCGGCACGCTGTACGCCTACGCCAGCATCGGTGCCAACGAGCTGCCGTCGGGCAACGTGGTGCATGAAGGCCCGGCGCTGTCGCTCGGCAAGCAGGGCGGCTTCGCCGGCAGCCACATCCTCGTGCCGCGCGGCGGCGTGGCGGTGCACATCAATGCCTTCAACTTTCCGATCTGGGGGCTGCTGGAGAAGTTCGCGCCCAGCTTCCTGGCCGGCATGCCCTGCATCGGCAAGCCGGCCACCGCCACCAGCTACCTCACGGAAGCGGCAGTGCGGCTGATGCATGAATCGGGGCTGCTGCCGGCGGGCAGCCTGCAACTGGTCATCGGTGGCACCGGCGACCTGCTCGAGCGCCTGAACGGCCAAGACGTGGTCACCTTCACCGGCTCGGCCGACACCGCCGCGCGGTTGCGCGTGCACCCGAACCTCATTGCCCATTCTGTGCCGTTCAACGCCGAGGCCGATTCGCTGAACTGCGCCATCCTGGCCACCGACGTGAAACCCGAGGACCCGGAATTCGAACTCTTCGTCAAAGAGGTGGCGCGCGAGATGACGACCAAGGCGGGCCAGAAGTGCACCGCGATCCGTCGCGTCATCGTGCCACGCCAGCACCTCGATGCCGTGGCCGCAGCATTGCGCGCCCGGCTGGCCAAGGTGGTGGTGGGCGACCCGGCCATGGAGGGCGTGCGCATGGGGCCGTTGGCCTCGGCGGCGCAACAGGCCGACGTGGCCGAACGCGTGGCGCTGCTGTCGCAGGAGGCCGACGTCGTGTTCGGCGCGCGGGACGGCGTTGCGCCGCGCGGCGAGGGTGTGGCCGAAGGCGCCTTCTTCGCGCCCACGCTGCTGATGTGCAAAGCCGGCAGCGATGGCGCGGCGGTGCACGACGTCGAAGCCTTCGGACCGGTGAGCACGCTGATCGGCTACGAGGATCTCGACCATGCGGTGGCGCTGGCCGCGCGCGGCAAGGGCAGCCTGGTGGCAACGCTCGTCACGCACGACCCGAAGGTGGCGGCGAAGGTGGTGCCCGCGATGGCGGCCTGGCACGGCCGGGTGCACATTCTGGACCGCGTGTCGGCGGTCGAGTCCACCGGCCATGGCTCGCCGCTGCCGCAGCTCAAGCACGGCGGCCCGGGCCGCGCCGGCGGCGGCGAGGAACTGGGCGGCGTGCGTGCGGTCAAGCATTTCCTGCAGCGCGCCGCGGTGCAGGGGTCGCCGACCATGCTCACTGCGGTGACGGGCGAATACGTGCGCGGTGCCACGGTGCAGGAGGGCGACGTTCACCCCTTCCGCAAATGGTTCGACGACCTCGCCGTCGGCGACTCGCTGCTGACCCACCGCCGCACCGTGAGCGAGGCCGACCTCGTCAATTTCGGCGGCGTCTCGGGCGACTACTTCTACATGCACTTCGATGAGATTGCGGCCAAGACCAGCCCGTTCGGCAAGCGTATCGCGCACGGCTACTTTGTGCTCTCGGCAGCGGCCGGGCTGTTCGTCTCGCCGGCGCAGGGACCGGTGTTGGCCAACTACGGCCTCGACACACTGCGCTTCGTCAAGCCGGTGGGCATTGGCGACACGATCCAGGCGCGCCTGACCTGCAAGCGCAAGATCGACAAACCCGCGCGCAAGGACCAACCGCCGCAGGGCGTGGTGGCCTGGGACGTGCAAGTCACCAACCAGGATGGCGAATTGGTCGCCAGCTACGACATCCTGACGCTGGTGCTGAAGCGTCCGGCTGAAACACAACCGACCTGAGGCTATCCCATGCCTTGCTATGCGCTCGACGGCCTTGGGCCCGTGGTGGCCCCGACTGCCTACGTGCACCCGACTGCGGTGCTGATCGGCGATGTGATCGTCGGCGCGAACTGTTATGTCGGCCCCTGCGCCTGCCTGCGCGGCGATTTCGGCCGCATCGAACTGCAGGCCGGCGCGAACGTGCAGGACACCTGCGTCGTACACAGTTTCCCCGGCGGCGATGTGCTGATCGAGGAGAACGGCCACATCGGCCACGGTGCCGTCCTGCACGGCTGCGTGGTGAAGCGCGATGCGCTGGTAGGCATGAATGCGGTCGTGATGGACGGCGCCGAGGTCGGTGCGCAATCCATCGTCGCCGCCTGTGCTTTCGTTCCGGCCGGCATGAAGATCGCGCCGCGCTCGCTGGTGGTCGGCGCACCGGCCAGAATGCTGCGGACACTCAGCGAAGACGAGATCATGCGCAAGCGCGAGGGCACACTGACCTACCAGGTGCTGACGGTCCGTTGCCTGCAAACCCTGCGCGAGGTGACAGCGCTGCCGCACGCCGAAACCGACCGCCAACGTCTGAAATTGCCGGGGCTGCGGGCGCTGACGACGGGTGGGCAGGGTGCGGCCATCCAGCCGTGAACCGCAGGCGCTGCACGCCCGGCGAGCACTGAGCGCGGTTCAAGCGGCCATCGCGCCTCACCATCTCAGCTCCGCTGCTCAGGTTCGGGCGGCAGGTCGCAGCAACCAACGACAGACAATCTCAACACCTTGGTGCGAGTTGCCATCGAATCGCAGCCGCGGGCCTGATTCAGCCTGCGTGCTATGGTCACCTCATCATCGATTCAAGCCTGGAAGGGCAGCGTTTCCCGGTGGAGCGCCCGGTCTTCAAAACCGGTGAGATGCGCCAAGCGTGTCTGGTGGGTTCGACTCCCATGCCCTTCCGCCCCGCGGCCGGTTCATTCGCCGTGCCGCGCTCCTATCAGTCAGCCAAATGAGGGAGGGCGCATCAGGTAAATCGGGCGCACACTGCGGCCGCCGGCAGGTGCATCGGCACCACAGCGCGGGTACGCGCCCGGACGCGCAACCCGGCCTGCAGGCTATAAGTCCGCTTGTCGGGGGAATGGCATGGCCAACTTGGTACGGTTTTCAGAGTGCACGTTCAGTGTGTTCATCAGCTACGCCCATGCCGATGACACGCTGAACAACAGCTGGGTGAGCAATTTCGCCAAGGTGCTCTCGGCTGACCTGGAGGCTGCGCTGGCGCGCGACAACAAGGGCCGCAGCGACACACCCGGCGTCTACCTGAGCAAGTACACCGGCCCGATCGGCGGCGACCTGGGGCCACAGCTGCGGGTGCCGGTTGAAAAATCCTTCGCCATGGTCATCGTGGTCGACGAGAACTACGCCAGCTCCGACTGGTGCCTGCAAGAACTGCGCTACTTCGACGAGGCCTTCGGCAGTGCCGGGCTGGATGCGCGGCTCTACATCCTGGCGCTGCGCAAGGCGCCGATCGATACCGTGACCACCAAGCCGAACTGGCAGCAGGTGTTTGCCAACCGCAGCCAGACCTGGCAGGCCTTTTTCGACCTGGCCGACTTGCGCAAGCGCCCGGTGCCGGTGCTGCGCGACGACGGGCTCGGCCTCACCTCGGGCTTCAACGACCGCTACACGCTGTTGCGCGAAGACCTGCTGGGCAAGATCCGCGCCGATCTCACCGTGCCACCCGCGCCCAAGGCGCAGCCACGCTGGGTGATCGGCGCCTGCACGCCCGAGCTGGCACCGCGCGTGCAGCGCTTTGCCGACGAGCTGGGCGAGCATGAGCCGCTGGTAGGCCTGGTCGAGCCCGAAACCCTGCTGCGCAGCAGGGATCTGCAGGCCATGCTGCAGGGCGCCAGCGTGCTGATCCTGCCCTTCAACCGCGGCCAGCCGATCAACGATTCGGTGGACGGCGGCCACATCGCCCAGCAGGTGGCTGCGTGGCGCAAGCTGAACAAGCGCGACGACGCCATACTTTTGCTTGACCTGTGCGCCATTCCCGCCGCCGAAGCCGCCGAGCCCCAGCACCTGAAGTACCTGGACGACTGCCCGCTGGCCAAGCTGCAGCCGGCCCAGGTGCTGGACCGGTTGTGCCCCAAGCCGGCCGAGGCGCCACCCGGCGCGCCGCGCACGCCGTCACTGCCAGTGCAGGTGTACATCGAGAGCAGCCGCAAGGAGCCTGGCGAGTGGAAGAAGCTGGGCGCGCAGATCCGCAGCCGCTGGGACAAGATGCTGCAGGACAACCCGGTGGGCGCCCCGCTGAGCTTGCGCACCACCGGTTTTGACATCGACGCGCTGGATGACTTTCCGCTCGACGAGGCCGATGGCCTGGTGATGCTGTGGGGCCAGAAGGACCGGCGCTCGCTGGTCAGCCAGATCACGCGGGTTGAAGACCGCGTCAGCGAGCCGGCGCCGGCCATCGTGGCCCACTTGAGCCCGCCGCAGAAGGCCGAGCAAGAGCCCCTGCCCGCCTGCAAGTGGGAGGTGCTGCGCTTTTGCGCCCGCAACGAGCCCCCGCCCGCCATGCTGGAGCCTGAGCCCGGGGACGCCGGCCAGCTCAACGCCTTCGTGCAGGAGGTTCTGAACAACACCTTGCGCCGCCATGGCGTGACGCCGCCCGCCGCGCGCGGCGGTTGACGGCTTCACGACGATGACCATTACCGACCCACAGGATCCGGCGCAGGCGCTGCGCCTGCCCACCTCGCCCTACCCGGGGCTGCGGCCGTTCCTCGACCACGAGGACATGCTGATGAACGGCCGGCAGAGCCAGGTCGAAGACATCGTCGCGCGCCTGGGCAAGCCGCGCCGCGCGGCGCCCAGTGCCGACGACCTGCTGGCCGACGAGCCGCCGCCCGTCACACGCTTCGTGGCGGTGATCGGCGGCTCGGGCTCGGGCAAGTCGTCGTTGATCCGGGCGGGCGTGGTGCCCTACCTGCGCCAGTTCGGCATTCCTGACGCCGGTGACCTGTGGGAATCGGTGGTGGCCACGCCAGGCACCAACTTCCGGGCCGATGCCGATGGCGTGGTACGCGAGTCACCCATCACTCGCCTGGCGCGCAAGTTTGAGCGTGTGATGCGGGGCCTGCACGCCGCCGAGCGCTGCGAGGCCATCGAGCAAACCCTGCGCCGCCCTGGCGGCCTGGGGCTGATGGTCGAAACCTTCGGCCCCGACCTCAACCTGCCCGCCGGCGTGTTACCCGAAGACGCCTGCGTGCTGATCGTGATCGACCAGTTCGAGGAGCTGTTCCACAAGACCAATACCAACTCGGCCGACGCCGCGCTGCTGGTCGAGCGGGTGATCGACCACTTCCACCAGGCCAAGGCCGGCAAGGGCTGTGAGCGCTGCTACCTGGCGATCACCATGCGCAGCGAGCACCTCAACGATTGCGCCGGTTACCTGGGCCTGCCCGAGGCCATCAACGCCGGCGGCTACCTGGTCAGCCGGCTCGACGATACCCAGGTGCGCGAGGTGATCGAAAAACCCGCGCAGCGCTACCTGCGCCTGCACCAGCGCCAGCGTCAGACCTTGCTGCGGCAATCACCCGCGCTCGATGCGGCCAGCCTGCCGGCGCTGCCGCGGGCGGTGCAGTTCGAGCCCGAAGTGGTCACCCGGCTGATCGAGGACACCCGCCGCATCGCCAACGACCCTGACCACCTGCCGCTGCTGCAGCATGTGCTGGCGCGGGCCTGGCAATGTGCCTGTGAGCGGCTGGGCCTGCCCGACACCGGCGTGCCCGATGTCGTCACCCTGCCCGACCTGTGGCGCGCCGCCCAGGCCAGCAGCAGCGCCGCGCTGCCGGCCGATCAGAACCTGCTGCAGCTCAGCCTGGACCGCTGGGCCGAGCAGGTGCTGGCCAGCCACCCGGCCGACGAGCAGAAGCAGGTGCTGGAGCTGATGCGCCGGCTGGCCTACAAGGACAACCGCACCGGCACCTACAACCAGCAGCGGCTCTACGTGGCCGACCACCCGCTGCCCGCACCCGAGCTGCGTGCGCTGCTGCACAACCGCTGGACCGAGGGCGTTGACTACTTGTTCTGGGACGACGAAAACCCCGCACGGGTGACGTTGAAGGTGTCGCACGAGTCCTTCATCCGCGGCTGGAAGCGCCTGCGCAAGCTGGCCGACGACGAGGCCTGGCGGCTGGAGCAGTACCTGGCCCTGCTGGCCGCCACCGAGCGCTGGGCGGCCAAGGGCCACCGCGCCGACGACCTGCTCGACCAGCGCCTGCTGGGCCTGTTGCACGATGCGCGCATCGACGAGGCGCTGGGCGAGCCTGGCATCGCGCACGATACCGATGCGCCAACGCCCACCTGGCAGGATTGGCAGCGCTGGCTGGCCCAGCTGCCGCAGGGCCAGACGCTGCTGGCGGTGCCGCGCACGGCGGTGCGCCACTTCTTGTGGAACTCGCAGCAACGCCAGGTGCTGGCGGCCCGGCGCGGCAAGCGCACCACCCGCACCATTGCCGTGCTGGGCGCGCTGGTGGGTGTCACGCTGCTGTTCACAGGCTTCTCGATCTTTGTACAGCAACCGGTGGCCGACCGGTCACGCCTGTACTTCGACGCCGCCAGCCATGCCAACCGGGCCACGCTGCGCAACGCCTACCCCGACATCGGCGGCAGCCAGCTTGAGCTGGCCGCATTGCTGGAGGCAGCCCGCCAACTGCGGCTGGCTCGCTCGCCCGAGGGCGCGCCCTTTGCGGCGGTGTCTGACCTGCTGCTGCAAAGCGACTGGTCACCGCTGAAGGGCCTGCGCCTGGCCAACCTGCTGCCCGAGGCCGCCCGCACAGTGGAGCCCAGCGTCAACGGCAAGCTGCGCGCGCTGCTGACCCGCTCGGTCTGGCTCACACCCAACGTGCTGCCCACCGGCGCTGACCAGGTGATCGACAGCGACAGCAGCAAACCGATCCTCAACATCCAGTGTGACCAGTTCACCGGCGTGCTCAAACCGGTGGAAGGCCGCCGCCAGGACGACGACGTGCGCCGCGGCGTATTCGTCTCCAAGGGCTCACTGGTGGCCGGCCGCGAAGAGGCCAATACCCGCAACAACCTGATGTTTACCGCCACGCTGCGGCACGGCACCGAGTGCGCGCTGGGCAAGCAGTTGCAGGCGCTGCCGCTGGACCGCGAACCGGCGGTGATGTTCGACGCGCTGCTGGGCCACTTGCTGCTGGCGGTGGACAGCGACGTGCCGGGCGCACCGGCCACGGTGTCGATCTCCCGCATGCGCTGGGACGACCCCGACGGTGGCGGCAGCGCCGAGATCCACCAGCCGCTGGCGGTGGTCTTCAACAACCAGGCCGCCGAGCGGCTGCGCCGGCAGGTGCCGCAGTCGGTAGGCATGGCCGGCGCCACCTGGCGCATGCCCGGCGGGCGCGCGATCCGGGTGGACGACGAGGCCTGGCGCATCAACGCCGAAACCGGCCAGCGCATGGTGCCGCAGCCGGCTGCGGCTGATCTGCGGCCGCTGGTCGAAGACCCGGCCGACCGGCGCTGCGGGGCCATCCGGCAGGCCGTGCTGGCCGAGCTTGCCGTGGGCCGCGGCGGTGGAGCGCCCGGCCGCGGCGCCGGCAGCGCCGAAGCCGATGTGCAGGTGCACGTCTACCGGGACGGTGACTTTTGCCTGGCGCTGTTGCGCGTTCCGCTGGCGGGTGCAGCGGCGGGCGATGGCGCCCGGCACCAGATCAACGTGCGGGTCTACGCCCGGCCCAGCGCCAAAGACCTGGATGTCCAGCACGAGCTGACGATCGATGTGGCCTCGGTGGCCAGCTTCGAGTTCGGCCGCGTGCGGCCAAACGAGGGCAACTGGTTCGTCGGCAAGCCTGACAGCGACGTGGCGGGCTGGCTGATGATCCAGCGCAAAACCATCAAGGAGGGCCTGCGCTACACCGGCGCGCCCTGGAGCACCAACGCGCTGCTGCAGCTGGGCGCCCAGGTGTTGAAGGCGCACCAGGCGATCGAGCTGGCAACCGGCCGCGGCACCACGCCGCCGGGCGGGCCGCGCGTGGTTGCGTTGCCGGCCGGTGCTGCGCCAGCGCCCACCACCGCCTCCAAACCCGCAGGAGACTGACGATGACACGGCGCTACCGCACTTTGCTGGGCATCCTGCTGGGGCTGGTGGGTAGCGCCAGCGGCCCAACCCAGGCCAAACCGGCGCCCGCGCCCGCTGCCCCAGCCGCACCCGCCATCGAGCGGGTAGCCGACATCCGCGCCCGCCTGCAGGCGCACGATGCGGCGTTGCGGCCGGTTGACGGCACCACGCCACCCGAGGCGCAGGTGGCCCAGTGGTTCAACTGGCCGAACTGGGCCAACTGGTCCAACTGGAACAACTGGAACAACTGGAACAACTGGCTCAAATGGGGCAAGTACTGAAGGGGCAAGTACTGAATGGGCAAGTACTGAACCACGCCGCCACCGGTGATGCCCGTGCTTGAGCAGGTGCTGCGCGGGCCGATCACGCGCCGGGCCGCATCAACCAACAGCCTGCCAAGGGCCTTGCCCGCCGGCCAGTTGTCGCTGCTGATCCTGCAGGCCAGCCCCTTCTGCAACCTCGATTGCCGCTACTGCTACTTGCCCGACCGCGACGATGCGCGCCGCATGCCGCTCGAGCTGCTCGACCGCGTGATGGCCCAGGTGATGGCCAGCGGCCTGCCCGGGCCCGAGCTGTCGATCGTCTGGCATGCCGGCGAGCCGATGGCCGTGCCGCGCGGCTGGTACGAAGCGGCCTTTGCCACGGTGGCAAGCCACGCCGCGCGGGCCGGCAGCACGCGGGTGACCCACCACTTTCAAACCAACGCGGTGTTGATCGACGGGGCCTGGTGTGATTTTTTCCGCCGCCACGGCGTGCGGGTGGGTATCAGCGTGGACGGCCCGGCCGCGCTGCACAACGCCCACCGCCGCACCCGTGACGGCCGCGGCACCCATGCGCGGGTGATGCAGGGCATCACGCAGTTGCAGGCCGCCGGCCTGCCGTTCCAGGCGATTGCCGTGCTCACGCGGGATGCGCTGGGCCAGGCCGATGCGGTCTACGACTTTTTTGCAGGGCTGGGCGCGCAGCAGGTGGGCTTCAACGTGGAAGAGGTGGAGGCGGCGCACGGCCAGTCCAGCCTGCAGGCCGGCGCCGACCGGCCCGATGCGGAAGCTGCGCTGCGGGCCTTCTGGGCGCAATTTCTGCAGCGCCTGCGGGCGGAGCCCGGCCGGCTGCGGGTGCGTGAGCTGCAAGCCGTGCTGGCCGCACTGCGCCACCCCGCTTTCGGCCAACTCACCGGCAATGCCCAAAACCAGCCCGGCCGCATGCTCAACGTGGCCTTCAACGGCGACTGGTGCTTCTGGTCACCCGAGCTGATGGGCGCCCACCACCCGCAGCGCGGGCCGGTGGTGATGGGCAACCTGGCCCAGGGCAGCCTGCCCTTGGCCGCCCCGCCAGCTGGGCCAACGGTGCCCGCCGTGCCAACGGCAGCAGCTCAACCGCTGTGGGCCGCCTGGCAGCAGGAAATCGATGCCGGCGTGGCGGCCTGCCACACGGGCTGCCGCTACTTCGACTTCTGCCTGGGCGGCGCTCCCGCCAACAAACTGGCCGAGCTGGGCCAAGTTGGCGGCACCGAAACCCTGGCCTGCCGGCTGGGCCAGCAGGTGGTGGTGGACGCGGTGCTGGCGTCGCTGGACGGGCAACTGCCGCCCTTGCGCTGACGCGCCGCGCACCACTTTCAACCACCCCCCATCCGCCCAACTGTCAGCACCTTGCCCATGTTCGACTTCTCCCAACTCACGCTGACCACCCCCCGCCTGCACCTGCGCCCGCTGCGCGAAGCCGACGCGCCGGTGGTCTACGCCATGCACGCCGACCCGGTCACGCTGCGCTACTGGAGCACGCCGCCCTGGGCCGAGCCGAAACTGGCCGACGAGCTGATCGCGCGTGACCTGAAGGCCATGGCCGCCGGTGACTACATCCGCCTGGGCCTCGAGCGGCAAAGCGACGGCCGGCTGATCGGGCTGTGCACGCTGTTTGCCTTCTACCTGCCCAGCCGGCGCTGCGAGATCGGCTACATCCTGCAGCGCAGCACCTGGGGCCAGGGCTACATGCACGAGGCGCTGCTGGCGCTGCTGGACTACGGCTTCGGCGTGCTGGATCTCAACCGCGTGGAGGCCGACATCGACCCGCGCAATGCCGGCTCCGAGCGCACGCTGCA
>Ga0335394_10006308_pt1 | contig 13382 bp, 12 predicted proteins | sample MAT03_FD_205741 | JGI IMG/M metagenome (GOLD analysis project Ga0335394, IMG submission 205741) | Freshwater microbial communities from Lake Fryxell liftoff mats and glacier meltwater in Antarctica - MAT-03 (spades assembly) (version 2) ...
TTTTAAATACTCGTTGTGGATCTTATTTTTTAATTATACCAAACATGGGCACTAAAACTAGCTTTAAATTATAACAGCCCGCCTCAAGTTTACAATATGGGCCTTTTTAGTTTTTTTTATAATTGTATAAAATGATTGTAAGTAAATTTTTACTATAAAATTTTAATCGGGGAAATGGTTATGTATTTGTTAAGTTATGTGAGTGGGGCTCTCAAGTCTGCTATTTTATTGATGGGGCTTAATGGCTCTGCTGAGAAAATGAGTCTGTTTGACGCCTATGATATTATTGATGCAAGGGTGCAAAGCCTTGTATGGGTTCCGCAAGATGGGGCTATAGCTCCCGAGCAAGTCATTAGAGCTAAAAAAGAAATTTTAAGGTTATCTTATCAGGGTGAAACTTTGGCATCAGTTGCCATAAAAGTCGCAGATAATCTTGAGCAAGAGTTCCTGTTTGGCTATCCTAATGAACTAATTGAATTACCACAAAATCTACAGAATTTGGGACAAATCTATCAATTTAAAGCATGCCAGCAAATGGATGGTTTTTCTTGTGGTTATTGGTCAACAGCTAATGCGAAAGTGCTTGATTTATTGATTGGTAAGGATTTTTTAGATATGCAAGTTTTAAATAGGGATTCTAGTGAAATGGTACAGAAATTGGTGCATGAAAGGGTTCAGAAATTTGAAAATTCTCGTGTGCCACCTGCGCGTAGAGATTACATGCTTCTTCCAAACGAGATAAATGATATTGCTCTTTTTGGCAATATAGATAAGCATTTAAATAAATACTGTAAATTAAATAAACAATCGTTTCCCTCATTAGTTGAAAATTTCAATGTTAAAACTGATAAAAATTTAGAAAAGGCCTGCAAAATAGTTCTCCAGAATAAATTGCACGTAGTTAAATTGGTTGACGATCAGCTAATTCCTTGCTGTTTTATAACCGATGAGGATAATCATTTTGAGGGTGCATCAAATATAGTTAAAGATGTTGTTGATGATTTACTAAAAAAAGATGAAACTTATTTAGTTATATCTGGTATTGTAGATAAATTTATAACTGCTGCTAATAATACCAAAATTTTAGATGCGGAACAACTTGCAAATCAGAAGCCTCTCCTCAAAGAAATTATTAATATGGAGTATATAAATAAATTAAAAGATATGGATAAGTTAGAAAATCGCACTATTGAATCTTTTCTTCTACGGTACTATGGTTCGTTAATTAACTTACGGCAATTTCAAGAACAGTATACTATCCCTAGCCTTTCTAAGGTATGTGCTGATCTAGATGACTATGCCAATAAAAAACTCTTAACCTTAATAAATTTAAAAGCAGCAGTAATTGGCTATGAAAAATGTAACCGATTGACTGATGCTGCAGCGGCAGGCTCAATAAATAGTTTGGTATATCTTTTGGCGTTATCAAATAAGTTTAAAGACATAATTCATGAAAATCAGAATGGCGCGATACATTTTGTGTGCCATTTGCCTTTGCATTGGATATTGATTTCGGTGATATATTTAGCAAATAAAGGCCCTGTTTTAGCCATATTCGATTCCATGAATGATGCAATAACTATCGACCTTGATTTACAAGAAGACCAAGATTTTAATGACTTATCATTTCTTAATGAGATTGAAGATGAGACCGAGAAATGCAAGTTTTTTTATACTCTTTATTTATATAACTTATTTATTAAAGATAATGATCAGCACTTACAAAAACGATTAGATCAAGAATGTAAAAAATTGGAGTCAACAGAAGATGGTTGTAGAGATGATGATTTAGCAAAAGCTGTGCATGCATCTTTAGAAGATTTGAAAAACAATCACCACAGCAATGTGGAGTGTGATGGCGATATTCATCGATTGATGGAAAAAGGGGTTTTTGATGCTTGTCCCGGTAACAAGGGAAAGGAAAAAACGCGTTCTAAGACTCGAGATTCTGGTGATCATACAACACTGAGAAATGGTATTCATCAAGCATCTCCTGTTGTTCCATGCCATGCTGATAATGTCTCTGGGAAAGATGACAAAGATGGTCGAGAGAAATTTAATTAGACTATTCAAATAACATTAATAGGTCATAAATGCTTTTAAATTTTGTTGCCTTGCAGTGTGGCTCTATTTTTTGATTTGATGAAATCAATAAGTTTAGTATGCCAAATTTTTCAGCTTCATTAGCGTACATAGTAACATAATTTACCGGCTTAATCTGTCCTGCCAAATTTATTTCACCTAAGGCGAGCGATTTTTCTGGTAATGGTTTCTGGAAATAGCTTGAAAGCAGTGCTAGTGCTATTGCCAAATCTGACGAGCTACCCTTAATTTTAAGACCACCACTAATTTTAAAAAAAATGTCATGCAAGCTGAATTTGATCTGTAAATGTTTTTCTAAGATGGCTGCAACCAATACTACCTGAGTCTGATCGATTCCTGAGATTACTTTTTGAGGCATCGCATATTTTGAGGCAAGAACTAATGCTTGTAGTTCTACAAGAATTGGCCTTGTCCCTTCGATGAAGCCGACTAATGCTGAACCGGGGCTTGGATTGAGATCTTGCATAAAATATTTGTTTATATTGGCTATTTCTTCGAGGCCTGATTCGCCCATTTGGAAAAAACCCAGTTCGTCGATGGTACCGAATCGATTCTTCACTGCTCTCAATATACGCGTTTGAAATCTATCTTCGGCTTGTAGGTAAAAGACTGCATCGACAATATGTTCTAATGTTTTAGGGCCGGCCATTACGCCTTCTTTTGTTATGTGGCCGCTAGAAATTACCGTGATAGATTTGTCTTTAGCTAGCCGCATTAACTTAAATGCAATTTCTTTTAGCTGTGATTGGCTCGCTTGTGAAAAGTCCGAACTTTGCATATAACAGTTTTGAACGGAATCTATTATTATTAGTTCAGGCTTGTGTTTTTCTGCTAACTTAATTATTACATCAATATCTGCTTGATCAGAAAAAAACAGAGTTTCACTATTACACTTTAATCGTTGTGCTCTCAGTTTTACCTGCTCGAGCGATTCCTCTGAAGAAAAGTATATTGTTTTATAATTTTCAGCTATCTTGTTTGCTATTTGCAATAGCAACGTAGATTTACCTATCCCCGGATCTCCCGTAATGATGACAAACTCTCCCGCAACCAATCCGCCCCCCATTACACGATCCCATTCTTTTATACCGGATTGAATTCTTGTAGCTGATTTTGTAGCGATATCATTAATTTTGAATATCTGTTGCTCTTTAGTAGCATCGATAGTATCGGAATTAAATGTATTCCAGCCGTTGCATTCTGGGCATTTTCCAAGCCATTTGCCGGACTGATAAAAACATTCTGTACAGGCGTAGGTTGATGTTTTTTTACTCATAATTGAACTATTGGTTTTGCTGTTAGTGAATAATGCTGTCATTTATTGAAAAATAGTACGCAAATTGTTTATTGTTATTAAGGTACTTTGTTACATTAAATAGTTTTTATATAAATTTATCAAGAAAGATGAGAGTATGAAAAATTTTCCTAAATTACTATTAATTGGGGGCATTTTTTCTGTGTCCCCCATTAACGCTGAAATAATACAAACTACTATGTATGCTTGTTGTTCTCCTTATGGTCTATGTGACTTGAGATTATTTAACCAAAGAACGGTCTGCCACCAGATTTGCGGTGGTCACAATAAATGTGTAGCCAAAAGTGCAAACGTTATTCGACATCCCCTCTATGGTCTTCCTGTTGCCCATATTAGCCCCAACACTTCTGCGTACATTACAGGATTAACGGGAGAGGGTGGTTATATGGCTGCTACGGGTGGTGAGTCTACTCAATATAATACGGCACCAAGAGAAGTTGAAATATCTGTTAAAGCTCCTATTGCTGAAGAATCAAGAAGGTAAGCGTAGCTAATTTGGATTAATAGGCATTATTGCATTATTACCATTTTGATAAAGTTTTGATCTCATGTGTCCTTGATTGAGTACATAATTTAAATGTCTAAATTTTGATAATAGCAACGGATCATTTTCTTTTAGCGTCCATAGTCTGAAAGGTTTGGTGTTAATTTCTTCTAAAAGATTATTGTAGAATCTTTCGGGAAGAATATTGCCCCAACTTTCAATAAGGTAACTGAAGCTTGCTATTTGGCTCCAAAAAAGTTCATTTAAATGGTTTGTATCGGGCAAGATATGTTTTTTTAATCCTTCATCGAGCATGCCAGAAACCGATTTTATTGATTCCCAAAAGAGAATTTCATTGTCTTTTGGGCTCCATATCAACTTTCCTAGGCACAGTTGAAGTAGGTTAAATACTGCATGCTGAAGATCATACATTGATAAATCGATATCGTCTTGAGAATTATGCTTGGTATTATTAATTATTGAATCAAGCGAAGCGGCAGTTTCATCTAATATTTTTTCAGGGTTGGCCTTAAGGTTTTCAAAATCGTCATAAAGTAGGGTATAGAGTCGCTCTTTTATTTTGATGATTCTTTCTTCTTTTTCTTTTCTTTGATCGAAATAGGGTGCTATTAATGAGAAATATTGCCCTAAAAATTGTTCGAACTCGTAACCATTAATACATCGGGAAAAAAATAATTTTGACTTAAAGATTGATATAACATTAAACAAGTACTCTCTGGGTTTTGCCGTTTGAGATGCAAAACTTGAGAAGGTTATAATATGAGACAAATCAAAAGGTAAATATTTGTCAGCATAATAGGGGTTATTGAACGTATGTCTAAAGAAACATTTGATGCTTGATTTGGTAAATTTTGGTTTTTTTATAAATTTTAAAATGAGATCTTTGTTCTGCGCAAAAAAGTTAGTTTTTGTATCCTGAGGCTCTATCTGTTGAATCTGGCTAGGATTTGGGTTATCCTTAGATTGAGATGCATTTTGAATGTTAGCAGAAATCGCTGTTAAGTACAACACACTCAAAAGCACTCGAAGATAAATAAATTTAAGTTGATTCATAATTTTAACTAAGTATAAATTTTTATAACTATTTTACCTTGTTTGAACGAAAAGGAAATAAATGGCTTTATACTTTTATCAAGCCTTCTCAAAGGACGGTAAGAAAGTTACGGGTTATTTAGATGCAACAAGTGTGCAGGGTGTTAAAGACCAGCTGGCAAAACAGAGCATCTATCCGACTAAAATAGAACTATCTGGTGAACCAGGTGCGAAGAAATCTTTCTTTGCCGGCTTACTTGAAAAGCGTATCGGCCTTAAAGAAAGAATATTTTTTACAAAACAACTCTCAGTTTTACTAAAATCGGGAATTCCTATTCTTCAGGCTCTTGATTTATTAATAGAGCAGACTGAAGGCAAGTTAAAAAACATAGTAATATCGTTAAGAGATTATATTAAAGAAGGCAGGTCTCTGGCTGAAGGCCTTTTAAGATTTCCTAATGCTTTCGATACAATTTATATACAGCTTGTTCGAGCTGGTGAAGCAACCGGCAAATTAGATTATATTCTTGATAAATTAAATACCTATTTAGAAAAACGTGAAACATTAAGGAAAAAAGTTTCTGGCGCTATAAGGGCTCCTCTCATTCAGTTAGGGATTATTGTTTTAATCTCGGTGGGACTATTAAATTTTGTTGTGCCGCAAATTGCATCAGCGTTTATAGATATGAATGTAGCGTTGCCTTTGCCTACAAGAATGCTTATAGCTCTATCTAATGGATTTAGGAACTATTATTGGCTTATTGCCTTAATAATTTTGGCTCTCTATTTGATGTATCGATCTTTCAAGGCTACTGCTAGCGGTGGCTATCTAATAGATAAGTTAAAACTCAAGATACCTTTGTTTGGTTATTTTACTAAAATGAGTGCTATTGTTCAGTTTTGTAGAACTTTTGGTATGTTGATTGAGGGTGGCGTGAATTTGGCGGAAGCTTTAGATATAGTTGTAAAAATAACTGACAACAAAATACTTGCTGAGACGCTTCAAAAAGCAAAAGAAAATATTAAACAGGGTAAGATATCACAATATCTAAAGGAAACAGGGTTATTTCCGCCAGTGGCAATTTATTTAATAAACACTGGTGAGCAGAGTGGTCAGCTAGGAAATATGCTTTTATCGGTGGCCCAGTATTATGAAGAAGATTTGTCAGAAACTGCTGAAAGTTTAACTTCTTTATTAAATCCGATAATGATGGTAATGATGGCGTTGATTGTAGGATTTATGATTATATCAATATTGTTGCCTATACAAAACATAACAAATTCTGCTGGCGAGATAGGCCAGTGATAACGAAAGGCAAAACAATGATTTTCAATTTTTTAAAAAGAATAGTTCCAAGAAATATACCTCTAGAATCAGAAAATTTGGCTAGAGAAAATTCTGCATCTAAAACGCTAAAAAAGGGTTTTTCTATAATCGAGCTATTGATCGTTTTAGCAATCGGTGCGGGTATTATAGTTGTTGCTTTGGGTTATAGAAAATTTATTAATACAAGTAGAGAGCAGACTACTGAGCAAAAAATGGCTAATATAGACACTATGCTTGAATTTTACAGAACTAAAATGGGGTCATATCCTACCGATTTAAGTGAGCTTGTTGAAGGTCCTACCAGTCCTGCATTAAGGAAAAAATGGGGCGAGGCTCTGGCTAATGAATCTGATTTAAAAGATTCTTGGTTTAATGAGTTAGTTTATGAAGCTGATACAAAAGGTAATAAATATGAACTCTATAGTACCGGCTCTAAAGGTGAATCAAAAATATATTCACCAGCTAGCAGAGAAAATTAACTAAAATAAGAGTTAATTGAAAGGTTGCAATTCGGTGAAAAAGTTTGGATTCACTATTATTGAGTTAGCTATAGTGATACTTATTGCGGGTCTTTTGTTAACTATCGGTATGCCTCGGCTTGGCTCATTGGGCCCTAAGCCGGGGGAACAATTTGTTACAAATTTGAATGCATTAACCCAAGAGGGAGCTCGTGAAGCGCAGTATCTCTCAAAAGTACAAAAAATTATCTTTGACTTTACTGTTCGTAAAGTAGAGCTCTGGGATAGTGACGGAAAAAGATCTAAAAAATTTATAAAGATGCCTGATATATTAGACATTAAAGATTTTTCGATAAATCAAAAAAGCCAGTTGGGTCAAGGGGTAAAAAAAAACACTGCCTATTTCCTAATTAACTCCCAAGGGATCACTCAAGATGTTAAAATATTCCTTATAGATCATTCAGTTAAGTCGATTGATTCGAATGCAGGTTTCTATGATATTATTCTCAATCCAATCACTGCTAAATTTAATGTGGTTTAATATGAATTCGCAAAAGACAAATAGGCTTGGTTTTACCATTATTGAGTCAGTTTTAACATTAGTTATAATTGCAACTTCTTTAACCGCAATTTTTACCTTACAAACGAATGTCATGAAATCAGTTTTTGGGAGTCATTATACCATTGAGCATATACTAGGTATTCGAAATTTTGTAGTGAAAAATGATCAAGAAGAATATTATAAGTCCGGTAAAAAATTAGACAAAAAAATTGAGGGTAGTGACTATTCAATTACCTATGAACCTAAATCAAGTAAGCAATTTCCAGCATTAACACCTTATAAAAATGTAGTTGTTGAAAAAATGAAAATTGATTCTAAAAGTGTGTTTTTAAACAATGATGAATTTGTGTTTTTTAGATTTAATCCAGAAGGTAAAACATGAAGCACGGATTTACCATTATAGAACTAATGATAGCTCTTATGATCTCTTCTTTGGTGGGCATTAGTCTTTATAAAATGTTTTTTCAAACCTCGAGAGCTGTTAAAGAAATTATTCAGGTTATTCATGCTGATGAACCGATTTATCCGATCTACAATCAATTACAAAATGACATTACGGGTATGTTTGCTCCAAGGGCTACCGTTAATTTTTACCTAAAATCTTTGCCAGATCCTAACGAAAAAAAAGGAAATCCTGAAGAACAAAAAGAAGCTACAAAGCCGGTAGAAAAAAGCGATGAGGAAAAGAAGAAAGAAGAAAATATCATAAAGAATGTGTTTTTCATTGAAACGAAAGAAACTGGTTATCTGTTTTTATCTTTTATCACCACAGGCGGTATTTCCCAGTTAGAATCTAATGGATCTTTAACCCCTAGTTCTTATGTGAGAAGAGTTGCTTATGTTATACAGGAAGATCCCTCTCGAGCAGGAACTTTGAAGTTGCTGTATAAATTTAGCAATGAAGGTCTATCGATGGATTTTATAAAGAAGCCAGATTATTATCCGTCATATAAAATTTTAGAGGGCATCAAGGACTTTACTATTGAGTTTACTATTTTTGAACCACAATCTAGTGACAACAAAGACAAAGCTAAGGGTAGCTCAAAAGTGGTGCTAAAAGAATGGAAAGAAGAAGAAATATTTCAAAAATATAAAGCATTAATTCCCGCTTATATTACCATTAAGGGTAACTATCTAGATGAGGCAGGCAAGGTTCTTCACCCATTTGGATTTGATTTTAAGGTATACGGTTATAGCAACTATGAATTGCCACCTAAACCAAAAGGCAAGCCACCTGTTGCCCAGGAAAAAGCTCCGGCTAACGCACCTGCTACCTCTGAAAATGCTATGGATAAAATATCAAAATTCTTTGAGGGTACTTTTGCTAATAAAAATAATCCCTCACCAAAATAACATCTGGAGTTAAGCTATGACATCAAATAAAAAAGGCTATATCTTAATCTTAACATTTTTTTTCATAGCTCTTTCTGTGGTGCTTATTACTGGCGTACTAAAGCAAGCAATGAATTTTCAAAAAAATACGGGTTTAATGCGTAACAAAGAAAAGGCGAAATTATTGGTGCTCTCTGGTGTTCAATTAGCTATGGATCAACTATCATTAATAGAAGACAAGGAAGCATCGCAAGAGGGTGAAAAACCTTCCCAGCCCAATGAAAAAGAGATTCAGGCGTTCTTGGTTAAATGGTTTGGCAATGTTTTTCCGGTTATAAATAAATGGCATGCGGTGGCGTTAACGGATCAACTCTTTGGGGTGGATGGTTATATAAAATATTTTATAAGCTGCGAACAGGGAAAAATAGATTTAAATAATTTTGCTAATATACTTGAAAAAGAGTCTAAGCAGACTACCCAGCAGACTAAGTCTATAGATGTAGACGGCAAAACGGAAGTTTTAGCTTCCCAAGATAGTTCAAAGATTAAGTCGTTTAGTTCGGTAATTGATGAATTGGTTAAAAAAGAATTTAAAATTGATTTAATTTCGGCATTAAAAGAAGCTAAAAATTTTATTCCTCTTGAAGACCCAACGCAGTTGTTAAAGTACAAATCTTTTGAACCTGCAAAAAATAGTTTGTTCTTACCGCTCAATAATAATCCGGCTGATAAAGGAATGCCGTTGACGGTAATGGACCTTTTTACTACTCTTCCAAGTTCTGGTAAATTGAATCCATGGTTTTTATCTTATTCTATGGCTAAAGTATTGGGTTTGCAGCGTAAACCTGATGTTAAATTGACCGATATGGTAAAACAATTTAAACCAAAAATGGAATGGGAAAAAGAGTGGGATAAAACTTTAGCTGAACTTTATGGAAAGCAGTTTAAATCGATGCCCAAAGAAATAACAACTATGTTTTCTAGTGAGTGTGAAGCTACAGCGTTTTCGGTTATTGTGTATGCAAAAGTAGGACCTATAACACAAAGGCTTTATGCTATTTTAGAACGTGAAAATCCTGATAAGATGTCACGAAAAAACATTGTGTTTAAAATAACGAAAATTTTTTGGTTTTAATTAAATCAACTTAAGGGATGCTCCTTGCAGCTAAAAAAAGAAACCAGTGTTGGTATTTTTATCTTAATTAGTATTAGTTTTTTTATGTTTATGAGCTATAGGATTGGCTATTTTAAATTCGATCAGATGAGCTATGTGTCATATACGGCGAATCTTAAGACGGCCAATGGCTTAAGCCGAAAAGCAGAAGTTAAAATTGCTGGTGTTAAGATTGGTTGGTTAGAATCTTTAGACATTGATCAAAGCGGTGCTTATGTTGATGCTAAATTAATGATCTTAAAAAAATATAAATTATATACTGATGCTGAAATCATCATTCGCCAAGACGGACCATTGGGTACCAAGTTTATAGAGATTAATCCTGGTCATTCTGATAAATCTATTCTATCTCATGGCGGTATAATTAGTGATCTAGAGACTAATCAGCCTTGTATGGATGATATATTCTGTAGCGTTGCAACGCTACTGCAAACACTTAATGGATTTACGAATACCCTTAAGGGTTCTGAAGCTATTGATATCGAACAGATTAAATTTCTTGTGAATCATTGCACTACAACCGTTTCTCGACTCTTGTCTGTATACCCAAAGTTAGAAGAATATTTTGAAAAGAATAATTTGAATGGTTCACTCGAAGATCTTAAGCAACGAGTTCCGCGAATTCTTGCTAATGCAGAGCAGATGATCTCAAATGTGAGTTCTGCTTCCGAATCGGTTAAAGTAATAGCAGATAAAATTAATAATGCTACTAATCTGTTAGCGGGTGACCAAAATTTTTTGTCAAAAATCGCAACTGAACCTAATCAGTCTTTTTTAAATAATTTGGTCGCTAGAACAGACAAAGTTTTACACTGCTTAGACCGAATTAGCAATGTTACCATTGGTCTTGATAATAATTATGAATTTTTAATGAACCAAAATGGTAATAAAAATTTTAAATCGCTTTTTAATTTATGGGTACATCCATCCAGCAACTATTTTTTTATTGGCGGTGTTAATTTTTCAAAAACTGGGTTTGTAAAACGTAGTGTCAATGTAATAAGCGATGAGCATAATTGTGTAAAGTTGGTTAATAGATCCAAGATTCAAAAAAACAGTTTTGGGCTCAATCTTCAGGCTGGTGGTTATTTTAAAAATTTTATTTTAAGAGTTGGCTTGTTTGAATCTACTCCTGGGGTAGCATTAGATTGTCTTTTGCCCTTTGGTGGAAATAAATTTAAATGGATTTCAACCTTCGAAGCTTTTGATTTTACGGGTAAAAACAAGATTGACGGCTATAAATATAATCCTCATCTTAAATGGATGAACAGAGTCTATTTTTCACCTAGCTTTTACTTGGCTTTTGGTGCTGATGATTTTGCCAATAAAGAAAAAAGATTTGGCTTTATTGGACTTGGTTTAAACTTTGGCGGCACATTCTTTAGGGATCTATTTGGCTAAGATCTGTTTTTGATTATTGAGAGAGGTAAGATTATTATTGAGATATATCAGTGACCGTATGTCTCGACTAAGTTTTTCCTGTTCCACTAGCCTTTGTCTAACTATAGCTTTGATACCATCAACCATCCCAACGCTTACCTGCGCTGCTAAATAATTCTCATCGATTAAGCCTATTTTAATACTTTGGCTAACTTGCTCTAAGGTGATCTTTTGTCGTTTTAAATAGCTTGCTAAATTTTTGTTATAGTCTCTATTGTTATTTTGAACCAGGTTATCAATCTTTTTTTTTGAGATATCGTATACTTCTATATCATTTCTTATGGCTGCGATTCTTTCTTTTCGAACAGTCTTTAATGTCTCTAAATTTGAACTAATTGCTTCTTGTAATTGGCTGGATGCGGCTGTTAATTTCTTTGGTATAAGAGCTAATGCGCTTTCAATAAGAGATGTTGCATCAAAATTTTTATATTCAATTTTTATTTCAGGTGATTTTTTTTTGTAAAACAGAATATAAGGTGTCGGATCTTCATGTGGTTCATTGGATGCTGCTAGTCTTTTTACCTCTTGTTCAACGGAACTATCTTTATACTGATCGCTGACTACTGAATCATCGCAATCATACCATTTATCTTGAATCTTTACGAAAGCGGTGTAATGGAATGCATCATGATGGTGTAAGACAACTCCATAAAGCTCATAGATGCTAGTTTGGGCTGGGGAATTTTCATCAAGATAGTCCGCGAGGTTCAACTCAAGTGGAAAGGGAATGTTTTGATATATTTTAATAGTTTGTCCGGTAGTATAGTTTGGTATAAAGCCCGCCATTGCTATAGGTAGATAATGGGGCAATTTAAATATTTTTGTGAGATCGTGAAAATGATAAGCTAGAGCGTCGTCTAAATTTTTATAAAATTTTTTGGCGCTATCGTTATTGTCAAATTCTTCAACAATGCCTAATGTTATTGAGCTTTCACTTTTAATTGAATTAAGCTTGTTAGAAGAATCATATCCTTTCATAGTTGATGCTAAGCTATCTGTTAAACTATTTTGAGGCAATTTTTGTAATGGGTACGGCAATCTTGTTAGCACTTTATCTTTGTTTTTAATATCGCTTATAGTATCATCCAATCCTAGATGGCCGAGGGTAACTTGTAAAAATTCATTAGCATCTCCTGTATCGGTGCCCGGAAAACGTTTTGTTCCCGGTGATTCTTCAAGTGATCTAATTTTTTTGCACCAATCAATGGGTGATATTTTTTTCTGGTTTGCAGCTAACGCTGTTTGATACATTTTGATAAATTCTAAATATTCGGTTGCAACTGAATTTGGTTTATAATAATCGGATACTGTACTCTTTAAAAAATTAGTAAGTTCTTGCGTATGATAAAGACATTGCAAAACAGCATTCATGAAACAGGTATTTCCTTGATTTTGAATCCCTACAGCAGGTTCAGAACAAAAAATTCGTGGTATATAAATACACATTAACGCAAAGACAATTCTTTTATAATTCATTTTAAAATTTATAGTTATGATTTTTATCTTTATTTAAAATTACCTAAATTATAATGATATTTTCAAGAATATGCTCTATCGATTCTTCGGGCACTAGTGATGGCATAAGCAATACATCTCTACCGCAATCTTTAAAATTAATATTTAACATATTTTTAACACCAGGAAACCGGCGCACCAAAAGTTCTCGTTCGGGGCTACTTAGCTTGCGTTCGGCGTACCAATTTAAAAAAGCGCTTTTTATAAAGAGTAATCTACTAGCACGTTTAGTTAATTGTTTATAAAAATCGTTGCTATAAAATATCAAACCCGAAACATGAAGTAATTTTAGAACCTTAATGATTGATTCGAACTGTTTGATATAGGACTCTTCTTTCTCAGTATCCTCTAAAAAATTTGATAAGGGTGCTAAGCTATCTCTAAAGTTTCTAAAGTTGGTATATTTTGTCTGAATGTTTGTTAATAAATCATTATAAAACGTTTGCCTGGGAATTAAGTATAATTCTTCGATTGCTAAATTTGATCGCCATTGTGACCAGCAATGAGTGCTGGTTAGTTTTGAATGCAAATAGAGTATTTGAGCGTTGATAGCAAGATAGATAGACCCAATCAAGCATGCAGCGGAGAGCTTTTTGTTATGGATTATCCAGCTGCCGGT
>Ga0335394_10006318_pt1 | contig 13373 bp, 4 predicted proteins | sample MAT03_FD_205741 | JGI IMG/M metagenome (GOLD analysis project Ga0335394, IMG submission 205741) | Freshwater microbial communities from Lake Fryxell liftoff mats and glacier meltwater in Antarctica - MAT-03 (spades assembly) (version 2) ...
CCAGAGGACCCAATTGGAGTGAACTTATTGGCCTCAATGGGAACCCCGTTGAGTTCGATCTGTCCAACGGCTTGTTCGGGAGCCACGATGTTGATGAAATTGCGATCGAAGCGTTGTGCGTTAATCGTTGCGCTTACGGCCGGAGTCGATACGGTGTAACTAGCGAGGAACTGCTCGGCGGGCGGAACGATCATCATCAGCGGATCGCCTAGAAAATTCGGATTGGCGCCTGGCTCAGTGCGATAGTAGTTTTGAGAGAAGGCGTACTGCGCAACCAAGATCGGTTTGGTGGAGGAAATTTGGGCTGAGGCAGTTAGTATCTGTTCGCGGAATTCACCGCGTTTGAGGGTGGCCACGACCGTACCGTTGACGGTCACTTGGGTGTCATCGGCTTGCGCTAAGAAGCGGAAGAGATCACCGCGGGTGCTGCCGGTCGCGAGTGGCATGGTGACGAACTCGCGTCCCCAGGTGTTGGTGGGCGGGAGTTGTTCGACCAAATGATCGGCTGCAAAGAATTGGCTCGGTATAAACGTGGCGCGGTTGCCTCCGAATACCGCAACCGGCTTGGTGCTGGAAATGATCGAGCCCGTTAAATCTGCGGCACCCACGGGGCCTCTTTCGGCTAAGTCGCGCAGCAGATAGGTCTCGCCTTGGTTGAGGGTCACCGTGTGCGTCCGTATCGCAAAATCCGATCGCATGACATTGAGATAGGCGAGTCGTCCTGTGGGTGCACTAAAGGAGTATGTCTTTGTTTCGTTAATACCGACATCCAGGTTCACAGCGGTGTTGAAACCAGTTAATGGCACCACGGGACCAGGGGTTCGAGTTGCGCGAAAACGAATGTTGATCGGCCCGCTATCTTGGCGACCGCTGATTGTGAAATAATGAGTTCCCGCGCTGAGAATCGTTGCTGAAAAATCGGCACCATCGTTGCTACCTCCACGAAAAGTGGTAGGACCAGAGATCTCCCAGTTGAGAGGAAGGAAGGTGCCGAAGTTATCGAGCTGGATTGTTTCACCTGCCGCAGCATCGATCCGGAAAACGCGGGCTGCATTCCCAGGATTGAGTATGATTCCCAGATCGGTATCGAACGTCAATAGGGGTGCCAATGCTAGATCATCGATGCGAAAGCTGTAAGGTACTGGTGTCGCTCGCCGGTTTTGGATGAACACGAAGTACTCACCCGACTCGGGAACAACCATTAGCCGATTTCCGGGTGGACCTGAATCGCCATTCACAAAACCAGAATCCAACAGGACCCTGCCACCAGAATTGGCAATTCGAAAATTGATTTCAGTGTATGGCAGGAGATTGTCTAACCGAATTCGCTGTCCCGCGGTGAGCGACATTCGATAGGCAACTTGACTGTTTCCGGCCACAGAACCGCTTGCCTCCGTGCCAAGCGATAAGCTTGGAGGAGAGAGGGACAGATTTTGAATTTGAAAGCTAAAGTCCTGAGGAATACTTGGATCGCCGTGAAATAGAACGTAGTGACGTCCGGATCGCAGTATGCGTCCAATGCCGTCCACCTCGGCCGTCGAAGCGGCACCAAAGATGCCTCGCCCATAGACTGCGTTGAGCGAATCGTTATAGATGCCAAAGATGAAAGCTCCCGATAGCCCGTCGAAGAGTATTTTGTCACCCACGGTGGCATCAAAAGTATAGACCAGGGCTTCGCGTCCGGTCGGGAAGTTTCCGTTAACAACAGTATTCAGAGTTAAGGAAATTCCAAACGTATCGAGGTCGAGCACACGAAATTGATAGCTACCGGAATCCGTCGGAGTATTCCCACCTAGAGTAAGCGTGTACATTCCCGATTGAGGTAAAAAAGCTGGGCCGTAACGCGGTATGTCTTGTAGTTCGCTGGCTGCTCCAAAACCAGTAAATAGTCGAGTCCCATCAGGTGCGTTAAGTATTACATATAAGTTCTCGCTGGCCGTATCGAGACCGTCGACCAAGATGCGAGTCCCAGCGGGAGCGGAAAACTGGTAAGTCGCGGTACCACCAGGTGTGACGGTAAGTGTTTGTTTGGTGTTGAAACCACTTTTGGCGACAACCGGACTATCGACGAGGCTTGGTAAAATGCTAACACTGCCCCCTTCCCCAATCGTAAAGGCTCCGATCAGGAGCGCGTAACTGCCGCTGGTAAACAACTTGGCCGAGAGCTTGTTTCCGCTTTGATCCAATGTCACTGGGTTGCCGGCTGGATCGAACAACTGGTACGTAACGCGAAAGAATGGAGATACGCTTTGGATATCGAAACTGAAAGTCTGCGCCGCCGCCCCAGCAAATCGATATGGAGTTAGATGTCCTGTTGCGACGTTGGTCGTCGTAGGACTTGCGAGTGTTAGGATCGGCGCTGTTTGCAAGTCCAGTAACCGAAATCCAAAGGACGTTGAAACAAAGGATATACTGTCTAGAACGATAAAATAGACACCGGACTCGGGCAATACAAATACACTGTCATCCGACGCTGTAGCGTAAAAAACTTGTTGGCCGCCTGGACCATAAATGTAAAAGCCAACACCACGGTCTTGGTTGAGACCGTCGTAATAGAGGACTTGTCCCGCGTTGCCGTCCAAGCGATAGATTTCGGCTCGACCAGCAGGATTAAATACGCCGTTATAGTCCGTCCCGAGCGTGACCTTCGGAGCAACGTCCACGTCACTCAATCGAAAGGAAAAATTAAAGGTTGTTGATTGTTCCCCTGTAATCAAAAAGTAGTACTTGCCCGTTTCTCTAAATAACAATGATCCGAAAAAATTGGCGAATGAGCTATTGTCGTTCTGAGAGGCAAGTTCCCCTAGATCGCCACTGGGGGAAAGTAATTGAATACGTACGTTGGGAGCCGGATTAGGATTGATCGCATCGTAATACAATCGCTGGCCAGATACGACATCGAACGACACCACTTTCGATTCGCGACCGGTTGGGAAGTTTACGGTAACTTTTCCCCCGAGATTGGCGGGCAAAGCCGCTGTGGCAACGTCGACCAATTCGAAATTAAAGGTGCCACTGTAACCGTCGAAGGGTGGCGTTACGACGAATGATCCAGTCCCAGCCGCGTCCGTCAGAAACGGACCGATGTCGCGTCCATCCGTGTTACCAAGATTGAAATCGCTGGTTCCGTTAGGTCGGAGGAACCTCACATTGCTTGATGTCGTTGCACCCGAATACTGTCCAGGCGCCAGTGTGACCTGCGTATTGTTTTCCGTCGCGACAACTAGGAACTGAGTCCCTTCAACATGGGCTATTGAGGCATAAGTGTTCTCGTATCCCAGATTGATGTACTCCTTTCCGAGCGAATTCACTGGCAGGGCCAAGAATGCGTCAGACGTACTGACAGCCAAGTCGAGTCCATAGACGGCAACCGGTTCTAGCGTGACAACGTGGATTCCTTTGCGCTGAACCCTTGCAATCAACTCGACCTCAACGTCGAAATCGGTTTCATTGTCCACGTTGTCACCGACATCCAAGCTCGGTAGATTCACCGCAGTGACTTCGCCTGGATTGACAATAAAATCGGCGCGGAACGGCATTGATGTGCTGGGGTCGACTAGTCCAGGGATTTCAACGTATCCGGTCGTAGCTACGTCGCCTGTAACGTAGAGGACTTTTTGCGGCCGGTTGTTGCCTTCGAAAAGATTGTCTGGAAAACCGATCCAGAATTCCTTACCGCGACTATTGATCGATGACTGACTGGATGGCGGCGAATTGAATGGCGGCGCGTTGCTGGATCCTGCGGGTGGCAGTGGGGCGATTGGCGAATTAGGTAGATTGGTCGATCGATCTAGAGCAGATCGTCCAACGACCACGTCTGGACCCGGCGGTTGGTAGCGGAAGTCGCCAAGACTTTCGGTTTTGCCGAACGTATGGCCGAAACCCTTGGCGGGCTCCGCTACGGGCAGGGATGCATTGCCATTGCTAGTTGGCAATACAGGGCCTTGGTTCAGCAGTGGTGGAGCGCGGAGTGGCGTACCCTGTTCGAATCGGACCGATGGTACGATCACACTGGTCGTCGTGTCGCCATCATTGTTCACCAAACGCAGGATTAGTTGGGCTTTGGTACCTGGCAAGACATCGACGAGGGAAAGAGAGACTTTATTCGATCCGGTGGAAACATCGTTGGTTCGTGATGCCGGAAGCCCCTCGGTCACATTAAAAAAGGAGTCGCGACCGGCCCCAAGGGTTCGAACCAACGAGCGTCCGTCAATGTCCAACAATGCAGCTTCGAAGGCATCCAATGAACGCCCTTTGCTAGTCGGATCAAAAAGGAGGGACACGTATTCGAAGGTTAGCAGGTTGGCATCGCTGGGTATGACCACATCGGAAACTAGAGATGTGATGAAAGAGGAGCCTTCCTGGATCCTCGGCGAGCAGGCAGCAGCACTAAAGTTCCCTTCGGAGTTCTGTGAGCCTCCTTTCTGTGAAAACCGCCAACTGAGCTTGCGAGGGCCACCGTTAAGTGCATTGATAACATTGAGGACATCTAGAGGGGTAACCTGCGAGTCGCAATCGACATCTACAAAAGGAGGGGGTCGATTGCCGCCGCTTCCAACCGGAGGCAGAGCGCCCGTTCTGGGATCGCTAAATCGAGGGTCATTCAATTCATTGATGATAACCAATGCGTCGAGCGGCGACACACTTCCTGAAGTATCGAAATCTGTGTTCAGGGGATTGAGTACGTTCGTCCAATCGGAACCGACCAGAAGGCGTCGAGCCTCGAGTTGCTCGATGCCTAAAACTCGACGCCGTTTGCTGGATGGATCCGACCGAACTTTTGAGCGGATCCGCATTCGTGCTCTTTTCGAATGAACCATTTTTACGTCAGCCCTCTGGTCAAGAAATGATCATCGATTGGTAGGAACTCACTCCGCAGAATTGGTTCGGAATTTGCATTTAGAGGAAGTTTCTGCTTAAATTGAGCTATTTCTGTGCCCCGTGTCCTCGTGATTGGGTACTTCTAGTTATGAAGTAAGAGTGCGCATTTCCTCAGTTCCTTTCATCAATTTCTGAAATAGCTCGGCATGAACTCGAATACTTCACTCAGTCTACTTTCGAGGCTCAGCCAACAACCTCAGGAGTCGGACTGGCGGAGGCTTTTCGATATCTATTCTCCCTTGATGCGTCAGTGGATGGCGGGTTACGGAATCGCTGAAACCGATGCTGCCGATATCTCGCAGGATGTCTTCCAAACGCTTCTGCGAGAGATTCCTACTTTTGAGCACAATGGACATGCCGGGGCATTTCGTCGATGGCTACGAACCATCATGGTCCATCGCATCAAATGGATGTGGAGATCACGAAAAAGAGAAACTCAAGTTGCCGAAACCGGTAGGGATACCATCCTGGCATCCATGGAAGACCCCAACAGCGACCCCAATCGCATTTGGGATGCGGAACACGATGTGTTCGTTGCCCAAAGGTTGCTGAGACTGGTGGAGCCACGATTCACGCTTTCGAGCTGGGAAGCCTTTCGCATGCAGGTGATGGAAGGGGAAAAAGCTCTTCCCGTAGCCGAGAAACTTGGAATGACGGTCAATGCAGTTTTGGTTGCCAAATCGCGAGTGCTCAAGGCATTGCGCGACGAAGCGACGGGGCTCATCGATTTGGATTGGAAATGAAGGATGCAAACGATTTATTAGTTCACTAAGTGAAAGGAAAGGGTGATCCGCGCACTCTAGAATAAAGATTTTAGATTTTAGATTTTAGATTTTAGATTTCAGATTCGAGATTCGAGATTCGAGATTCGAGGTTCGAGATTCGAGATTTGAGATTTGAGATTTGAGATTCGAAATTCGACAGGGCTCGAAGAGTACGAGCCGCACTGCGCAATTTGAGCCGGCGTACGAAAAGGGATCGGCTGCTCCTTGCCACAAGCTCCATTCCCTTTTGCGAATGCAACACGAACAGAAGTTTACTTGCCCAAACGAAACCATCGATCTGATCATTCGATAGGTACCTTACGGTCACCCTAGCAGCATTTCATGCCAGACATCCATCCGACCAGCGAACAAATCCGTGATTTTTCCAGCGGATCACTCTCCAATGAGGACTTGCATCGAGTCGCCGATCACATTGCGCAATGCAAAAGCTGCTTGAGTGCGATGGAATTGATGCCGGACGACACCCTCGTCGATCTGCTTCGGTCCAAACCTTCGACACGAAACTCGCCTTTGCGATTAGGGGCAGGCTACGTACTCGAAAGGGAGCTGGGCCGCGGCGGCATGGGGGTCGTATATCTCGCCTTCCAGCCCGCGCTTGATCGCCAAGTTGCATTGAAAATGATCACTCAAGGCAGCATTGCCGAACCGTCCGAGTTGGCAAGGTTCCGACGCGAAGCTCAAACGGCAGCTTCGCTCAAGCATCCTTACATCGCTCAAGTCTACGATGTCGGTGATCAAGATGGGCAACCTTACATCGCGATGGAGCTCATTACAGGCCCCACCCTGGCGACGGTACTCAAGTCAGGACCACTGGACCACGTTTCGGCAACTCAGTTGTTTATCAGGCTGGCGGATGCGGTTGGGCACGCGCATTCGCGAGGGGTCGTGCATCGCGATCTGAAGCCATCCAACATCCTGCTCGAAGCCGAAGCTGATGGTCAATGGAAGCCCAAGATCGTCGACTTTGGTCTGGCCAAGCAGAACGATGCGAGCGGGGCGGCAACAGCGACTGGCATGTTGCTCGGCACGCCCAAGTACATGTCTCCGGAGCAAGCATCCGGAGACAACAAACAGGTTGGAGAGACGTCGGACGTTCATGCGTTAGGGGTCATCCTTTATGAAACGTTGACCGGCATTTGCCCTTATGAGGGTTCGAATCCGATCGAGATTCTTGAGCAAGTTTGCAATTCCGATGCGGTCCGTCCACGCGCGCTTCGGCCGAGCGTACCGCGCGATCTGGAGACGATTTGTCTCAAGTGTTTGGAGAAGAAACCAGCAGATCGATATCCAAATGCAAATGAGTTTCGCGAGGATTTGCTGCGTTTCAGCGAGCAGCGACCAATCCATGCGAGACCTACGCACTGGACAACCAAGGTAACGAAGGCCATCAAGCGCAATCCCACGATCACAGCGATCATCGCCTGCGTGGGAACAGGAGTGATTGGTCTTCTCGTAACCAGCCTTCTCTACAATCGACTGCTTAGTCGCGCACTGAACGAACAGCGAACCGAGAGCGCTCGCGCCAACGAGAATTTTTCCGTTGCTTTCGGGGCGATCGACAAGATGCTCGAGCGGGTCGGGTTCGACCAACTGGCCAATCAGCCAGGGATGGAAAAGGTCCGAGAAGAGCTTCTAGGGGATGCAGTCGAGCTCTATTCGTCACTGCTGTCGATGCAACCTGCTGAGACTCAACGAGACTTGGAAGGCCGAGAGAAGGGTTCGGAAATGGGCATCAAATCCCGTTCCCAATATGCCACTGCACTTTCCAAGCTTGGACGGATTCAGACGCTCTTAGGACACAAGGAACTCGCACAGAAGAATCTTGAACTAGCGATCAAGATTCAACAAGAGACAGTCTCGCAGTTTCCAGACCGCCACGATCTGATCAATGAATTGGCCCTTTCGCATATGAGCTTAGGACGCGTCGATCAACAAACTAACGAGTTTCAAAAAGCGATCAACCTCATGCGACCCATGAAAGATACGTTTCCTAGTTGTCGCGTGAATCTGGCGAGTGCATTGAACCAACTAGCTATTCCTCTACTCCCTCAACAACGTGAAGCTATTCAGCTGGAGGTGCTCGAACTCGCTCGATCATTGATAGCTGATAATCCGAATGACCCGAATGTTCAGAACACGCTTGGTCAAGTACTGCACAACCTCGGGCTGTTGTATCACCGGGCAGGTCGAGCAGACAAGGCGAACGATTTCATCAGTGAAGCATTGAAGCAATTCGAAACGTTGGTGACCACGCATGAAGGAGTTTTCGAATACCAAAACTCATTGGCAGAGAGTTTGGCCGTGATCGCTTCGATTCGCTTCTTGGAAGATCAATGGGAAGAAGGGAAGAAGTCGATGGATCGCAGCACTGCGATCCGTCAGTTGCTTGTCGTACGATATCCAAATCTTCCTGCGCTACGAGAAACGCTGTCGCGGAGCTATCAAACGCATGCCGGCTTTCTAATCCAATCACAGCAGATGGAGCCGGCGATTGAGTTGGCAACAAAGGGAGTTGGGCTCGCCGAACAGTTAAACCAAGAAAATCCTTCGGATCATACCCAATGGTTTTTGGCGGCAAGTCAAACAATATTGGCAACGGCCCTGGGAGGTAATTACCAAATATCGGAAGCCACCGACGTGGGCCGAAGTGCTTGCGACATTTTTGAAGAATTGCTCGAAAAGTCGGACCACGACTACCGAATCGAAGCAGGCGTCGCGTTCATGAATCACAGCAACTTGTTGCGTGCCGGATCGACTGACGAGGCGCTCAGGTTAGGAGATCGAGCAGTCGATCTACTGACCGCAGCCTACGAAAAAGACTGGACGAGAACCGATCTGCGTTTGTACGTCTTCAACGCAAATGGTGCTCGCGCTCAAACGTTAGAAGCGTTGCAGCGCTATTGCGAGGCAGCAGACGCATGGAAGAAGACAATCGAACTATCAACTCCCCAGGCCGAAACGCTATTGCAGATTAATTACGCGCTTTGTTCGGTCCGCTGTGGTCGCCCCGAACCAGCCCTCTCGACCGCTCGCATGGTCATGATACGTCAAGATCTCGATGGAATGACACTCTACAATCTTGCGTGTCTTTTCGGGTTGCTCTGTCAGAGCGAGTCATCCAAAGCTTTCGATTGCGCCTACTTGGACACCGCTTTCGAGCTCCTCAATCATCCAACAATCTACGCATTCCTTCGAGAGGAAGCCCACTTCCAGCAACTCAAGAACGATGCCGATTTGAGTAGTCTTCGCGATGATCCACGATTTGAAGCCGTGATAAAAGGGCTGACGAAGTCTGATTGAACACCGTATACTTGGCGTTCGGATTTCTTTCGCACCGCGTCGCAGGGAACACGGCGGCGGATTGTCGTGCAAAGTGCTCTGCTATAAAATTGTTTGCATTTGCGCGGGCAAGATGCTGGCCAAGGACGGCGACGAAGACATATAGACTAGAGATCGCCTAGTTGCTGTCGAAGCCGCCTTAAGATGCGGCTCTTGGCTTGCCTAATTGCAGATGGACTTAGTCCCAACTCCTTTGCAACGATCGACGTTTCGATCCCATCCACAACGGTTCTCTCGAAGACACTCCAGGACTGTTGCGTGAATTCACTCCGAACTTGTTCTATCGCGCGCTTGGTTAATGAACTGACGTCGAAGGGTTCAGTGGGTTCGTCTCGCAGCCACTCTTGCTCCGCAGCAATGGACTGCAACGCCAAATGCGCCGTGCTACCGCCAGAAGCAAGCGGTTGGCGGTTCGCGGCTCGAAACAGGTCGACTAGCTTGTTTCTGGAAACGCTCCAAAGCCACGCCCGAAATGCTCCACTCTCGCCCGTCGGACGAAACGTATCCAGCCGATTGGTAAGCACCAGAAAAACTTCCTGAATGCAGTCGGCGGTCATGTGCCAGTCCGCGCCCGATCGTCGGCACCAAGTCGAGATCAGCGGCCCGTAGAGTTCAACTATCTCCTGCCAAGCTCGATCCTCGTGCATCGCCGCCCTGCGAAGTAGACTAGATTGTGTCGAACCGCTGCTTTCCGTTTCCATTGCTCGCATCATTACTCAAGCCGCAAAAAACCAAAACGCAAAAACCAAGGTGCAACAAACCAAGGCGCAATAAAACCAAGGTGCAAAAAACCAATTTGCAAAAGTCGTGTCACACGCCAATCGTATCTCTATCATAGCTAAATTTGTCCCAAGCCTGAGCCGCATCCGTAAACACGAAGATTTTTTACGCGGCTAGCGCCTGCGGCTCAAGTAGACAACCATTATTTGCGAGTGCCATTATGACTGCATCGACATACAACTCCCGAGTCTGCCCGTCGCCCGAAACCGTACGCAAGTATCTCGATGGCTGGACCGACGAAGGTTCCTCGCAACAAATCGAAGAACACCTCAATCATTGCGAAGCATGTTCGAGCGCGATGGAACCAGTTCGCAATCCTTCGGACCAATGGCTCCAAGCGATTAGGTCGGAAACCGCTTGGTCAGAAACCGGTTGGTCAGAAACCATGCGAAACACCGCCGAAGCGACTCGCGACGTGAAAGAACATCTGTACGAAGAAATCGATCCCATTGCCGTGAAAGCGATGGAACTGAGCAAAAAATTGCTGCAGCACGAAAGCTCGAGTGCGCGACCAATAATTGAGAAACAGTTCACTCACTTGGTCACTGCATTGGGCGAGATCGGGCCGTACGAACTCATTCGCCGAATAGGCCAAGGGGGCATGGGTTACGTGATGCTCGCCCGGCACAAACATCTCAATAAAGAAGTGGCAGTAAAAATCCTGCCGAGTACCCCTTGGCGAGTTCCCTCCGAAGAAGCTCGGTTCCAACGCGAAGTTCGAGCGGTCGGCAAGCTGGAACATCCGTCCATCGTGACAGCGCTCGACGCGGGGGAATATCAAGGGACTCACTTCTTGGCTATGGAGTATGTCGATGGACTCGACCTGAGTCGACTTACGAAATCGCTCGGGCCGCTATCGATTCCCGATGCATGTGAACTGATTCGGCAAACGGCCTTAGGGCTGTCGTATGCTCATGCACAAGGGATTGTCCACCGCGATGTGAAGCCATCGAATCTGATGCTCGATCGAACAGGCAAAGTCAAAATCCTCGACTTTGGGTTGGCGCAATTGCAACCTTGGGACGATGGTTGCGCGGATTTGACCAGTGTGGGGCAACTGATGGGAACCCTCGACTACATGGCACCCGAACAAGCGGAGCATGGAGGTGCAGTCAGCTATCGCGCGGACCTCTATTCGCTGGGTGCAACTCTGTTTCGATTGTTGGTCGGTCGAGCACCGTTGGCGATCACTCCAACGCAGACTCCCATCGAAAAGTTGCGGCTGCTATCGCATCATCCGATCCCTCGGCTCAAGACGATGCTGCCTGACGCACCCGATGGCATTTGTACAATCGTGGACAACTTGCTTGCTCGCGACCCAAGCCAACGACCTCCGAGCGCGGCTCATCTGGCTGAGTTGTTAGAGCCTTGGTCGAAGGGTTCTATGCTAGTAGCTCTAGCGCAGAGGGGGCAAGAGGTCGCTTTGCAATCACCCGAATCGCTCGCTTTGAACCCAAGTTTGCAAACTTCGCAACGCTTGGCCCAGGCATCTAGTCTTGGGACAAAAGGTCATCCTAAAACTCAGGCCACTCGTGGGCGAAGTCGTTGGAACTGGATCTTTTGGACTGCGGCTGGGTCATTGGCCCCGTTGGCAGCCTACGGTGGATTTCTGTTCTACTTGGAGACCCAAAAGGGGCAAATCGTCGTCGAATCCGAAGTGGCCGAAGTCCGTGTTCGCTTGGTATCGGACGGCAAGGAAGTTGATGACCTCCAGCTTGTGCAGGGTGCTAACTCGATTCGAGTTCAGGCAGGCAAATACGAACTGGTCATCGACTCACCGACCGATTCGATCACGATGTCTAACCAAGCGTTCGTTTTGAAAAAGGGGGAGACCGTGGTGGCTCGCATCCGTCGAGCGGAACTGCCTGGAGAACAAATAAACACTAGCGTTGCGACGTTAGCATCCAAACCCGGTACTCCCGTGTTCGACGGAAAGACGCTTCGAGAGTGGCTTGCAATCCTCGATCGAGAGCGAGCTTTTAAACAGGTGAATGAAAGCCTCGAAGCGATCGACGGTCTAGCCACCCAAGAGGATCGCGACATCATTCGCAAACCGCTCGATGCCCAAATCCAGCGATTTAGCGATAATGTTCACATCGTTAGACAGGCGTTGAGTATCGAGAAGAAAATCGGAACTAACGGTGGGTTAGAAAGCCAAGTCATCGCAATTCTCAGGATCACGCCGGATGAAGTGTTATACCGATTGCTTGATGACGGCAACCTAAGAAGACTTTTGCAAAACGATCGGGTATTCGCTGAGTCCCTCATGTCGTTGGATCTCGAGGGCAGGGACTCGAAAACAAAGGGATTGGTTTTTGATAGCTTGGTAGGTTTGTTAGTAAACCCGTCCGAGTTCAGCCTAGAGGACCTTCACCGCTATTGTATTCGTGCCATCGGTTCAGAAAATGGACGAGCACGTTTGCTCAATCCAGCGCGAACTTTGCCGGTAGCAGTACAACCGATCACGGATTCTTTGGTCCTAAGAATTTTAAATTCATCGGAGTCCACCGTCATAGAGAAATCAGCTTCAATGGGCTACTTGCTCAATACGGAACGGTTAGGACGTGTCCGAAAAGAGGCAATCGTTGCGATCGAGAAGATTCTCACTTCGATATCAAGCGATGATGTGCTTCGTTCTACCGACACAAATTGGGATCCAGATTGCCAAAACATGACTCGATCCATCAACGCGCAGGACTACGAAGCAATGATACACAATCCGTACGCCAGACTACCGTTTGGTATGTTCGTGCTTCGCTTCGTATCTAGGACAAATCTGAGTGCGGAATTGGCTCAGCCACTGAGAGAGTTGGCAAAATCGTGCTTGAAATCGATTCAGCCCATTGCGCCAGAATTGCTTTCTTTGCGAATGGTCAGTTTCGATGTAGGTTCGTGGAACACGAGTCCTAACGTATACTCCCTAAGTGTTAAACCTCTCGCAGGGAAGAAGGATTTCTGCACTTTTCATTTGGCACTTCGGCTACTTCAATCCAACAAACTAGCGGAACTTAGGGACTTTGTTCCAGCCCTTCCGATCGCAATTGAGATCGGCATTTGGAGCGACATAGCGGTTAACATGAAGCAATTCGATGCAGACCACGATGGCGATTTGGACAAAGAGGAATTGGGCAACCGGGGCGATTTCGCCGCTGCGGACAACGACAACGATGGCCAACTAACGGATGTCGAGTATTATCGGTACGCGCTCGAAACGGAACAGCAGAGACGCCTTGAAGTTGCGAAAATTGACATTCGTAAATTGGCGAAGGGTATCGAAGAGTACAAACGAAGTTATGGAGCTCTTCCAAAAACGCTCAGATCGCTATGGATTGAGCCTAGTGATTTCCCAAAAGAGAAGGATTGGAGACAATCGAGGCTACCTATGAAGAATCCGGATCCGTGGGGAACGCCATACCATTTCACAATTAGCGAGAGCGGTTTCTTGATTCGATCCAATGGGCCTGACAGGATCGAAAGCACGGACGACGATTTGACGAGCCGGGAGTGAACGAGTCCGCTCACGGAAGGTGGGGTTCGCAGCGATAACGCAGGTGCAAACCGGGGGGGGTTAGCGATCGGCGTGGGAAG
>Ga0335394_10006319_pt1 | contig 13372 bp, 10 predicted proteins | sample MAT03_FD_205741 | JGI IMG/M metagenome (GOLD analysis project Ga0335394, IMG submission 205741) | Freshwater microbial communities from Lake Fryxell liftoff mats and glacier meltwater in Antarctica - MAT-03 (spades assembly) (version 2) ...
GAAGTTGTTTGAAAATCATGAGGTCAATGTGATGAATACTTCATTGACCTTACGGCAGTCGGTGGCTCTCATTAACTGCCTCTCTCTTCAAAGTTAGTCCAAACTAAAGTAGACTGAGCGGTTCTGGAAATTGTGACATGCAGAGTTTTTGAGACTGAATGATAGACCTCCTGCATGACTGCTTTTTTGAGGGCGTGAATCGTTTCCTGGCGAAGCCGGGAAACGATTCACGCAGGAGGTCTACTATGCCAGTTGGCTCACGCCCTCAAAAGCATTTAGAATTCGGCGATCGCCTCTTCAGTTGTTGGGTCAAACAGGTGAATTTTGTCGGGCATGAGCGAGAGCCACAGGTCGTCGCCCAAAGATACGTTGCGATCTGGCTCAATCCGCGCTTGCAGTAGGGGGCTGGCATCGTCGCTGGTAATGCCAACAGTGAGATAGGTTTCAGCACCCAGCGCCTCTACTCGTTTAATCTGAACAGGTATATTTTTGGGGGCAGGCAGGCTGATGTTGATGTGTTCGGGGCGAATGCCGAGGGTGAGGGTGCGGCCACTGTATCGCCGTAGCGCGGGTTCCCAGTGTGCGGGCAGCGTCATCCGAAATTTGGGATGGCTGACGACTAAGGGCGATTGCACCTGAACGGGCAGAAAGTTCATGGGCGGGGAGCCGATGAATTCGGCTACAAAGCGGTTGGCAGGGCGATTGTAGAGTTCAAGCGGGGTGGCAATTTGCTGAATTTGACCCGCATTGAGGACAGCAATGCGATCGCCCATTGTCATCGCTTCGGTCTGGTCGTGGGTAACGTAAATGGTGGTTGTGCCCAGCTTGCGTTGTAGGCTAACAATTTGGGCACGGGTTTCGTTACGCAGTTTGGCATCCAGATTGCTTAGGGGTTCATCCATTAAAAACACTTGAGGATTACGCGCCATTGCCCGACCCAAGGCCACCCGCTGTTTTTGCCCGCCAGAGAGCTGCTTTGGCAAGCGGTCTAGCAAGGTTTCAATTTGGAGCATCTGCGCCACGGTTTGTACCCGCTGAGCGATCGCCTGTTCCTGCTCCGACAAATAGCGCCAGCCCTTAGGCAGTGGGCGAGTAGCAGACACCAACAAGGCTTCGGCCCAGGTAGGCAGGGTGCGAGCCGTCGAGGCCGAGTTGCGAGGTGCGGCCCTAGTAGCAGCGCTGATGCGATCGCGTCCGGTTTCCTGGCTTACCCTACTCGTTGGAATGGAGCGGCGTAGCCCAAAGGCGAGATTTTCGTACACCGTCATGTGTGGATAGAGGGCGTAGCTCTGAAACACCATGGCGATGTCGCGCTGATTGGGTGGCAGACCGTTCACTAGGCGATCGCCTACCAAAATGTTGCCGGCTGTCACGTCCTCTAACCCCGCAATTAGTCGCAGCAGCGTACTTTTGCCGCAGCCACTCGGCCCCACCAGCACCATAAACTCGCCATCGCGTACGGTCAGGTGAATGCGACGCAGCACAGCAGCGGCAGAAATTGTCGATTCATCGCTGCTCGGTTTGCTGCCCACACCTTTTTGAAAGCTTTTGTAGACGTTCTCTAAAACAACCTGCGCCACGATGAAAATACAGAAAAGGGATTCAGCTTATTCTCGCCTATGTGTGCCCAAATGCTAACGCCAAAATTAGACTTCTCTAAAGGAATATCTATTCTAAAGCGTAAATTACAGCGGTAGCCATGATCAATAAGACACCTCCCTGTCATTCCCGCGCAGGCGGGAATCCATCTGCTCGATAGGTGCCAGCGTCATTCCCGCCTGCGCGGGAATGACGCTGGCATGATAAACACCCAAGCCAGTACTATCGCTACGGAAAGGGTGGATTCCCGCCTGCGCGGGAATGACGCTGGCATGTCCTAAGCTTTATGACTATGGCTATAAGTGGGTAGGCTTAATTAAATATAAGATTCTAAAACCCTGCGCCGCCCGCACAGCGGGCGGCGCAGGGTTTTAGAATTTGGTTTTTATTTAGGTTGAACTACTTAGAACTCTCGTGGGTTCGTTCCTCTGTTCGCCAGTTGGTAGTGGTGGGGTATGAAATCAGCAACACCCGTCACTTAATTAGTTGCGGCATCTCTATCATCATCCTCTTCAGCAGATAGCAGCGCGGGTAATAGAGTCGTGATGGTTTCGCCTTTGTTTAGTGTGAGCAGGCGATCGCCTCCGCCCTGATTGCCTTCTAGGGGAAACGCCTCAGCGGGAATTCGAGCGGTGCGATCGCCGCTAGTTAGCGTTGTTACACTGGTTTCGGCATAGGCTGGCACAATTCCCACTACCGTATCTCCCTTGACGGCAAATTTCATCGCCTGCACCCCTAAATCACCTCGATTTGCGCGGCGCAGCGCTTTTACAGTCATGGTTTTGCCATACCCTTGCTGTGAAATCAGCAAAAACCCATCGTTTGGAGTTAGCGCCACACAGCCCGCTAGCCCCTCCTGCTTACTCAAGCGAATAGCCTGCAACCCCTGCGCGGTGCGGCTTTGGAGCGGAAGCTGGTCATCATTCACCTCAAACCGTAACAGCCGTCCGCCGGATGTCGCCAAGACGAGTTGTTCGCCCACGGCTGCTAGAAGCGCGTATTGCAAATTGTCTTCATCTTTGAGTTTAAGAGCAGTTAGCCCCCGTCCGGTTAGGTTAGCAAATTCTGACAGCGGCACCCGTTTTACTCGCCCTTGGGTCGTCAGCAAAATCAAGTCCAGGCTTTCTAAAAATTCAGGCATCAAAACAAATTGAGCCACGATGATTTCGGGTTCGTTGCCCTGGGCGCTGGGGGGCAGCAGCGTAATCAGTGGCGTGCCCTTTGACTGACGGTGGGTTTGAGGAATATCGTCAACACGCACGGTATAGGCTTTGCCGCTGCGGGTAAGCACCAAAAGTTCTTGAGCGGTCGTTGCGGCCTCGGTTTGCAAGGCAACGTCGTCCCCTTCTAAAAGCGTTTGGGGCGGCTGGCTTTCTTGTTTGGCCTGCTGCCGTTCAAAGGTTTTGGGCGTGTGGCGACGCACATAGCCGCGCTGGGTGAACTCTAACACCACCTCTTCTTCGCGCACGTCTTGAGCGCTTTCTGCCAGGGCTTCGGCTTCTTGGGCTTGCTGGGCAGCCGTTAGCAGCCGGGTGCGACGGGGATCAGCAAACTTTTTCTTGAGGGCGCGTAGATCTTTTTTGATCGCTTTCATCAACTCCCGGCGATTGCCCAGGAGGGTTTGCAGTTCGGCCATGCGGGCGGAAAGCTCACCATATTCTGTCTGCAATTTTTGCCGTTCTAACCCGGTTAGGCGGCGCAGGGGCATCGCCAAAATCGCGTCACACTGGCGATCGCTAAACTCCAGTTCTGATTGAAACTGTCGCTTGGCGGTGGTGCCATCAGACGCGTTGCGTAAAATGTCGATGACTCGATCCAAATTGTCTAAGGCGTTGAGCAAGCCTTCTAACAAGTGAATTTGACTGCCTGCCTTATCGAGTTCATATTCGTATTGACGGGTCAGCGTCGTTTCCCGAAAGCTCAGAAAATATTGCAGCAGATCCCTCAGCGGCATTTGGCGCGGTTGTCCGTCGGCGATCGCCAGAAAAATTGCGCCAAAATTAGTCTGCAATGGCGTCATTTTATAGAGCTTGCTGAGAATTAGCTGAGGATTGGCCTCGCGCTTTAACTCAATCACCACGCGCATCCCGTCGCGATCGCTCTCATCGCGAATATCTTGAATGTTTTCAATCCGTCCCTGATTGACCAGGTCAGCAATCTTCTCAATCCAGCTCGCCTTGTTGACCTGGTATGGCAGTTCTGTAACGATGATCGCCTGTCGCCCCTGCCGCCCTCGACTGGCAGGAATGTCCTCCAGTTGGACAATGCCGCGCATAGGAATGCTGCCCCGCCCAGTGGTGTAAGCGTCGCGAATGCCCTCCGTGCCGATGATTTCGCCCCCTGTAGGAAAATCGGGACCAGGAATGAGGGCAAATAGGTCGTCATCGGGCAAATTGGGGTTATCAATCAGCGCAATGCAGCCATCAATTAGCTCGGTGAGGTTGTGGGGCGGAATGTTCGTTGCCATCCCCACGGCAATGCCCGACGACCCATTCAGCAGCAAAAACGGCAGTTGAGCTGGCAACACCACTGGCTCTTGTTGCGAGCTATCGAAGTTTGGTGTAAAGTTCACCGTCGCTTCACCAATTTCTGACAGCAATCCCTCGTTGCCAATGGCAGAAAGGCGTGTCTCCGTATAGCGCATGGCTGCTGGAGGGTCGTCGTCTACCGAGCCAAAGTTACCGTGTCCACCCAACACTGGATAGCGGCTAGAAAAGTCTTGCACCAGTCGCACCAGCGCCTCGTACACCGACTGATCACCATGGGGGTGGTATTTACCCAACACGTCTCCCACGACGCGAGCGCATTTGCGATAGGGGCGATCGGGCGTTAACCCAAGTTCATGCATGGCGTAGAGAATACGACGGTGAACTGGCTTCAGCCCGTCTCGTGCATCTGGCAACGCGCGCCCGACAATCACACTCATGGCGTATTCCAGGTACGACTGCTGCACTTCGGTATGTAGAGCAGTCGCTACCACTTGCCCAGCAGATAGATTCAACTGTTTAGCCATGAATTTGGTTCCTTTCAGACTGATGAATACGCGCTCTTTGGGTATTCTGTAGGGTAGTAAATTTGATGGAAGTGCATAACCCAAGTATGAATTTATGGTTAAGTGTCGTGCAGAGCAAGCCGCTCAACCATAAATTCATACTTAAAATCAACAAAATCAACAGCATTGAGCTGATCAGCAGCATTGCAGATTGTTAGGTTAGATAGCAACTGACTGAATCATGATCTAAACACCAATCTGACGTAGAGGTTAACGTAAAAACTGAGCGATCTTGTTTTAAATCTGTTATTTCTTTTCCTGAAAGGTATGCTAACTGCACCTTTTAGAAAAAGAAACAACCAGTCTAGAACATCATCGGCATTGCTTAATCCGGCTATGAATTTTAATTTGGGAGGCGCGCCGGACGCGCCTCCCAAATTAAAATTCATAGTTACTACAATCAGCAGCACCGAACCTCGCTACCTGAGCGGAGGGGTGTAGACATGGGACACTCAGGGGTGGAGATAAATTTTACACGAAAGGTTGAATAGATAGCTCGCGGGGGGTAATTCACCCATTTACTTATATTGAAATTACGGTAGTGGTAGTGATGTAAGGGTTTTTTGATGGGCGGGCTTCGTCCGCCCATCAAAAAATTCTTACCAAGTTAGGGCTACCGAAATTACATTTGAAATTACATTGAAATTTACTGTGCCTCTCTGGAATAGTTCACGGTGGAAGTAGGGACGAGGAAAATAGCATGAAAACGGTTCTGATTGTAGAAGATGACCTGATTAACGCTCGGGTCTTTTCAAAGATTTTGACAAAGCGCGGGGGCTTAGCGGTTAAGCATACGGAAAACGTGGACGAAGTGATGCAAATTGCTCAGTCTAGGTCGGTCGATATTATTTTGATGGATGTTTCCCTTTCTCACAGTGTGTATCAGGGAAAGCCAGTAGATGGTATCAAAATCACGCAATTACTCAAGGCCGATCCACAGACGGCAGATTTGCCCGTCATTTTAGTCACGGCTCACGCGATGGAGGGCGATCGCGAGAGTTTCTTGCAGCAGAGCGGTGCAGATGACTACATCTCGAAACCCGTTGTGGATCATCAGCAGTTTGTTGATCAAATTGTGGCGCTCCTAAAATAGACGGGTGAAACCCTGAGTACGCTAATCTTAGTACATAAGTACTGTTTTGCCAGGTCTTTTTAAGCGTTTTGCAACTCCTTTTGCACGATTCTCGTCACAATGCCAATCGTCCTGACCTGTGCGACATAGCGTAGGAAGACGTTAGAGGTTGTTTTAACAGTTGGATTTTTTGAAGTGTGAGCAAAGTCCATGCTTCAAAAAAACATGACACGTTTAGAACTACCTCTGAGCGATTTGGGTGAGTTGTGCTGCGTTATGGGAACGGTGTGAAATTGAAGTGAAACTAAACCATGTTGTAACGTTTCTGGTTGGTTGTATCCAGTTACGGAGTGCTCAACCCTTGTCTTATCCCCTTCAACCGGGCTATTCACAGCCTAAATGTACCCGCTGGGTATCACGTTGGAAGAGGGCGATCGCTCTCTTCCTGGTCGGGTTATCGCTGGTGCTGGTCATGCATCGTCCTTTGGTGGCGATCGCCCAATCCGCCCCTCCGACGGAACTGCGGGGAGTGTGGCTCACCAATATCGATAGCGATGTCCTGTTTTCTCGACAGAATTTGAACAACGCCCTGCGGCGGCTGGCTCGGCTAAACTTCAACACCGTTTATCCCACTGTGTGGAACTGGGGCTATACCCTATACCCTAGTGCTACCGCAGAACAGGCGATCGGGCAGCGGGTAGACCCTCATCCCGGCTTGCGGCAGCGCGACATGCTAGCGCAAGCCATTAAACAGGGACATCGGCTAGGACTCGCGGTGATTCCCTGGTTTGAGTTTGGCTTTATGGCTCCGGCTGATTCAGAACTGGCACGCCGTCATCCTGACTGGCTCACCAATCGCCGCGATGGCACCCAGGTTGTGATGGAAGGGATTTATCCACGCGTGTGGCTCAATCCCTTCCATCCTGAGGTGCAGCAGTTCATCCTAGATTTGGTTGCCGAATTGGTCAGCAATTATGACATCGACGGGCTACAACTGGATGATCACTTTGGCTTGCCTGCCGAACTTGGCTACGACCCTTACACGGTGCGCCTGTATCAGCAAGAGCACCAGGGCAAGCGTCCGCCTGACGATTCAACCAATGCCGAATGGACTCGCTGGCGCGCCGATCGCATTAGTCGCATGATGGTGCAAGTCTTCCAAACAGTTAAAACCCGCAAGCCCAGTTGTTTGATTTCTCTGTCGCCTAACTCTAGAGACTACTCCTATCGTGCCTTTCTACAAGACTGGGTTACATGGGAACGCCAGGGCTACATTGAAGAGCTGATCGTACAAATTTATCGGCGGGATTTGAGCAGCTTTGAAGCAGAGTTAAGCCGTGCTGAAATTGAGATGGTGCGCGATCATATCCCCGTTGCCATTGGTGTTTTGTCGGGGCTAAAAGATTTGCCCGTGACAACAGAACAAATTCGCCAACAAGTCGCCGCTGTCCGCAGACGAGCCTTAGCAGGCGTGTCTTTCTTCTTTTATGAAACGCTCAACAATCGAGACAGCGATCTCAGCACCCTGTTTCCTACCGCTGCTGTGCGCCCAACGTTAGAGTCAGCATCCGACGGTTTTTTGTGAAAAGGCGCAACGCCCCTTTTTGCAAAAACGAGCAGCTACCGTTATAGCTTCAGCCAGTCATCTTAGGACAAGGGGCTTAAGCCCCTTGTTGGGTGACGTGCTAACCTGCGTCCTAACGTTTGTGGCGACGGCTGCAAGTAGATAGGCTTAATTAAATATAAGATCCTAAAACCCTGCGCCGCCCGCACAGCGGGCGGCGCAGGGTTTTAGGATTTGGTTTTTATGTAGGTTGAACTACTTACTGCTCCGGTTGTGGCTGCGGCTGGCGCAGTTGGGAGAGCGTTTCACGAATTCTGGGCAATTGTAGGAACGTCCGCGTTTGGGCGAGGAGGCGATCGCCCCACAGATTTTCAACCAAAAAGTCTAGGTCGCCATAGCGGTTATCTAATCGCAGCGCCGCTTCACCTGTAGTTAGGGCTTCTTCTTGGTCTCCTTGGGCGTGAAGCGCAACCGCCAGCGCAAGCTGTGGTTCAGTCTGGGTGCCATCAATGGCGATCGCCGCGCGCCATTGCTCTACGGCACCGTCTACGTCACCTTGCTCATACAGCACCAGCCCAATATTGTTGATTGCAGGCCAAAATTCGTCACTGATCTCGACCGCTTTTTGGTAGCTGGCGATCGCGTCCCCGTAGCGTTTTTGCATGTAATAGGCATTGCCCAAATCAAACAGGGCACCGGGTTCATCGGGCTTTAGCCGCAGCCCAGTCCGCAGCGCGTCGATTGACAGGTCGTACTGTTTGAGACGAAAGTACGCTGTTCCCAACGCAAACAAAATCGCGGGTTCTTCTCGGTCTAGCGATTGTGCCTTTTGTAGCGGGGCGATCGCGGCTTGATCTTGCCCAACTTGCAGATATAGGCTCCCTAGTAACGCCCACACTTGAGGATTTTCTGGTACCAGTTGAGTCGCTAACTGTGCCCGCACTAGCGCCAGCTCATACTGTTGAAATTGCGCCAACTGTGCCGATTCTTGTGCCAGACTTAGCCCTTGTTCTTCAAGCCGAGCCGGATCGAGCTGGGGCACATGGGGCACCAAAACTTGGGCAAACGTAGGCTGAGCTACACCAAAGATACTAAGAGCGATGGGCAAAACCAGCAGAGAAAAACGCTTAGACACAGGACGATCCAACACAATGGCGAAAGTATCTCTGCTAGCTTAGACGATACCGCACCAGAACGGCAAAAATGCGGCATTGCTTAATCTGGGTATGAATTTTTTGAAAGGGGCACGCCGCGCCCCTTTCAAAAAAACATACATGAAATCAGCAACACCAAAAATTATCTGGTTTTCTATCTGTTGACATCGGCAGCAGGCAACCTACCGGATCGTTCAGGACGAGAATCCCGCCACTCTTGCAGTTGTTGACGTTGTTCATCAGTCAACACGTTTTCACTTTCGGCGCGAGCATTTTCCATAATGTCGCGGATCTGTTCGCGCTGTGTGTCTGTCAGGTTTAGCTCGGCAAAAGGACCACCGGGACCACCGGGACCACCGGGACCACCGGGACCACCGGGACCGCCCCGCTGTTCCCGCATTTCCTCCCGCCTCGCTTGGCGCTGTTCTGGTGTCAAGCTAGCAAATTCTGCACGTCTACTTTCAAATTGTTCGCGGGCAGCGCTGGCTTGCTGACGCTGTTCATCCGTTAGAACTGCTTCTACTTGGTTGCGGGTATCTTCTCGAATAGTTTCGAGCTGTGTGCGTTGTTCATCGGTGAGGGTTAGCCGTTCAAAGGGGCCTCCTCGCCGATCGCCCATAGATCCGCCCATAGATCCGCCCATAGATCCGCCCATAGATCCGCCCATGTGACCACCCATGCGATCGCCAGCAGGAACTCCCACTGACCCAGATTGAGCATTAACTACCAATGGGGCGATGGCGATCGCAGCGGCAAGTCCTGCGATCAGTAGGGATTTGCGATTCAATCTCATATCGTCTCCAAGTAATCTTTTAAGATGTCTTAATCGTAAGCTTTACCCTAGGGCAGTCGTATGAGGCTAAGGTCACCCTCTAACCGTGACGTTTGTCATGGATTGGACTGCCCTGGATTGGGCATACATTAGACAGATAACGTTTTAGAGCTAAAGGTTTTCTGCGTGGCGTGCGGCCACCTTCAGCTTTAAAACCGAGCGTAATCCCCATTTCCTCTCCGTCCATGTCCATACAGCCTAAGAATCATCCCTTTCGGTTTTTGCTCTACTTAGAGTGGGGATTGTTAGCGATCGCCTTGATCAGCGAAATCTTACCCCCTACAGTTCCGCGCCTGCCTAGGCCGCCTCATCACGGCGATCTACTGCTGTTTCCGCTTGTTCCACCATTACCCAACCCTGTGTTGCTTTCGGTGCTGAGCCTAGTTGGATTTGGATTCATGGGCTTGCGACTACCCACCGGGAAATTGAGTCATCGAGTTGCATTTACGATGGCAGAGATTGGCTTGATTTTGTTGGGAACGATGACAAAAACCCCAAACTTGGGCGGGCTGCGTCTGTTCCCATTTCTGTACGTTGTGCTTGTCATTCGCAGTTGTTTGATGTTCCGTTTGCCGGGGCGATTGGTGGTTACAGGCGTATCATTTACGTTGTTTTTATTGATGCTGGTACGTCGTGTTCAAGACCTGGGATTTCCTGTCCCTCTTGTTGTGCGTCAGAGGTTCAGACCGGTTTTGTTTGGATTTGCAACCAATTCAGTCTTGCTGCTGGGTTTAGTGCTGGTGTTTGTGCTGCTGTTGATGAATGCGCTGCTGACCGAACGCGAGAGCCGTGAAAAACTGGCGATCGCCAACACTCAGTTGCGTAACTACGCGCTCAGAATTGAAACCCTAGCTGCATCACAAGAACGTAACCGAATTGCCCGCGACATTCACGACTCGTTGGGGCATTCTTTGACTGCACTCAACATTCAGCTAGAGACGGCGGTAAAACTAGCGCAGTCAGATCCACCGCGATCGCAGCGGTTTTTGCAAGAAGCGAAACGCTTAGGCTCGACAGCGCTCCAAGATGTACGCCAGTCGGTTGCTGCCATGCGGTCTGACCCGTGGCAGCAACGGTCTTTGGAAGAAGCGATCGCTGCCCTTGTCCACACTGTTCAGCGCACTACAGAAATTCAGCCAACGGTACACATCAACCTCGCTACACCCCTGTCTCCCGAAATTAACACTAGCCTCTATCGCATTGTGCAAGAAGCTCTCACTAACATCTGCAAACATGCCCAAGCTACACAGATCGAAATCCACCTACGCTCAACGCTGACCGATTTGCGCCTCTCAATTCAAGACAACGGCAACGGTTTTGATGTTACTCAAAACCAGACAGGGTTTGGGCTTCAGAGTATGCGCGATCGCACGCTGGCATTAGGCGGCACGTTTGAAGTAGCCAGCGCACCCACACAAGGCTGTTGGATAACAGTTCGCATCCCTTTGTAAATTCAGCAGGTTTAGCATTGCAAATTTAGCCAAAAATCACGTATTAAATCTGTGTAAGTAGGCGGGCATAACTAAGTATAAAACCCTAAAAGTCTGCGCCGCCCGCGCAGCGAGCGGCGCAGACTTTTAGAATCTTGTTTTTATTTATAGCTATAGTCATAAAGCTTAGGACATGCCAGCGTCATTCCCGCGCAGGCGGGAATGACGCTGGCACCTATCGAGCAGATGGATTCCCGCCTGCGCGGGAATGACAGGGAGACGTCCTATTGATCATGGCTACCGCTATAAGTTGAACTACTTAGCTACATTCACGCTGAATACAATGACGTGTTCGTTAAGGCAACATCAAAGCGACATCATTAAAATTCACAGGTAGTTCTGCATTCTAATTCTAGAGGTCATATTTGTTGGTGCGCTCTGCGTCCTAACAAATATGACAAAGCATTACTACTAACTTACAGAAAGAGGCATCAGCGTGATTCGAGTACTGATAGTAGATGATCAAAATCTAATTCGCCAGGGCTTAAAAACTTTATTAGAACTAGAGTTAGATTTACAGATTATAGGAGAAGCAGAAAACGGTCAGATCGCTGTGCAACAGAGCGATCGCCTCCATCCTGATGTTGTGCTGATGGATATACGGATGCCTGTGATGGATGGCGTAGCTGCCACCCGCGCCATTATCCAGCGATCGCCCACCGCAAAGGTGCTTATTCTCACCACCTTTGATGACGAAGAGTATGTCACGGCGGCGCTACAACAGGGAGCAATTGGGTATTTACTAAAAGATACTCCCTCCGAAGACTTGGCGATCGCTATCCGGGCTGCCCACAAAGGCTACACCCAAATTAGCCCCGGCATCATGCCAAAACTCATGTCTCGCCTCTCGGCTCCACCCGACACGCCCAGTTCCCCCACAGAATTAGAACACCTCACCCCCCGCGAACGTGAAGTGCTGACTCTGATTGCCCAAGGTGCCAACAACCGCGAAATTGCTAAAACCCTCTACATTTCCGAAGGCACCGTAAAAAATCACGTCACAAATCTACTGAGTCGGCTAGGATTTCGCGATCGCACCCAAGCTGCCATCTTTGCTACTACCTATCTGGGCAACGAGCTAAAAGACCGCCGCGACGGGATTGATCTCTAACTGAGATCTAAAAAAACTCTTCCTCTTGCTACCCCCAGATGCTAATATTTCCTTATGCTGGTGTAGCTCAGTTGGTAGAGCAGCTGATTTGTAATCAGCCGGTCGCAAGTTCGAGTCTTGTCACCAGCTTCTTGATTAATAAGCGTTTTCCTTGCTATATCGAGGTTTCAGGCATCCTCTACTGAGTGATGTTGTTTTTGCGTTGGGGATTTTTAGGGGTGGTTAGGGCTGTTTAGGCTTTAGATTCTGTGTAGCAAGGACGAGCAGCCTGAATAAGACAACCCATGTTGATGCCCTGAATCGTATCTATTGAATTAAGTAGTTCAACCTAAATAAAAACCAAATTTCAAAACCCTGCGCCGCCCGCACAGCGGGCGGCGCAGGGTTTTAGAATCTTATATTTAATTAAGCCCACCTACTTAATCCAGGCAAATGAGGAAGGTTTATAACAAGCTGGTACGCGATCGCATCCCCGACATCATTCAGGCAGCAGGGCAAGAGTGCGCGATCGAGACGATGGAGGAGGAAGAATTCCACCAGGCACTACGGGCAAAACTGGTGGAAGAAGCTCAAGAAGCATCGGCAGCAACTTCTACAGAGTTGGTTGCAGAGTTAGCTGACCTGTGTGAAGTCATGGACTCTTTGATGGTGGCTTACGGCATTGACCGTGAGGCAGTGTTGGCAGAACAGAAACGGAGACAGCTTGAGCGGGGTGGTTTCAGCCGTCGTATCCGATTGTTGTGGAGTAGGGCAGACTAGAGGCAGAACGGTTAGGGATAATTCTCTTGAGTCTGAAGGATCTCGATTTACGCAATCAGTACCGCAGCGACCGCCACAATCTGCTGGAAGACTTTTACATTCCATGCTTAGAGCGATCGCTCACCTACGATCGCGCAGTCGGCTTCTTTTCCAGCACTTCACTTGTGGCAGCAGCCAAGGGCATCACAGCCCTGATTCGAGTCGGTGGCAGAATGCGGCTAATTGCTTCGCCTCATTTGTCTTCAGAGGATGCAGACGCGATCGCCAAAGGACTGAAACAGCGGGAAGAAGTCATCACAACTGTACTGCTACAAGAATTAGAGCAGCTAGATCAACTCGCCAGAGATCGGTTGGGCTATCTAGCATGGCTATTGAGTAAGGGTCTACTGGAAATCAAATTAGCGGTACATCACGACCCTGATCAACGCGGAATTTACCATGAGAAGTTGGGAATTTTTGGCGACGTAGATGACAATGTGGTCGTCTTCACGGGGTCAGCGAATGAGAGCGCCAGCGGATTGATCGACAATTTTGAGTGTATGGACGTGTTTTGTTCTTGGCGATCGGGAGATGATGAGCGGGTTGCTGAGAAGGTTGAGGACTTTCAGCGGCTTTGGCAAAACCAGACTCCGACCCTGGAGATTTTAGATTTTCCTGAAGCCGCTAAACGATCGCTGCTGCGGCTGTGTCCGACTCAATTTCCGGTGGCAGAAGAGCCAATAATCAAAAGTCATGAGCC
>Ga0335394_10006322_pt1 | contig 13370 bp, 9 predicted proteins | sample MAT03_FD_205741 | JGI IMG/M metagenome (GOLD analysis project Ga0335394, IMG submission 205741) | Freshwater microbial communities from Lake Fryxell liftoff mats and glacier meltwater in Antarctica - MAT-03 (spades assembly) (version 2) ...
CAAAAAGTGACCGCACCGATCAAACCTGAAAGCCCAACAGCAACCATGGTGTCGAACGGCTGATTCTCATGATGAATCAGATCGGAAAAGGCGACCAGCACAGACGCACCGCCACCGAGCCCGTTCAGTAGCCCGATCAACTGCGGCATGTCCGTCATTTGCACGCGATTGGCTAGGATGGCGCCCACCACAGACCCTGCGACTAAGCCGATTGCAATGAAGAAATACCCGCCAATTTCCTTGCCCATCAAAGTGACGCCGATAGCCAAGAGCATTCCCATCGCCCCAATGCTATTGCCGCGAACGGCTGTCTTTGGAGACGACATGTACTTGATACCGACGATAAAAAGCACCGCCGAAACCAAGTAAGCCAATGTGATCAGAGCATTCATGTTGGATTCGATCTGGGAGTTTAGTGAGGCAGGGTTGCGATGTCGAAGGGAACGGATGAGGTAATGCGAAACGTAGCTAACGCTTCTTGAACATCAAAAGCATGCGACGGGTTACCAGAAATCCCCCAACCACGTTGATCATTGCCAAAACGATCGCAATCATGCCCAGAAGGCTCCCAACCCCGGTGGCCGAGTATCCTGCAGCAATGATACCCCCTACCACCGTAATTCCGCTAATGGCGTTTGAACCGCTCATCAGGGGTGTATGCAACGTCGGCGGTACCTTGGCGATGATCTCAAACCCGACAAAAATCGAAAGTACAAACACGGTCAGGCTCGCCACTAAAACAGCCGTCCGCCCAGTCGGTTTCTGTTCTTGGATTGCCGCGGTAGCCGCATGTATCGGAGCAGAGGCCGCCGACTCCGGCGATGCGTCGGGCTCTTGCCCGAGAATGGGTGTTGTGGTCAAGAGGCTGCAGAACACCGCAACACAGACGATACAACCCTGGAGGGCCATCAAAAAAAGTTTCATAGACAGTTTCTGGAATAGCAGCTTGGAATCACGAATCTAACTAAAGGATGGGCATGGCGAGAGCCTTTCCTGAACCATCCATCATTAGAGTGTAGCCGCACGACATCGCACAGTAGGCCAACGGACATAAAGTGCTCGTCTTTGACTTGCCGTTTTGAGCTCGATCCCACGCTCCAGCTTGGGAACGCACGCTCTGGAGGCTCTGCTTCCCGAACCCAGAGCCTGCTATGTTTGTAGGTATTACCGGACGAAGTGCGGAAGTCGTCGAGCGTCGAACTTGCAGGGGTGTCGGGACGTCGAAGCAGAGCTTCGAGGACGGCGTACCCAAGCTGGAGCTTGGGTACGAGGTTGAAGGACGGCGTACCCAAGCTGGAGCTTGGGTACGAGGTTGAAGGACGGCGTTCCCAGGCTGGAGCTTGAGTACGCGGTGAATCTCCGCTCCTATCACACCAAACCTTAGGTAAACGTTTACTTTCCACCAACCTAAGAATAGAGTTGGATCGCCTTCACGATAGCATCCAAGTCGTTTGGAACGGCGATCGCTCGGTTCGCATAGGATGCGCGAGAAACCCCTCGGCTACCGAGCACCTCGTTGAACTTGTCTTGATCCGTGGTGTGGTATGCGACCGTGGCGGTCGGGTCTTTGAGCTGATGACCGGTTAGGATACACACGACCCGGTCGTCCATTCCGATCACCCCTTGTTGTCTAAGGAGTTTCGCACCCGCCACACTGGCTGCGCTCGCTGGTTCGCAACCGATGCCACCCGCCCCAACCTGGGCTTTTGCATCGAGGATTTCTTGGTCTGAAACTTTGCGAACAACACCATCGCAAACCTCCAGGGCTCTTAAGCATTTTTTGAGATTGACGGGGCGGTTTATTTCGATCGCGCTGGCGATCGTATCCGCCTTGAGCTTGGCTTTGTCCATCTCGTCATAGTACCAGCAAGCGATCTCCATGCGAGGCCGACCCCTACTCCATCGAAGGTTTCGATGGTTGTAAACGACGTCCAAGGTATCAGCCCCAGCTGCATTGATCACGGCTAAACGAGGTACGCGATCGATCAAGCCCAGCTCCTTGAGCTCCATAAAGGCTTTGCCAAACGCACTGCTGTTGCCCAAATTCCCACCAGGTACCACGATCCAGTCAGGAATCTCCCATCGAAGAGCTTCGAGCACCCGATACATGATCGTCTTTTGGCCTTCGAGCCGAAACGGATTGATACTGTTGACCAGATAAATCCCTAGCTCCTTGGAAACTTCTTTGACCCGGGCCATGGCATCATCGAAGTCGCCGGAGATTTGGACCGTCAGCGCACCGTACTCAAGCGCCTGCGACAGTTTGCCGTAAGAGATCTTGCCGGAGCCGATGAAGATGACCGCTTTCATGAGTTGCGTTACAGAACAATACATTGCCAACGATGCGCTGGTGTTGCCGGTCGAAGCACAAGCCGCTCGTTTGGCCCCAACCATGTGGGCGTGGGTAAACGCTGCTGACATGCCATTGTCTTTGAACGATCCCGACGGGTTCATCCCCTCATATTGCAGATACAGCTGCCCCGGACGGATCCCGACATACTTAGCAACGGAATTGGCTTGTTGCAAAAGTGTTTGCCCCTCGCCGACGGTGATCACGCGTTCGGCTGGCGCGAACTGGAGCAGCTCATGGAACCGCCAAACGCCGCTAAATCGAAGCGGTTCGAAGCGGCGGGTCCACATTTTTTCGAAATCGCTCATCCGTTTTGGGACTTGAATGCGATCCCAGTTGTAAACGATGTCGAGCAAATCGCCACATTTATCGCAGCTAATTCGCACCTCGTCCGTTCCGTAGGTTTCTCCGCAGTCGTCGTTGATGCATTTTTGGAACGCAAGGTCCGATTTTACGTTGATTGGATTGGGCGAGGTAGCGGTAGACATGATGAAATCAGAACGTTTTGCGGGTTCGGTTTGAAATGGAAATGTTCCTGATAGGAAATCGGCAAAAATCCATCCGAGTTCTCCATCAATTCCAGAATATCCGGCACAGTCGACCAAAGGATGTTTTGCCCAAGTTTCGGAATCGTTATAGTTTACCCCGCATTAGGGCAATTTGGGAACATCATTCGAGATTCCGGCCCGACAAGCTACTCCGACAAGCGACCAATCGATTTTCATGGACGAACCGAACCCAACCCCAATCTCGAACGAGATTTCCTTTAGGCTTCGAAGCCGGATCGCGATTTTCGCCGTCTTGACCCTGCTCGGGGCGGCTACCGACCTCCTCTCGAAGCATTGGGTCTTCGCGTGGCAGGGACTGCCTCAGCAACTTCCACCATGGTGGTTGATCGAACCCTACGCAGGTATCGAAACTGCGGTCAATCAAGGAGCTCTGTTTGGACTCGGACAAGGAAAAGGCTGGCTTTTCGCTATCCTATCGATCGCCGCCTTGATCGGAATTGGCCTTTGGCTTTTTGTATATCAAGCTGCAAAATCCAAATGGATCACCATTGCTATGGGCTTGGTCACCGGCGGGATTCTGGGAAACCTTTACGATCGATTGGGAATACCTAGCTTGCCCGGGAATCTGCGGGGTGGTGTGCGGGATTGGATCCTTTTTCAGTACAATGGCTATGTGTGGCCCAACTTTAACATCGCCGATTCCTTACTCGTCGTCGGCGCCATCATGCTAGCAATCCATTCCGTTTTCATGGGCGCCGAGGAAAAGCCCAAATGACTCTCTATTTCTCACGCGGGGCAAAAGATCTTGTCCTCGGTATGGACGACTATCTCGAAGCTATCTCGACCACCCTGGCACAACTACCGCCGGTCCGAAAAGTACTGGCCGTCCCTCCCGACCATACCCGAATGGACTCACAGGCCGGTCCTATTACCCACGCTGCCCTTCGCCTTTTGGGAAATCGTCTGACCGATGTGATGCCAGCTTTGGGCACCCACACCGCGATGAACGAAGCGGAACTTTCCAAGATGTACGGCGATTTCCCCCGTAATCTTATCCGCGTTCACCACTTTCGAAACGACGTCGACACTCTGGGCTATATAGATTCCGAGTTTGTTCGAGATGTCACCCATGGGCATTACGAACGGGCTTGGCCGGCTCAAGTGAACAAGCTGATCTCACGAGGGGACCACGACCTCATCCTCTCCATTGGCCAAGTCGTTCCGCACGAAGTCATCGGCATGGCCAACTATACGAAAAACATCTTTGTGGGCACTGGTGGGAGCGCTGGGATCGACGATAGTCACTATCTCAGCGCCCTGTACGGCATGGAGCGAGTCATGGGTCGCTGCGAAACTCCGTTGCGAAAAATCCTGAACCGCGCCGCCGATCTTTTTCTTACCCATCGCCCGGTGGTTTATATTTTGACAGTGGTGGAATCCACCCCTGACCAAGGACCCGTGGTCCGTGGACTTTATGTCGGAGATGACCACTCCGTCTTCTGTCGCGCAGGGGAACTGTCAGCTCAAGTGAACTGCTTCCGTCTCCCCGAAGCTCCGAAAAAAATCGTTGTATGGATGGATCCGAGCAAGTACAAAAAAACGTGGGTGGCAAACAAAGCCATCTACCGAACTCGTATGGCGATCGGAGATGGCGGCAAATTGGTAATTATTGCGCCTGGGGTTGAACGATTCGGAGAACACGACGATGTGGACCAGTTGATTCGACGCTATGGATATCGAACTACCCCCGAAGTCATAGAAATGGTTGCGAAGAACGAAGACTTGCGAGCCAATCTTTCGGCAGCTGCCCATTTGATCCATGGTTCGACGGAGAACCGATTTGAAGTGGAGTACTGCGCCGGAGGACTCACCGCGAAAGAAATTGAGTCTGTCGGCTTCGGTCACGGTTCGCACGAGACTGCAACCTCCGAGTACTGCATCCACACAATCCAAGATGGCTGGAATACCAGCCGTAGCGGCGAAAGATTTTTCTTTATCCGGAATCCAGGCCTCGGGCTGTGGATGCACGAACATCATCCCCATGCATTCCAATAGCCGCCATGATCGAAGCAAAAAACACCCAACGAGCTATTGTCCGCATTGGCTACGATGGCCGAGTTCACAAACTGTTTCTGGGTCCTGACGCCCAATCCCGTTTCGACAACGAATGCCGTGTCCTGATCTATCTTGAGAACCGCAAATGCCCGTTTGTACCTCGGTTGCTAACGGCCGACCGCTCGACCCTCGAAATGGTAACGAGCAACTGTGGAGCTCGTGTCGAACGGCTTAGCGACGAAAAGATCAAATCGATTTTCGACGAACTCGAGCAATTTGGCGTTCGACACGATGATGCTTTTTTGCGAAACATTACCTACCGGTCTTCGGATGGTCGCTTTTGCGTCATCGATTTTGAGTTTTCGACCATTCTAGAAGCCCAAGAGGGCGCGATCGAAATATCTGACAAAGTGGAGCTGGATTTCAAAGTAAACCGACAACCGATCGATGTCCGCTGGTCGGGTATGTCCGACACCGGTTCCTTCCGATCCAACAATGAAGATCGCTTTCTGGCAATGCTGATCGATCAACGTGGCGTTCGCTATTTGGGCAAAGAAGGCCAATCGAACACTCGCGATGTAGATATGCTGTTTGCTGTGGCCGATGGGATGGGTGGTGAGCGATCCGGTGAGCTTGCGGGTAAAATCGCAATCGAAAATATAAGCAAAGTACTTCCGCGCGCGTTCTTGATGAGCGATGAGTACTTGATCGAATCGTCTCCGTTGATATTGAAAGGACTCTTTTCAGCCATTCATCAAGAACTGGCAACACTCGGGAAATGGGATCCACTTTGCACCAACATGGGTGCAACTTTGACATTGGCTTGGATCCACCGGAGCATGGTGATGTTCGGCCATATCGGAGACACGCGACTATATCACTTTCGCCAAGCGATGGACGCAAACGCGAACGAATCGGTTTCGATGCGACAAGTCACCGAGGACCATACCTACGTCGGTTGGCTACGACGGTCTGGGAAAATAAACGAGCGAGAAGCGAGAACTCATCCTCGCAAGAATGTGCTATCGAAGGCGTTGGGGGCAGGCAATCAATTCGCAGAACCGCAATGTGGCGTGTTCGAACTCAAGTCTAAGGATAAACTGGTGCTATGCACCGACGGAGTTACCGAAGGATTATGGGACCGAGCGGTTCGAGATCTGGTCGTGGAAATAGATCCATCCATGGCCGATTTAAATCCGGCGCAACGCTTGGTCCTCACGGCCGTGGCAGAGTCCGGTCGGGACAACACCACAGCCGTAGTTATCGAGGTTGGATAGGAGTACGTCACACCGCTTAGCGTTTTTTGAAAAATGGGCCTGCGTAGCGTGCTCCGTCACCCAGTTCCTCTTCGATTCGGAGCAACTGGTTGTATTTGGCCATTCGATCCGATCGCGAAGCAGAACCCGTCTTGATTTGCCCCGTTGACAAGGCGACTGCCAAGTCGGCGATGGTGGAGTCCTCGGTCTCACCGCTGCGATGGCTGGCGATACTGGTGTATCCATTTCGATGGGCCAGCTGGATGGCTTCTATGGTTTCGGTGAGTGTTCCGATCTGATTCACTTTGATGAGGATGCTATTTGCGATCCCTTGGTCGATTCCTCGCTGCAATCGATCGGTATTAGTTACGAACAGATCGTCTCCCACTAACTGAACTTTGTTGCCGAGCTTTTCGGTAAGCTTCTTCCATGATTCCCAATCGTCTTCCGAACAACCGTCTTCGATCGAACAGATAGGATAGTTGGCTACCCAGTCGGCCAAGAAGTCGACCATTTGGTCGCCTGACAACTGCTTGCCATCGATAGTGTATTTTTTGGTTTTTTCATCGTAGAACTCAGTCGCAGCAACGTCGAGCGCGATAAAAATCTGCTTGCCCGCTTCGTAACCCGCACGCTTGATCGCGTCCATGATCAGATCGAGCGCTTCGCGATTGCTACCCAGATCAGGTGCAAAACCACCTTCGTCACCAACGGCCGTGTTAAGTTTCTTTTCGCTCAGGACCTTCTTGAGATGGTGGAAAATTTCCGTACCCGCACGAAGACCTTCACTGAATGTCTCGAAGCCTAGCGGCATGACCATGAACTCTTGAACATCGACCGAATTGTCTGCGTGCGAACCGCCGTTGACGATGTTCATCATGGGCGCGGGTAGCAGGTGAGCGCCGGCACCTCCTAGGTATCGGTACAGGGGTTGATTCGTAAATACAGCAGCTGCTTTGGCGGTCGCGAGAGAGACACCCAGAATTGCGTTGGCACCGAGATTCTTCTTGTTAGGAGTGCCGTCAATGTCGCGGAGGAGTTGATCGATGCCGCGTTGATCGATGGCGTCGGCACCGATCATCGAGTCAGCAATTTTCGAGTTGATGTTGTCGACTGCCTGAAGCACCCCTTTACCCATGTATTTGGTCTTGTCGCCATCGCGAAGCTCCCAGGCTTCATGAGCGCCAGTGCTCGCACCGCTTGGAACCGCAGCCCGTCCCATGGAACCGTCGACTAGCGTTACATCCACTTCTACGGTTGGATTGCCTCGGGAATCAAGAATCTGTCTGCCGCGGATGTTTTCGATCAAACTCATGAAATACCTGTAAAATGCTGATTGTGTTAGGAAACCGCCTGGGCAATTGCAACGAAGTGCGGAGCTCGTTGGGCCTCATTTTGTCCCAATATCGCCAGGTTGGCTACCACAAATCGATTTCGCTGGTGGTGATTTCATTGCGACTAAAATATGCTGAAAGAAACGCTCCTTTTGTTCGTTGCACTGACACCCTTTCGAATTTCATCTAGGCAAAAAACATGCACTCTACTTCCTCCGCTTTCGTGACTAAGGCTCTCTTTGGGGTGAATGTTGAAGTGGTTCCACCGGCCATCACGGTCCAATGAAGGCCGTTATCGCATGACCGCCCTCGCCACAGGAAACAGCCTCATCGGTAACTTCCAAGCGGCGGGGGACACTGGCACGATCCGAATGCAACGCCGATAGTGGTATGTCAAGCTTCAGAATTAGGATTTAGGAACCGATTTGCTTCGAAATCGCTCCAAGGCAAGTCGATTGGATCGGAACGCCATTCCATCGAGTACCTCGACGGTTAAATCGGTCCACATCCAATTGGAAACTTCGGCCGTATCGTGTTCGATATCGTGCGTTTCGGCTTGAGCGCTAAAGAATATATCGACCACGGGAATATCGATGCCGTGATAGTGGTACGAATTAGGAGAAGTCGAAACGAACTCAAGCGGTCCGACCGTGATGCCCACCTCTTCCAAAACTTCTCGTCGCAATGCATCTTCGGCACCTTCGTTTGGATCAACGAAACCACCAGGCATTCCGAGCTTGCCGATGCCCGGTTCTTTCGCCCGCTCGATCAAGAGAACCTCTCCTTTGGCGTTTTGAATGATCGCTCCCACGGCAGTCACCGGACCGAAGAACGTGGTGTGTCCACACGCATGGCATCGAAAGGGTCGAATAGGCGTTCGGCTTTGACGAGCTTGTCCGCAAACCGGGCAGTAACGATACGCTTGGGATAGTTCCATGAAGGCCATAGTCTACAAAAGTTTTTAATCTCCGTGGAGGGGAGTATCTATTTCAAGAGGCTTATGGCTTCCCGGCGTGCAGCTTCGAATTCATCGCCCGCCGTCCAAGTCTGCACGTCGGGCGACTGGGCAGCCATCCAACCAACATGCAACAGCAACTGGACGTCTTGCACTGCCCCTGAAAGATCCCAATTGGGATCGTACTCGTCCGATCGTTGGTGATAGTGCTTCTCGGTCCAAGCGTCCAACTGTTCTTTTCCCCAGGCCTCGGGTTTCCCCACGACAACATGGCCCGAGTGCAGATAGACTCCCGGAACTCCCACTTTGGCTAGTGAAAACTGATCCGATCGATAGTAAAAGCCTTTGCTTGGGTCACGATCGGGAACCACCGTCCTGCCTTGGAACTTCGCCACTACATCCACCAGACGGTCCAACGAGCTTTTTCCCAAACCGATCACATTCACATCTTTGGTTGGTCCCAAGAAGTTGATTCCATCGACATTGACGACTGCGGACTGTTTTCCATTCGGAATGGGTGGATGGGACGCGAAGTATTTGGATCCGAGCAGTCCCTGCTCTTCCGCCCCAACGGCTACAAAAACGATGGAACGTTTAGGCCTCAAACCGCTCTCTTGAATGGCTTCTGCGATAGCAAGCATCGCTGCAGTCCCCGACGCGTTGTCGATAGCTCCGTTGTAGATATTGTCACCCCGGGCATCCCGATCGGTGGCCAGTCCAATATGATCGTGGTGGGCCATGAACAGCACGTATTCCTGCGATAGCTTTGGGTCGCTTCCAGGCAAAAGTGCCAAGACGTTTGCGCTTTGCTTTTCTCTCACTTGGCACGCGATGGAGGTCGTGAGTTGCAACCCCAGAGGGATCGGCCGAAAGTCCTTGGACTCCGCCTGTTTTCTTAAACTATCCAAAGCTAAACCGGCATGGGCAACCAACCGGGCAGTGGCGTCATTCGTCAACCAAGCTTTCATATCCAACCGCTGGGCAGCGGTATCGCGAAGCTCGAACTCTTCCCCGGTCCAAGAGGTTTGGATCACCGTAAATGGGTAACCGGCAGACGGAGTCGTATGGATGATAATCGCGCCGGCCGCACCTTGCCGCGCAGCGCTTTCGTATTTGTAATCCCATCGCCCGTAATAGAGCCTACGCGCTCCCCCGAATGCAATGGGATCCAACTCCGGATCGTTATTCATCATGAGGAGGACTTTACCCCTGAGATCGACTCCTTTGAAGTCATCCCACTGGTATTCGGGGGCTTGGATGCCGTATCCGACAAAGACGATTTCGGCATCGCGAAGCGTGATGTCAACTTCAGGTTTTCCTGCCACGGCAATAAAGTCATCAAAGTACTTTAATTGCAACGCTTCGGTTCGGTTTGGGCGTGGCCCAAAGTCCCAAGTTTTAGCTGGGTTCGAGGTGAGACCAAGCATCGGAAAGGGTTGGCGGTAGGACTTAAGCGACTCGATCTGGGCAAGCCCAAGCCGGCGGAATTGACTTTCCAAATAAAGTTGCGTTAGGGCATCTCCCCGAGAACCTGGCCCTCGCCCCTCGAGAAGATCGTCTGCCAAAAATCGGATGTGTCCGTGCAATTCGTCGGCACTAATGCGTTTGGCAATTTGGATCGCGTCGCTATCCACCGCCTGCGGTACAACCAACGGAGCTTGAGCCTGGATCGGTCTCTCCGAGAAGCAATGAAAAACAGCCAGAACCGCCAATACTTTCCAACGCTTCATGATGATCTATTCTTTGGCTAGTAGTTCAGCAACGCGTTCCTCAATCTTGCGACCGCGAACGTGGATTCCCGCTACGTTGCCATCTTTCCCTAGCAGAGCAACGAACGGAATGGCATAGATCCCAATCTCTTTCGCGGCCGGAGTGGCAAAGGCAACTGCGTTTGGGTCGCCTGATACGTATGTCGTCCATTTGAGTTTGTTCGACTTCAAAAAATCATCCAGTTGCGAACGCTGCTGGTCAAGGTTAACACCGATGACTTCGAAGCCATCTTTGTTGCGACTGGTAAAGACAGCATCGATGTTTGGAATCTCTTGGATGCATGGCCCGCACCAAGTCGCCCAAAAATCGACCAGGACCACTTTGCCTTGATAGCGAGCCATGTCGATGGGCTTGCCTGATGTATCGACCAAGCCACTCAGGTTCAGAGGTTTGTTAATGCAACCAACACGCCGACGAAAATCCTCACACTTGGACGAGAGCTCCGCTTTGGCTGATGGATCCTTTGCGTTGACAACCTGCGTTTCGGCTATGTTGATCATTTCTCTGGCAGCCTCGATCCGGCCAGAGTATTCGAAATCAATTGCCAAGTTGACTAGAAAGAACGATGTCCACACCGAAGGCAGCTTCGTCATGAGCGCCGTGGAAATCTCTCGGACTTTCGCCACGTCCGCTACATTGGGAAGTTGATCTTTGGAAATCTGGTCTAATTGGGATAGCTCTTCGAGACGGCTGGCGGCGAGACGCCAGGCTCCCACGGCGATTTGTCGTTCAGGGTGATCCCGAAGCGCGCTCTCTGCCTTGGTCGCCAGTTTTAGGGCTGCAGTATCCTCCGAGTGCTTCGAAAGTACCTCGACCGATTGCGACAATGCGTTCAAGTTGCTGGCTGTCACATCCAAAGGCGTCGCTAACAATTTCTCCGCTAACTCCGTCAGTTCTTCGGCCTTCGCTCCGCCGTTCCCGAAGTCGTTGACCAGCAAACTCAAGGCGATAGATTTCGCTTGTTGAGCCACGCGTTTGTCTGTATTGCCCGATTCCTTGCTAGCCAAGTCGCGTAAATTGTCCGAAGCGATCGCATCCCCAAGACTGGTCATTTGGGAATACGCCTCAAGTCTACCCAAGATGGAGGCTGATTTTTCGGTTTCGTTAGATGCCAACGTCTCCAGCCGCTGCGACGCTTCTAGCTTCATACGGCTGAGTTCCATGCCTCTTTCAATAATCGTATCCTTCGACACCAGTTTGCGGCTGCCATCGGCTAACAGTTCTTTCATGGAACGCGAACTGGTTTCGATGAATTGCATCAATGGTTTTGCACCATTGATATCGCCTAGCTCCAGTTTCATGTACTCCTTGGCTGCGATTTTTGGGTCGATTGCGCCTGGCTGAAACGAGGGCACTGCTGGGGCTGTTGGCAACGTCGCAGGTCCGACATCAACCCCCGATTTCGGTTGGCTAGCTGAAGCCGTATCAGCAGATCGAGTTGGTGGTAAAGAAAGAGTCTCCGCGCCGCTTTTTTCAGCTGGCTTATAGCCACTACTAGCCGCTGAAACCTCTTTCCTCTCCGAAGGGCTGCACCCCACCATGCAGAGACCGGTCAACATTGCTAGCATCGCCATTCCTAGCATCGCCATTGCTAGCATCGCCGAGGTCGGTCCCAGCGAGCGTTTGCGAGAAACAATCGACAACTTTCGGACGCCGGATAAATCGAACTGCGAGTTCATGTTCACGATTGTCTACCCTCATAATTCACGGTCTAGAATTATAGTAGCTTGATCGATCCTGCGATTCGTTGCAAGTGCGTGTCGAATCCTAACTCGGGGTTGGACGCCAACCCTCAGCTTCGTTGCCGCCGACGCGGATTGACTGTCCAGCTGCCGTTTGTGCGGCAGTGACTACGTTTCTCCCACCCACTTGCTTGATCTGCTTGAAGTGATTGATGCAATCGTATCCCCAAAGAATTGCAACGATCATTGCAGAGATCATCCCGGCAAACGGTGCGTTGAGTTGAAAACCATTGAACATGAACAAGGCTGCGGCGGAAGACGCTGCGAGCGCGGTAATCCCAAGTTTCAGATAGAACGCAGAATTGGTTCTCCGAATATCGCTCCGATTGATCGCGCGCCGGGCGTTGGTGTTGGCAAGCTCGCGGAGTGCGGCCAAATCGTCGCGATGTTCAGGTGCCTGTTGCCGAGGAACAAAAAGCTCTTCGTCGAGCGGCGCTAACTTGGCCTCGGGCTCGCCGCCGGACTGCTTGGCCTCGGTTGGGGACTGTTGTCGATTCACTGAAGTTTTCGTCGAAACGTCGGTTTGCTTTGGTCCTGTGGCAACAGCCTCGGGTCCGGCGGGAACTTCAGCCCCGTTTCGCACCCGATTCAACAGCCGTTGCATGTAATCCTCAATCGATTCTTCCTCGTCCGTCCCGGAATCCGATGGATTTGCAATGACTTCTTTCGGCGATGCTGCGATAGACGGTGTCAAATTCAACTTCTGCTTCGCAAAAACTCGTTCGTCGTAGGTAAGGCCTTCCAGCTCATCCGCACTGAGCGAACGAGTATTCAAACCGAGTTCCAAATCTGGCGAAAAAACCTCTGGTGATAAAACTGGCTCGATCGGCTCAACTATCCTATCGTCGGCTTCGATTGCATGGTCTCGGGCGACGTCAGCTACTTGCGATGTGTTTTTGCCAGCGTATGTCTGCGACCACCTGCGTGAAGTCAAAGGTTCGCTGGGCGAGCCCGACGCGCCTCGTCGTTGATCCGCGTCTTGGAGCATTCTTTGAAGACGCTCTGAAATGGAGTCCAAACTCGCTTCCGAAGTGTCGATTGCCTGCTCGGACTCGGAACCAGAAACGTTCTGCTCTATGTCCGAATATTGATTGCGGCGTTCCTCTGCGTACTCTACGGCGTAGGAATTTCTCGCTCGTCCATCTCCCGCAACTTCGTCGGCAAAAGAATTTATCACGTCGGAAGAGGGAAAGGACTCGTATGGTTCTGCAGACCCTGAAGCATGTGCCTCTGCAAATTCAGGCCTGCCTGTTTCGCCCTGCGTGAACCAATCTGGTAGCTGCGGCTTGGTGTTCTGTGTCGCTTCGTAGGGAACGGCGTCGTCCTGTCGAAGAGGCTCCTGGTACTGAGTGGGCTCCTCGTATTGAGTGGGCTCCTCGTACTGAACAGCTTCTTCGTA
>Ga0335394_10006323_pt1 | contig 13370 bp, 13 predicted proteins | sample MAT03_FD_205741 | JGI IMG/M metagenome (GOLD analysis project Ga0335394, IMG submission 205741) | Freshwater microbial communities from Lake Fryxell liftoff mats and glacier meltwater in Antarctica - MAT-03 (spades assembly) (version 2) ...
CGTGAGCGACGACGAGTTGGCGGAGTGCATCATCAAGAGGAACGCATTCCACGGAGAGTGGAACTATGAGATCCACCCCCGTGTCAAAACGAGATAATCCGGCAACTTATTGTTGCGCGAGTCCTTACTGTCCCCGTTGAACGCCCCGGAGATGCCGACGAACAAGTCACCAATGAGAAAGAACGGTGTGCCCAGGATGATGAGGCCGGTATGCGCCACAGCAACCAGAAAGAACGCGAACGTCACCATCGCTGAGCCTCGATCGCTGCGACGGCTCTCCGCCGCCGAACGACCGAGCTCAGCTGCCCGGCGCAACCGCGCTACGAAACCCAATCCCGAAGTGACGCCGGGTCAGCTGCAGCGCCCGGTTCGGCACGACCGCTACCACGATACCAACCGTCGGAACCTGAGTCGGAATCGAAGCGTCTCAAACAGACGTTCGCGAAGCCACGCGCCGAACGGCGGATTCAGAGGAAAAACTATGGCGGTTCACCGCGTACCGAAGGGAAAGTTCCTGGGGCGCCTTGGACCTTTGCATCGCTCGCGCTGGGTGTCGTTACCGCGTCGCATTGAACACTTCGAAAAAGTCGAAACCGAACTGCGTCATCTTGAGCGCACCGAAATCCTTGCCCGGTCCTTGAAATCGTACTTCGCGAGTGGGCACGTGCCATAGCGTTGTTGGCGTTTCGTTTTTGGTCTGGAAGGCATTCGCGATCTCCGAGATGCCGAGTGTGGCCGCACCCACAACCGTCCGCTCGAAGGCGTTCTTCTCATCAAGTGGCGTGCTGAATTTCGCGGCGCACGTGGCGAGGACGTGCTTGCCGTCAGTCGATAGGGCGAATCCGAACACGGGACCCTGCATTCCCTTGAAGGGCGGTAGTTCCTTGCGCGTCGCCGGGTTGAAGACGCGGACGACCTTCTCGTCGAACCCGGCACCGAGCACGTTGCCGTCGGGCGTGAACCGGACCTGGACAAGGGGAACATCGAGCTCCCACTTATGAACTATTTCAACCTTATCGATACTCCAAACGCACAGCGACTTGTCGCGGCCCGCTCCGACGACGAAGTCAGATTTGGGCGAAATAGCGACGGACAAGAGTTCCGTCTGACCGGCGTCGAACACCTTCACCTTCTTGCCTGTCGCAGCGTCCCACAAGATGATTTTCCCGGATGTGTTGAGCGGCGTATTCTTCCGTAGTGATTCGTGGATGTCGCTCAAATTCGCGATGCCCGGACCCGTCAGCAGTTGCTTGCCATTGGGCGTAAACGCCAACAGAACGACGGGACTTTCGTTCTCAAGGCGATACTCCTGCTTTCCAGTCGCGGGATCCCAGATACGAGCGGTGCCGTCTCGGCTTCCGGTGGCGATGCGTTTGCCGTCCTTCGACCAGGCTATGCTGACAATCGGCTTTTCGTGTCCTTCGAGGAGAACGGTCGCCGCGGATTGCCTCTTAAGTAGTGCGTCCCGACGCTGTCCGGGAGTCATCTTTAATAGATTCGGATCAATTCCTCGGACTGGGGCCTTCTTAATGGCGACCTTGTTCGGTTCCCCAATGACGGAATTGGTGGCGACCATGCCCTGGTCGGCCGGATTGGGACTCCGCAGCAAGACTGGTTTCAAAAAATCGTGCGATGCAATCGGCGCTTGCGCGTAGGCCATAGGCGCAATCTGCAGTGCAAACAACCACGCCAGGATAAGAGCTTTGCAACGCGACATGGCATCTCCTTAGGTTTGATGATGAGCGATGTTCTCGGCTCGTTTCACACGGCCACGGCAGCAGTGAATCGGAGCCGAACTACAGCACTATGCAAACGCCGTCTCGTTCGGGATCGCCAGTGCCGCCTAATCAATGAACGATCAGGAATCGAGCCGAACTAGTGATTAGCTTGCCAGTTGGCAAACTAACACAAGTTGTTTTTAACTGGCAACGTGCCGGTTAAAGTCTTGTGAATTCAAATCTTGCGTCGAAATACTGCTCGTTATCCTTGGCAAACCATTGCACTAACGGTACTTGCCAAGCTATTCGTCCAGCGGGCTTTTTACTCCGCGGCCGCCTTTGTTCAACACGTGTGTATAGATCATCGTTGTTGTCACGTCGGCATGGCCTAAGAGTTCTTGCACGGTACGAATATCGTAACCCGCTTCGAGCAGGTGCGTGGCGAACGAATGCCGAAAACTGTGACTCGTCGCTCGTTTGGTCAGTTTGGCCCGGCGAACCGCTGCCGTCATCTCTTTCGAGAACGATGCCTCGTGGGAATGGTGTCGGCGAACGACACCGGAACGGGGGTCTTTCGACATTCTTGCAGACGGGAAAAGAAATTGCCAGCGAAATTCCGTCGCAGCGTTCGGAAATTTTCTTTCCAGCGCCGTCGGCAAAAATGCGCTGCCAAATCCGGCAGCGAGATCCACCCCGTGGAGCTTTTGGACGCGGGCGATGTGGGCGAGCAGGTCGGGTTTGATCGCGGTTGGAAGCATGGTGCGGCGATCTTTGTCTCCTTTGCCTTCACGAATGAGGATTTCGTTCGATTGGGAATCGATGTCTTTGATTCGCAGCCGGAGTGCTTCGAGCAAGCGGAGGCCGCCGCCGTAGAGGATGCGGCCGATGAGTTGGTAGCTGCCGTCGAGTTCGCCGAGAACGGCATGTACCTCGGGCTTGGTGAGGACGACCGGCAATCGCTTGGGCCGATGGGCGCGAATAACACCTTCGATGCGGCCTGGGTCGATGTCAAGAACTTTTTGATACAGGAACAGGATTGCGGCGAAGGCTTGATTCTGAGTGCTCGCCGCGACTTGGCCTTCCACCGCCAAGTGCGTGAGGAAGGCGTTGATTTCGATGGTGCCCATTTCTAATGGGTGGCGTTTGTCGTGGAAGAGAATGAAGCGTTTACACCAATCGTGGTAGGCGTCCTCGGTGCGGATGGAGTAATGGCGAACGCGGCATGACTCGCGGAGGCGGTCGAGCAGACGCGGGGGTTGGGCGGTGGCGACCATCGAGGAACACCCTCTGGGGATCGTATCGAGTTTATGCCGAAGGAAATGGGTTGCCGATCGCTTTCCCTTGCCGCCGAACATGGTTTGGGCGTACTCGCGAGTACGCCTAACGCGGACCGCCCGTCCGGGTTACGCTCGCCTACAGGCGAGCGCAACGGCCCCGCCGGCCGGTGTCAAGTGCGTATTCGCGGCGCGTCCTCACGCCCGCCCGCTCACAGCCCGTCGGCCGGGCTCCGCACCCCCCGCCCGCCCTTGTTCAGCACGTGGACGTAGATCATCGTCGTCTCCAGACTCGCGTGCCCCAACAGCTCCTGCACCGTCCGCACGTCCGTCCCGGTCTCGATCAGGTGCGTCGCGAAGGCGTGGCGGAACACGTGCGGGGTCACCGGCTTCCCCACCCCCGCCGCCGCGGCCGCCGCCCGCACCGCCCGCTGGACCGACGGCTCCCCCAGGTGGTGCCGCCGCACCGCCCCGGACCGCGGGTCGGTCGAGAGCGACCGGGCCGGGAACACGTACTGCCACCCCCACGCCCGGTCGGCCCCCGGGTACTTCCGCGCCAGCGCCTCCGGCAGGTACACCCGCCCGCCGCCGGCCGCCAGTTCCACGTCGTGCCGGGCCTTCACCCCGACCAGGAGCGCCCGCAGGTCCCCGGCGGCGGCGGCCGGGAGCATGGTCCGCCGGTCCTTGTCCCCCTTCCCGGCCCGGACCAGCACCTCGGCCCGGTCGAAGTCGAGGTGGTGGACCCGGAGCCGGACCGCCTCCAGCACCCGCAGCCCGCCCCCGTACATGAGCAGACCCACCAGCCGGGGTGTCCCGGTGAGCCCGGCGAGGACGGCCCGGACTTCCTCCCGGGAGAGGATGACTGGGAGCCGCTCCGGGCGGGCGGCAGCCGCCCGATGACTCGTCGCACCACCCGCCCCACTCTGACCCCCCAGCAGGTCGAGGCCGAGCGGATCCGTCAGTCCCTCCTCGACGCGGCGGCCGACGACCTCCGCGAGCTGGTCGAACTTCTCGCCACGACCACCGATCGGACCAACTTCGGAGCCACCGAGTTCGCCGTCCGCAATATCGTCCACCGGATCGGGGCGAAGGCCGTCGAGACCGCCCTGGGGGGCGGAAAAGGGGGGTACGACGGGTCGAGCCGGACCTGCCCCACGTGCCGCGAGTCGGCCCGGTTCCAGCGGTGGCGGAGCGAGCGGGTGGTGACCGCGCTCGGGCGGGTCCGGGTGTCCCGGGCGTACGACCACGGCCCGCTCCGCCAAGCCGGACACGGCCCGCCGGACGTCGCCCTGGGACTGACGGCGGTCGACCTCAGCCGCGGTGCGTCCGAAGCGGTGGCCCTCGCCGGAGTGCGGACCGGGTTCGCCGAGGCCGCGACCAAGACGCTACCGAAGTTGGCCGGCCTGCGGGTGAGCGAATCGACCGTCGGGCGGGCGACCGAGCGGGTCGGTCGGGACGTGAGCGAGCGGCTCGGCCGAGGGGAGACGTTCGGGAGGAAGGCGACCTGGGAGTGGTCGAAGGACGCGGACGGGAAGGCGGTGGCGGACGTGTCGGCGGACGCGACCGGGGTGGGGATGCAGGGCGAGAACGGTGCGGCGGCGGATGGCCGGATGGCGGCGGTCGGGATGGTCTGGAACGCCGGGAAGCCGGGCCAGGTGCGGTACGTGTGCGGGCTGACCGGGGGGCTGAACGCGCTGGGCGAGCCGCTGCGGAAGCAGGGGGCGCAAGTGGGGATGGACCGGGCCGGCCGGTGGGTGGCGATCTCCGACGGCGGGGCCGGGCTGGAGGGCTGGCTGCGGGGGAACCTCTCGCGGGCCGAGGCGGTGGTGTTGGACTTCTAGCACGCGGCCGAGTGCCTGGGCGGGTGGTCCAAGGCGTTGTACCCGGAAGCGGACGCGGCCCGGGTGGCCGAGGAGTGGTGCCACCGGTTGACGCACGAGGGCGGCCGGACGGTCTTGGCGGAGTTACGGCAAGCCGACGTGTCGAGCCGGTCGGAGGCGGTTCGGGAGGCCCACCGGGTGGTGCTGTCGCCGGGGCTGACGGGCCGCGGACCATTCAGGTCGGCACCGACGCCGAGGTCGCCCGTCGTGTGCCGACGCCAGCCCCGGAGACACCATCGTCTCAGGAACGCGGCCGCCTTCAACATCAAGAAGGCGTGCGAGGCGGTCGTCGACCGGTGCACGGTCTCCGACTCCGGGTAGTGTCGTTTCGGCGGCGGTGTGGCGGCTTGCTCGGTGGTGGGGCCGGCCGGAAGCCGGCCCCACCACCGAGCAAGCCGCCACACCGCCGCCGAAACGAGTCTAGCTCAACACGTCGCGCACGACGGTGCCGCTCACGTCGGTGAGGCGGAAGTCGCGGCCGGCGTGGCGGTACGTCAGCCGCTCGTGGTTCAGGCCCATCAGGTGCAGCACCGTTGCGTGAAAGTCGTGGACGTGGACCGGCTTCTCCGCGGCGCGCATGCCGTGCTCGTCGGTCGCGCCGTGGACGACGCCGCGCTTCACGCCGGCCCCCGCGAGCCACGAACTGAACGCCCAGTTGTGGTGCTCCCGGCCGGGGTTCTGCGGCGTGTTGTTGAACGGCGTCCGGCCGAATTCCGTCGTCCACACCACCAGCACGTCGTCGAACAGGCCCACCCGCTTCAGGTCGCGGATCAGGCCGGCCATGGGTTGGTCCACCTCGCGGGCCAGCCGGCCGTGGTCGGCCATGTTGCCGTGCGAGTCCCAGTTGGCCGACGAACCCGTGTGGATCAGTTCCACGAACCGCACCCCGCGCTCGACCAGCCGGCGGGCCACGAGGCACTGCCAGCCGAACCCGTCGGCCCGGCCGCGCTCCAGGCCGTATAAGGCGAGCGTCTCGTTCGTCTCCCTCGACAGGTCGATCGCGTCCGGCATCCCGGCCTGCATCCCGAACGCCGTCTCGAAGGAGCGTACCCGCGCCGCCAGCTGCGGGTCGTCGGCCGCGCGGTGCGACTGGTTGAACGCGGCGAGGGCGTCGAGTTCGAGCCGCTGGCGGTCGACGGGGACGCGCGGGCGGAGGTTCGCCACCGGCTCCGGGCCGGGGACGACGCGGGTGCCCTGGTGCATGCCCGGGAGGAAGTCGGCGGCCCACACCTGGGTGCCGGCGTAGGGCATTTGCGGGGCCAGAACCAGGAACGACGGCAGGTTGCGATTCACCGTGCCGAGGCCGTAGCTCGTCCAGGCGCCGATGCTCGGCCGGGCCGCGGCGAACGACCCGGTGTGCATCCCGAGCGTGGCGTTGTAGTGGTTCGAGTGGCTGGTGTGCATCGACCGCACGACCGCGAGGTCGTCGGCCTGTTCGGCGAGGTGCGGGAACAGGTCGCTGACCTCGGTGCCGCTCTTGCCGCGCGGGCGGAACGGCCAGTCGGGCCGCTTCAGGAACAGCTTCTCGTAGCCGGGGCGGTTGCGCGTCTCGGGGTGGTCGAACGTCACCTGCTTGCCGTGGTCGGCGGTCAGCCGCGGCTTCGGGTCGAACGAATCGACGTGCGACACGCCGCCGCTCATGAACAGGAAGATGACGGCCTTCGCCTTCGCCGGGTGGTGCGGCGGCCGCGGCGCGAGGGGGTCGTCGGCGGCGAGTAGCTCGCTCAGGATGCCGGGCATCAGGAGCGACCCGGCGACGGCGGAGCGGACGAACCCGCGGCGCGATGCGAGACTCATGGCGTCGATCCCGTGGAGCTGGTTCCGTTGCCGCTTGCGGCTTCGCGCCGGGCAGCGCGAAGCCGCAAGCGGCAACGGAACCAGATCGGTCTTCCGCGTCAGTCCACGAACAGGAACTCGTTGCTCGCCAGCAGCACGCGCGCCAGCGCCGCCCACGCCGCCCGGTCGTCCGCGGTGCGGCGGTATCGCTCCAGGAAGCCCGCGGCGAAGGCGCGGTCCGCGGCCGTCGGGGATCGCTGTAACACGACGCGGAACAGCCGGTCGAGCCGCCCGGCTTCATCACCACTCATCACCCGCCCGACGACGCGGTCGGCCTGGGCGTGGAAGAACGGGTCGTTCAGGAAGTACAGCGCCTGCGTCGGCACCGTCGTCGTCTGCCGCTGCGGGGTGGTGGCGTTCGGGTCGGCGCCGTCGAACAGGCCGAGGAATGGGTGCCGGCGGTTGCGCACGCCGACGAGGTAGACGCTGCGGCGGTCGGTGTCGAAGAACGTGCCGAAGGGGTTGTGCTGGGTGTAGCCCCACGCGGACTCGGGCGGGAACGGGTGCGGCCCGGCGGGCGTGCGGTCGAGGTTCCCGCCCGCGGCGAGGAGGCTGTCGCGCAACTCCTCCGCGGTCAGCCGGCGGCGCTCGAACCGGCCGAACAGCTCGTTCGGGACATCCGCAGAGCCCTGCTGGTACGCGGCCGAGAGCATGATCTTGCGGTGCATCGCCTTCACGCTCCAGCCGGACGACACGAACTCCGCCGCGAGCCAATCGAGCAACTCGGGGTGCGTCGGGGCGGCGCCGCGGGTGCCGAAGTCGTTCGGCGTGCGCACCAGCCCCTCGCCGAAGTGGTGGAGCCAGATGCGGTTCGCCATCACGCGGGCGGTCAGCGGGTTGTCGGCGGACGCGACCCAGCCGGCGAGATCGAGCCGCCCGCTGCCGCCCTTCGGGGTGATGGGCTGACCGCCGAGCACTTCGAGCCAGCGACGCGGCACCACCGGGCCGGGCTTCTCGGGGTCGCCGCGTAGATGCACCTTCGCGTCGGCCGGCGTTCCTTCCACGACGGCGAACGCCACGTCCTGCTGCGGGGCGGTGCGCATCAACTCGGCGCGATGCTGCTCCAGGGTGCGGCGGCGATCGGCGGCCGCGGCGAGGGCCGGCAGATTGGGGCCGGTGGCGAACCACTCCAGCACCCAGCCGACGCCGTCCGGGCCGCCGGGGTGTTCGTCCTTCACCCGCCCCGTGACCCGAACCGTGCCGTTCACCGGGCTGAGCCAGCCGAGCCCGACGTTGCCGTTCGGCGCCGGGTGAACGAACAGCGACCGCGGCGGCAACTCGGTCCACGCCTTCACGGCGGTCTTCGAGCTGTTCACGACCACGCTCGGCGTGTCGCCGTTGCGCCACGCGAACAGGCCGGCCTTGCCGTTCACGTCGCGCACGGCTTCGGGCAGGAGCGTCGGCCGGGTGCGGAGGTCGAAGAACCACCACACGCCCTTGTTGCCGTGGCGGTCGGCGTGCGGGTTGCCGGCGAGCAGGTCGTCGGCGAGGTCCGCGGCGGCGCTCCACTTTCGCCCGCCGGTCGTGTCTTCGATGTCGAACTCGACCAGCGTGGTGTCGGCGCCGTGATTCTTTAGCGGCGTGACGGACAGCAACAACAGGTCGCCGGCCTTCAGCTCGACGGTGTGGGTGCCGAACGAGCCCGCGCCGCCGTCGGCGATCTCGCCCGCGCCGACGGGCCGCCGCGACTTGGCGAACCCGGCCTGCAGCGCGTTCGCGCACGCCTCCTGGTCGGCGGTCACCGCCCGCAATTCGCTGTCGAGGGCGGCCAGTTTGTCGCGGTGCGGCTTGACCACGCGGTCCCACTCGGCGGGGTGGAGGAGCGGCACCATGTCGCGCGGCTGTTGCTTCGCCTCGCAGCCGGGGAAGGCGAACTTCGAGCTGTCGAGGATGCCGTAGAGGGCGTAGTAGTCGCGGGCGCTGATCGGGTCGTACTTGTGGTCGTGGCAGCGGGCGCAGCCGATGGTGAGGCCGAGGAGGGCTTTGCCGAGGGTGTCGATGCCGTCCTCGTGGGTGAGGTGCATCGACTTGTCGCTGTCGTGGTCGAACCGCCGGGCCATCGCCAGGAAGCCGGTGGCGACGACGCGCGGGGCGTAGTCCGCGGCCGGGCCGCGGGCGGCGAGGATGTCGCCGGCCAGCTGCTCGCGCACGAACCGGTCGTAGGGCACGTCGGCGTTCACCGCGTCGATGACCCAGTTGCGGTAGCGCCAGGCGTGGGGCAGGGGGTGGTCGCTGTTCTCGCCGGCGGTGTCGGCGTAGCGCACGAGGTCGAGCCAGTGCCGCCCCCACCGCTCGCCGTAGTGCGGCGACGCGAGCAAGCGATCGATCACCCTGGCGAAGGCGTCCGGGGCGGTGTCCTTGTCGAAGGCGTCGGCCTCGTCCGCGCTCGGCGGGAGGCCGGTGAGGTCATACGTGGCGCGGCGGAGGAGGGTGCGGCGGTCGGCGGGCGGGGCGAACGTCAGCCCCTTCTTCTGAAGCCGCTCCAGCAGGAACGCATCGATCGGGTTCCCGGTCTCCTGTCTCCTGTCTCCTGGCACCTGGGGGCGGCGAACCGGTTGGAACGCCCACCACTTCTTGCCGGCCTCGATGGTCATCGCCGCGGACGCGGCCGCGCCGCTGACGCGCGGGTCGGGGGCGCCGTCCTTCACCCACTTCGTCAGTGCGGCGACCGCCGCGTCGGGGAGCTTCCCCTTCGGCGGCATCCGCTCGACGCCGGCGGCGCCGCGGACGGCCTTCAACAACAGGCTCGCGTCGGGGTTGCCGGGGACGATCGCGGGGCCGGCGTCGCCGCCGGTCTGCCAGCCGGCTTTCGAGTCGAGGCGGAGGCCGCCCTTCTGCTTCTCGGGACCGTGACAGCCGACGCAGTGCTCGGCCAGCAGCGGCCGGACGTGCTTCTCGAAATGGTCGTCGGCCCGCGCCGGCGCGGCGGCAACGGCGAGGACGAATAGACCCAAGCCGGCACGCATGGCGACGGACCCTCGGTGCGGGAGAACTACCATTGTCGCCGGGCGGCCAGCGGGAATCCAGCCGATCAGGGCTTGTAGCCCGGAGGGCGCTTTCGCTAGCCCGGTGCGGAAGCCCCGGGCGGCCTACGCGGTGGTCCGAGGGGTGATGCGGCGAGAACTCCGCCACAGCCCGCCCGGGGCTTCCGCCCCGGGCTAGCGAAAGCGCTCTCCGGGCTTAAAACCCGAGCCAAGCACCGGACCCGTCATCACGATCCAGCCGGTTGCGCGCTGGCACCCGTGGCCGCGCGGTGGTACGCTGCCGACTCCACTCTCCCGGAGGCGGTCGTGGACGCGGCACTCGGCGAATTCCTCGGCACGGCCGTCCTGATCGTCCTCGGCGACGGCGTCGTCGCCGGCGTGCTGCTGAACCAATCGAAGGCGAAGGACGCCGGGTGGATCGCGGTCACGGCCGGGTGGGCGTTCGCGGTGATGGCCGGCGTGTTCACGGCACGGGCGGCCGGGGCGCCGGGCTTCATCAACCCCGTGGGGCCGTTCGCCGCCGTCCTGACGGGCGCGATGGCGGCCGACCGGGCGCTGCTGCTCGCGGGTGCGCAGCTGGCGGGGGCGTTCGTCGGGGCCGTGCTGGTGTGGCTCCACTACCTGCCACACTGGGCCGTGACGGCCGACCCCGGGACGAAGCTGGCCGTGTTCGCCACCGGCCCCGCCATCCGCGCCCCGGGTGCGAACCTGCTGAGCGAGGCGGTCGCCACGTTCGTGCTGGTGTTCGTCGGCTCGGCGATCCTGGAGAAGGAGATCGGCCGCGGGTTCGTGGCGCCGCTCGGGGCGGCCGTGGTGTGGGGCATAGGCCTGAGCCTCGGCGGCACCACTGGGTACGCGATCAACCCGGCCCGCGACCTCGGGCCGCGGCTGGCCCACGCGCTGCTGCCGATCCCGGGGAAGGGCTCGTCCGACTGGGGCTACGCGTGGGTGCCCGTCGTGGGGCCGCTGCTCGGCGGCGGGCTCGCGGCGCTGGCGGCGAAGGCGGTGTTCACCAGTTAGGTTCCGCCGCTCGCGGCAATGCAGCACTACTTCCCCAACTGCTCCCGCAGCCACCCGGGCCGGTCGGTGGTGATGCCGTCCACGCCGAGTCCCACCATCCGCCGCGCCACCGCGATGTCGTTCACCGTCCATACGTAGAGTTTCAGCCCGGCCGCGCGGACGACCCTGGCATACTCCGCGTCCAGCGCCGGCGACGCGGACAAGTCGAGCCCGTCGGCGCGAATCTCCTTCGCCTTCGCCACCACCTCCGCGGCCGTCGGCGGCGCCTTGTCCTTCGGGGGGTTGAGGCTGACGATCCAGTAGGCCGGCAGTTCGGGCCGGGCCTTCTTCACCGCCTCAATCACACCCGCGTGGAAGCTGATGACCGGCGTCCGCTCCGGGGGCAGCCCACTGGCCTTCATCGCGTCGAGCACCTCCGGCACGACCTCGGGGCCGGGCTTCACCTCGATGAACACCCTCTTCCCGGCCGGCACCGTCGCCAGCACCTCGGCGAGTGTGGGGATGCGCTCGCCGGCGTACTTCTCGCCCTTCCACGTCCCCACGTCGAGCGTGCGCAGTTCCGCCAGCGTACTCTCGGCGACGACCTTGTTCACCCCGCCGGCGGTCCGCTTCGTGTCCTTGTCGTGGATCACGACCACCTTCTTGTCCTTCGTCAGGTACACGTCGAACTCGGCGGCGTCGGCCCGCTGCTCCCACGCGAGTTTCACCGCCGCGACGGTGTTCTCGGGGGCGTCGTGCGACGCGCCGCGGTGGCCGACGATCTCGACCGGCCGGTCGTCGGCCGCGGCGGGGAGGGGCAGGGTGAGGGCGAGGGCGGTGACGGTCATGCGGAGCATCGGCGCCTCGGCGGGGGAAGGGACGGCGTTAGGATAGCGGGTCGCCGGGCCGGGCGGAGGGGCGTAAAACGCCCGGGGTCGTCCGACTGCCCTCGAGGAGCGCGCGTGAACATCCCGTGGTGGGGCTACGTGATCGGGGCCGGGCTGGCGTGGGGCACCTACGTCCCGCTCATCTTCTTCGGCGGCCAGATGCTGAGCCCGCTCAGCCCGGCGGGTACGCCGTTCGGCATGGGCGGCCGGCTGGCGTCGATCCTGTGCGTCGGGGTGGCGTACTTCGTCCTCGCGGTGATGATCCCCGTCGCGCTCATGGCCGTCCGGGACGACGCCAAGGCCGACTGGCGCGGCGTCGGCCTGACGTTCAGCGCCCTGGCCGGCGTCGCGGGCGCGGTCGGCGCCATCTGCGTCATCTTCGCCAGCAAGGCGGCGGTGGACGCGGCGAAGGCCGAGGGCGTGAACCCGGCGACGTACCGCGTGTACATCGCGCCGCTGATCTTCTGTCTGGCGCCGCTCATCAACACGCTGCTGAGCCTGGTGTGGCACCCGGACGCGAAGTCCGGCGATTGGTCGATCTTCCACCTCGACCTGCCCGGCTGGAAGCTGTGGGCCGGCATCGTGCTCGTGTCGCTCGGCACGTTCCTGGTGCTGATGTCGAAGGAGGAAGCGGAAGCGGGCAAGGCCGCGCCGAAGCCCGCGCCCACCGAAACCCCCGGCGCGTCGTGACGCCCGAGGAGGCGGTGACGCGGTGCAACACCATCCTGGCGCACGCCTGGATGGTGCGGACGTTTCTGAAGCACGCCGACGAGATTCAGGACGACGAGGGCATGCTCGACGTGCCGCGGACGCTGTACGACAGCATCCGCGCCGTGGAGCCGGCGTACCAGCGCGGCGACCACGCCGACTACCTCCGCCGGCTGAAGGGGAAGCTGCCGAAGTTGCGCCGCGCGGCCGACCACTTCGCCGCCCACTTCCGCGAGTTCTCGCCGCACACCAACTTCGAGATGGCCGACCTCAGCCTCCGCGGCGTCGTGCGCGAGCTGGAGGAGGTGTTCGCTGCGCTTCCCCCGCCGGCCTGACGTGGGTACAATCGGCACGATCGTCCCGCCGTCGGGTTCGGAGCCGCCCCATGCCGACCACCCACGTCTGCCCCAACCCGGCCTGCGGGAAGTCCGTGACGCCGGCCGACGGCCCCACCCCAACGGCGGCGAAGTGCCCCGCCTGCCGCACGCTCCTCGCCGCCCCGAATAAAGCCGCAGGCGCGGCCCCCGCGCCGCCGCGGCCCGACGACGCCCGGCCCGCCGGCCGCTCCGCCAACCCGGCGCCGGAGCGGATCGGTCGGTTCGTCGTGCTCGGGCGGCTCGGGGCCGGGGCGTTCGGCACCGTGTACCGCGCCCGCGACCCGCAGCTCGACCGCGAGGTCGCACTGAAGGTGCCGAACGCCGGAGTGCTGACCGACCCGAAGCGGGTCGAGCGGTTCCTCCGCGAGGCGAAGGCGGCGGCCCAACTCCGCCATCCGAACATCGTCCCCGTGTTCGACGCCGGCCGGGACGGCGACCTCTACTTCATCGCTAGATGTCCGTTTCTGAAGTCTCTGAGCAGTCATGAGGTCTGTTGTCGTTTGTAGGGGCGCGGTGGATAGAGGAAGCGGTCGAATCGTTGCGGACGGGTTCCGAACCATGCTCGTCCTTCTCGCTGTTGCCGACGAGTCTGACTGAACGGAGTTGCTCGGACCAGCGGTTGGCCGGTGTACGTCCATCGGTACGGGTGCTTCTCCCGAGCGTTGTACGCCTCCAAGTACACCGCCAATCGCTGCTCAAACTCCGTC
>Ga0335394_10006324_pt1 | contig 13370 bp, 11 predicted proteins | sample MAT03_FD_205741 | JGI IMG/M metagenome (GOLD analysis project Ga0335394, IMG submission 205741) | Freshwater microbial communities from Lake Fryxell liftoff mats and glacier meltwater in Antarctica - MAT-03 (spades assembly) (version 2) ...
CTTTCAAATCAATTCGGAAATCTACCCGGATCACGCAATCGGCGGGATAGATTGTAGCGTGAGCGGTCGCAACGTGAGCGGCAGTAAAGGGAACGGCGGATTAATTTTTATAACATCGCTGAAGGAATCCGACCTGGGACAGGTCGGACTACGTAGGCTGATCTGTCCTCAGATCTGCAACCTTCAGCGTGGTTTGGTAGGAACAGGTTGGCTGACTGGCAAACACCGCGAAGGCGATGACTCCTCTTGCAACACTGAAAACAGTTCGCTGCTTATCAAGATATTGCTGAGCTCAAGGATTCCGACCTGGGACAGGTCGGACTACGTAATCGGAACTGCCGGTAAATTTTGGCTGAATACCCGATTCGGCAAAGTCCACGATCGGAATCTCTGAGAGACAGGCAATCCTGCGGCTACTGGTCCCACATGCTTATTTGTGCGCTATGCTTCAGAAGACTTTAAGTTTATGTCTCTGAACGGATTTGATTTTCCATGGCAAAGGGTACAGCAACAGGCAAGAAGAAATCAACGAAAGCCGCTGCCAGACCAGCAGCGACGGCACCCGTTGCGCCAAGAGTTGCGAAATCGGCGGCGGGGTCATGGTTCTTTCGTCCACGACAGCTGATGATTACTGCGGCCATCGCGATGACGATTGTTATGATCCCTGTGCTGGCTCGCCGGATGCCAAAACTGAATGATCGGCCTGAGTATCGTGTTGGCGCTGAACAGATTTCCGTTTCAACACCTCCGCCATGGATTCCACCGGATCTCGCGAAGCAGGTGTTTGTGCGAGCGGGCCTGGAAGAAAATCAATCATTGCTGGATGCGACGCTTAGCGAACGTATTGCCGCAGCATTTTATACTCATCCATGGGTTCAGGAAGTTCGCAGTGTTCGCAAGACTTACCCTACGAGAATTCACGTTGATGTCGTTTATCGCGAACCCGTGGCGATGGTGAAAGGTTTTGATGGCTATTATCCCATCGACCGCAACAGCATCCTGCTGCCTGCCCATGATTTTTCTGATGCCGATATTGAACGCTATCCGGTAATCGAACGCGTGGCGAGCGTACCGATGGGCAAGCTTGGCGAATCCTGGGGCGACCCTGCGGTCAGTGGCGCTGCGGAACTTGCTGCGGCCTTGAATGCCAAACGCGATGGCAAAGATTCGTGGTGGAGCGAGCTGCAACTCGCAGCCATTCTGATGCCTCGGCGCGTCGCGTTGATCGAAGATGCCGATGATCTTGAATTTGAACTGCGAACCAAAGGCGGTTCCGAGATCCTGTGGGGCAGGGGGCCGAGTTCACGACATCCAGGTGAATTGGCCGTCGCTCAAAAGCTTCAACGTCTCAGCGAATATCAACGCGATTTCGGCGGGTTTGATGACGCAACCGGTCCATGGCAATTCGACATTCGTCAATGGCAAGGCATCGACCGTAGTCGTCTCGCAAAGGAAGTACGCGAGACAACGACCATGCGTTGAGATGACGGATTCTCTCGCATTACTCCAGTTATCGGATTGGGAAAGCAACCGTAGGCACCGTCATTCGGGGCGTTGACGACGACTATGGAACGAGATGTTCCGTTCGACGCATGGCCATGCAATTGCCGAAGAAAATCAGGCTCAACAGATGTCAAGAAGCGTCGTTCAAATTTGTACAGCTCCGGACGCAACATCAATCGGTGACACAGCCATCACAAAAGAATATCGCGCAAAGTCTGCCGTATTGAAGGTGAGTAGATGCGACACGTTGTGACGTTGAGACGCGGCGGCAAGACGGGCGTCGTGGGCCTGTTTGCCTTTGACACTGTTAGCGAGAACAAGCTGCTCCCAGATGGAATAGATACCGCGTTCGTCACGCAGGAGTCGAAACAGGCTCTTGATCGATTCCAACTCGGAATGGACATCAGCTGGTGTCATACCGAGACCGTTGTTGGCGATCGGGCGAGTTGCTACTGACCAGAACTCGTACAGGACTTGCGGCACAATTGTGATCTCATGTCCTGTACGACGAAGAATGTCGATCGAATCAACGCTGCTTTGATAGTGAGCATGCCCGGGCTCCGCCGACCTGAGCAGAACATTCGTGTCGATGAGAACTCGCATCAGTCGTACATGCTTTCGCGACTGTCATCCATACTCGGATTTCTCGAATGATGCCGACTGAGCCATTCCTGAAACGACTGATGCCATTCGTTGTACGGTACATCACTCGACGTCATTTCCGTGTCATCATCAACATCATGAATTACGTGCAGCAGAAATGTCTTGACATCTGTACCCGCAGCGGCAGCGCGTCGCTGAAGCTCGGCAGATTCTTCCGGAGAAAGTGACAGAGTCAGATTCATATCAATGATCTCTCAAGTATTTTCACACAAGGAGATTGCAGTGTACCGAACAGTCTTCATTCGCGTCAAAGACGATTGCGACATCGCGCTTTTATTGTCGATTTCGAATTGAAGCTGTCGTTGGGCATATCCTGTCCACGGTTTATTGAACCCCAGCAACTTCCTGGTCAATGTAATCGTAGAACACGTTGCGCTGGCGAGGAATATAACCGACGTTTTCAATGCACCGACGAATCCCGTCGACCGTCAAGTGATGAACAGTCCCAGCCTGAGACACGACGTTCTCTTCAATCATCAGGCTGCCCATGTCGTTCGCTCCGAAGAGCAACGCCATTTGGCCAACTTTTTCGCCCTGAGTGACCCACGACGACTGAATGTTCGGCACGTTGTCCAGATAAAGCCTACTAACGGCCTGCGTCTTCAAATACTCAAACGCACCAGCAGGCGGGATGTGGGCCATGTCGGTGTGATCTGGCTGGAACGTCCAACAGATAAACGCAGTGAAGCCACCGGTCTCGTCCTGAAGCTGGCGAACTCGTTCCAGATGTTCAATGCGCTCAGCCAGCGTTTCGACATGGCCAAACATCATCGTCGCCGTCGATTTGCCGCCCAGTTCGTGCCAGACGCGCATAACATTAAGCCAGTCGTCCGTCAGCACTTTGCCACGAGTAATCTCTTTGCGCACTCGATCGACAAGAATTTCACCGCCACCGCCCGGCAAACTTCCGAGGCCAGCGGCTTTGAGTCGTTCAAGTACTGTCTTCAGCGGCAGTTTGCTGATCTTCGTGAAGTGATGAATCTCCGGCGGGCTAAAGCCATGAATGTTGACCTGAGGATAATGCGACCGCAACGTTCGCAGCATGTCCTCGTACCATTCGAGCGGCAACTTAGGATGCAATCCGCCCTGCAGCAGAATCTGATCGCCACCGAGCGCTACGGTTTCTTCGATCTTCTTCAGCAGCGTTTCGATCGGAAGCACGTAAACTTCCGCATGATCGGGCGGGCGATAGAATGCGCAAAAATCGCAGACCGCCGTACACGCATTGGTGTAGTTGATATTGCGATCGATGTTGTATGTGCGAAACGGTTCCGGATGCAGGCGCATCGTGACAGCGTTCGCGGCCGCTCCGATCGCAGCAAGGTCGTGCGACTGCAGCAGCGCAAGACCTTCTTCGGGAGTCAGTCGGTCACCGGCCACGGCTTTATCAAGCAGTGGCGAAATCTCGGAAGACAATGTCGACATTGGGTTTCACCAGGTTGTGCTGAGCGGCCAGTTCGCAAAACAGTTTCAATCCACTGCGTTCGGCCGAGGTCAGATGATAGTGCAGATTTTTTGTGAGGTAGTTGTGTGCGACCGTTTGCGTCAGTCCAAGTCGCGGTGCTTCTTCGGCGGCAATTTCCGCCACGCGGGCTAATCCCAAATCGCGAGCATGAGAAAGAATGTCATCGATTCCGTCGGTGTTGGCTTCCTGTCGCGCGACCCACATTGCAAAGACAAATGGCAAGCCCGTCCAATCGTTCCAGACCTGCCCCAGATCCATGACTTCGACAAACGATTCCGTCGGATCATGCATCGCTCGATCGCCGATCAACAACACAGCGTCAGCCGAACTGTCCAGAGTCGTCGACTCCATCCGCAACCGTTCAGTCTGAGGAATCACTCCGTAGCGATCCGCCAGGACAATTTTCGTCAACGCCGCGCTCGTACGCGATCCTTCATCGAGAGCCAGCCGACGGATGTTGCCCGGATGGACTCGGCAATAAAGTTTCACACTGAGCACTTCGCCGCGAGCGGCAACGCAGGCGTCCGAAATCACTTCGTAACCCGGACGGCGAAAATATTCGATGGATGGAATCAGTGCTACGTCCAGGCTGCCGTTCGACAGTGAATCTGCCAGGCGGCTAGGATAATCGAGCACCAAATTCGCGGATGGCAGCAGATCCTCAAGGCCCTCAATAAGTGGACGAGAGTTCAGGTAGCTAACGGCACCGATTTGGAGTTGATGTGTCAATGAATTGAGTTGAAAGGTTGTCATAGTTCGAAACACAGGAAAAAACGAGCGTTTGTTCCAAATGCCTGCCCGATGGGTCACAGTATAAGGGCGTCGCGAGTCCACTCAACTGATGGATTGAAAAACGTTAAGATCAGTCCCATTGTTCGTTTCGCGTTTTCGCCTTTTGGAAACCGTTTTCCGCCGATACTGTTAACTTCCGAATTGTATATTGCCCTCAAGGACTAGTCATGACCCAAACCCCGGATCTCAACATTGCACTTGTCGGCTGCGGCACGGTGGGAACGGGAGTTGTAAAAATCCTCCAGTCGTCAATGGAATCGCTGCGGCTGCGTACCGGGCGATCGATCAGGCTGCGACGCGTAGTCGTTCGGAATGTGGACAAAGAGCGAGATGTCGATTTGGGTGACATCCCCGTTTCGAGTGATATTCGCGAGGTCATCGACGACAAAGATATCCACGCTGCAATTCACGTTGTCGGCGGCATCAGTCCGGCCTACGAAGACGTCGTGCAGCTTTTACAGGCTGGCAAAGATGTCATCACTGCAAACAAGGCACTCCTTTACGCACACGGCGCGGAGCTGTTTGCTCTGGCGGCCAAGCTAAAACGTACGATTTGTTTTGAAGCGGCCGTCGCTGGTGGAATTCCGATCATCTCCGCCGTCAATACGGCGCTGACCGCCAATCGGATCGTTTCGATCGAAGCAATCCTGAACGGCACAAGCAACTTCATTCTGTCACGGATGCTTGATCAACGCGAAACATACGACGCCGTTCTTGCAGAAGCTCAGGCACGCGGCTATGCAGAAGCTGATCCTGCGATGGACGTTGATGGAACAGACGCAGCTCAGAAATTGTCGATTCTGACTCAACTGGCCTACGGAACTAAAGTGCGGCTGGAGGACATCGTGCGTCAGGGTATTCAGCATATCGAATTGCTCGACTTGCTGGTTGCGTCCGAACTTGGATATCGAGTCAAACTGCTGGCAACTTCGCGGTTGGCAAATGAGCGACTGGAAGTGTCAGTTCAGCCAACGCTGGTCCGTGCCAACCGTGCGATCGGGATGACAGGCGGCGCGGACAATATCGTGTCGATCGAAGGTCACGCTGTCGGCGTGATTCGACTTTCCGGTGCCGGTGCCGGTCAGATGCCAACGGCGTCAGCAGTTGTTGCCGACGTTGTGGATTATGCCACAGGTCGTGCGGCGATTACGTTTCAGTCGATCCTGCGATTGCATGGTCAGTCGCCAATCCAGCTTCAGCCTCAGGAAGAACTGACTCGCCGCTATTATCTGCGTTTCACTGTGGCCGACGAGCCACACGTGCTGGCTGATATCGCCGACATTCTGGGTCGGAACAACATCAGCATCAGCAGCGTCCGTCAGGATGAGACAGCCGACCTTGCTGACAGCTCAGGCGTGGCAAGACTCGTGATTATGACTCACCGTACGACGGAAGGTCGCCTGCGAATTGCCGACCGCGAGATTGCCGCGTTATCATCCATTCGCGGCGATCGCATCCGAATGCCGATTGCAGATTAAAGGAGTTACAGCCATCTCAAACGACTCAGAAGAACTCAGCCATTCACAGTTCTTGATCAGCGTTGGGATATTCGAAGGTGCGTTGCTGGCGGTCGCCTTTTTGGGCGGATGGATCTTTGATTGTCCGGTCACCGCAACTCTCAGCTGGTCGCTGGAAGATTTCGGACTGGGCCTGCTGGCGACCGTGCCGATGCTCGCCATACTGGCGATCTGCGTGATGTCTCAATCGGAGGCGATGAAAAAAGTTCGTGCGTTTCAAAGAGACACAGTCGGTCACCTGCTGGATGAATGTCGCTGGTACGACATTGTCTTGCTGGCTCTGTTGGCCGGGGTCTGCGAAGAGATTTTGTTTCGCGGATTCTTTTATCTTTGGCTTGCCCGATTCAACTCCGTCCTTGCAATCCTGATTTCGAATCTGGCTTTCGGGGCAGCTCATGCAGCAACGCAGCTCTATTTCATCCTTGCGGCGTTTCTGGGTCTGTACCTCACCGCCTTGATCGCAGTTGACCCAACTCCAAATCTGTTGATCCCGATCACGGCTCACACGGTCTACGATATCGCCGCGTTTGCTGTTGTGCTGTACGATTATCGGAAGCAACAGCGTTCATAGCAGGACGGGACTGGAGTCCCGTCCTACTCAACGAAAAAGCCGTTCGAAGTATGACCCTCGAACGGCTGAATTTAACAACTCGCAGTAAGAACTGCGAAATGCAGATTACTCTTCAATCGGAGCATCTTCGCCGCCGCCCAGAGAGAACAGCGGGCCAGCACCAGTGCCGGTACCGCCCTTGAGTTCTTCGCGTGGCTTTGGAGCTGGAGCACTCGCTGCTGCCGATGATGAGCCTTCTTCAGTTGACTCTGTTGCCGGGCCTTCTGCCTCTTTGGTTGACTCAGTCTTGCGACTCAGGCCGATCTTACGTTCGCCTGTATCAACACGCAAAATGCGAACTTCCAGATCCTGTCCGACCTGCACCATGTTCTCTGGATGATCAACCTTGTGGTCGGCCAGTTCAGAAACGTGGAGCAATCCTTCGAGATCGTCTTCCAGTTGCACGAAGACACCAAAGTTGGTGATCTTGGTGACCTTGCCGGTGACGGTCTTGCCAGGAGCGTACTTTTCTGGAATCCGAGTTTCCCATGGATCTTCGCCAAGCTGCTTCAGACCCAGTGCGATACGACGGCGATCTTCATCGACAGTCAGAATCTGACATTCGATCGGATCACCCTTCTTCAGGATTTCGTTGGCGTGTGAAACCTTGCGAGTCCATGACATGTCGCTGATATGCAGCAGGCCATCGACGCCTTCCTGCAGTTCAACAAACGCACCGTAGTTCGTGAGGTTGCGAACGGTTCCTTTGACCATTGTGCCCGGCGGGTATTTGGCAGTAACTTCGTCCCATGGATTGGGCTGAGTCTGCTTCATGCCGAGCGAAATTTCCTGCTTGTCTTCGTTGATCCCCAGAACCATGACATCGACTTTGTCGCCGATTGCCACAAGTTCGCTTGGGTGATTCACGCGGCGTGTCCATGACATTTCGCTGATGTGAACCAGACCTTCGATGCCGTCTTCCAGCTTCACGAAGGCACCGTAAGACAGCACATTGACGACTTCGCCGCTGATGCGGTTGCCGACAGGGTATTTCGTGCCGATGTTGGCCCACGGACTGGCAGACTTCTGCTTCAGGCCCAGAGCGATCTTTTCTTTGTCATAGTCGATGTTCAGAACCATGACTTCGACTTCGTCGTCGATCTTGACCATTTCGGTCGGATGGCTGATACGTCCCCAGCTCATATCGGTGATATGCAGCAGGCCGTCGATGCCACCCAGATCCACGAACGCACCGAAGTCGGCGATGTTCTTGACTGTCCCTTTGCGAAGCTGGCCGATTTCCAGATTGGAAAGCAGCGTCTTCTTCATCTTTTCGCGTTCTTCTTCGATCAGACGGCGGCGAGACACAACGATGTTGCGTCGAGCTTCGTCGATCTTCAGAATCATGCATTCGATTTCCTGACCGATGTATTCCGCGATGTCGTTCGGACGGCGGATATCAACCTGGCTGGCAGGAAGGAATACGTTGACGCCGATATTGATAAGCAGACCACCCTTGATTTTGCGGATGACCTGACCTTTGACAACGTCGCCCTCGTTGTGAGTGGCGATAATCTTTTCCCACTCGCGAACACGGTCCGCCTTGCGCTTGGACAGTACAATCAGGCCGATGGAGTCTTCAAACTCTTCGAGCAGGACTTCGATCTTCTGGCCGACTTCGGGAGGAGCCTCGTATTCGTCCCATTCATCTCGCTGGACGACTCCTTCGCTCTTGAAGCCGATATCGACGACAACTTCTTCGTTATCGACGCGAACAATCGTTCCTGTCAGGATATCATTCAGACCATACGTCTGAGCTTCTGATTCGTAGAATTCGCTTTCGTCACCAGCGAAGTCCGGGAACGACGCGGCCATGACCGCATCCAGTTCGCTATCCTCGACACTAAACTCCCGCAAAAGATTACGATCGACCATAAGAGCAATTTCCATCCACACGAACGGCCTGACAGGTAAACCCGGCAGACAAATTCGACTTAGAGACACGCGAGAGACCGTCGCAGCACACGCGCGACATTTGGAGTCTTCTCGGCAGAGAACCTAGCAACATATCCGATTCAGGCGGCTGAGTCCAGTCGCAGTCTGTCAGGTGGCCAGAGCCTGGAATCAACGTAAGATGTTTTACTGCAATGCATTACGACAACAGAAGCACGCACAAGGAATGGCTTGGCACCGCAGTTGAGCATATGCCGCTCTCCAACGTAGCCGTCTCGCTCCGCCGAGACGAGCCCACATCAAGGCCACGCTGATCAATGATCCCGCATGCAAAATTCCTGTACTGGCGATGATGATGCGGTCAGTGGAACACGTTATCAATTGATGAGCGTTGTACCATGTGGGCTCATCACGCGGAGCGATGATGGCTACTTTGTCGTGCCCATCAATTCGCGAACGGCCTTGCCGATGTCAGGTTGCCGCATCAGCGATTCGCCGACCAGAACTGCGCCAACGCCTTCTGATCGAAGTCGCTGAATGTGGGCGTTTGTGCTGATGCCACTTTCACTGACGAGCAATACATCGTCTGGAATCTGCTGCTTCACTGTGAATGTGTGTTCCAGCGAAGTCACAAACGTTCGCAGATCGCGGTTGTTGATACCGAGCAGTTTCGTTCCCGTCGCGAGCACGCGCGGCACGTTTTCGATGTCATACAGTTCAATCAGTGCATCCATGCCAAGACTATGGGCATAACCATACAAATCGTGAAGCTGAGCGTCGTCAAGGCATTCAGCGATCAGCAACACGCAGTCGGCACCAGCGACGCGAGCTTCGGCAATTTGATAGCGGTCGACGATGAATTCTTTTCGCATCACCGGTATTCGCACGATCTGACGGATGTCACGCAGATAGTCCAAGTGTCCCTGGAAGAAGTGTTCATCCGTCAGCACGCTCAGGCAATTCGCACCGGCCACTTCGTACTGTCTGGCAATTGTGACCGGATCAAAATCGGCGCGGATGAGTCCCGCAGAGGGCGACGCTTGTTTCACTTCTGCAATCAGACCAGGGCGGTCGGCCGCGTGCAATGCCGCAAGAAAACCCCGCACCGGCGGCGCTGAACGAATTTTTGCTTCGAGGGACGCAAAGGTCACCCGATCGCGCGCAGCGGCAATTTCCCGGTGCTTCTGAGCAAGGATTTCATCAAGAATGGTCGACAAGTGGCACTCTCCGCGTTCTGATACTCAGCGGGATGGTATTGTGCTCGCGGCGACCGGTCGAGGCTTCCCATGGAATTGCTCTACGATCGCCCTGACTTTTTCATTGCTGAGTCCAATAATACCCTCCGTCCGAGTCGCTGCCTTCTTTGAAATCGACGCATAATGTCACTTCTGATTCCTATTCTTGCTCAAGCCGCCGCACCGGAAGACGTGACGGTCGGTGGAGTCATTTCGGCAGTGATGTTCATCGTGACCGCCATTGGCAGCATGGCGATGATTGCTGCCTGGGTGCTGCGTTACAGTCAGACCGGACACGCTCTTCCCGCGGCTCAGCGCGGCGTGTTGCGAGTTCCATGGGGCCTGACTCTGCTCGCCGTTGTCTTGTCAATTCTGTTCATGATTCTTGTGCTGGCGTCGTCACTGGCGGATGAAGCGCCAGCGATGAATAACCTCGCAACAGGCGGGGCAGCTGCCGAAGTCGAATTGGAAGGTGCTGCAAAGACGGCAACGGACACGACTCAAAAAGAGGATGCGAAGACAACAAAGAAGCCCGCCATCAGTCCCGAAAAAATGCAGGACGCGTTGGTTCAAACCATCGCTATGGACCTGGTGATGTTGTTGGCCTTTGGTGGCATTGTCATGGCGGCCAGTAAATCAGGGCGAGTCCATCTCACAGAATCGGGAGCGGTGCAGCAATCGCCTGTCAACCGCCAGATGGCAGCATTTTCCAATCAACCCGGCCAGTTTAACTCAGCAAACGCCTACGGTTCGCCGTGGCCGGATCTCGATGATGCGTCCGCGATTCCACAGATACCGGGCTACGATATTCTTGGCGGGCCAAAAACGCCGAATGCTGTCAGCAAACCGAAAGACACGCACGAAACGCCAGCCATGGCTTCGATACCACCAGCTCCATTCGAAGCAGTGGAACACAACCCATACGCAGTGGGGGTTCAGGATGAACGCTTTGTACCGAATTCTGATATTCCAGAAGTCGCAGACGAAGACATTCTGGAACCTGACGAACCATTTTCTTTTCCTCGCGAACTGCGATTTGCGACGGAAGTTTTCCTTGCGGCGTACCTGCCAACCACGGCATTGCGGTTAATAATCGTATTGATCTCAATTGCCATTTCAGGCGAAACTCCAAAGTCTCATCCCTTTCTGGAAATGCTTGACCAGGGCATCGGTATTCCGATGATTGCGATGATCCTTGTGATGGCGGTCTTCGTTGCGCCCGTCGTCGAGGAGCTTCAATTTCGCGTTGTCGCATTGGGCGGCATTGCACAGCTCGGCTGGCCCAAAACGGCATTGATCGTTTCATCGATCCTGTTCGCGTTCGCTCACGGGTTTCCCGATTCGATAGCATTGATCCCATTAGCCTTCGCGCTGGGATACACATATCTTCGCCGTCGCAGTTACGTGACTGTCATGCTGGTGCATTTTCTATTCAATGCATTCAACATGATCCTGGCACTCGCAGCGCTGCTTTAATCCCTTGAAATAATCAGACAAATTCCGTCATTTACAAGATCTGATTGATCGTTCGTCGATATAAAAGTAGACTAATGACGGAGATTTTGTTTGAGATGCGCACAATTTGAGTGCTGCAGGAGTCTGAAATGTCGAATCAACCCGTTTCCGTCACATTGCTGAATCAAGTCCAGCAGCGACTCCGAACAGCCAGTTTTGCAAAAACATTGCATTGGTGGACACTCGGTGCATTTGGCCTGGCCGCCGTCACGGTGCTCGCCGTGCGACTATTGGGCTTGCTGCCCGAAAGCCGTCAATCGATCGCATGGCTACTGGTATTTCCCGCCGTGGCTTCTGCTGCAGCGTGGTTGTTTCATCGTCGTGTAGAACGAACGGCTGCGGCTCGCGCCGTCGATCAACATGCCAAGACTGACGATCTGTTTTTGACGCTCGCAACACTGTCATCATCTGCCGGTGAATATCAGCCATTGGTCGAACAGTCAGCCGCGAAAGTTGCAACTCGCATCGTACCTGCGGATGTTGTTCCGTATAAAGTTGAACGACCGATGGGCATGCAGGCGGGTGTCCTGTGTCTGCTGGCATTGCTGATCTGGTTACTGCCAACGCTTGATCCCTTTGGAAAAGTCGAAGCAGCCACGAAGGTCGAAAAGACAAAGAAAGAAATTGAACTCATTCGCAAGGTCGTAAAGACTCGCGAAGAAAAACTTTCGCAGGAAGTCAAAACCGCTGAAGAGCGTGACGACAAGATCAATGAACAGATGAAAGAGCTGATGGCGTCGCTGCGCAAGATGCGACCGATGGACAAGAAACCAAACTCCAAAGTCCTGCAGGATCATCGCGGCTCATTGAATGACATGTGGAAGAATGTCTCCAGTGAAGAACTGCGCGAAATGCTCAGTCAGTCGATTTCGGATCAGCAATTCGGTGGCCAGCGGACTCAAAAGATGAACGAATGGCTCAAGCAGTTGCAGCAAGGCAACAGCGACATGCTGCAGCAGCAACTGGATTCCGCCAAGGAAACAATGGAGGCCATGCTGGAAGCCAAAACGCCGGAAGATCGTCAGAAGCTGGCGTCCCAGTTGCGTCGGCAGTTGCAGGATCTTAAAAAATTCTCGTCTGAAAAAGCGGGTTCGCCTGAACTCGACAATGCCCTGAATCAGGCGATGAAGGCTCTGGAAGCGTTGGCCGCCAAAAAACAAAATGGAGAAGCGATCAGCGAAGAAGAAATGCAGATGGCTCAGGAAGCCGCTGAAGCTCTGCGTGAGTCGCTGGAACTCTCAAAAACTGAACTGCAGGAACTGGCTCGATCTGCCAAAGAAATGAAGCAACTGGTAGAAGCTCTGAAGACGATGCAGCAGGCGGAGAAGCTGAATCAGGAAGGTCAGCTGGATGGCGAGCAGTGCGAAGGCTGCAAGTCGCTGGCAGAGTACGCAGAAAAGTACAAAAAGATGATGGCCGGCATGGGCCAGGGTGGCGAAGGCAAACGCGAAGAAGGCGGCAGCCCGATGGACGAAGATGACAGCGATCCGGAAGGTTACAAAGACGAAAAGACGAAGACGCAGATTCAGGCCGGGAAAATACTGCTGTCAATAAAAACCAAAGAAGCCGCTACGGAAAAGGACTTCGATCCCGAAGAGCTGAAGAAGTACGAAAGTACGGTCAGCGAGATCAAATCCGGGGTGCAGGCAGCTATCGAAAACGAACAAATTCCGCCGGGCTATGTCGATGGCATCAAGAGCTACTTTGACAATTTGGATACTACCGATTCACCGAAAAAGTAGTCATCCGAGTATCGGCCGAACCAAGCGGAGTTCCGCTGCAGGCCTGGGCTGCGGATTTTCCTGAGGGTTGGGGAACCGGATAACATCCGTAGTCAAAGGACTGCTGAGCCAATCGTAGAGTTGGATGTACAAATCCCCAATTTTTTGTTGCCAAACCTGGCTTCCACCGACGCAAAGTCGGATGGGGGAGCTGCGCGTGAAATTGGTTCCCCCACTGGCTTCACGCCAGTGGTTCGCAGGTTTGAAAACTACAAGCACGACTCCACAACACATCTTCCAAAACCCCCACTGGCCCCGTGCCAGTGAACTGCAGGTTTGGAAACTAAGCAGGAGCGGCACGAACGCAACAGGTCTGCCCCGACTGGCTTTACGCCAGTGGAACAGAGGTTTGACATAAATGATGAAACTTGTGCTTGGGTGCTTAGATGCCCGCTA
>Ga0335394_10006325_pt1 | contig 13368 bp, 10 predicted proteins | sample MAT03_FD_205741 | JGI IMG/M metagenome (GOLD analysis project Ga0335394, IMG submission 205741) | Freshwater microbial communities from Lake Fryxell liftoff mats and glacier meltwater in Antarctica - MAT-03 (spades assembly) (version 2) ...
GCCGGGGGGTGAGGTAAGCGAAAGTCCTGGATTGATAGAGCATTCGGTACGTCGATGTATCCCAAACGTTGAGGTCATCACTCGCCGAAATCATTGCAATACGTGTTCCATCTGGACTCCACTGAGCGTCAAAAACGGTAGATGTACGGCTCGCCATCCTTGCCAAAATCTGTCCATTGATATTCCACACTTTCACTTCTGCGCTATCATCACCTGCTAGAATTTTGCTGCTGTCTGGACTCCAATCAATCGAATTGACCGTGCCATGTGCGCCGTGAAAGTTTCTTAAAATTTCGCCGGATAGCGCATCTCGAAGAATGAGAATACCAAGTCCACGCCCTTCCGCGATGTAATTCCCATCAGGACTCCATGCCACCACTGCAAAACGAGGTTGATTGTTTGCAGCGATGGTTTTGATACTGAAGACACATAAGCATAGCAAGAGGAGACTAAGCCGCGAGAACAAGCGTAATCTTTTGTAAATGAGTGGTTCTGTATTAAAAAATGACATCAGCATCGCGCATCCTTTGTTTGCTAATATTCCCTAATGTACAATCAAAACCGCGAATTCGGGGGATGAGAAATCCGCCCAAATGTGCTATCATTAAGGGATGCGTTCTGAGCAATGAGTGATGCGTTAAAAGCCAAAGACTTTTACTCAGCCTTAGCGCGTTCTACTAAAAACTAAGAACTGAGGACTAACCACTTGGACATTATCTGGTACGGACACAGTTGTTTTCGCATCACCGAGCGCGGGCAAATTTCGGTTATTACCGACCCGTTCTCGGATGTGATCGGCCTGCCGCTGCCCAAACTCAAGGGCGAAGTGGCGACGATCAGTCATCGCAGCCCCGGTCATGATTTTGTCGATGCCGTCAAAGGGATGAATCATGCCTTGACCGGTCCCGGCGAATATGAAATCGGCGGCGTATTTATTACGGGTGTCGCCATGCACGATGTCGATGAACATAACAACGTCAAATACAATGTGGCCTATATCGTGCAGTTTGATGCGCTGACGGTGCTGCATCTGGGCGATCTGGCGCACGTCCCCAGCCAATCGGCAATTGAAGCGTTGGGCGAGGTTAATGTCGTGCTGGTGCCAGTGGGCGGCGGCGGCGGATTAAAAGCGAGCGAGGCGGCGGAAGTCATCGCGCTGATCGAGCCGAATTATATTGTGCCGATGCACTATGCACTGCCGGGATTGAATTTTGAGCTTGATTCGGTGGATAAATTCCTGAAAGAAATGGGCGTGAGCAAGGTGCAGGAAGAAGATATGCTGCGCGTTTCGGCACAATCGCTCCCCGAACAACCGCAGGTGATCGTGCTGCGTCCGCAGAGCTAACATCACCGGATAATCTTGTAGGGGCATGGCGCGCCATGCCCTATTCCGCTCATCTTAAATTTTTTATCTAAACCCTCATTCCACCGGATGCGCCATCGTCGTCATCAGGCTGATGTTGTGCGTCGTGGCATACATGCGCGAATACTGCACGATGATCGGTACGTCGGAGCGAATCCGCAAGCCATACGGCACATCAAACGGAATCGTGTAGCCGCCGATGTGAGCGGGCTTGTCCATCCGCACATGGATGCAGCGCTTGGCAGGAATCATGACCGGAACGTTTTCCACCGGATCACGATCCGCGAAGTAAAAATCAAGCTGCAAGTGGGCATCGTCGCTCGTCGCATTGATGACACACACCGACTCGTGATTCTTGTAAATGGGATCGTCGTCCGCTGGCTTAGCGAGATAACCATCCGGTATAAACCACACCTTCGCGCCGTCTGCATTCATTCTATTAAAAACCTCTCTATTTTAAAGTAACCCTCGATAAATAATTGGAATTTTTTGAACCACCAAGCCACCAAGAATTTGAACTTAAATCTCTGTGTTGTCTGTGTCTGTGTGGTTAAATCTTTTCCAATTTATTTCACAAGTTTACTTTTGATTGACTCATTATTCCTGTGTTTTCAACAAAAGGTTATTGTGTAGGGGGTAATCTGCGTATTGCCTTTTTACACGGACGCACACATCGGTGCGTCCCTACGATACCCATTTTTACGACACTCCCTGTGTTTTCCACTCATTACTCGCTGCTCAGCCTAAGTAACCTCAGTTTTGGATAGCGCACTTTGATTAACTTTTATGATGTCCTCATCCCCCGACCCCTTCTCCATTGCATGGCGAAGGGGAGAAAAATGGTTCACAATGGTTCTTTAAGTCCCCTCTCTACGAAATGGGGAGGGGATTTAGGGGTGGGAATAGAATGAAAACACTGTCCGAAACTCAGCTTAAGTATGTTTTTCCACAAAACCCTGACGGCGGTAAATTTCGTCGGGACGTTTATAAATATGCAAAATATCTTCGCGGGACATAAATACTGGACTGCCGACGGTACACGCACCAGCGAAAATATGCGCGGCTTTAACGCACATCGCCGTTACGTTTAGCACTTCACTTGGCGTTTGACCCAACGCGATCAAGCCATGATTCGCTAGTAAAATGGCTTTCGGCGCTTCTTCATAAGTTTCCATATAAGCGCGGGTGTGCGCTTGAATCGCTAGTGCTAAGGGCAAGCCAGGATCGCTGTAGGGTACAAAGACCGATTCTGGGCCGCACAACACCACTTCATCCGGGAACAAGCGATGATGGGCAAACTGCTCGGCGCGGTCACTGCACAGAATCTGGTTGACGGCGGTGGGATGGGTATGTCCGATATACTGGACATTACATTCCTTGAGCAGCATGGCGTGAAACGTCACCTCAACGGACGGCAGTTTCGCGCTGGAATCCACCCGCGCCGCTTCCATAATGGCTTTCTGCGCGGCGAGATCACCCGGCGGCCTTTCCAGCATCTCTAAAATCGGGGCAAAGCGCACTTGCGTAAAGCCTTCCGGCACGATGCCGTTCATCTGCTGCCCACTGGCCTTAATAATAAAGGTCTCATCGTCAATGCGATAAGACGTGTTGCCCTCGCCGATGATGACATAATCATTTTGCGGCAGGCCGAGCGTGCGCGTCATTTGCAGGAAAGTATCGAAGGGTATAGTCATTTTGAGCCGCCGCGTTCTTAAAAAGATGATTTTGTGGTAGGGGCGATGCGCGCATCGCCCCTACGCTAATAGAGATTACTTTTTAGAAGTCGAAATCGAAGATGTTGGTTTCGTCATAGACGAAGGCTTCACCTAACAGAATTTCGCTGCCATTGATGACCGACAGATCGCCCAAGCGACCCGCGCTCACGGTAGTGCTTTCGGGGGTCAGTTCGCCATCGACGACAGCGCGCATGACGTAGACCGCCGCATAACCGAGATCAACCGGATTCCACAGAACCACCGATTCGACGCAGCCATTTTCAACAAACGGCTTCATCTGGTTCGGGGTGGAGAGACCAACAATAGCAACCGCAGAATCGGCATCAGCCGCGCCAACGCCTTCGGCTGCATCATCAGGTGAGCAGAGGGAAGCCTGCTGCACGGCATCGGCTGCGCCGGGGAAGGCCACGCTGGACATACCAAACACGCCGTCGAGATCAGCGCCATAGCTGTTGATGAGGGCTTGTGTTTGTTGGAAGGCCAACTGCTGATCTTCTTGCGATTCAACTGTTTCCAGCCATGTCATAGCGGGATAGCACTGTGCCATGTACGCTTGCATTTCGGCAATCCAACGGCCTTGATTCGGGGCAGTGAAGGAGCTGGTGACGATGGCAAAGCGACCTTCGGGGCCGATTTCGGCGACCATCGCATCGGCTTTGGCTTTGGCAATCGCGTTGAACGGTGCTTGGTTCACGAACCATTCACGCGCATCCGATTCGCTGTTGGCATCATAACCGACAACGTGGATACCCTGAGACAGCGCATCACGCAGCACGGGGGAGATACCGACGGGATCGTTGGCGGCGAACAAAATGCCATCTACGCCCTGGGTGATATAACGATCAATGAACTCGACCTGTTGCGCGATATCGCCTTCGGTGGGGCCGTCGGTGGTGATATTGACGTTGCCCAGTTCAGCGGCGGCTTCTTGCATACCTGCGGTGGTCGCATTGAAGTAACCGATACCGATCAATTTCGGCACGTCAACCAAAGTGATTTCTTGTCCGGCGAGGTCAGGTGCATCAGTTGGTGCGCCACCATCATAACCCATCATCGCCATTTCGGTAGAATCTGCCATTTCGGTGGCTTCTGGCATCACGGCTTCTACACCTTCAGGGCAAGCCAGCGGGGAAACGGGCAGTTCATCCGCGCCGACCCAAAGTTCCATATCCTGTGCAACAGCGGTGGTGGCGAACATGCCGACCATCAAACAACAAAGCGCCATCAAAATTAGTGTTCTTTTAGACATTTTCAAACTCCTCATATCGAAATAGTGTTTAGCTGTGAACAATTAGCTCAATCCATTGTACGCTTGTCTGCACATCACCCCCCTTCGGCAGCTACAAACTGATCGCTTATGTCGTCCTGAATCGGCTTAACACAAAGGTGTTGATCAAAATCGCTACAATCAAAATGATACCAATCGCCACAATCGACGCATCGCCGGGGACACCCGCCAGTAAAAGGCCATTTTTCAGCGCTTGAATCAGGATAAAACCCAACACCGTGCCGAAGATGCTGCCCGCACCGCCGAAGATGCTCGTCCCGCCCAGCACAACCGCCGCGATCACATCCAATTCTATACCCGATCCCATATCGGAGCGCGTCGTGCTGATTCGCGCTACAAACACCAGCGCCGCCAACGCTGCGGTAAAACCGCTAAAGGTGTAGATCATCAGCTTAACGCGATCCACCGGAATCCCGGCGAAACGAGCGGCTGTCTCGTTATTGCCAATGGCATACAGCGCTCGTCCGAAGGTCGTCCGCGCCAGAATAATGCCTGTGATGATGATGCCCACTAGCAAAATCCAGACTTGATAAGGCATCCCCAATACTTCGCCACGTCCAATTTCAAAAAACCAGTCCGGGAAGCCTCGCGCCGAGCGTGCTTCGCTGATGCCAACCGCAATCCCACGAAACAAGGCGAGGGTCGCCAGCGTCATAATCAGCGGCGGAACACCCAGCCGCACAATGAACAGTCCGTTAAAAAACCCGCACAGACCGCCCACAAATAACGAAAGGACGATAGCAAGCTCCAAAGGCAGCCCGGCATCCTGCCACAGGAAACCCAAGACAATCGCGCATAGGCCGAAGATCGACCCGACGGACAGATCAATCCCGCCTGTGATGATAATAAACGTCATCGGCAGCGCCATAATCGCAATCTCAAATAACTGGCGTACTTCTCGCGTCATATTGCGTAACGTCAAAAAACGGTCATTTTGGCTGCCCAAGTAAGCGAAGGCCAAAACCGTAATCACCAGCAGCACAAATTCCTGACTCAGCAGCATCCGCCGCAGCGCTCCGCTGGATTGCGCCTCTGATTTTGGTTTTTCGAGTGTTGTTTCCATAAAATCTTTTCTGGTTAATTTTGTGTGCGAGCCTAAAAGTAAATCACTATTTCTACGACCTCATCGCATCCCCGCGAAGGCTTGTCGCCGCCGTCGATACAGGTCGATCAGCACTGTAATCAGGATGAGCAACCCTTGTACTGCTTGCTTCCAGTAAGGCGAGATGCTCAAAAAGACCATCGCGGACGGGATGACATGAATCAGCACCGCACCCAAGGCCGCGCCGATCACCGTCCCTGTTCCGCCGAGAATACTCACGCCGCCCACAACCGCCGCCGTAATGATGAGCAGTTCCAGCCCTGACGGAACAGTCGATTGAATGGCGTTGAACTGGGTGGCGAACATGATGCTGGCAAAGCCCACCATCAGGCCGTTAATGATAAAGACCTGCATCAAGACGCTGCGCTCGGAAATGCCAGAAAGCCGCGCCGCCTCTTTATTGCCACCGACGGCATAAATCGCCCGTCCGGTGGCGGAATAACGCAGCCAGAGCGCACCAAGAATAGTCAAAATAATCATCATATAAACAGGCACAGGTAGGCCGAGAATTTTCTGCTGGGCGATCTGAAAATCTGGCGGGAGGTTATAAATCCACTCGCCGCCCGTCCAGAGGATTAAGCCGCCTTTGAGGATGCTCAACATCCCTAATGAGACGACAATCGCCGGAATTCGCAAATACGCCACCAAAAAGCCATTGATCGCACCCGCCAGCATCCCGCCGATGAGGGGCGCAATAAAGGCCAGCCAAAGTGGATACCCCTGTGCCTCGGCATTGACCGCGATTGTGCCGGAGATGGTCGCCAATAAGCCGATGAGCGATCCGACAGAAATATCAATATTGCCGGAGATAATCACCATCGACATACCGATAGCGGCGACAGCGATATAGGAACTGTTGGACAAAATATCAAACACATTTTGCTGCGCGAGAAAACGGTTGTTCACCAGCCCGACAATCAGGCTGATTCCCACGACTGTCAGCGCCAGGACGACTTCCTGCGTGATGAACCCGCCTTCGCGTGATCGGGTAGATTTAGATACCCCGGATAAAGAGCGGCTGCGGACGGTCATGACACACGACTTTCTACTGTTTGAGGGATTTCAACATTTTCGGCCTTCATCATCGCGCCCGCGATGGCTTCCTGCGTCGCCTCGGCGCGGGTAAATTCCGCCACGATCTGTCCTTCACGCATGACAAGTACACGATCACTCATACCGAGAATTTCCGGCAGTTCGCTGGAGATCATCAATACGGCGATGCCTTCTTCAACCGCCAATTTGCTCATCAAACGGTGGATTTCCGCTTTCGCGCCCACGTCGATACCGCGTGTCGGTTCGTCCATGATGAGCAACGACGGTTTGCTCGCCAGCCATTTGCTGACGACGACTTTTTGCTGATTGCCGCCGGAGAGCTTATTCACGATTTGTTCGCTGCTGTAAGCGCGGATATTCAACTGCTTAATCGCGTCACGAGCGAGAAGACGCTCTTTCGTCCGCTGGATAAATGTCATGTTGGAAAGGCGCTTCAGCACCGCCATCGACGCATTCTCGCGGATTGCCATCTGCCGCACCAAGCCCTGCGTCCCGCGATCTTCCGGCACGTAAGCGATGCCCAACCCGATGGCCTGCGCTGGGGTCTTAATTTTCACTTCGCGGCCTTTAAAGGTAATTTTGCCTGAGTGCGCGGGTGTAATGCCGAAGATCACCTGCGCCAATTCACTGCGCCCCGACCCGACGAGTCCCGCCAGCCCAACGATTTCTCCGGCGCGGACGTGAAATGAGATATTTCGCGTCATCGGTGGGCGCACTAAATCGGTGACTTGCAGTACAATTTCGCCGGGATTAGCAGGCAGCTTGGGGAACAGATCATCAATCGTGCGTCCGACCATCATGCTAATGAGGTCGCGTTCTGTTGTCGCGCTGACCTGGCGTGTATCCACATACTGCCCATCGCGCAAGACCGTCACCCGATCTGCCAATTCAAATACTTCATTTAAGCGATGGCTGATATAGACCACGCCTACGCCGCGCTCACGCAGCAGCCGGACAATTTCAAATAAGCGCTCGACATCGGCTTCGGTGAGCGCCGCTGTTGGCTCATCCATAATCAGGATACGGGCATTGTGTGAGAGCGCTTTGGCGATTTCTACCCGCTGCCGCTTGCCCACGCTCAACGCGCCGACTTTGCTCCGTACATCGAGGTCATGAATATTGAGCGATGCAAGAATTTCCTGCGCCTGAGCATTGGTCGCTCGCCAGTCAATCGGCTTAAACGGCCCCACATTGCGGCGCGGCGCATGACCGATGAAGATATTTTCTGCAACAGTCAGTTCGGGATAGAGGCTGAGTTCCTGATAAATCGTGGCGATGCCTTTTTGCTGTGCTTCACGCGGATTATTAAAACTGACGGGTTTGCCATCAATCCGCATGATGCCCTCATCCGGCTTATGCACACCGGAGATGATCTTAATCATGGTGGATTTGCCAGCGCCGTTTTCGCCCAGCAGCGCGTGGACTTCCCCTGGCAGCACATCAAACCGCGCCTCTTTAAGCGCCTGCACGCCGGGAAAGCGTTTACTGATATTTTCGAGTTCAAGTAAAGGTTGTGTCATCAGTTTATCTTTTAATTTTTAAGCCTAAAAGAAGGATATGTTTTTAGTGATTAGTTTTTAGTAGAAGTACAATTTATCACTTTTGTGTCGAACTAATGACTACGCACTAAAGACTAACAACTTCTCTATGGTTCAATAAAGTCTATGTTGTTGTCATGATATTTTTAAACCGCGCATACTGATCTTCCCATGCGGCGACATTTTTGGGTTCGTAAGTGACCGTCCCCACCGTCTCCGCCAGCATCGCCCGTGCTTGCTTTAAATCACCTAGTTCGCCGAGCGTAATCAACTGCACAACCGCGTTACCAATGGCTGTACCTTCCGAAGGCCCCGCTACCACCGGACGACCAATCGCATCCGCCGTCATCTGGCAAAGCAGATCATTCTGACTGCCGCCGCCGATGATGTGCAGCTTATCGACGGTCTTGCCCGATACAGCTATCAACTTATCTAGCACCGTGCGATATTTCAGCGCGAGACTTTCATACACTGTCCGCGTAATCTGCCCGACTGTTTCCGGCACAGGTTGATTGGTGCGGCGACAAAAGTCCTGAATCGCGGCAGGCATATCATCAGGCGCGAAAAACGCAGGATCATCAGGATCGATTAAGGCGAGATACGGCTCGGTTTCCAACGCAAGCTGCTTGAGGTGGGCATATTCATACGTCGTCCCCCGCGCATTCCATACCGCGCGGCACTGCGCCACCAGCCACATGCCAGTAATGTTCTTAAGCAGACGGAACGTCCCATAAACGCCGCCTTCGTTGGTCAGATTGGCTTCATAGGCTGCGTCGTTGATGATCGGCGCGTTTACCTCCAGACCGAGCAAACTCCACGTCCCGCTGCTGAGATAGGCATAATTTTCGGTGGTGGTGGGAACGGCAACGACAGCGCTGCCCGTATCATGGCAGGCCGGTAAGATGACTTTAATGCCTTCGTATGCGCCGATGACTGTGCCGGGTTGGACGATCTCTGGGAAAAGGCGCGTCGGCAGTTCCATGCGGGAGAGGAGTTCCCGATCCCAATCATCCGCCGCCGGATTGTACATCTGCTGCGTGGTGGCATGGGTAAATTCGCAGGTCTTCGCGCCGCTGAGCCAATAATTGAACAGATCGGCAATTGTCAGATAGGTGTGGGCGGCATCCAGCAGGGGGCTGTTGTCACGCACGAGACTCGCGGCTTGATACAGGCCATTAATCGGCATGATCTGAATCCCGGTGCGCTGGAACACTTCGCGGCGCGGCATCCGGGCGAACACCCATTCCATCATCCCGTCGATGCGGCGATCCCGATAATGCACCGGATTCGCTAACAAGCGCCCATCACGGTCAAGCAGGGCGAAATCTACGCCCCACGTATCGACCCCGATGCCAGCGGCTCCGGCGGATGCGGCACGGATGCCATCAGAAATATCTTTCCACAGGCGCAGCGCATCCCAATGGAGCGTCCCGCCTGCCATCACGGGGACGTTGGGGAAGCGATGGACTTCGCTCATATTCAGGCGCGTTCCATCAAAATCGACGCGCATGACGCGCCCGCTTTCTGCCCCTAGATCAACTGCAATAACGTGTTTTGTCGCTGTCATATTTTATCTTCAAAAAATGATGTAAATTCTTTTGAACCACAAAGGGACTGAAAAGTGATTAGTTTTTGGTTCTTGGTGATTCGTTCAATGCAAAAGCGTTGATTTGTGCTTTTACTAAAAACTAATCACTAAAAACTTATTACACTTTCCATGCCTTTGCGGTTGATCTGTATTTTTAACGCACGTAAGCCGCTGCAACTCCGCCGTCTACTGTTAATACCGCACCCGTTGTTTTGGCGCTGCGTGGCCCTGCCAAAAATGCAATCGCTTCCGCCACATCTTCCGGCAGAATCTCGACCTTGAGCGTATTACGCTGGCGATAATACTCATTAATGTCGTCAATGTTAATTTTATACTGTTCTGCCCGTGCCTGCTTCCAATCGCTGTCCCAGATGCTGCTGCCGCGAATGACCGCATCCGGCAAGACTGAGTTTACACGAATGCCATAAGCGCCGCCTTCTTCCGCGAGGCTGCGAGCGAGATGCACTTCAGCCGCTTTCGCGCTGGCATAAGCCGTCGCGCCTTTGCCGGGGGCGAGGCTGTTTTTGCTGCCGACGAACACCATCGTGCCGCCTGTCCCTTGCGCCCGCATCACTTTATAGGCTTCCCGCGCCATCAAGAAGTAGCCCGTCGCCAAAATGTCGATGTTGCGCTGCCAGATTTCCAGCGTCGTCTCCTCAATGGGTGCGCCGCCTGCGATTCCGGCATTGTTAATCAGCACATCGAGTCCGCCATACGCGAGAACGGTCTGGCGCAGCACGTCCTTAACAGCGTCTTCACTGGTGACATCACAGTGGAGGAAAAGCCCACGCTTTTCGCCGAAGCGTTTGGTAAGGTCTTTCGCCACTTCTTCGCCAGCTTCGCGGTTGATGTCCGCGACAACGACGTGCGCTCCGTCTTGCGCCATACGATACGCCACAGCTCGTCCGATTCCGCTGGCAGCACCCGTGATTAGCACGACTTTTCCGGCGAAATCCCGATCTGGCGGCGCGAGGCGCAGCTTATACAATTCCAGAGGCCAATATTCGATGTCGTAGGCTTCTTTGGGGGTAAGGCTGACGAATGCGCCGAGGGCTTCACTGCCGCCCAAGACGATGACCGCACGGTGATACAACTGCTGGCTAACACCCGCATTGGTCGCATCTTTGCCCGTGTTGACCATGCCGAGGCCGGGGATCAAAATCACGCGAGGCGCAGAATCGCGCAGTTCGTCACCAACTTCTTTGTTGTCATCAAAATACTGCTGATAGCGGACTTCATAATCGGCAACACCCGTTTTTAACTTTTCCTTGAGTGCGTCCACGCCTTCGCTCGGCTGCCAATCGACAAATAAGGGCGTGCGCTTGGTATGGACAAGATGATCGGGACACGCTACCCCGGCCTGACTCACGACTCCGGTGCTGCTGCTGCCGACCATATCGAGCATCATATCGCCGTCATCGTAAAGCAAAACAGTTGACTTCCGCGCAGAAACCGCGCCGCGAATGACGGGTAATGCTTCTGCCATAATCGCATCACGCTCGGTTTTGGAGAGCGGTTGGGTTTTCAGATCACCGAAAACACGTTTGCCCTTACGCGCATTCGCTACATATTCTTCGGCCTCGCCCACAATGCGGATGCTGTTCTCATAGCAGGTCTTGGCATCTTCCGCCCATGTCACGAGGCCATGCTTGCCCATGACGACACATTCAATGTTGGGATTATCGACGATCTTTTGCCCAATCCATTTACTGAGCGTGAAGCCGGGGCGGATATACGGCACAAAAGCCATGCGATCCCCGTAAACTTTACGGGCTTCCGCTTCAGCATCCGGCGCACAAGCGATGCTAATCACTGCGTCAGGATGGGTATGATCGACGTGCTTGCCGGGTACAAAAGCGTGTAGCAGTGTCTCGATGCTCTGGCGCGGACGATCTGTTTCAAAAGCCGTCCGGTTGAGATACGCGACCATTTCTTCATCCGTCATCGCTTCACGTTCAAACAGCGGGTCGATTTCGTCCAACCGCAGCAGCGCGAAGCCTCTTTCTTTGATCGTGAGAATATCTGAGCCAGACGCTTTAACGGCTAACACCCGCACTTGCTTGCCCGTGTGATCGGTCAGCAGCAGTTTAGCGCTGGTATTGCCGCCGAAAATGTTGACGACGGCGCGATCCCGTCCGAGTAAGTTACTGCGATAGACTAAACCGTCGAGGTCGGGCAGTTGAGCGAATTCTTGGTCATTCCATAAATTTTGAGGCATTGAAAGTCCTACCAAAGACGTTGTATAGAGTAAAAATCAAATACAGCTCATAAATTTTTTAAACCACAGAGACTCACGAAGTAACCGCATGTAAACAATCTTGAATATAAATAATCTGGCTAGGGGCATGGCGCGCCATGCCCTACAAAATATCTACCTGATGTTATCGAAACACAAAGTTCACCAAGAAAGTTGATTAATTTTTAAATATAGTCGGCGAAATCAGATAAAGGATCATCAAAATCGTCCGCCATAATAAATTGACCTTTTGCGCTCCCCGCTTTACGCGGCTGATTTTTAGGGACAACAGGCACAAGCTGCACTTCTGTTTGGCCTTCGCCTATAAGCAAAATAGTTTCACCTGCGACTGCCGCTGTAATTAGTTGAGATAAACGCTCGACTGCATCATCTACTCACTTTGAAATCTTGTGATTATTTTCATTTGCTTTCATTTGAGCAAAAGTATAACGGGCAAAAAAATTTTGTCAACATTGTGGCAAAAAGAGCTTTTTAATTTCACATTTTGGAAACCGGGGCGGTGATGACTTCAATGCCTAACTCACGAAGCTGCTTCATGGAGCGATTATGCGCTTCGCCTGTTGTGATGATCGTCTGCACCTGACTAATTTCGGCGACAGTATACGGCGCAACTTTATCCCACTTATCATGATCGGAAACAATCACCCGCCGCATACAGCGCAGCAGCATGGTGCGCTTCATCTCCACTTCGTCGGGGTCGGTATCGGTGATGCCCGTCGTGAGTGAGATTCCGCGTGTACCGAAAAAGCCGATATTGAGATTAATATCTGGCACAGTGGAGGGCGCACCGACAAGCGCGATGGAATCGCGGCGGAGTCTGCCGCCGGGCATGTAGACCTGAATTTGTGGGCTGTCTAATAAACTCTGGGCGATCATCAAGCTGTTGGTGACGACGATCAGCCGATCCAGCGTTTTAATATATGGGACGATGGCGTAAGCGGTGGTGCTGGCATCCAAGGCGATACTGTAACCCGGCATTACCAGACTCGCGGCGGCGCGGGCGATGGCTTCTTTTTCGGGGCGTTTGCTGCGCTGGCGCACATCAAAGCTGAGTTCGGGGCCGCTCGGTTTGCTGGCAGGCAACACTGCCCCGCCGTGTGTGCGTTCCAATAAGTCCTCATCCTCCAACGAGCGTAAATCCTGACGAATGGTGACAGCACTGACATTGAGCATATCGCTCAAATCCTTGACGGATACCCGCCCCCACTTACTGAGTTGTTCTAAAATAGCCCGACGGCGTTCTTCTACAAATAATTGATCGCGTATTGGTGACATAGTTGACAAGGCCTATTCAAGATTCTAAACTGAAAGTATCCGAAACAAAAAGAAATTGAATTAGGACTTTCGCTCACGCATTTACCCCACCCCTAAATCCCCTCCCCATTGCATGGAGAGGGGACTTCAAGATGCGTTTTTCTCCCCCTCTCCAAGTATTGGAGAGGG
>Ga0335394_10006326_pt1 | contig 13368 bp, 5 predicted proteins | sample MAT03_FD_205741 | JGI IMG/M metagenome (GOLD analysis project Ga0335394, IMG submission 205741) | Freshwater microbial communities from Lake Fryxell liftoff mats and glacier meltwater in Antarctica - MAT-03 (spades assembly) (version 2) ...
ATGAAGAAAGACGGAGATGTCGTTTGTCGCGGCGACGCATTGTTTGAGCTGGAGGGGGAGAAAGCTCTGCAGGAAATCGAGGCGCTGGACGATGGCGTGCTGCGGATTCCGAAGGATGGGCCTCAACCGGGTACGGTGCTTAAAGTCGGTGCGGTCATTGGCCATCTGATTACGGAAGGGGAAGCGTTGCCGCAGAGCCAGGCTGGCAGCGATGCGGCTTCGACGGCGACGCAGTCGGTGGAAGACATGATGACGACCGACTTAAAGGGTGTCGCCATCAGCGCGTCCCCGTCGGTGCGCAGGCTTGCCAGAGAACTGGGTGTCGCTTTGACGCACGTTGCGGGAACGGGTTCGCGTGATCGCATTACGGAAGACGATGTGCGGGCTGCCACGCAGCGGGAACCCGATCGTCGTGCGACAACAGAATCTTCCCCTTCCGCCGCTGAAATCATCGCAACCCCACGGGCTCGCCGCGCTGCCGAACGAGCGGACATTGATCTCAGTGGACTGCAGGGAACCGGGCGGAACGGGCGAATTCGTGAACGCGATGTTGTGAGTGCTGCAAAGACCGTCGGCGGAAGTTCCGGGGTTTCCGGAGGACAACGAGTCGCGTTATCCGGTCGTCGTAAGGTCATCGCAGAACGACTGGCCGAAAGTCATCGGCAAGCAGTACCGGTAACGCTCACCTCGCAGGTCGATGCTACAAATCTGGTCAGCCTGCGGCAACAATTCAAAACCGCAGGCGAATCGCTGATCCCGGCCTTTCACGATATCATCGCAAAACTTGTCGCAGGCTGTCTCAGGCAGGATCGGCAACTCGCTGGTCGCTGGGACAGAGATGCCATCGTACTACCGGACGACGACGGATTTCACATCGGGCTGGCAGTCGATACGCCGGATGGACTCATTGTTCCGGTGTTGCGCGATGTCGCAAATGAATCGTTACTGAGTCTTGCAGCCGAGTCCGCGCGCGTCATTCGCAAAGCGCGAGACGGACGCTTGTCAGGGGCAGAGATGCAGGACGCCGTGTTCACGATCACCAATCTTGGCAGCTTTGGGATCGATACCTTCACACCGGTCATCAATCTTCCGGAAACGGCAATTCTGGGGCTGGGTGCAATACGCAAGCGAGCAGTCATCGGCAGCGATGATCGCATTGAAGTCCGCCCGATCATGACACTCAGCCTGACCTTCGATCACCGCGCCATCGACGGCGCTCCGGCAGCAAAGTTTCTGCAATCCGTCGTTGCGGCGATCGAAAATCCGGCCGCGCGGTTGTTGATGGTCGATCCATAAACCAAGGTACTCATCACGCTCCGCCACTCGCCTCAGACCGATGGATTGTAAGGAGGGGATTCGCTTGAGGACATCCTGTACCCTGGACACTCATGTCCGAGATATTGGCCTCAGGTGGAGGGCTCCCCAGAGTCTTGTTGAATTCATAATCTTAATCCTACTCTTAATCTTAATCCCACATTGCAAAGTGAGTCGTGCAAGGTTACCGGGAAGTGGGGGCGGTGCCAGCCGGGAATCGATTATGATTAAGATCATGATTAAGATCATGATTAAGACCAAGAGCTTTTGCGACGGACATGAATGTCCATCCTACATTCGATCGTTCCGCCATCGCACACAAAACTTGACTCATCTGAACATGTTTTGAAAGGCAAGCGTAGCTACGTTTGAACTACGTGAGCCCCGGCATTGGTTCGCCGTGATACACGTGATGAGGCCGTCCGAGTTCATCTTTCCATGCGGCAGTCTGCGGAATTCCGAGTGCCTGATAGATCGTCGCGGCGAAATTCTCCGGGCGCTGCGGATCAAAGGCGGGATACGCGCCGATTTCATCCGTACCACCGACGACGCGGCCTCCCTGAATTCCACCGCCGGCAAGGAATACGGTCTGTACTGGTCCCCAGTGGTCGCGACCTGGTTGCTTGTAATGGCTTGGCAGCAGTGTGATTTTCGGAGTTCGCCCGAATTCACCTGCCATGATGATCAGTGTGCTGTCCAACAATCCGGATTCCTGCAGATCGTCCAGCAAGGCGCTGAGCGCGCGGTCTGTCGGTGGCAGCAGGTTGTCGCGAAGATGAGGAAACGCATTGCCGTGCGTGTCCCATGTCTCATTATTTCCAAGATTCACTTGCACCAGATTGACGCCGGATTCTACCAGTCGCCGAGCCATCAGCAGTGACCAGCCGAAAGAATTCCTGCCGTAGCGATCCTGAGTGGAATCATTCGCGTGAGTCACGTCCAATGCGCTGCGAATCGCCGGATCGACCAGCAGCGAAATGGCACCTTCGCGATATCGATCAAAATTCTCAGTCAACGCAGCATCGTCAAGACGCTGACACTGACGTTCGAGTTCGCTCAGCAGATGGACTCGCCGATTCAACCCTGTGGCCGTGAGACCGTGCGGCAGACTCAGGCTGGGTGCTTCAAAAAGTCGTCCATCTTTGTTGCCTCGGTCCTGATGGTCGAAGCCGTGAGTCGGATAGGCTCCGTAAGAAGTGGAATGAAATGGAGACGCTTCAACGAACCACGGATTTCGCTGACTACCCATCACACCCGCGAACTGGCCTGGCAGGATACGTCCGGAATAATGCACAAATTGTTCGGGGATCACTGCGGCCGGAGGCAGATTGTTGCGCGCAGTTGAGACGGCGCCAGCCACGGCGGCAATGCTGGGCCAGTCCTGCGGACGAGGCTGATTGGGATTGAATCCGGGTGGCAGATCGGATCTGCCGGTCAACATGATATGGTGCCCGACGGAATGATCGTTTGACGTGTGTGTCAGCGAACGGCACATCGACCACAGGTGACTTCTGACTGCCAGACCGGGCAAGTGTTCGCAGATCTCAACTCCGGGCGTCTGGGTTGCGATCGCAGAAAATTCACCACGAATTTCTGCCGGTGCCTGCGGTTTGGGGTCAAAGCTGTCGTGTTGCGACAACCCGCCTGAAAGAAAAATGTAGATGCACGAGCGGATCTGCGTGTGGTGCGGCGTAGACTCAGCGGCTGCGGCTCGAAGTCCTGCAAGGTGATTCATCCCCAGCCCGAGCAGGCTGATTCCTCCGGCCTGAACTGCCGTTCGCCTGGCAACACGAGGATGATCGATTGCAGGATTTCGTTGATGCATGGGCCGTCGCCTTTCTGCCGCTAAAGTGAATCAGTCGATCGTAGCTCAGTCGCTCCGACGACTGAGATTCTCTTGTGACATCGTCGAGAAACTTCTAACTGTGACTTTGGGTAACCGACCTGGAAAGATTTCTTTGAATGTTTGTCATCCGAAAAGCGAGTCGAAGCAACCACATCGGCTCCAGCCAGTGTACTTTGACACATTGATCGTGGATACCGTGAAACGATCTGTCACATCCATTTTGCTGACAGTACTGATGCTAACGCTTTGCAACCGCGAACGAATACATATTCAGCACGGCATCGTTTTCATTCAGGTACTTGCCTGAAGAGATCGTTTCAACGAAGTTGTAGCCAATGGATTCGAGCCAATGTATTGGATCGTCGGTCCCGAAGACAAAGGCTTCGCCAAGAGAATCCATTCCCTCAAGGAATCTGGTGATGTGCAGGTTATTGGTGCGACCAGTCACCACAGCGGTGTCGACAAAGTCCGACCAGACACAGCTCAGAGGATTCTCAAGGAGTTCCAAAAGCGAACGAAAAAGCCTTTGGTTAATGGATTCAGAAAAATACATGGAACAGCCTTCGTAGATGATGACCGTCGGCAGCGTGCAGTCGAACCGTGGATGCAGCCCGATCACCTGAGCCAGATCATCAAACTTGAAATCTGCACTCAGCAGAACGCGGCGATCGCTGTACTCCTGCGGAAGCAGCCTTGTGACTCGCTGGCGCTCGGCAATCATCTCCGGCAGGTCCACTTCAAAAAACGTCACCTCCGGAAGGTCTGCGGCATGGCGAATGGAGCGCATGTCAAGCCCTGCGCCAACCAGGACAACCTGTTTCAGGTCAGGCACCTGCCGGATTAACTCGTCGATATGTTGCGACCGCGTCAGCACCATATCCTTGAGCTGGGGCAGTATCTCGTGCAGATGATTGGCCAGGAGTTCGCCATGCGGGCCGGCGACCAGATTCGCGTGCGGACAGTGATTTGTGAGTTTTGGATGAGAAGAGCTTTGAGCACGAAGCCCGGCGATCATGCGGGCGGACGCCTTCAGCTTGTGGCTATACAGCGTTGATCGGGACGGGTTCTCAACCGTCGGGGTCAGCTGAATTGTCGGCTGAGCGAAGTACTTCATCTCTGCTTCTGCAGTGAGTTCTCCGTTGGAATAAAAATGCACCTGCAGAGTTGCCAAAACACGGCTACCGCGAAAATATCGCTTCCTGATCTCTTCAGCCTGAACCGTATCGATTTCGCAGATCCCGGTCAGGTGACCGGTACTAGGACTCTTGTATCGCACGTTCATGCCTGCCAGCCACAGCGATGCTGAGACATCGTCACGGCACTGATGGATGCCGGCCAGCGGCACACCCCTGAGCAACGTGGCAAGTGCCAGACCTCCGGTATAGTCGGCTGACAACGACACAAGCGCAGCCTGGTGAGTTCCATGCTGATTGGTCGTCGCCTTGTTCAGCGGGAGCAGCGTCTCACAATATCCATCTCTGACTTCCGAAACTTTCCAGTCCGACTGTTCAAGGACCGGAATTGAGGCTCTGAGGAGTGACGTCATCAGCACCGGATTCACTCGCGTCTGATAGTCCTGGTCCCATGTAATTTCTGAACACGAAAGAGTCTGTTGAGTCATCGAAAATAATCCTTATGAAGCGACGATTGAAGGAATCATGCCGGGTCGCAGCATAAGGGGGATTCTGATTAACTCAACGACTGCATTTCTGGAATCTTTTTATAACAATTGCATGGCCCTGGTGTTGTCGGCCCACGGGTAGGACCTCCACGCATACACTGACAAGCACGAAGTCAAAGCTGGAAAGCTTTGCGGTTGAACGTAAACAAACCTGGAAGGATTTTCGGGTCGTGTCACCGTGCTCTTTTTTTTTACGAATGCGAATGGCCGCAGCAAATCGTGTCCGCATGGCGCCACGAAATCATGTGTCGCTCCGGGGGAAAACGTGAAGGAAACGTCATGCAGGGTTCACAACCCGTGTCTGTAATTCAGACGATTCCGGCGAGTTAGCATCGAGCGATCAATTGGTGTCGTGACTGAAATCAGCCGCTGAGCGTCAGCTCACGGTTTTCCCTGAACCGGACGCTAGCGTGTTCCGGCTGATAAGACAGTAATAATCCGCTCGATGCTTATTGAATGACCTGTTCGCATTGCGACTCGCGCTGCAGCGTTTCCACAATTGCCTGGAGTTCAAGCGCAACGCCACGCGCACCGGCAAAATCATCGGCTTTCGCCATTGCATGAAGTTCTCGTCCGATATCCGTCAATCCTGGAAGTCCGACGGTTCCGCCGGTCCCCTTGATCCAATGCCCCAATCCAGACAATGTCGTACCGTTCGAGTCATCAATGGCCGACATAATTTCCGGAAGCGCATCACTGACCTTTCGCACGAATCTCGTGGCAAAATCACGAAACACCGGGTCAACGGGAAGGATCACGGCCATCCTTGACGCGACGTTTCGTTCGACTTTCTCCGTTGGGCTCAACTTCACCTGCATCGCTGATACAGAAGGCTCTCTTCGAACCGGCAGCAGAGTCTGTTCCAAAGCCACACCGAGCTGTTCACCGACACCGCGAAGCAGGCTGGCGATGGAAATGGGCTTTGTCAGATATCCGGTAAATCCAATGTCTCGACATTGCTGTTTATCGTCTTCTGTACCATTCGCCGTGATTGCGATGATGGGAATGCGGACGCCGTCAGCGCGAAGCATTTTCGTCGCCGTATAGCCATCCATGACGGGCATCTGAATATCCATCAGGATCAAATCACAGGATTCACGTGTCAACAAGTCAATCGCCTCCTGTCCGTTGGAGGCAAACAGACATTCTGCATGAGCCCGTCTCAGGACGTGGGCAAAGAACTCACGGTTCGCTTCAATATCATCAGTGATCAGGATGCGGAATCCTTTCAGATTCAGATTCTGCGCTGTCTCATCGATCGGGGCAAGCAAAGTTGCTTCAGCCTGTCGTCCGTTCAGAATTTTCACACCGTTCAGAGGCCCCGTCGATATCGTCATGGAGAATGTACTTCCGAAACCGAGCTCACTTGATACTTCAATATCTCCGCCCAGCGCGCGAGCCAGGTTGCGACTGATTGACAGCCCCAGTCCGGTTCCACCAAAGCGCCGTGCCACGGTCGCGTCAGCCTGCTTAAAGGGCTCGAAGATATCCTTCTGTGCGGCGATATCAATGCCCAATCCGGTGTCCTGGATCTGGACCCGGAGCTTGTTTTGAGCGACATCCGTATTAATGATCAGACTGACACTTCCTGCGTTGGTGAATTTGATGGCGTTGCCAATCAGGTTCGTCATAATCTGTCGTAGTCGTGTAGGATCGGTCTGCAGTCGCTCTGGAACTCCATTGGCGACGATCAGGTTGAGCGTCAGGTTCTTCGCGATAGCGCGGGACTGCAGCGCTGAAAGGATGTCATGGAACATCGCGTATGGTGCGCATTCCATGGATTCGATTGTCAGCGCTCCGGCTTCGATGCGCGAAAGATCCAAAAGGTCATTCAGCAAATGGTGCAGGTGATTGCCGTTGCTCAACACACGTTCCAGGTGAGCGTGCTGTTCCGGCAGCAGTGGAGCATCACCGTTGAGCAGTAGTTCAGTAAAACCAAGGACCGCACCGATAGGAGTTCGGATTTCGTGACTCATATGTGCGAGGAAATCGCTCTTCGCCCGGCTTGCACTTTCCGCCGTGTCGCGCGCTGCCGCCAGCTGCGTCTGCACCTGGCGAAGATGGTCTGCTGTCTGCTGCAGTTCTGTCGACCTCGCTTCCGCGACGGCAGTGCGATCTTCGACAATTCGTTCAAGATTCGCATTCAGATCCTGCAGGCAGCGGAAACCATCAGCGTTTTCCAGTGCCGCACCTGCAATCGTGGTCAGATACCTTGCGATTCGTAGTTCATTCGTACCGAAAAGATCCCGCACCTCAGAGTTACAAACGACCAGGCAGGCAGCAACTCGTGCGCGCACCATGATCGGGCACGCCAACAGTGAGCGAAACTCCGAACCGGATCCGCTGTCGGCAAAGGCATCCAGAGTTTTCAGTGAAGTCAGCACACAGGCGCGGACGGCTTCAGATTGAACTGCAGGCTGGCCGCTCTCATCGATGTAAACAATTTCGCAGTAGTTGCTCCGCAGAAGTCGACGTGCGGTGTCAGCCGCCGTGTCAATGATCACTGCAGGATCGATTGCGGAAGCGATTTTTCTGCCCGATTCCAGCAGAGAGTCAAATCGATCCACAAGTGAAATCGAAGAGAACATTCTCTGCGGGAGCTGCTCATTCCTGAACGCGGAATAACTTCGTTCAGCGTTGTGGAGTTCTTTCTCCGCATCCGGGAAGCCCAATTCCAGTCGAATTTTGTGCAGGAGGAGGCTGCTTTGAATCTGTTCATATGCTGCTGACTGAAGACTGGCAATGTGCACACTCTTCCGCAGCAGGAAGATCGCCCTGCGATTACAATTCTTAAACAACTGTGCCCATGCGTATTCGCGCAATGCATGTGGAAGTTCGTTTCGAAATCGTAATGCCATCAACAGTGCCTTGCGGGCTGCTCGACGATGATTTCTGATGATTGTCCGGCGGGGACTACGAGTCAGCGGAGATCTGTTCTCCAGAAAGCCTCGCAATGCTGTGGCCTTCCATGCAAACAGAGGTGACGTGTAGGTGTTGGAGATGCCGGCGTTGTGAGCCGCTGCAATTCCCTGATCCAGAGCCTGGACCGCCTCTTCGAATCGCCCTTCCGAAATCAGTTGAACCCCCTGTGCCAGAAACACATGAGCTTGTCCCTGCACGTCCGCGCGAGGTCGTTCCAGTTCGCACTGCAGAATTTTCTGGGGAATCTCTCCGTTCGTCGCACGGGCCCAGACTTCAATAATATTACCGCAAACCTGAAAATCACCTACGGCCAGCCCGGAGTCGTACGCGTCGCGTGAAAGCTGCGCGGCTTCAGTGAATCGGCCCAGACGATAGAGCGATGCTGCGACCTGATACTGCGCAATATGCTTTTCCCAGAAATCGCCGGCCCGTTCGAGAATACGCACACTGCGGCGACCGACATCCACACATTCTTCAAATTGTGCGGCCGAATACAGCGCTATTGCCAGACAGTGCAAAGATTGCCCTTGCCCCCAGACATCATTCTGTTCGGTGCGGATCTGCAGGGATCGACGACCGTACGAGATCCCTCGCCGACTAAGCGGAATCAGACTCATCGCCGGAGCATGCTCGGAATAGGCCTGCGCCAGTTCAGCCGTCGGCTTATGGCGTTCGGCGAGATTCATGCCCCGAAAGTGTACATGGAGCACATCCAGTTTGCTGCGAACGAACCAGTACGCATATGCCAGGCGGCTGTGCAGTCTCCAGATCAGACGATCATTGGCTGACGGTTCTACCGCTATCCGACCGACAAACCAACCAGGCAGTAATGAATGCAAAGCCTGCACAGCAATTTCACGAACAGTAGCAAGGGGCAACATCCAGGCAGATGGCAACTTTCCGCCCAGACTGCACAGCGCGGACTCCCATAGCTCGATTGCCCGATCTTTACGATCTTCCTGGAATGCCAGTTCGCCCAGTTTGAGTGTTACCTCCGCTCGCAGGATCGCTGAATCCGCACAACTGATGGCACGCTCAAAAAGCGATTCTGCTTCCTGATAGCGACCACTCAGCATCAGCACATCACCCAGCCCGTACAGAACTCTGAAATCCGGCTCTTCGAACCGAGTCGAATAGCTACGCATCGCAATTCGATATTGTTGTTCTGCAGATTCCAGCGCATGACTCGTGCGCGCTACTTCCGCGGCCTCTAAGGCGTAGTCCCTTGCCAGGTCGGAACGTCCGGATGCATCATGATGAAAAGCAATATCAAAGACGCGCTGCGGTTCAAAGCGGCTGAGGTAGACTGCGGCTCTTCGATGAATCATTGCCCGCCGCGCGGGGGTCAGTGTCTGAAGCACGGCATCGCGGATCTGGTCATGCATGAACGAACAAATGCTTCCGGATGCGCGCTCCCAGATCAAACAGTTGCGGCGCGGCTCGATCAGCAGTTCCAGCACACGGGCCGGAGGAATTCGAGCCAGATCCGCAGCCATCTCGATGGAGAAATCCTTGCCCAGGACCGCACCCACACTTAACAGATCCTGTGAATCTTTTGACAGGCGAAAGAGTCGTTGTTTCAGAACTTCGGCGGCTTCGCCCGACATCTGCAGGTTTTTGAGCTGCCGCTCATCAATCTGCCAGCCGGAAGGCGATGGAGTGAGGACGCCACCTTCGACAAGTCCGCGCAGGACGGCCGAAGCCATGAACGGATTGCCGGTCGACATCTCCCAGACGGTTGTCAGAATCTGAGTCGGCAGGCCTCCGGTCATTGACCCCAGAAGTCGGTCAAGGTCCGCCCGAACCAAAGGGTCAAGACTGAGCTTTGTGGCAAACTTAAGATTATCCCTCAGCCTTTCAGCTGTGGTGTCGGAAGGACGGGTGCCGACGATCAGCAGCGTGGAACTGGAATTTGTCAGATGCCAGCACTCGAGCATCGTCAGTGTGAGGTCATCGGCCCATTGCATGTCATCCAGCAGGATCAGAACAGGCTTCTCCGGCGTCCCCAGCGCTCGAAAGAACGTTGCCAATGCAATTGCAATGCGTCGATCAGAGAGATCTTGTGTGCGTTCAGCCGAAACATGCAGCGCAAGCTCCGTGACAAGTTCCGGCACGACTGTCGCGAATTCTCTCGCGAACTCACTCAATTCGGACTGCAGGTGAGTCCTGAGCGCCTCATCATGACGGATGATCGCGAGGCATTGCGTCAGGATTTGTCTGAGTGACGCAAGCGGAGAAAGTCCACTCTGGTTTTGTCCCTGGGCGCGGAACACACGAAAGCCGTGCGACACTGCAATGCGAGAAATTTCCAGCAGCAACCTTGTCTTTCCAAGCCCGGAAGCCGCCGTGACCAGAACTGTGCGACTGTTGCCCTGAGAGACAGAATCCAATTCAGACCTGAGCAATGCCATATCGCGGGATCGTCCGACGAACGCAGGTTCGATCAGAGTATCCCGACGATCCATTGTCCCGAGGACCAGGCATTGCGGATATGCCGCTTCGAGCACATTCCCGAGCTGTCGCAGGTCATACAGGACTCCAGCCGCAGACTGGTAGCGGTCCCGAGGATGTTTCTGCAACAGCCTCAGCACAATGTCGCTGAGGTGTCCGGGAATCAGCGAATTGATGGACGTCGGATCGGGAATCGGCGACGTCATATGATGAAACACCAGATCGCCCACATTGTCAGCCGTGAACGGCACGCGCCCGGTCAGACACTCAAAGAGCAGGATTCCCAGAGAGTACAGGTCGGAAGAGGCACGCACATCCTCGTCGAGCGCGCCGAGTGCTTCAGGCGATGTGTACGTCGCGACTTCCTTCGCGACGGAAGCGTCTTGCAGTCCCTGCAGCATCATCAAGGGGCCATAGCCTCCGATGAAAGCCCGTATTTTACCCTCAGTTTCCTCTACGATAATTTCGCCTGGGCGCAGGCAGCGACGAATCAGGCCGTGCTGATGAAGATCTTCCAATGCAATAAGTATGTCTTCAGCGATACTCAATGTCGTGGCGACGGAAAGTCGGGATGATGCAATCTGATCGGCAAGCGTCCTGCCAGGTGTCCATGGACAAATGATGCGACTGGTGTCTTCATTGAATTCAAAATCCAGCGGAACGGTCATCCGGTCAAATGATAACAATGCCAGCCTGGCTGTTTCGTACTCCAGTCGCATCCGAACTGTCGGTGGTGTATCAGCGTTGAATGACACTTCATGAATGATGACCTTCTCACCTGCATCATTTGCGGCAATCACGGAACGGCAAACGTCATCCTCACTGATGACAGAACACACATCATATTGTGACCAGGATTTCTGACTCTGTTTCAGCAATGGAAGCCCCTTCACTGGCGGGCCCGAATCTGGCGAGCCCGAATCTGGCGGGTGACCTGGGAGTCTGTCTGAATCCCGCAGCGTGTATCAATCTGTATCCGCGGAGTCGATCTGCACACGAATAATGTCATTCCGTCGTTCAAAAAATGCATCGAGGACTTGAGGGTCGAACTGTGTCCGTCGACCCTCTTCCATGATGGAGAAACACTTCTGCAACGGAAACGGGGGCTTGTATGGTCTCTTGCTGCTCAGCGCGTCAAACACGTCTGCCACGGCAGTGATTCGACCTTCCAAAGGTATGTCTTCTCCAGCCAGACCCAGTGGATATCCGTTTCCATCCCATCTCTCATGATGCGTCAGCGCAATGCGGCGAGCCATTTCCAGAATCGGAGACGAACTCACATCCATGATGCGAGCACCCATGTCCGTGTGCTTTCGAAGCATAGCCGCGTCGGCGTCCGGAACCTGCTGTACAATCTTCCTGCCAAACCCACAGTGCTTCTGCATCATTTCGTACTCTTCCGGACTCAGTTTTCCCTGTTTGAGCAGGATCGAGTCAGCAATACCGATCTTTCCAACGTCATGTAACTGGGCCGCTGGCTCCAGAATGTCCAGTTCCTCCCGTGAAAAGCCGAGTTGATCGGCAATCACGCGTGCATATCGTCCCACGCGGACAATGTGCTGTCCGGTGTCGTCATCCCGGAACTCAGCAGCACGAGCCAGACAATGAATCACGTCCAGCCGCGACGCCTCAAGTTCCGCCGTCCGTCGCCGCACCGCTTCTTCAAGCTCTTCTGAATGTCTGTAAAGTTGGTCCTGATAAGCTTTGACTTTCAGTACGTTTCCCAGTCTCGCCAGCAGTTCTTCACTGTGGACTGGCTTCTGCAGCAGATCAGTCGCACCCGCCTGCAACGCTGTGAGTTTTGTCTCGGGGTCCGAACTCCCGGTAAGAATCACAACTGGTGTCCGGCAGAACATTTCATCAGACCGAATAGCGGCCAGTATCTCCAGCCCACTGATTTCCGGCATCTGAATATCCAGCAGCACAAGGTCCGGACGATTCAGACCCATCAATGGCAGAGCCTGACCTGCATGATCTGTAGAGATCAGATTTCGATAGCCACCGATCTCCAGATATCGCCGCACGACTTCAATATTCAACGGTTCGTCATCAACAATCAGGATGCAGGATTGCCTGATGTCGCGTTGACCTGGACCGCGAATAATCGAAGCGTCCGATGTTCGGGCGTCGGCCCGAAAGTCCAATTGTGTTGCAGTCGGCATGATTCCGTACTCGATCTGGCGAATTGAAAATGGCTGGATGTCCGGGCACTCTGCGTCAAGATGGCGTTGCCGACGTTTCAACAACGATCGAAACACATGAGTCCGAACTGACCCGACTTCAGAGGTGTTCAAAAAAACATACACCTGAAAAATTCGTGGGCTGCACTTTGTCGATAGAATGCAACGCGACTGGGCGATTGGCGCATTTGGTACAGATCTTGCCGGTGGCGATTGGCGGTTTATTCCCCATGCCTGGGGGAATTACTCGATAGGGTAATACCGCCCTGTGCGATCTAAACACTATCCTGTTTACCCCAAACTGCGCATCTATTCGATTTCCTGGTGACGTATTTTGCGGTCAAAGTGCCGCCACGGAATTATGACCTCGAAAAGCCGCTGCGTTCGGTCTTGAGGCAAACCTCGCTTTATCAGTAAAAAGGACGAAAACCGTCGTTGGGCAGTTGAATTCACATCGGGCAAGGACGCCATGATTTCACACATTCGAAATTCTCACTTGCGCACTTTAAGCTCGACGATGACCGCTGCTGCAGTCGCGGTCATTGTCGGCCAGTTGTGCGCGACCTGGCTGAATCTCTGCGGCACGTCGCCGGATTCCATCGCCGCACTGGTTATTGGGTTTGCTGTCGGGGTGATCGTCGTGTCCTGGATACGTGACCGCGTTCCGCAGCACGCGAACGATCGGCGTCCAGTGCCTGTCGCTGCGTTTTTGCTCGCGCTGGCTTTGATCGCGCTGAGTTGGCTCACACCGACTTTACTGAATGCCACATTGCTCGCGGGCTGCGAAACAATCAACTCAACGTGGCAGGTCGCACCGGTACTGACGATGTTCTTCCCGGCACTGGTCGTGGCGCTAGTGACCGCTGCCGCAGGTCTGTTCTTCATCGCGGCTTGCCCCCCACCCGCCAGGCCATGGATCAACACTGCGCTGGCTGGCGCTCCGGGGGTTGCGGTGTTGCTGATTCCAGTCTGGC
>Ga0335394_10006331_pt1 | contig 13361 bp, 7 predicted proteins | sample MAT03_FD_205741 | JGI IMG/M metagenome (GOLD analysis project Ga0335394, IMG submission 205741) | Freshwater microbial communities from Lake Fryxell liftoff mats and glacier meltwater in Antarctica - MAT-03 (spades assembly) (version 2) ...
CACTAAACCCACTAAACTTTCTAAACCCTACAAGCCGCACTCCTTGAAAAAAATAGACCGCCTCCTGCTCACCAGTTTTATCGGACCCTTTGTCGTGGCATTCGGCATTGCGTTGTTCGTGCTTATTATGCAGTTTTTGTGGCTCTATATCGACGAGATCGCCGGAAAAGGCGTGAGTATCTTCGTCATGATCGAACTCATCGCCTATTTGTCGATCGCCACGTTCCCCATGGCCTTGCCCATTGCAGTGCTGATCGCCTCGGTCATGGTGCTGGGCAACCTGGCCGAACGGTATGAATTGTCGAGCATGAAGTCGGCGGGTATTTCCTTGTTGCGGGTGATGCGCGGACTGGCATTTTGCGCCCTCGGGGTGGCGGTGTTTTCTTATATCTGCTCCGATTTTTTGATACCGATCGCCAACCTCAAGTTCAAATCAAGGCTATACGATATTCGCAAACAAAAGCCGGCCCTGACCCTGGAAAAAGGCGTTTTTAACGACGATTTTAGGCAATTCGTAATACGGATCGGCGATAAGGAACGAGACGGCGAAACGATCAAAGATGTGATGATCGAGGATCAGAGCAACCAGGGACAAAACAAATTTCAAAAAACCCTGGCCGATAGCGGTCAGATGTACACCTCGAAAGACAAGCGTTTTTTCGTGATGAACCTGTTCAACGGCACCCAATACGCTGAGCCGTCGACTCAGGGCAAACAAAGCCAGAAATATCCCTTCGTACGGACCAACTTCAGTTCCTGGACAAAAGTCTGGGACATGAAGGAATTCGACATGACGGCATCCGACGAGGATCGTTTTAAAACACAGCGTTCCATGTTGAGTATGCGTCAGTTGCGCGTCAATATGGACTCGCTTAAACGGATGATCGAGACCAGCCGCGAGGGCATTGCCACTGATTTGCTGTTAAATATAAAACGTCAATACGCGAAACGACCGGTAAAACCCGGCGAAGCACAGGTTCGTTTAGATATGCCATCAGACGAAATAGGCCCGGCATCCAGCGGGAAACCCGCTGCGGTACCGGAGGACACTCCGCTGAGCGATACCGCCGCCTTTAAAAATGCCGCGCTGGCCAAGCGAAGGCAGGGCATCCAGCATACGGTTAATGTAAAAGACGATTTTAATGAACCCGGCCTGGATGATAAAGCGTTGAAAAGCAAGGTGGATAGTTTGCTCAATAAGGGTAAAAAAATGTCGGCCAATAATAAAAAGTCTCCGGCAGGCGGGGGCGCTCCGCAACAAAAGCAAGCGGTACAGGCTGTTCCAAAAAGCGCAAAGAACAAACCACCTGTACAACCCGCTACTCCGGTGATACTACCGAAAACATTCCGCCAGGAACTGAACAAACCTTTAAACCAATACAGCGCTTTTGAGGAAACCTTCCGGGCGGAAGACCGACCTGCGCTGATGCGGGAGGCCCGGCCCAAAGCGAGTTTGTACAAGAGTATCTTTGCCTCTAAACAAACCGATATTGAGAACAAGCGGAAGGAGTTTGTCAAAACCGGCTATGAACTGTTCTCCAAATACAGCTTTGCGCTGGTTTGTTTCATTTTTTTGTACATCGGCGCCCCGATGGGCGCCATTATTCGCAAAGGTGGATTCGGCTACCCGGTTCTGGTGTCCATCGTGGTTTTTGTGGCCTTTATCATGTTGACCATTTTGTGCCGGAAATTTGCTGAATTGTACATTTTAACCCCTTTCTGGGCCGCTATGGCGCCCTGTATCATCTTGATGCCAGTGGCGGCTTACCTGACCCGCAAAGCGATGAACGACTCTCAAATGATCAACACGGACCGGCTTGAACGCTGGGGCGTATGGATCGCGAAGTTTGTCCGAAAACTTCGGCGTGTTCCGGCCGATTCTGGTGTCGGTGTAACGCAAAGTCACCCCGACGCTACATGGAATAATAAGGACAAGGATCACTCATGAATCGATCGATCAGGCGGATATGGGATAATCCGTGGTTTACCATCCCTGTATTGTTGTTTTTAAATATCGCAATGGTGGTCGCATACTTTATGCCATACGGCGCGGAAATTCTTTGGCTTAATTCCTGGCGCCGTCAGCCCTTCAATTTCTTTTTTACCACAATGACCTATTTCGGCGAGGCCTATGCATTTATCGTTGCGGGCCTTGGGATGCTGTTTTACCGCTACCGATACACGATGTTGATCCTTGTGGCCGGTTTGCTGACCATGGGGATTTCGTACGTATTGAAACACCATATCGGTACAATAAGGCCGCTGACCTGGTTTGAAACAGGTGGTATGCGGGACGAACTGATCGTGGTGCCGGGCGTCGAACTGGCTTCCGGGTTTACGAGTTTTCCTTCGGGGCATACCATGGCGGCTTTTACCTTGTATAGTTTATTGGCTGGTATATGCACTGCCCAACGTCCCGGCCTGGGTTTATTATTTGCGCTGATAGCGATTCTGGTGGGTGTTTCCCGGATATTTCTGGCGCAGCATTTTTTGGCCGACGTGTTGGGCGGGGCGGTTTTCGGGCTGTTGTTGGGCGGCCTGGTATGGCGGCTGGAGCGGTGGGCGGTTTGGCAGCGCCTGGGTGGCTCCGCGCGCCTGTAGCGCATCGCTCCTGCCGCGCTAAGCCTGCTTAACATTAATTAAAACACCCGGTCTCTTTGTTCGGTATTGATTGGTCCAGATGCCCGGTGCTATCAACCTGAGCGGGATAAAAGCATCCTGTTTTTGTTTCAAAAACTTTGGCGTCAGGCCCACAGACAATTCGACAAGCCTTTCCTTCAATTTTTATCAAGCCTCCTTCTTTTAAAAATGCGGTAAATTGATACTTGAATGCTCCCGTATACACCGACCCATCCTTATTCAAGCCATCCCATGCAGTATTTTGGGCATTGTTAGGGTCAAAACCTGCACTAGCAAAGACAACATGATTGTCTTCCAGCGTGTAAATAAGATAGGAGTCGAACCCTAGAATATACTCGTTGAAGGAAGGTATAAAGTAATCGTTTACACCATCGCTGTTAGGCGTAAATACATTGGGTACGAACATGTATGCGTTGCCGGAATTAAATATGACTGGCTCAGCGCCGCAGCAGGATTGGTATACTTGTTCGCCGGGATTATCAATCGGGCCTTGCCCGAAGCCGGAGGTAAAAAAAGCCGAAAAGATGGCAGTAATGAAAAGGAACTGCATGTTTTTCATACAAAAATCAGTTTTAGGATAGTGAATTAAGTTTAGCGGCTGGATTTTTCGAGTATAAAACTCTTTCGAAAGTCGCCGTACTGTAGACTGACCAGGTATGTGCCCGGCGGATATGCGGACAGGTCGAACTGTCCGTCTCCGAGTTGCCGGCGTGCACACATTTTTCCGGCCATATCCAGGATAACAACCTGCGCATCTGCCGGTATGCCTTCGGTTTCGAGTTTGAACATGCCGGTAGTCGGATTGGGTATCAGCTTCAGCTTATCGGGCCCTGAGGCTGCAACGGCAGGCGCCTGCTGCCGGTCTTCGGCCTGTGAGCCCGACAGGCAATTTGTACAACATAGTTCCCGTTTGATCCTGTTTCCTGCGGCGTCGTAGGTATAACAAATCTCATTCTGGCCGTATATGGTATGCAGCCAGCAGAAGGCTAATAAGAATAAGCACAGTTTTTTCATTGTTTGTGGTTAATTTTTTTATTTAAAAATATTAGTCCGCTAAAGAAACCTTTGGAATAGGTTTCTTTTTTATAACGTTTTTCAAAATTCCGGATCTCCTCGATACTGGTTTTTTCAACGTAATAAACAAGCGGATTTTTTTTCAATTTTTTAGCCGGGTAATGAAACGTGTAATCAATTTCACTATAATCGCCGGAATTGGCAAGATTGTTATTGACAATGATTACATACCTGTTTTTACCTGATTCTATAACGAATTTTTCCATCGGCCTTATTCTCGCCCGAAGTTCGAAGGACAACTCGCCCACATAGCCCCGATCTATTTTCAGGTCTCTTTTATCCGGAATTCTGGCTGTCAAAGGATCTGAATCGATGCAGTCCTGGCAGGTTTTTTGATTCCATTTTGTCGTTTCGTCGATAATTTTTTCAACCTTAACATCGTCCAGTAAGTAGTAATTAGCAGAAATTTCATGATGTCTGTTGGTTATGACCGAATCAATCTTCTCAATAAAGACGCACGCTCCTCCGGCGATAAATTTATTCAATTTGTCTTGGGAGGCGTTGTTCCTCAGGTATTCCAGTTGTTTCCATATTTTTTCATCCTGGCGGAAGGCAAACTGCCCGAATGTGACGTATTGCTCTCCTCCTTTTGCCGTGTAGTAGGTTGTGTATCTGTTCCAAAGTGAATCTGTCAGATATTCAATAAATTCAAAGTCGGCGTACACCTTTTGCTCTTTGAACAAATCCAAATAAAACGGGCTTGGTTTTTTGTTAAATAGAATGTCCGACTTGAACACCTGCGGATCTTTGGAAAATTTATACCCGAGGCCTTTGCTGAAATATGGTTTGTCACCGTAAAACTTCAAGGCGAAGGATATTTTATAAACCTCGCCTTTTGACAGCGGCTCCCGAAGACTGCCTGTGACATGTTCCATGTACCCATAATGGGTAATTGAATAAAATCCAAGGCAATAATTTCCGTCGGCCGCTGTCAGACAAAAGTCCATCCCGGGCTCATTATTCCAAATATGGTTGTTATCACAGGCCTTTAAATCCCTGTAAATATCCACAGATCCGTCGGTTGACTGGAACCAGTTTTTGGCATAAAAGGTATCCAGGTAATACTTCGGTGTTCCATTAGACAAATTTATTGCCTCAAAACTTCCGTTACGAAGTAAATTTTGAGCATCCAGTAGCCCGTTGGTCGCGGTGGATATAACTACCGCCAAAATAAAAATCCTGCCCATCCTCTGTGATTTCCTGTAATTCTTAAATATGAATTGAATTTGTTTGCGGTTACTACAACCTCATTTAGTTCGGTGGTAGCGCTTGGTAAAACATTGGTTATCTGCGCTTGCGTCTTATTCCCGTAAACACCCCAGGTTATTTCATTATTGGAAGACGGCACTTTAAAATTAAATCTCACGCCACGGTCGGCGGTTGAAAAGAGCTCCGTTCCGTCCGATGTGATTCTAAATGTTTGTCCTTGTTCAGGATAAGCTATTCCTGTGACGGTCAGATCGCCTTCAAAACCGAGCGGAATTTCCGGACTCCATTCACTAAATTTGTCGCTTGTCACTTCATTGTAATTGGATATTCGCTCTTTGGTATAGTAGTAATTTTCTTCGGGCGTGTTGCCTCCGCCCAATAAATGCCTTTCTGTAACAACCTTCCCCTTCCCGTCCCAAAACCGCTGGCCTTTAATGGATGCATCGATTCCTCCGATCACGCCGCCGATGGCCGCTCCAATAAGCGCTCCTTTAAAAGCGCTGCCTACGATTTTGCCCAATTTATCTCCGTGGATGATGCCGGTCGTAAGATTGGCTGAAAATCCGGTTGCCGCCCCGGTAATTGCCCCTCCGACAAAACCCCCTATGCCGGCTGCGGCCAATGCGGGTGCAACGGCCCCTCCCACAGCGCCGGCCACCACGGAACCGGCAAATGCGCCCCAGTCCCAATCTCTGAACGTAAGATCATGGGTAAGCAGGTGGGCAGCTGTATGAACCGCCGCCGCAATGGCCATGCCAATCAGAATAGCGGTAACAATTTCTTCTCCATTCGGATCGGTAAACCTTAAGGGATTATTGAACGCATAGCTGTACCTGTTGTAATTCTGTGTGAAATCCGGCATTTGCACGTTATTATCCGCACTGAGCATACAACCCAGCATCGGGTCGTACAAGCGCCCATTCATGTTAATAAGGGTAAACTGAGGCAGGTGTTCATGGCCGGTAAAGCCTCTGTATAACCAGGCGGGTACGGTCTGCACCCCCGCATACGTCCAGTTTGTTGTGTTTCGTTTGCGCCCCCATGGGTCGAAATTCTGCTCAGCGATAACCGTGCCGCTGCTATTGGTTACTGTAAGGATGGAGCCGAGGTGGTCCGTGTACACATAATTATAGGTATCCACGCTGCTTTCCCGTACAACTATGGCAACCAGGCCCTGACCGGCGTTGATGTAATGAATGAATTTCGTGGAAGCTCCTGTTATGTCCTTCTCATAGTCGCCTAAATAGTAGCGGGTATTTGTCGTGCTGCCGTTTTGCGTCAGCACTCCTTTAATGCGTTGATAATCGGCCCCATAGGTATACGTCAGCAGGTTAGTTCCTTCTGAAACCGTAGCAGGCTGGAAATATGGAGTGTATGCGACATTCTGGGCTCCAAACGGGATATTAAGGGCCGAATTGGTGACGCTGGTAACTGCATTTATCTTCGAAATATTGTAAGAATAATTGCCTGCGTCGGTCTTGCTGTTAATATTGCCGTTGCTTGCATAAGTCATTGTAAGCGCCGATAGGCCTGTGACGGTTCCGGTGAGCAGTCGATTTAGGTTATCGTAGGTAAAAGTTTCCGTTTTTCCTTTTATTGCATCGTTTCGACTGGTCAGATTGCCACTGGAGTAATTCCAATTCAGGTTCAGGTCTTGTGTTCCTGTTGTGAAATAGCGGGTCGGTATGCCAAAATAGTAGGTATTTGTGGAAGACTTTCCGTTGCCGAGTGAATAACCAGTGTATTGATCGAGGCCGTTCATCCCAGTATTGGTAAAGATCGTCACCGTATTGTTGCCGTTCTTAAGGGTATTGAGGTACCCATTGGCATCGTACGCCGAATTCAGCGTAAATCCCGAAGGATAAGCGATGCTGGTCACATCGTTGTACGTATTGTAGCCGTAGGTTGTGGTGTACGCTATACCGTCTATGGTTAATTTTTTCGTGCCGACTCTCCCGTACGTATCAAAAGTATACTCCTCCAGGTTTCCGGAGAACCCGGTGGTTTTTTTGAGTTTGTTCGTAGAGGCTCCCGAGCCGCTCGGAAAATACTCATTCGTAGTAGTTCCTTCCGGACCGACTCGTTGTGTTAACCTGCCGGCCAGATCATACGTGAAGGCCGTAGTTTGGGTAAGCGGGCTGATTTCCGAGGTCATTTGCCAGAGCGCATCATAAGCATATTGCGTCACACCTGCATTAATATCGGTCAATTTGGTTTGGCGGGCATAGGCATCGTATTCGTTCAGGATAAGCACCGTACTGCCCCGGTTCACCTGCGTTACGTTGCCCTGGCTGTTATACGTATAGGTTAAGGTCCCACCGTAGTCGGTAGCACTTACTGTTCTTCCACAGGCATCCGTGATCTTTGATGAAACCTGCCCTGCTGCGTTGGTCGTAGTTGTGGTCAGATACCCGGAAATATCGTAGGTGTAAGCGGTCGTAACCGTGCCAAAGGTATTGCTTGTATTGGCCAGTCGGTTGTAATTGTCGTACGTATTGGTAGACGTCAGGACAGTCTCCCCTGATTTATATGGCGCTGTTGCCGCTGCGACGTTTCCGCGAGCATCATACGTTGTATTGATCGTAATCCATTGGTTTTGAAAGCCTTCGACTTGTTTTTTCTTTTCACGATCCAGTATATCGTACCATACTTTCACATCCGGCTTGCCGGAGTGGCCGGTAGTGTGGTAATGGACTGTGCCGTTAACGACATCGATATCCCAATTATAAGCCTCGGTGATAATCCATCCCTGAGGCATAATAGTGGTTTGAAGCCTTCCAAAAGCATCGTAATTATACGATGTAGTCAATCCATCGGGTCCGGTTTCGCTCAGGAGTTTGCCCCATTTCGGATCATAAGTCGCTGTCGAGATCTGGCCCAACGCATTGGTTGCCGTTATCACATACCGTCCTTTTGAGTCATAGACACTTGATGCGGTCCTTGACGTCATACCTGTAGGTACAATGGCAATACTGGTCTGGTTGCCCAGGTTGTTATAGGTATAGCTCGTAACGACACTTTGTGTCTGCCCGCTAAAATCAGTCCTGGAAGCCATTTGCCCAAGGGTGTTGTACCCATATGTCGTAACGGTCGTAAATGCCGGGGGGCCGCAGCATCGTGTTTTGGAGACGGTAACGGAGGTCGGCTTGACGGGTATCGGCGTTCCGAAGGCGCCGTACACCGAGGTAGTGGTCGTCGTTTCTTCTCCGTTGTTGTTGGTAATATTTTGGGTGACATTCCCATTCGTATCATAGGTATTATTCGAATTGGCGTATCGGCTTTCAAAAAGATTACTTACACCCGTACTGGTTACTTTTACCCAAATTCGTTTGGAGAAGAGTCCCTGTTCCACGAATTGGTTGCTCAGGGTCGTTTCATGAAGCAAAGCGCCGGAAGAAATCAGATAGAGACTTGTTTTATACGGCGCGGCTGTATAATATGTAGTGTTGAACTCATTCTCCGTTACGGTTTTTATACCGGTAGCCAGGTTGCTGGCCGTCACTTTTTTCAAGCCGAGGAACCCCTTGCCCTCTTTGTGCAGTTTAGCTTGTTCATAGGCAAACTGGGTGGTGGTGTTACCACCAATCCCATCGCCCAGTTTGAGTTCATAGACCAGGTTCAAGGGTATTTGTACATTGTTCAGTGGCTGCGCGGTAAGGCTGCTGCGTGTATAAAACGAGCCGGCTTCCGTCATTCGTTTATAGGTCCATTCCAAGGTATGATCTACGCCATTTTTTACCTTGCTTAGCAACAGGTCTTTGCCCAGCTTGTTATAGTAGAGTACATCGAAAGGGTCGCCGTAGTAATTCCGGTTGTATATATCCGAGCGACCGTCGCCGTCGGCATCGAAATTGAATACAGTGGGGCTACTCACAAAGCTCTTTGAATAGAGGTATTGTTCGGCATAAAAATCATCACCCTTGCTGTAATGCATATCCGTTTTAGACGCCAATGTGGTCTGATTTACCCAATAATTCCAGGAAAGTGAAATGTCGCCCTTGCCGTCGCCATTGTAATCCGAAATGAGTAGTTTATCGCCGTAATAAAATTCGTTTATGTCGGGGGTATGGCTAAAGATAAAGGGCGTTTGGACGAAGCCTGTACCGGTCGAAATAGACTTGAACCAGGCCGCATTATTGTTTGTCGTACTGGTTCTGGCTAGAATATCGGTTTTCCCGTCGCCGTTGAAGTCTCCAAAAAACAGCAGGTGCCATTTAGTTGGATAACCGGAAAAATAAAGACGGCGGGCCACATAGCCGTCAAGGGTAAAAATCTCGCAATTGCCGTCCTTGATGAGCATAATATCGGACTTATCGTCGCCATTGAAGTCGAGGATCTGAACCCGATCGACAGTAGCCCAGCTACTTATGTCAAAATTAAAAGTCCCGGTGATTCCGACTGTTCCAAAGCCCGAAGAAATATTACCCAGGTACATATGCACGCCATACGTTGATGAAGTGTTATAGCCGAGCATGGTCAGCATATCCGAAACTCCGTCACCGTTGAAATCTCCACTGAAAAAGAAATTGCCGTTGGTGTTAATTTTACTAAAATTGGTGTAGGGTGGTATAATAGTTGGATTGGCAAAGCTGGCGCCATCGTTCTGACTTTTATATATCCGCATCTCATTTAACACCCTGCTCGCTCCTGTACCCGTTGTTTTTACCGTCACAACATCGTCTGCGCCGTCTCCGGTGTAATCCGAAGTAAAAACAAAAGAATTCGCGCCTTCTTTCGGCTTAAAAACAATGTAATTCGGCGGCAACGGCTCGCTGGTAGCATACACGAATGTGCTGTTAGAAGCGGTGGGGTCCTTCTTATATATTTTAAATTCTGTATGATAAACAATGTTATTCACCACATTACGTGTACAGGCCATGATGTCGGAATAGCCGTCGGCATTGAAATCTCCGGTGAAGACATCCACTTGCTGCCCGGCAATTGCGCTGGACGATCCGGTTTGAAAAGGAGTAGGCAAGTCTCCGTATTTAAAAATAGTGGAGTTTAACGTGGTACCGCTGCTTCCTGTTTCTACCACTTCTTTCAGAAAAGAATTTATGTTATTATTTGTTGCATAATTAAAAGTGTATATCTTAAATGCGGCACTACTTTCCGCCGTTACTGTTATTTTATCCAGCAAATATTTACTGACAATCGATGCGTTTGCCTCGTAACTAGTTTTTACGTCGGACCGGACCGTATAGCTGAATTTCAATTTGTTGTAAGGCAGTAGACCGGCGGCTACGTTGCCTGTGTAGTTGATCTCGTCAATCCTCGAATCACGGTCCACGTTGGTATATTTGAACTCGATATAGTTGCCATCGGTATACAATATTTTGTTCAGCCGCCAATACAATACAATCGTATTGTTCTGATTCAGGAAACGCGAATCTACCGTGTTCCCATACTCCATGGTAACACCCTCCTTCGTCACCAGAGAGAACCACTGCGGCCCGCCTCCCATACTTCCGTTGGAGGTAAGCGTTGCAAAATTTTCAGCTTCCGTGCCATAAGTCGCCCCGCTCGCGCCATATGTTCCACTTTTGCTCATAATCCTCATACCGTCGAGTGCGAAACGGTCATTGGAACTTAATTCCACTGGCCTGAGCGTATTATTATGATAAATGGTTTGCCCAACCCGCGAGATCATCGACAAACCGCTAATACTCCACCCCATGCCTGCTACGCCAGTACTGCTCATTGAATTATAAACAACGGCAATAGACGGCTCTACCCCGTTTGTGCCGGGCGGCACGGCAATCGGGATCGAGTACGACGCAGCGCCAGCAGTCGCATCGGCCGTCGCAGCCACGGTGCCTACCGCCAGCGTAAGGTTGACCGTTTTTGTAAAATTTCCGCTGTTGTAGAGGGGCGTATAATTGGTGTTTTGCGCCTCCATTTGTGTATGGAAAATATAATACATCGATATGACCATCAATGCCTTGACGTTTTTGAAGAAAAGCTGTTTCATATTATTATGATCGGTTGGTGAATGGTGCGTATGGATGTTTGATCTGTTGGGCTTATATAAATGAAATAAAATACATTCCTTGCAAGCGCGCGCTCACAAGCGGTTAACAATATAAAAAAGTGAAAAGATTAATACGGGAAATTCTTTTGTATCCCGTATGTGCATTGTAGTTGTCAGGACAAAAGTCCGGCGCATCTGTATATATGGCAACTACGTTTTTTTACCTTTTTCTCCATTGGTAAGTGAAATAAAAATAACCTGCTTGTATCATATTCAAAAGTTAATCCTTTTAACTGTGTAGATTTTTCTTGTAAATGTGTAAATTCTTCGTCAGACATCAAGATTTTTGTCCATCAACAACCCCCAACACCCCCTCCCAATCCTCCGGATGCACCCTCACCCATTCCCCATATTTCCGAAACCACGTTGCCTGCCGTTTGGCATAATTCCGCGAATGTTGTTTGATCTTGTCAATCGCCGCTTCCCGCGAGATCTTACCGTCGAAAAAATCGAAAAACTCCTCGTAGCCAACCGTGTGCAGGGCCGGGCGTTCGCGGTAGGGCAGGAGGCTTCGGGCTTCGTCTTCCAATCCTGCGGCGATCATGCTATCCACCCGGGCATCAATGCGGGCGTATAACTCCTCGCGGGGTAATTCGAGCAGCAAAAAAACGATCTGGAAAGGCCGCGGCTTTTTTTCCCGGGCTAAAAAAGAAGAATAGGGTAGGCCACCCGCCAGGCAAACCTCCAGGGCCCGGCGCAGGCGGGCGGGGTTCCGGCGGTCAACGAGCGCGAAATAAGCGGGATCGAGGCGTTCCACTTCGCTTTGTAACCAGGCCAGCCCGCCGGTTTTTTCGCTTTCGGCTACCGCTTGCCTGATGTCGGGCGGCACCTCGGTAAATTCATCCAGGCCTTCACAAAGCGCTTTTATATACAGCCCGGAGCCCCCCGTTACGATTGCGACGTCTTTTTGCTGAAACAGCCGATCCAGCACCCGCATGGCATCGCGCTCGTAATCGCCGATGCTGTAATCGTCGGTCACGTGCAGGAAATCAATAAAATGGTGGGTGACATCGCCCCGTTCCAACAGGGTCGGTTTGGCAGTTCCGATGCTCATTTCCCGGTAGAATTGCCGGCTGTCGGCCGAAAGGATCTCCGTATCGAAATGCCGGGCCAGCCGGATGGCCAGCGTGGTCTTTCCGGTGGCCGTGGCCCCGCCAATTACAATTAGTCGCTTCACAATTGCAAACATAGGCATAGAGGACACAAAATTCGCAGGGTATATTTGCGCCCCGGATTGCGCCGCATACCCTGAAGTACATTCATTTACCAGCACACACATGAAATTTTCGCTTCGCCACCAGAGTACCGGAAAAATTATGCCTTATATCGAACCGACTGCGCAGTTGGTGGTCCCGGGCTTTTTCCGGAAGATTTACCTCAACAACCGGGATGGGGTGCCGTCGGACAAACCCGTGTTGCTGGCCGCCAACCATCCCACGGCTTTTATCGACCCGTATTTGTTGTGCGCCTACCTGAACCCGCCGATCTACAACATGACCCGGGGCGATGTTTTCAAAAAGCCCTTTTTTCGAAAACTGATGGAGGGGATCAACATGTTTCCCGTATTTCGGGTACGCGACGGCTATGCCAACCGCGACCGAAACGACGAGGTGTTTCGATTTTGCATCGACAAATTGCAGCAGCGCCGGGTGGTTACTATTTATGTAGAAGGCGAACACCACCTGGAATATCACGTGCGCCCGGTGCAGAAAGGTATCGCCCGGATTGCGTTTGCGGCGTACGAACAGGATCGCTTGGACGATTTGCAGGTTATTCCGGCCGGCTCAAATTATAAATACGGGGACCGGACCCGCGACGAAGTGATGATCAATATCGGCAGGCCATTGTTTGTGCGGGATTATTGGGCGGAGTACCAGGAAAATCCGGCGCAAGCGATGACCCGCCTGTGTACCGATGTGGAACAGGCCTTGAAATCGGTGTGCCTGCATGTAAACGAGGAAGCGGATTATCCCTTAGCCGAACAGTTGCTGACCTTGCACCGGAGCGAACATCCGGCCTCCTTTCTGCCGCTTGTGGTGTTCGACCATCCCCGTTTCATGGGAGAAAAAGCGGTTTGTGAACGGGTTAATACCCTTTCAGATGCCGAAAAAGAGGCGCTTCGGGTACGTTGCGAACGGTATTTTAAAGCCATCCGACGCGCAGGGATCCAGGACGAGGCACTGGTGAACCCAGACCATGGGCATTGGGCCTGGCTGTTGTTTTTTGTGGGCGGATTTTTACCTTTTCTGGCCGGCTTTATCAGCGCATGGCCGGTAAAAAAAGCGGCTTACTGGGTGGCCGATAAAAAAGTGAAGAAGAAAGAATTTTATAGCAGCGTTATTCTGGGGGTCGGGCATTTGACCGGACTGGTATATTACCTGCTGCTGTTCGTGGCCGCTTTGATCAG
>Ga0335394_10006333_pt1 | contig 13359 bp, 9 predicted proteins | sample MAT03_FD_205741 | JGI IMG/M metagenome (GOLD analysis project Ga0335394, IMG submission 205741) | Freshwater microbial communities from Lake Fryxell liftoff mats and glacier meltwater in Antarctica - MAT-03 (spades assembly) (version 2) ...
GCTCGGCACAGCGAGACCATAAGCCGGAACGCCAGCGTTATAGGCCGGAACGCCAGCTCCATAGGCGGGAGCTTGCGCGGCAACGGTTGCTTGCAATCCTGCGTAGCCAGCGGCGTACGGTGTGTAGGCTGCCGCATATGGCGCGAACCCTGGCGCGGTCATCGGAGCGGTGACACCGGGGGACGCGTAAGCTGGCCCAACTAATGTCGGTGGTCCCAGCGGTGTGATTGTTGCTTGAGGCGCATACCCAGCGGCGTAGGGTGTTGCGGCCGGAGTTCCGAACAACCAATCAAGGCATCCCGCATTGGCGGGCGCTGTGGCTGTCGTGGCAAGCAGGGTGGCGAGCAAGGCTCGGCGTTTTGATGTCATGCTGGTACTGGCTGTTTACGGCTCTTTCTAGCTTTTAGCGCTGAAGTGAACATTCGAAACCGCAGTCGGTCAACATCCACTTCAGCAAATTTGACCCGATACCAGTCATTGGTGTTTGCTCGTTGCGGGTTGCAACGGATACGACGATTTTTAGCGAGGTCGACTGCTCAACCTTGCATCTCCACGAACGGTTTCGATCGCTTTCTGCAGCACCGAATCATCCACGTCGGTCGTGATCTTCCCATCCGAATTTGGCCGGGCCGCGATGTAAGTCGGAAGCACCGCAACGTCTGGTGTAACGCCGCGTTCGCTGATCGCTTGCCCACTTGGCGAATAAAACTTTGCCGTTGTGAGACACAAGCCAAACTTCGCTGCCTGCATCCGGAAGATGCCTTGCACGCTACCTTTGCCATAGCTCGTTTCGCCGAGTAACTTGCCGCGTCCGTGGTCGCGGATCGCACCCGCAAAAATCTCGCTTGCACTAGCACTGTCGCTGTCGATCAGCACGGCCAACGGCATGTTCCACGTGTTGGCGCGGTGAGCCGTGTAGTCAAAATTCTCACGAGCGTTTCTTCCTCGTGTCGTGACAATTCGGCCGCTGGGAAGGAAGCGATCGGCGACTTCAACGGCTGCGGTTAAAAGGCCGCCTGGGTTGCCTCGCACGTCAATAATCAACGATTTCATCCCTTGGCGATGAAGATCCCATAGCGACTTCTCCACGTCTCGTGTCGTCGTTCGCTGGAAGTTGGTCAGTCGCAGGTAACCGATGCCCGACGTAGCGTCAACCAAGTGAACGTTGTCAACACACGGTACTTCAACACGCTTTCGCTCAACCTTTAACTCACGGGGAACGCCCGCAACATCAATGACCGTGATCGACACAAAACTCAGCTCTGGCCCACGCAGTAAATCAGCGACATAGTCCGGACTCACCTCGCCGGTCTTTGCATCTTCCACACGTATGATCGCTTCACCCGCTTTGATACCGGCGACTTCGGCAGGGCCGCCTGGAATCACACTGAGGATCGTTAGCTTGTCTGGCGCAGCCTTCAATTCCACTCCCAAGCCAACAAAGTTGCCTTCGATGTTCGAGAACGTCTCGTCCATTTGGCTGCCGGTAAGGAATCGCGAATACGGATCAAGCGAAAGAATCGCACCGGCTGTGAATTCAAGCACGGTGGCGGTTCCTGCTAAACCAAGCTGCTCCTTGGCGATGCTGGCAATGTGTGACGCGATCGCTCGGAGGTCGTAACGAGTCTGTGAACTTCGTCCGGCGGCAAGTTTGTGGACACCTTGACGAAAGCCTTCAATCGCTTCAGCGGACACCGCCGGCAAGACACGGTCGACGAACGTCGGCTCGGTCAATGCGACTTCCAACGACGCGGTGCCATGACGCAATACGTCTTGCCAATTGACAGTGTCAACGTAATTCGTTTCCAGGCTGGCCAACACTTCCGCGTACAAGTCCAGCGATTGACTTGTCGGCAGCTCCCGAACGGATTGCAGGAAACTAGCGTCTTGATAACGGCGCTGCACATCGTAATGCAATCGACAGATGACCACTCGCTGATGCAGTGTGGCATTGTCGGGATAAGCACGAATGGCAGATTCATAATGCGCGATGCCGTCCGCCCAAAGCCGTTGAGCTTCGAACGCGACACCTTCATTGAGTATTTGCTCAATCGTGGAAGCTGCGACCGATTCAACGGTCGGCAACGACTCTTGAGCGAGTGCAATGTTTAAGTTAGGTGCCGAAATCCATCCGGCGATAATAAGGATCCATCCGGTAACGCAAAACGATCGAGGCATCGGCGTTTCGTCCGGTAGTAAGCGCGGGGGTCAAAGTCGCCTTTAAGGAGCACGACGTTGAGCGACCGCAAGCAAGAGTTGCAGCCGCCTAAAGATAGGTCACGATGTTTGCCCCGTCAAAAGACTTTAGTGACCACTAGGCTATCGATTCGCTACAACCCGGTCGACCCCATGGGGGCGATTCCGATGGCACCGGTCACATCTGACTTGACCGTCTGCAAGCACCGAAACTTTTTGTTACCGATTGAAATTAGCGTTCGTCAGGCTCACTAAACTGCGCATCCAGGCGCGAAGAGAAACCGATTATTCCTGGGACATTCGGGATCGCAAAGGTCGTTTCGGGCACGCAGCCCGCTTTGGGCAATCGAGTGCCAATCGTGAAACACTTTGCGTGAAACAGAGCAATCGGCTAACCTTGCGGCCGAATTGCTTAGATCGAATACTTCCTTGAACAACAGATTCCTATTGGGCTTCGAGCAAAGAATACGCAGCGGCGTCAAGAAGGTCAAAAAAATCCTTGCTCGACCTCTACGATCCCGTGTCGGTGACAACGCAACTACCTCCGTTTGTAATCGCAGATGCAATGCAACTTTTTCAATCAAGTGTCGAGCTACCCGTTCCCATCGAAGACGCGTTCGCGTACCACGAGCGCTTGGGCGCACTGCAACGATTGATTCCGCCTTGGGAGAATGTCAAAGTTGAATCCTCCGATGGCTCGATCAAGCCCGGTGCTCGCGTCACGTTGAAAACTCATCTCGCTGGAATTCCGCTGCGCTGGGTCGCGGAACATCGTGCCTATGAGCCGCCAACGAAGTTTGAGGACGTGGCGCTGTCCGGTCCGTTCGCTGCCTGGCACCATCAACATTTGTTTCGGTCGATTGCACCGAAGGCAACGATTCTGACCGACCATATCAACTATCAAGTTCCACTTGGTAGGACTGGGGAAGTGGTCGGTGGCGGATATGTACGTCGGCAGCTTGAAGCAATGTTTGCCTATCGTCATCGCGTGACTCGCGATGATTTGACGACGCTGGCTCGTTATCCGCTGGCTCCAAGAAAGATCGCTGTCACGGGATCAAGCGGTTTGGTTGGACGCGAACTGATGGCGTTCCTATCGTTGCTTGGCCATCAACCGATTCCAGCGAGGCGAGTGGTTACCGACTCCAAGACCACGTTCACGCTTGAAGATCCGAATCGCTGGGAGGATTGCGATGTCGTGGTTCATCTGGCGGGGAAGTCTATCGCTGACAAACGCTGGTCAACGCAAGTGAAGGCAGAGTTATGCAACAGTCGCATCGGCCCAACGAATGCTTTGTGCCAATCGTTAGCAGCTTCGGCGCGACCACCGAAGGTATTGATTTGCGCTTCGGCGATTGGCATCTATGGTAATCGTGGTAACGAACCGTTGGACGAGTCGTCGACAACCGGCAATGACTTTCTCGCGAAGTTGGGCAAGGACTGGGAAGCCGCTTGCCAGCCGGCTATCGATGCGGGGATTCGCGTGGTTAACCTGCGATTGGGCATCATCCTGACGCCGCGTGGCGGTGCGCTTTCGAAGATGCTATTGCCGGCGAGGCTCGGCTTAGGAGGTCCGATGGGAAGCGGTGCTCAGTGGTTGAGTTGGGTTTCCATGGATGACGTCCTGGGTGCGATCTATCATGCGATGGCGACCGACAGCGTTCATGGTCCAATGAATATCGTCGCCCCAAATCCTGTCACCAATCTTAGCTTCGCAAAGACGCTAGGTGCAGTACTTTCTCGCCCGGCATTCGTACCTGCGCCAGCGGCGGTGTTGCGTCTGGCGATGGGTGAGATGGCAGATGCCCTGTTGCTCTCAAGTGCCAGGGTTCAGCCCGCTGCATTGATGTCCAGCGGGTACGAGTTTCGCTTCCCAAAGCTCGACGACGCGCTGCGACATCTGCTTGGATTTGCCCAAGAAACATCGATCATTCGTACCTCGACATGATGGATTTCGGCACGAATTCTCGCTCTGATGTCAAGATAGGGTCGAAAAATACGGAAAAAACGCCATTTTTTCACCGTCTGCCGGGTTGCGTGTCCGGCGTGAAAGGCTTTAATCATGGGCCTTACGCGTTTAGGACTCAGACGTGGCATCGCTTGTCAGCCTAATCGCATAGAAATTTTCCAATCGTACACCGCAGAAAGGATGACGTTCATGGCAAAAGTTGCACCAAAAGCACTGACCAAAACCCAGATCATTGCAAACATTTCCGAAGGCACTGAATTGCCGAAGAAGGATGTTGCCGCTGTATTTGATGGCCTCTTCACCGAGATCGAGAAGCAGCTCAAGAAGGGTGGTGCCGGGCAATTCACGATTCCAGGTTTGTGCAAAATCACATTGAAGGATGTTCCTGCCAAGCCAAAGCGCAAGGGTCGCAACCCAGCAGACGGCTCGGAAATTTGGTTGAATCCAAAGCCAGCGAGCAAGAAGCTGTCGATCCGACCGCTAAAGGCACTGAAAGAAATCGTTTAATTCGACTCCTTCGTCGAGTTCGCAATTTTAGACGTCGTTGAGCTCAATTGGGCCAACGGCGTTTAATATTTCTTGTCGAGTCTGTCGCGCTCGCCTCACTTGCGAAAAATGGCTGACTTAACTTTTGTTGAACGAGCTCTGTCACCGCATCGTCTGTCTTTACTTGCGCTTCACTTCTGCGGACTGCTACAGCCATCGCGAATGCGACGATCTGGTAAGATAGTCCGCTTGAAGGCGATTCTACGGCCACCCAAAACATCGCGATCGATACAGTCTCTACGACTTGATGGGCGACGCGTCGAACCAGCATGAATGTTTTTTGGTGATTCATCGTGAGGGTATTCGTGGCCCGATATCTCGCCCTGTCACCACGGCGCAAGCGGCCAGTATTCACTCTCAACTGGCCAGTTCTTGTTCAACGAACGTTCCCTCGCTCTGGAGAAGTAGAACACACCATGATGATTTGCCTTCCCATCAGTATCGATTTGCAATCGCTCAGAAACATTGTTCAACAAAAACTTTGCGAAATCGGAATGCTTGAGCCTGACCAATTTCCGATGACGGAGCGCAGCGTGATCAAGTCCGATCGTGTTTGTGGGGTTTACTACTGCTTGCATGGACCGCGCAGCGTCAAGCTGACCGCGATCGCAGACTTTGATAAGTCAAGCCTGATCTGTTACGGCAGCGACGGCTCGCGCAGCGCCATCGAGAAGCTAGGTAGCTAGCTAGTGACGTGGGGTCTTTAATTGTCGTCTTTCGCTCTTAGGCTGCGAAATAACGCCGCCTTCGCGGAGCGAAGGGCGACTGTTATCCTCGCAAGCCCTGGGCCTTGCGCCATGCCTTGAACTGTTCCTTGACACCGATCTTATCGGTAATTTCTCGCCATGTTTTTGCAGCGCTGGTGAGCGACTCTTGTGCTGATTGCTTGCGGTCAAGACACGACAGCACGGCAGCATCTAATGACTCGGCGTACTTGCGGTACTCAAGCAACTGCAACGGAGTGCGTATCGAAAGCGAGGACAACGACTTCGTCAGTACCGCATCGTAAGTCGAGGCTCCCGATTCTCGTGGCGTCTGCTCGGATACTTGCGTACCATTTTCGCTTGCATTGCCATCCGCGCTCGACGCCGTGCCAGTGACGTCGCGAGCGCGACGTAGGTCGGTGAGCCCTGTGACAACGGACCGAATCATGCTCGTTCCATCGCCGCCAACCATCCAATTCAAGAACCGCTTTGCCGAAATGCTTTGGCGGCATTGACTCGAAATGATTGCGACTGGTGATTCAATGTCAAGAAGAATTTGAACTGGCCGCCATTGCTCGTTGGTTGTGCTTGGTGAGAAAGCGACCGGCAATGGCGCAAACGCACAATCAACCGCTTCCTCAATTCGCTCGGTTGCTGAATGGGTTGCTGGCCAAGCAATCGCCATTCGCAGCTTTCCTGTGGCCACGCGTGACCAGACTTCGCCAGCACTCAGCCTCGCACCACGATAAAGTGCAACGCTTTGTTCCATCCACTCAAGCGTCTGCACGTAAGGCTCGGTATCGATAACGGGCGAGAATGAATCGCGATCAAACAACCACGTTGGCGGGCTAGCCAAATTCGCTCGCCAAAGAAACATCTGTGCGGCCGCGCCGCCAGCTAACGGTTCGGCCACAACTGGACCGGTACCGGCATTGGCGGCATTGAGTTTTTCAGCAACCGCATTGAACGCGTCCCAGGTTTGCGGAAATTCTAAATCGGCTGCCGGTCCATCGGTCCTGAGCACAATCGCCGGTTGCAACGCTCCGAGCGGAACGCCAATGGTGCGGCCACCAAATTTCATCGCCCCTTCGCGAAGAATGGGAAAGAAAGTTGTCGAGGGCGCGCTGTCACTAGCGAACATGTCGTCCGTTGTCGGCGTGAACGCTGACACAGCGTCCAGCGCCGGGAGCAAGCCAGTCGTAACGATCGCAACGTCGCACGCCTTCATGGCCTCGATGACCTTCGCCTGCCACTGAGCCGCGTCAATCAATTTTGCATCAAGGACGCTGACTTCAAGCGACTGGTCAGCGATTGCGGACCACGCTGTTTTCAAGATGTCCGCCCAGCGATCATTGCCGCAAAGCAGAACTCGCAGCGGTACGTCACGGCGGATAGCGGGGGCTGTCGTTTGCCCAGGTGCGGAATCGCCCGACTTGCCGCAGCCAATGAGACAGGCACTGCTGGCGGCCGCCGAAGCCAAAAATCGGCGGCGATTCGTCAAAAATGGATTGGGCACAGTGCTGCGTGAGTTAGCGGACGAATTAAATTTTGACGAGTTTAATCATGAACTTCATGGGGCGTTCTGAGCGGGTTCAGTACGCACTATATTGCGGTGCGGTTCAGCAACCTTTTTTGTCGCCGTTCGCTTCGCGAAAGTAGCGTTTCCTTCGTGGAGCGAAGGCCGACATTACACACTTCCTTTTCGAGCAATCTTCATGAGTCATTATCTAGGCATCGACATCGGTACCAGCGGCACAAAAACGTTGCTGATTAACGCCAGCGGTAAAGTAATCGCCGAAGCGACCGCAGAATACCCGTTGGAGCAGCCAAAACCGGGCTGGACCCAACAGGCACCTGAGGATTGGTGGCAAGCAACCATCAAAACGGTCCGCGAAGTCGTTTCGAAGGCGAAACTCAAGCCCACAGACGTGAAGGCGATCGGACTTTCCGGCCAGATGCACGGTTCGGTGTTTTTGGACAAAAACGACAACGTGATTCGACCGGCGTTGCTTTGGAATGACCAACGCACGGCGGCGGAGTGCGATGAAATCACCTCGCGCGCCGGTGGTCGTAAGTCGCTGATCAAGTTGGTCGCCAACCCTGCCTTGACCGGGTTCCAAGCACCAAAGATTTTGTGGCTGCGAAACCACGAACCGAAGAATTTTGCCAAGCTGGCCAAGGTGTTGCTTCCCAAAGATGACATCCGTCGGCGATTGACGGGCGACTATGTGACCGAAGTCAGCGACGCCAGTGGAACTCTGTTGCTGGACGTTGTGAAACGCAAATGGAGTTCGGCATTGCTCGGAAAACTTGAGCTGGATTCAGCACTGTTGCCGCGAGTCGTCGAAAGCGAGGACGTAACGGGAACGCTGACGACGCAAGCGGCAGAATTGCTGGGCCTGTCAACCGAATGCAAGGTCGTTGGCGGCGCGGGCGATTGTGCGGCGGGGGCGATAGGAACTGGGGTCGTGCGGGCCGGTATCCTCAGCACATCCATTGGCACATCGGGCGTGATGTTCGTCTTCAGTGACGAACCTCAATATGACGTGGCGGGGCGATTGCACACGTTTTGCCACGCCGTTCGCGGTAAGTGGCACATGATGGGCGTTAACTTGACCAGCGGCGGTTCATTGCAGTGGTGGATTGAGAATATCGTTCAAGGGTTGGCAGGCATGGCGCCTGATCAAGTTTACGAAGCCGCGACCAAGGAGGCTGCTGCGGTCGTCGCCGGCAGTGGTGGGTTGCTGTTTTTGCCATACTTAAATGGCGAGCGAACGCCTCATGCCGATCCAAGTGCCAGAGGCTCTTTTGTGGGCTTGAATCTCACGCACACGCGCGGCCACTTGACTCGCGCCGTGATGGAAGGCGTTACGTTCGCGCTGCGCGATAGCCTGGCGATTATTGAAAGTTTAGGCGTTCCGGTGAAAGAGGTTCGTGCCAGTGGCGGTGGCAGCAAGAATCCGTTGTGGCGACAAATGCAAGCCGATGTTTTTGGCAAAAAAATCACGACATTGAAAGTCGAGCAAGGTGCCGCCTACGGAGTCGCATTATTGGCCGCCGTCGGTGATGGTGCGTACCGCGATATCGCGGAGGCTTGCAAGGCAACGATCGAAGTCGCTTCCCATACTCCAGTCGATCGCAAAGCTGCAAAGACTTACGAGGCACTGTTTCCGATTTACCAGAATCTTTACGGCCATCTCAAAGAAGATTTTGCAGCACTGTCAAAGTTGCAGTCATAGCGGATGAGCGAGAGCTCTCCGGTTCCTCGATACCGGACGACTTGCGGGCTTTTGTTTTGGTAACCCGCTGCGTTAGCAAGGTACATGAATCATCCACTCGCTTACGCGCCGGGTTGCCATCGGACATTAAACTGTTGGGATTACATTGAATCAACAACATTCGAATCAAAACTCGATCACCGCGTGGTCCGTCGCGATTTGAGTTTCAGGAAAAATCGCATGCGCCTTCTTGATGTCGACGGGATCGTCACCGGTGGCAAGCGGATTGATATGCGTTAGCAGTAGCTTCTTGACGCGGCCCTGGTGCGCGATCGACGCTGCTCGCGTCGTCCAGCAGTGCCCGGTCTTGACGGCCCACTCTTGCTCATGGTCTTGAAAGTAGCATTCATGCATCAGCAAGTCCGCACCATCGATCCACTGACGCATTTCTTCCGACTCATCACCAACCGTGTCAGTCGCATACACCAAGGTCTTTGCCGGTCGCGTTTCACTCACCTGAGGCCAGCGAAGGCGATATCCGACTGAGCCACCGGGATGGTCTTGGTCACGCCAATCGACGATGACTGGGTTGCTTTTGCCGGGCAGCGAACCGGAACCGATCATGAATTCTTTGTGATGATCGATCGGATGCCAATTCACCCGCAGCGGCACGGGAAAAATCGCTTCGTCGAACAAGTGAGTTCGGATCGCCTCCAATTTTGCCGCCATACCCCAGACGCGGACGGTAGCAACCGGACGCTGAAAAAAAACATCAAGCAGAAAAGTGAGCCCTGCGATGTGATCAAGATGTGCGTGACTGATCAGAATATCGAGCGAATCGGTCTGAATCAGAGGGGCAAGACGGTAAATACCCGTCCCCGCGTCTAACACGATGCCATCGCTTGCTAGCAAATAGCAGGAGGTGTGGCGCAAGTCGCTGGGGTGGTATCCGGTCGTGCCGAGACATTGAATTTCCATTCCCATAGCATGACTGGAGCCCGCACACGAGACAATAACACCTTAATTTTTTCGTTCCGCGAACCGTCTTGGATGCGAATCACCGTTGACCCATCGGGCGCGAAGGCATAACTTGCAGATTGAATCTGAGTTACGTTCGTTAGAATAAGTGCGGATCGATGCCATTTTTTGAACGCGTGTGGGATCTTTTGGGGCTGCTTTTCGGCGGTTTCTTTAGCTCCATTGAACGAGCCATCACGGGAATTTTCGGCAGCAGCAATGCTCGCCATGTCGCCAAGCTAGGTGAGCGAGCGGAGCGAATCACGGCCATGGAGGACCGCTTCAAAGCACTCAGCGATGAGGAGCTGCGTGGCTACACCGACCTGTTTCGAAAACGACTTCGCGCCGGCGAAACCCTGGACGACATCCTCGAAGAAGCATTTGCGGTCTGCCGCGAGGGCGGGCGCAGGTTCCTCGGAATGCGACACTACGACGTCCAGCTGATCGGTGGAATTGTGCTCCACAGCGGCACGATCGCAGAAATGGTCACCGGCGAAGGCAAGACGCTGGTGGCTACGCTGCCAGCGTACCTCAACGCGATCGAAGGCAAAGGCGTCCACGTCATCACCGTCAACGACTATCTTGCCCGGCGCGATATGGAGTGGATGGCTCCCGTCTACATGAACCTTGGCCTAACCGTGAACGCGATTCAAAGCGGCATGAGCACCATCGAAAAGCAAAAGGCTTATTCATGCGATATCACTTACGGAACCAATAACGAATTCGGCTTCGACTACCTACGCGACAACATGCGTCCGGCTGCACGGGGCGATCATCGATTCCCAACGGAGCTGCAACAAAGCCAAGGGCAACTGCATTACGCGATCATTGATGAAGTCGATAACATTCTGATCGACGAAGCACGCACTCCGCTAATCATCAGCGGTCCCGCTGACATGGACTTGGGCAAGTACGCCGAAGCCGATCGTGTGGCGCGGCAGTTGACGAAGGAAGAGCACTTTCGCGTTGACGAGAAACAACATCACGTCACGCTGACCGATGAAGGTATTCGTGAAGCCGAGCGGCTCGCTGGCGTTGAAAGTTTTTACACTGCTGGCAACATGGATTGGCCGCACTTGATCGACAACTCGCTCAAGGCGCATCACCTCTACAAGCTCGACGTCAACTACGTCATCAAAGATCGCGCTATCGTGATCGTTGACGAGTTCACGGGACGATTAATGGACGGTCGCCAGTGGAGCGACGGACTACACCAAGCCGTCGAGGCCAAAGAAGGCGTGCCGATCAAACAAGAGACACAAACCTTTGCCACAATCACGCTGCAAAACTTTTTCAAGCTGTACATCAAGCTCGCCGGCATGACCGGAACAGCCATGACGGAGGCCAACGAGTTTTGGAAAATCTACAAGCTCGATGTGATCGCGATCCCAACCAATCGCGGCATGCAGCGGATTGAAAACCCTGACATCATCTACCTGAACGAGAAAGACAAGTTCAAAGCGCTAGCCGACGATGTCGAGCGAAATCACAGGTGGGATGTTGTCGAGCTGAAGGATGGCAACGAGGTTTGGGGCAAGATTCAAGACCCGCAAACCAACGACCTACAAGTCCAGATTCTGCCCAAGGAATCGCGGACGCCGGAAACGATTGAACGCAAGAAAATCTCTGCGGTCCAGCGCGCCGGGCGTCCCGTTTTGGTCGGTACGGTCAGCATCGAAAAGAGCGAGCGGCTTTCGGCATTGCTCCAGCGGCGTGGCATCAAGCACGAAGTCTTGAACGCCAAGCAACACGGTCGCGAAGCTGAAATTGTCGCCCAAGCCGGTCGTTTTAATTCCGTGACAATCGCGACGAATATGGCTGGTCGTGGGACTGACATTATCCTTGGCGGTAATCCCGAAACCATGGCCTGGGCTCAGCTTCAGCATAAGTATCCAACGCGTTTGGAAGTGCCGGACGCGGAGTGGAATGCGCTCGTTGACGAGATTGACAACCGCGAGAAGATGTCCGAAGAAGGCGAAGTCGTTCGCGAACTCGGTGGACTCTACGTGATCGGCACCGAGCGTCATGAGTCGCGACGGATCGACTTGCAACTTCGCGGTCGCTGCGGTCGACAAGGTGACCCCGGTGGAAGCCGATTCTACTTGTCACTCGAGGACGACTTGATGCGAGTCTTCGCTGGCGACTTCGTTAAAAGCGTTATGATCCGGCTTGGCATGAAGGAAGGTGAGGCGATCGAATCGTCCCTCGTGACTCGGCGAATTGCCTCCGCCCAAAAGAAGGTCGAGGAACGAAATTTCGAGATCCGCAAAAGCCTGCTCGACTATGACGAAGTGATGGACGAGCAGCGGAAGCGTGTTTACGGATACCGCCAACGCATTCTTGACGGTTACAGTTGCCGCAAGTTGATCTTGGAACAAATTCGTGGACAGATCAATTCATTCGTCGATCTGTTCCTAGAACCAAACTATGGTGCCGACTCGTTCGCTGGTTTCGCCAGCAACTCGCTCGGTTGCACGCTGGAGCCTAAAGACTTTCGCGGTATGGATTTTCGTGGGGCGGTTGAGTACGCACGCGACGAAGCTGAGCGAGCAGCTGAAACCACGGTGATGGAAATCATCGAAGAAAATCTGCCATCAGAAATGCCAGAAGAAGAATGGAATTGGCAGGCCATGGCCAATTGGGCCAATACTCGCCTGGGAACCAACTACCGAGATCGCGATCTGCAAAAGCTTGATCGCGAAGAGATGGCCCAGCAGCTTACGGAAAAAGCCAAAAAGAAAATCAATGAAACCGATTTGTCCGAGGCCGAACCGTTCCTCGAAAGTAACTTCGGTTTGAAATCGCTCTGCGGTTGGATTCGCTACAAGTTCGGTATCGAAGCGTCGCCTCCAGAATTTGAAAAGGTTGAAGACCGACGACAAATTGCCAAGCTGCTGATCGAGCGTGCTGAAGAAGGATACAACGAGAAAGAAAAAGAGTATCCGGTTTTGACAGGTATCTCGGCGTTCACCGCAAAGCAAGGCACGCAGGTCCATCTTGATCGCGAAGGATTGACCGAATGGATGCTTGGCCGATTCGGAGCCACGGTGACACCGGACGAACTGCAACTGAATCGAGATGATTTAAAGACCCAACTGATCCTTCACAGTCAAGCTGCGTCAACGGTCGCAAAGGCGAAGTTGCGTGAGACCGAAGATCGCGTCGCAAAAGTGTTCGGAACAGCAGCCGCTGACGTCACCGCTTTGATTGCGGCTGATGACGGTGCTGTGGATACGATGGCGAGCTACTTGAAGGATGAGTTTAAGTCGAATTTGAACGCAGAGACTCTCTCTCGCATGACTCGGCCTCAAATGCAAACGGCGGCAGAACGCGCCGTCGACGATCGCTACCACCCAGAAATGCGCCGGATGGAACGGCAAGTCCTGCTAACGATTGTGGATGAGACATGGAAAAACCATTTGTTGGCCATGGACCATCTTCGCAGCAGTGTGCAATTAAAGGGATACGCGCAGCTCGATCCCAAAGTCGAGTACAAGCGTGAAGGCATGCGGCTGTTTGAGAAAATGTGGGAATCAATCGGCGAGCGTGCCACCGATCTGATCTTCCGCATGGAATCGTTCAACGAAGACTTTGTTCGTAGTACTTGGGTCGATTCCCGCGCGGTTAAGAAAGATGTCGCGCTGCCTCCGCCGGGACGTGATGTGGGTTCCTCGGGACAGGCGGGAAAAGCTGGTCCTTCGGGACAAAG
>Ga0335394_10006336_pt1 | contig 13356 bp, 12 predicted proteins | sample MAT03_FD_205741 | JGI IMG/M metagenome (GOLD analysis project Ga0335394, IMG submission 205741) | Freshwater microbial communities from Lake Fryxell liftoff mats and glacier meltwater in Antarctica - MAT-03 (spades assembly) (version 2) ...
AGATCACAACGCCGCGCTGAACATTTTGGCCCTCGGATTGAGGCAGGCAGGAATCATTTTAAATACGGTGGGGCACACCGAAATTAACGCTTGGGGACAGAACGATCTCTACTCATTGGTGGTGACAAAACAGAGATAAGTTTGACTGACTGAATCAAGAATCCCCACGCCTCGATAGCTGGGGAGTGTCAACACATCAATCTCGATCGTTTTTGCTGTGGGGACGGTAAGTGCGATCCTCTTCGAGGGCTTCGCTAACGGGCTTTGGATTCAATGTTGCTACAGATATATGAGACAGATCAAGCTCCATAAAGCACTGGTAGAAATATGTGTGGCTTTCATCAAATCAAGGGGCAGAAGATGATAAAATATGACTGGCTCCGGTGCCCGCCAAGCCGGGGGTGAGCCGATCGACTGTTTGGCAAAATCTCAAGGCAAAATTGGCAATTGTCCAGAACAACACGAAAAGCAAAATTTAGAGGAAATTGATGAAAAAAGTTATAGAAGTATTAGCAAATCCAGAAGAACTAATCGCTCGCTCGCTCGCGATTGTCCTGTCCCAAATCGACACAGCGATCGCCGAACGCGGAATTTGTACGATCGCCTTGGCGGGCGGAAGCACACCAGAACCGCTCTACAGATCGATCGCAGCCCAAGACCTGCCTTGGGACAAAATTCACGTTTTCTGGGGCGATGAACGCTACGTTGCACCAGAACACCCGGACAGCAATCAAAAAATGGCGCGCCTCGCTTGGCTCGATCGAATAAACATCCCCGCCAGCAATATCCACCCGATGCCCACAGGCGCGGCCGACCCCGCAGCCGACGCCTCAGCATACCAAACAGAATTGCAGCAGTTCTTCAAAATATCAGAAGGTGAGTTTCCCGCGATCGACATCATTCTATTGGGCATAGGGGACGACGCCCACACAGCCTCTCTATTTCCCGGCACACCAGCCTTGCAAGTCCGCGACGCCCTAGTAACTGTCGGCAACAAAGATGGTCAACCCCGCATTACCTTTACAGTCCCCTTAATCAACCGCGCCCGGTGCGTCATCTTCATGGTGGCAGGAGCTAGCAAACAACCAGCCCTAGCTCAAATTTTTGCCCCCGCAGCCGACGAAATGACCTACCCAGCTAGACTCGTTCAACCTGAAGGTGAACTTTGGTGGCTGCTCGATAGCGCCGCAGGTGAAGCAGTAAAATAGCCGATCGATTCAAGATCACTCGGCTCAAGAAAGCCAATCATGTTGTCAGGTCAGTTGCTAGTATTAGCTAAGCACTATAAGAATTGCGACGGTTAAAGTTAAAATTTGACCATATACACGATTATTTTTATGAGGCTGATTTGAAAATCTGGCCGATAGCAAGGAGAAATCGATGATTGTCTGTCCCAATTGCAATCACCAGAACCCCGACGGGGCCAGCCAATGTGAGGCTTGCTACACCCCTTTACCCATTACCGCAAGTTGCTCCAACTGCGGTGCAGCGGTTCAGGCAGATGCAGCATTTTGCGGTCAGTGCGGCTTTAACTTGCGCCCGGGTTCCTACGTCCCAGAACTTGAGGCGACAGTACCGTCAGCCTCGTCTGTGGGGCCAACCGTGGTATCGCCACCGATGCCGGATTTGGCGCAAACCGAACCACTGATGGCTATGGAACCTGTAGCTACCACAAATAAAGACCCGAATACCGAACCCCTGATGGCAATGGAACCTCTAGTTACCCCAGATCAGGGGCCGAACTTGGAAAAAACTCCCGCCAACATCCCTACGATTCCAGATCCCCCGCTTTCGACCTCGGTTCCTGTTACAACTGAATCGGTGGGAACAGGAATAAATACTTCTCCTCCGGTTGCTGGGAACCAACAGCCTACAGGTGTGGCGAAAACTCAACTGCAACAGCAGTCTGCCCGCCTGATACACGTTCAGACAGATACGCCGATGGAATTGCCTCACAGTTTGTCAGTGGTTCATATAGGTAAGCCAAATGACCTAGTACCACCGGATATTGATGTTTCGGGATTTGCTAATTCTGAGATAGTTTCTCGGGTACACGCAAATCTCCGAGTGGAGGGAGATGCTTGCTACCTAGAAGATGTAGGCAGTTCTAACGGCACTTACGTCAATAATACTCCCCTGCCCAAGGGAAACCGACATCGGTTGAGAGCGGGAGATCGTATCTCTCTGGGCAAAGGTGATCTGGTTACGTTTCTATTTCAAATCTCTTAGATCGAGTTTGGATTGGGCTAGAGAAAGTCTAAAATCTAAAATCGCATCTTGAGGCGCTCTACCAAAACTCAATGCTGCCAATGTGATTAAGCTGACCTTGCTACATCCACTCCAGTCTATTCCCGTCCGCAGTTGGATCTTTGATGACGAACAGGTCGTCCGGATCGGGCGATCGACCGAAAACCATGTCGTTCTTTTTAGCGCTGTGGTTTCTCGTCGCCACATCGAATTGCGACGCAGCGGCATAACTTGGGAACTAATTAATTTAGGTACCAACGGCACTTACCTCGATGGTAAGCCGATCGCTAAGGTTCCCATTGTGGACGGTCTGATCGTTCACTTGGCTCGATCGGGCCCGAAAATTCAAATCAACGTCGGGCCGAATCAGTCCTCATCCTCAGCCCAGCTAGGACAAATTAGCGCCAAGGAAAGGGATTCTAAGGTAATTCATGCTCCTTCCGAGGGCACGCTCCTTAGCACGATGCCTATTTCCGAACAAAAAGAAATTGGTACTTCCAGGGAAGAGGAGGATTTAACGGAGGCAGAAAATACTCGTTCTTATTCGGAAGAAGAATATTAAATCGGCATCTTTGGACGATCGATATTTTACGCATGGCGGCACTCAGGAGTTTATTTTATGAGTACATCACAACAACAGATTGTTAGACGCAGCGAATTGCAGGGCCGCCGTACGATCGACCGCAGAACGGCGGAAGAGGTCGGCAGGGTCGATCGGCTTTGGCTCGATGCTAATTCCCAACGGGCGATCGGTTTTACTTGCAAGTCGGGACTTTTGGGTAGCAAAAAAACTTGGTTCGCTTGGGCGCAAATTGATACGGTGGGCGAAAATGTTTTTGTCACCATTAACCCGGAACTGCCGGAATTGCATCAGCCGGAACAAGCTGTTTGTCCGATCGGGCTTGAGGTGCTCACAGACGCTGGTAATAAGGCAGGTACGGTGGTTGACTACCTATTTGATGTTCGGACTGGTTCTGTTACCGATTACCTATTTAAATCCAGTGGCTGGCGTGGCGTTTTAGACGGGATTTACTTGTTACCCGTGGCAGCCATTTCGACCATCGGTAGCAAGCGGGCGATCGTGTCTGAGGCTGCTGTATCTGAGCCCGTGCAGTATGCAGAGGGACTGCACAAAAAAGTAGGCATGGTAGCAGAGTTTTTCCAAGATGACTTCGATAAAACTCTCAAAAATGTGGAGGGGGTAAAGCGGGGCGCTCAGAATCTAGCAGGAAAACTCCAAGACAAAGCTCTAGAAGTCAGGGATGTAGCTCAAGAAAAAGTTGCAGAGTTGAAGCGACAAAGGAATGAATCTACAACACCACACCCGGTGGAGCCACCAAACTCAGATTTGACCTAAAGTGCAGGCTTCGAGATTGTCGCCCTCCAATTAATTGCCGATCGCATTTTTGGGCGGCGACTTCCAGGAAGGTAAGTATTTTTGGCAGATCAAATTGAAGGTTTCTCGATTATAATTCCACTGCCACTTAAAGCATTGTATTTTAAAGATATTAGATCAATAAAGAGACGTATCTTGTTTGATACAACTCATCTCTTGCACCATTGTTAATAGTGCCTTTCACCTGCTGGCAGGATGCCCACCCCACAAGAAAATTTACTCTTTGTGGAACAGGCCCTCCTAGCATATTCTTGAGAATAGTGCAAGATGTGAGATACAACTGATATCTTGCACCATTCTCAATTACTTGTCCATAAACAGGCTAGGAGGGTCTGTTCTTGAGAATAGTGCAAGATGTGAGATTCGACCAAAAAAAATTTTATCTAAAGGGATTAGCAGTGAACTGATAACGCTTTTAAGAATTAATTTATTTGTGGTTTTATCCCGAAAAATCTATGTTGAATTATCCCCATTTATGCCTGGCCTTGGAGTGTCAAAATATTAGTGATTACCTTAACTCTGCTACATCCTATCCAGTCTGTCCCAGTTCAAAGTTGGTGTTTTGAATCTGAATCGGTGGTTCGGATCGGTCGATCGAACGATAATGATGTAATTATTTACAGTGCAGTAGTTTCGCGCCACCACGTAGAACTCTGGAATCAGACCTATGGCTGGGAAATTATTAATTTTGGTGCTAACGGCACTTATCTAGATGATAAACCGATCGCTCAGGTGTCAGTCGCGGACGGGGTGACGATTCGCTTGGGCAATTCTGGGCCAAAAATTCGGATTCGGGTGGGCGCGACTCTGGAACCGAGCCCAATAAACAACTCACCCCAGCCAGAATTCGCCACTCAAAACGATGAAGTTTCCCAGGAAGAGTCAACTATTTGGTCTGTAATTGACACTCTCAGGTCTAAAGACACTGAGATTCTTGAGTAGACTACCGAAGTAATCTTCAAAGGCATTGTCAAAGTGCCTCTAGACGCTCAAAACAACTGTCTTGCGACGCTGCCATTGCGCTTACTTTTCTACTTTTGGTTGTTTTCGGAGTTCAACGCAAAGCCAAAATTCGGTACGCTCCCCACCCTGCTATTACTTGCTCTTTTTGTGTTGGGTATCTAGCCCCGTACTAAGTAGCCGGAATTTCGCCGTACTAGGAATGGTTCAACACGTAGTTGATTATCCTTACTCACTGCTCAATTATAGCAGAAGATTCAAGGCGATTGAAATCGCCGGGTCGTTTCCCTCTCAGCACTAAAGTGACTGAGTTTCCCACATACCGTATTTCTTTTTATGAGGGAATCATCGAAAACGATGAAGATGGAGCTCTGACTCACATCGATCTTGACTGAATAAGCTGTTGGGCATCTAAATTGTATTTTTTGTGCAGGCTACGAGAGCCCAGCTTATCAACCTTCTAGAGATAAGATTTGGGGGATATCGGTCGATATTACCTCAGTTTCGTTGCTTGCCCACCGGCGATAATCTAAAAGTAACTGGTACATCAACCGCTGTTTGACACTCAGCAGCACGCTTTTGAGCAAACCGTTGCCCGTTGCTTCTAAAATCGGTTTGGGTGTCAGCCAAAACGGTGGCGGTAACTCTACTTGCACTTCCAAATCCGCTTTTCCTTTCAAGTACGCTACCCCGCTGCTTTGCTGCACATAAAGCTTTCCTTGGAGATTGAGAGCAAAGCGATCGTTTATATAGTCCACACCCAAAATTTCACAGGCGACGGACTCCAAATTGATCGTGCCGTCCGACTGCGCCCACACCCTCATGTCTACTGTGGGTTGAAGGCTCAGCATCATAAATTGTAACGGCCGCATTTTCAGGCGGAAACAGTCATCGCTTAGCTGCTCTGTGCGAGTTCGATCGACTAGAGCGTTCACCAGTCGCCTCGGCTGGCGCAGATAATGTTGAATGGGAACTCGTTCCTCTGGTACGGCTAGCTCAACGGATTGGGAAGAATTAAAGTGTATATACATGAGAAAATATCAATATATAGGATTTGTAAGCATATCTTAATAAACTATAACCTTTTTCAGGCAGTGTAAGTCGCGCACTCGGGCAATGTCATCCGAGAAATCACGGAGCCAAGCTTTCGGGACTCCAGCTAATTTTTTGATCATACTTCCTAGCTCTTGAAAGGAAAGCAAACAGTTGTAACGTAAAATCACTGATTATGAAAATTTCGTTAGCGAAGCCCTCGAAGAGGATCGCACATCTCGGCCCTGTCGGTACTAATGCAGAAACAGCCGCTCTGGCTTATCTCAATTGGTTGAGCCTGGAAAAAACTAACTCCGAATACACCCTGTGTCCTTATTCCACCATTTCTCAGGCACTAGAGGCATCTGCCTCTGGGCTGGTTGACTTTTCAATTGTGCCGGTCGAAAATTCGATCGAAGGTAGCGTCACAGTCACGCTAGATACCCTGTGGCGGCTCGATGTACTGCGAATTAAACACGCCTTGGTTTTGCCGATTTCTCACGCGCTACTGTCAAATGCTAAAAGTTTTGACGAGATTCAAAAAGTTTACTCTCACCCGCAAGCCCTGGCTCAGTGTCAGTTGTGGTTGGGCGAGTTTATCCCAGGGGCCCAGTTAATTCCGGCGAATTCAACCACCGAAGCATTGGAGTACCTGCAAGATAGCAGTATAGCCGCGATTTCTTCCCCAAGAGCAGCCGAACTCTATAATTTGCCGATGCTAGCGAGCCCAATTAATGATTATCCCGACAATTACACTCGATTTTGGGTACTCGGTAGGGATGGAGCAGAAATCGGAAACGCCCCAAAAACAGACGGCTCATCAATTACATCTGCCACCAAACCAGTGTCTAACTCGCACCTCAATGCAGAAGGGCTCAATCGTACTCACACATCACTAGCTTTTAGCGTACCTGCCAATATGCCAGGAACACTGGTTAAACCTTTGCAAGTATTTGCCAGTCGCGGTATTAACTTAAGTCGGATTGAATCTAGACCAACTAAGCGATCGCTCGGAGAATATATTTTCTTTATGGACGTTGAAACGGATGCTTGCTCTACATTAGTTCGATCGGCACTAGAAGAGTTGAAAATCTATACTGAGACTTTAAAAATATTTGGTTGTTACACTGTGCTGTAGTATAGTGTCAGTAGTCTACTCTTAAGTATTTAAAGTTAGGGGGCTAGCAACATGAATGCTGATGAACTTCTGAAGCGATATGCTGCCGGGGAAAGAAATTTTCATGAAACCAACTTGCAAGAGGCTTCTTTGCCAGAAGCTTTCCTGAGTCATATTAATCTAGCCTGTGCCAATTTGAAAGAGATTAATTTAAGCTTGGCAGACTTGAGTTGGGCAAACTTAATCGGCGCAAATCTCAAGAATGCTTGCTTACTAATGACTGAATTAAGTTGGGCAAACCTGAGCGGCGCAGATTTGAAATTCGCGAGATTAATAGGGGCTGACTTGATTCAAGCAAACCTGAACAATGCCAATTTGAGTGATACTAAAATGATTGGTGTAAATTTGACTGGGGCATCCTTGAAAAGGGCTAATTTAATGGAAGCAAACCTGATAGACTCTTGCTTGGATCGGGCCGACCTCAGCAAAGCGAATTTAACTGAGGCGAAGTTAAAGGGAGCAAGTCTGAGAAAGGCTAATTTGAATCGAGCATTTTTGTATGAAGCTAATTTTCAGGGGGCTGATTTGAGACAAGCTGACTTGCGCGGCGCTAATTTGAGTGGTGCATTTTTGTGCGGAGCAAATCTGGAAGGAGCTCTCTTAAAGGGGGCTATTTTCAGCGGTGCTATACAGTTTTGTGTTCGACAAGTTTGATATCAATAAATTGCGTAGCGAAGGCTCTGTTAAGTAAGGACTCAAAAATATAGTATAGCTTTTATCAGGTAAATTAGGTGTGGCTGGGCATTGGAAATTGGAAATTGGAAATTGGGAAATTGTATTAATACATTAGACATCGACCATATTTCTTGCTTGTGAAACAGGCATCCCTTCGAGTTCGCTCAGGGCATAGCCTGCCTGTTCAAAACAGGCTTTTCTGGAAATGTCTATTAAGCTATTCTGCATTTAAATTGCATATCAAAAAAAATCAAACAATGAGTGGGATGGGCGTCCCGCCCGTGCTCAATATACAATTTAAATGTACGACAGCTTACCTAAAATTTCAAGATGTTCCAGTTCATCAGTAATTGATACCTTAATTCATCAAAGCCAGCCATCTACTTCGCCGCATGAAACCATCGGTTTCGGCAAGTGCGATAATTGTTAAAAATCTAAATTCTCTGATTCAAAATAGGTAGAACTTGTGAATGTAATGTTGGAAAGAGCTTGGACTCTCAAGCAAAATTTGATTGAGTTTGTGCTGGATGCTGAGGGAGAGTTGGCGGTAGCTTTAGAAGCTTTTGCCGCAGCTCGATCGACTGGCGAACGCTACGATATTGCTCAACAAAATCAAGTGATTGACAGTTTTACAGTGGAAGGTAAAGTCGGAGAGAAAACGCCGATCGACCTTTTTGTCGAAAGTCAGCCGGATTTAACCGAGGGCGATCGCAGTTTGCTAGAAAGTTGGCGACACAGAAGCTTCATCGGCTTATTTGAAATTACTCGAATTTCGCCCGACAGCTTCGATGTGACAAACTGGCTGACTGCTAAGCACTATGCTGTTCAGCCTAACAGTGCGAATTTCCAGCAAGAAATGTCTCGCTTTAAGTTAGGAGAAATCTTGCGGGCTCGGATTGCTCCCCTCACCGATGACTGGTGGATACTCTCGGGCTCTCCCATCCCGATGGGGAATTTGGGTAAGCCGAAGTTGGCAGTGGCGATCGGCAATTTCAAGCAAAATTACAAAAATCACCTGTACAGCGACGCCCCGGAATTGTTAGAGCAAGCTTGGGAATCGGTAGAAAAGTATCACGAAGATTTTATCGAATTTTTTGGCAGTGATGAAGTGACGCTATCGGGATATCACCTGAATAAACGGTTGGCTGAATTTCAGGAAGTGATGACTAAAAAACGCCTAGCTGATCTTGGTGTCGATGGAACTAAATCTCTCGCGGATATGGTTGAAGATGCTGGAGTCGATCGAGAAGAAGTCAAAGCAGCCGCCATCGCAGCATCAGGTGCGGATGCTAAAGCCGTTGAAGTGTTGCTCGACAGCAATGCTAGTTCAAAAATGGTAGTACCGAAAGCCGAATTGCCCGATCGCTTCAAAAAAGCCGAACAGGTGACAGCACTTTCTCATCCCCGCTGGGGACAAACCTTTTTGTCTACCTACGCTCAATTTACGGAAATGCTAGCAGCAGAGGACTTTTCAACCATTCCTGGTTACGAGAAGCTGGTTCGCAGCTATCTAGAAGATCCGGCAATTAATGCCTGGATTTGGCGGCGGTTAGCTAAAGTTAATCCACCGAAATTAGGACAAATTTTGCAAACTGTATTGGAACGCACAAACTTTCAGATCGATCGCGATTTAGATGCCCTGCTGCAAGAGTTTAAAAAACCCTTAGAACCCGAACTCCCCGAAATTGCCAGTGTTCCCGTGCACCTAGACAAATTATTTCAGGAAGCTTTAGGCGAAGTTAACAAGTCAAAGTCCAAACCGCAGGACAAAAAGAAAAGCTCTAAGGGCTTTAAATCCTGAGAAACTAAGTTCCTAATTTGCCTGCTGGTATCAATACTTCTGAGCAGCTCGGGCAATATCACTTAGTTAAAATCCTTGGTCGAGAACTCTAACTGTAGGCGATGCGATCGCGCCACAAGCACCTTACCTAATTACAAGTAGGGTGCTGGTGGCGCAGTTTACCTGATTAATCAACTAAAAACTCGATCGATCTTTAATTCACAATCGCGCTGCGCCGGGACTCGCCAACCAATCTCAAGATTAAAAATTAAAAACTATCTTCAGTAATCTTACTGAGCCAAATATTTTTTTAATTGCTCAAACTTTCTAGCATTACCGATCGGTTTCGCCACAGGGAATTAGGATCGCTATTAAGGCTATACCGCTGAAGTTCAAGATTTATTTCTTTTGACACTTGACTCCAATAATCTGGTATGCTCATAAAATGAATAACATCTCTTAATCGTCGCAAATTTGAGCACTTACTACAATGCCCCAAAAAGTATTTAAGCATTTCGACGAGTTGCAGAGACATATTGAGCAACTACCTCTAGAGCAAAAAGAAATTTATACCAGCAATATTAATCATTTATCCGGATCTTTGGAGGAATTAGTGACCGAGTTTCAGTCACTTGTATTAGCCAAAGAAAACCAAGTCAACTTAGAAAAAATTAACCACAATTTAGAACTTAAAGTTTCCCAGCAAGCTGCTAACATCAGAAATCTAGAGCGGCAGTTAGAGCAAAGTCAGGTGCAGTACAAAAAGGTGACTCAGGCGCTGACACAAGGAGAAGCCAGACTGCAAACTATCCTGCGCAACTCTTCCGATTTAATTACAATTATTGAAGCTGACGGGCGGATACGAGACCAAAGTCCAGTTGCACTAGAGCGGATTTTAGGCTACAAACCCGAACAAAGAATTGGCGAATTCCACAGCGATTTGCTGCACCCAGATGATGTACCCGCTTGGCAAGCATATTTTGCCAAATTACTCAAACAGCCAGGGATTGCACCGCCGATAGAATATCGGAAACGCCACGCTAGCGGTGACTGGGTGTATTTAGAAGTGATTGCTAACAATTTGCTGTACGATTCTAGCATCAACGGCATAGTCATCAATTCCCGCGATATCACAGAGCGGAAGCTCTCAGCAGTAGCTTTAGAAAAATCGCAAAAGCAAATCGTGAATATCTTAGAAAATATCACAGATGGCTTTTATACGATAGACCCCCATTGGCAGTTTACCTACGTCAACCCGAAAGCAGAGGAGTGCTTGCACAGAAAGCGTCAAGAGCTTTTAGGTAAAAACATTTGGGATCAGTTTCCCGACACAGTGAACACGATTTTCTTCAAGCAATTTTACCGCTCGGTATCTGATAACGTTAATGTTAAATTTGAAGGATATTACCCGCAGCAAAATATCTGGCTGGAAATCGAGGCTTATCCGTCGGAAGAAGGTTTATCGGTGTTCTTTCAAGATATCACCGATCGCAAAAACACAGAACAGGCGCTGCAAAAAATCCACTCTCAGCTCAGACAGCAAAGCAAGCTGCTAAATACTGTACTCTCAACTACACCGGACAGACTGTTAATGTTCGATCTCTGTGGGCGATTAACTTATATCAACCGCGCCGGATTAGAGTTAACACTCCTGTCAAAAACCTGCATTTTAGGCAAAACATTAGAAGAAATTGGCTTGCCACCAGAACTGATTAAACTCCACAATAATTGCTGGGAAAATATACTAGCAACGGGAAAAACTTTAACAACAGAAACTGACTTTATTAATCCGCGTACTGGGCACAGGAATTATTGCAGCTACATCTTTAGCCCCATCGTGAGTGCGAAGGGCAGCATCGAAGCAGTTCTCGTTACAAATAGAGACATTACTGAACTCAAAGAAGCCGAAGCAGCCCTGCGCGCATCGGAATCTCGCTACCGAATTATCTCGCAAATTACCTCAGATTTTGCCTATTCTTTTAACATATTGCCCGACCAAACCTGGGGCTGCGAGTGGATGACCGAAACTTTTACGCGGATTACAGGTTACACTCCATCAGAAATTGCAACTTCCGGCTGGCCAGAATGCAACTGCATTCATCCCGAAGATCGAGAAATGTTGCAGGAACAAATGCAGTCGCGCGACGGCAGCCGCGAGGAAGTCAGCGAGTACCGAATTGTCACAAAAACGGGGGAAATCCGCTGGTTGTGGGATTGCCGACAAGTAGTTTGGGATGAAGTCCAAGGGCGCGCTGTCCGCATTTATGGTGCTTGTCAGGATATCACCGAACACAAGTTAGTACAGGCTAAATTGTGCGAAACTAATCAAGTTCTAGAAGGGTTAGTTAAAGCTTTGCCTCTGGCAGTTGTTGGTATCGATGCCAATGCTTTGGTGACGCTGTGGAATCCGGCGGCGGAGCGAATTTTTGGCTGGCTGGAGTCTGAGGTTTTGGGCGAGCCTTTGCCGATCGTCCCTAGCGACGAAAACATAAATTTTTATGCCATGTTTCAGTCAGAATTGGCAGGAGAAGCGCAAGTTGCTAAGCAATGTCGGCGGCGGCGGAAAGACGGTTCGTTAATTGATGTTTGTATCTCGACTGCACCGATGCGAGATGTTAACGGTTCGATCGCCGGTAGCATGAAGATAGTTTCTGAGATTTCGGCAACCAAGGCAATTCAGGAGAAAAACGAGCTACAACAGCCATTTTGGGCGCGTTATGTCCGCATTCCTAATATAATTAAAAATTAAATCTGTAGGGTGCGCAATGCGCACCTTACCGCTACCAAAAGAATAATATCTAATCTTCGACTCGTCGGACAGTCATGCGTTGCAGCGGCAGGCTGAGTATGCTAGAAGCAGTCAACAAGTAAGAAAGAACAGTAGTCAGCTTTAAACTGTGCAATAACCAACTGTCCTCTGGTAGGTGAAGTTTCAACGCGAAAACAGAGATACAGTAAACTATCGAGTAAGTAAAGCTCATCTTAATCAGGATTTCTTCGCTCAAAGTGCGATCGGCGAAGCTATCCCGTACGGAATCGTCCGTCAGCACTGAGTTGCGAATATCGCCCAGCAGCAACAAACCCGCAATTGAAGCCACAAAAGAAAGTATCACAACATAGTCATGCCAGTTAAGCTCAACCATTTCTAAACTCCGCTTTGATCTTAATTTTTAGAATTAGACATCAGTCTAAAGGATAAGTTTTCCTGCTCCCAGCAATAGTTACAAATTGAAACAGCCACAGTTACAAATCGCAATGAAAATCAACCGCAACCGTCCGCAACAGCCTCGTTTAGTCTACCGCAAAGGACAATTCACCTTAAATATTGTCAAATTGGGAGTGCCTAGAGTGCATTTGGCCGACCTCTACCACAGGCTGCTAGCTCTTTCTTGGCCGCAATTTTTTATACTGATTAGTCTGTCCTATGTTATGACGAATTCTTTATTTGCCTTGGCTTACTTGGCGGGAGGAGATTGCATTGCGAATGCACGGCCTGGTTCTTTCAAAGATACTTTTTATTTCAGCGTGCAAACAATGGCGACGATCGGCTATGGCGCCATGTATCCGCGCACCGATTACGCTAATACTATAGTCGCGATCCAAGCGCTGTTTGGTTTGTGGGGAGTCGCGATGGTTACGGGACTGGCTTTTTCGCGATTTTCTCGACCAACTGCTAGAGTTATCTTCAGCCGCATAGCTACAATCGCTCCTTTCAATGGCGTTCAGACTCTGATGTATCGCACTGGAAATCAGCGCTTCAACCAAATTTTAGAAGCGCAGCAGCGAGCTACTTTGATTCGCGATGAAGTAACATCGGAAGGAGAATTTATGCGCCGTTTTTTGTGGAACGGGCATCTTGCCCGTTGCTGCCTATGTTTGCAACAGGTATAATAGACCTCTTGAAAACTTCATTTTAATCAAATTTTGTAACAGGCTCTCCGGCCTGTTCCACAAGAAAAAATGTTTTTTGTGGAACGGGCATCTTGCCCGTTGCTGCCTATGTTTGCAACAGGTATAATAGACCTCTTGAAAACTTCATTTTAATCAAATTTTGTAACAGGCTCTCCGGCCTGTTCCACAAGAAAAAAT
>Ga0335394_10006337_pt1 | contig 13355 bp, 13 predicted proteins | sample MAT03_FD_205741 | JGI IMG/M metagenome (GOLD analysis project Ga0335394, IMG submission 205741) | Freshwater microbial communities from Lake Fryxell liftoff mats and glacier meltwater in Antarctica - MAT-03 (spades assembly) (version 2) ...
GCCGCCGCCGGGAAGCGGAACCTTCTTCTCCTGCAATTTCTGGATTTCGTTTTCGATCTTAAAGGAATGAAAGATCGGCTCCGAATCTCCATGCAGTTTGACGCGCTCGGCATAGCGAGGCATCACGATCTTCATGAACTCCGAAGCCTGGGCAAAAGCCTCCGGGTCGTCGATGTAGATCGCATCGATATCCTGCGTAAACATGTCGCGAATGGTCCGCGTGACCATGTCGCTTTCGCGATAAACTTCGAGCGGGCCGGGCCGTTTGACGACGCGGTTGGAAAACACTTCCCACAGTCGCACGAGATACGAAAGATCGGCCTGCAATTCGGACACATTGCGATCGACGGCAGCCGTGCGAATGATGAAGCCGACGCCCTTGGGGGCATTGAGTTCGGCCATAATCTCCTTGAGCCGGTGCCGAGTCGCTTCGTCGTCGATCTTCCGCGACACGGCCACTCGGTTGAGCCACGGTGCCAGCACGAGATATCGCCCCGCAATGCTGATGTGCGTGCTGAGCGTTGGGCCCTTCGTGCCCATGCCTTCCTTGATGACTTGGACGATGACTTCCTGACCTCGCCTGAAGATGGTCTCGATCGGAGGCGGCTTCATTCCGCCGTCGCGGCCACGATTGAAGCCGCCGGGTGCTCCACGCCCACCGGGACCAGCCGGACCGCTGCGACCGCGACCGCCGGGGCCTCCGCGATCCCCACCGCGTGGTCCCCCACGCCCGCCGCGATCGCCACCGCGTGGTCCTCCACGCCCGCCTCCATCTCGGCCTCGGCTATCGCGAGGCGGAGCCATCTCGAAATCGTCCTCGGCCGCGGCGTAATTGTTTTCGATGCTCGGCTGCGAAGAGCCGTCGTCCCCGGCTTCATCAACCTGGCGTTGATCGAAATTCGGCGTGGCTTCGGCCGATTCGTCATCGTCCTGAGATTGATTGCCGCCAGAATCCCGAACTGGTTCTGACACGGCTTCGCTGAACCGATCGTTCGGACCCATCGGGTCGAAGAAGAATTCATCGTCGTCAATCGTCGTGCGATGCTCGGCGGAATTCATGACGCGAGGTTTGTCGTCATCGTCGTCGACTGGAGCTTCCTCACCGGCTTCCGATTTCTTCTTTGTCACTCGCTTGCGCTTGGGTTTGCCTTCGGCATCCTCATCGGCCTTCTTGGCTTTCGGTTTTGCCGCTCCGGTTCGTCCACGGCGTTTCGGCTTGGCTTCTTCACCCTCGGTCGGCTCGGCTGCGGCTTCCTCACGAGCGACGTCGGCGACGTCTTCTTCCGCATCCGCCAGGTCCACATCGACACCTGGTGCCGCGATGACATTCCCGGAGGAGGCCTCCATTCCATCGAACATGCCGAAGCCAAAGTCGCCGGCATCGTCGTCCGCAATCACCTCTGCCATAGGTGGTTCTTCCTCGAATTCCGGCGAAACCAAATCCGCTGGTGGTCCGGAAGGAATCTCCACAGGGACAAATGCCCGCGGTGCGCGATCGTCCTGGCGTGGTTCTCGGTCGTCTCGGCGTGGCCCGCGGTCATCGCGTCGAGGCCCCCGGTCGTCCCGCTCTCCACGCTCACTGCGATCACCCGGATTGCGAAAATAGGCCGAGGCCACATCCGACACGTGGAGAAAGCCATTGCGGCCGATACCGAAATCCACAAATGCGGCCTGGATGCTGGGCTCAATGTTGACGATCTTGCCCTTGTATATGTTGTTGACGTAGCTCTCCTGGCTCGTCCGCTCGACGTACAGTTCTTGCAGAACGCCGTCTTCGATGATGGCGATGCGGCACTCTTCGGGCTGCATCACGTTAATTAGCATGATCTTTTTCATTCGTTCCTGTTCTGGTTGGGTTGTCGGCGGGCGTTTCGCCACGCCGCAACTATTCCACGATGGGTCCATTGGCCGTCGCGCCCCAGGTTTCCTTGGGTACGATCGGCATTGGTTCTGGGGGTAACATTCTGTTCCATGGCCGCGTTTGCGGCTCGATCTTCGGAGTGCGTACCAGTTCCTCTGGCGGCACTTCATCCAACAATTCGAGATTCACACGTTCGATCCGGATGACGTTCTCCAGGCCAATGGCCTTGGCAATTTCATCGGCTCGTGCCGAACCTTCCTGAGTGATCCAAACATTCGCGAGTAGCGAGGATTCTTCATTCCACAGTGAATCGACATATGGCCTGATGTTGATCTGCCGCGGCTTCGGTCGCTCACGTTCGACCCAGACTTCAGTAGCCGAGAGAAAGGCGGCGATGCGATTTGGAAGTTGATCGGAAATACTCTCCGCCTCAATGCGATACGACGCCCGCCACGGTCGTGCAGTGGTTTTCATCGGGATTCGTCGAGAGGAGAGAAACTCGATTCCCGGAATCGCCCGTTCGCGAAGTCGACGCAGCACCTCTTCAGGCTCGATGGTCTCGGTCAATTCGAGTTCGAGAACCTCGGCGGTCCCGACGGTTCCGAGCGAGAGCGACTGGGCGAAGACCAGCCGTGGCGTGGGGTGAAAGCCCTCGGTCATGCGAAAGGGAAGTTCGGCTCGGCGCAGAAGACGTTCGAAGGCGCGCATCAAATCGAGATGACTGACGAACCGAAGGTCGCCCGATTTGCGGAATCGAATTCGAACTTTATCGAGTGGCATTGCGCCGGGTGGCCAAAAAAGGGCCACTCCTGTTAGGAAGCGCGAGCAACGTGAGCAAATGGAATCTGGCTGGCTCACGTCGCCCGGCTGTCGGCGGAAAAGCGGGCGGGCACTTCGGCCCTACTCTTCGCCGCCACCGACTGCTTCCGGGTGTATTCTCTTACGTTCGCGGAGCAAGTAATTGACCACGTCGCGGGCTGAATCCAGGGTCAGCACCTCGGTTGCGATCCGCTCCGCCTCTGTCACGGTGAGCCGTCGGATAACAGCTTTCACCGCAGGCAGGTTATTCGGGGTCAGGCTCAATTGCCTCAGCCCCATTCCGACCAGCAACGGCGTGAACAGCGGGTCGCCGCTCATCTCGCCGCACACGTTGACACCGGTGCCGTGTTTGCCGGCCGCGTCCACCACGGCCTTGATTAAACGTAACACGGCCGGGTCGGCCGGGGAGTATAAATCGGCGACCAATTCGTTAGTCCGGTCAGCCGCCAAGGTGTATTGTACGAGGTCATTCGTACCAATTGAAAAGAAGTCCACCTCCTTAGCGAATTCCGCGGCCATGATAGCCGCCGATGGAACTTCAATCATGGTTCCGATCGGCAGGTTTGGCTTGAACGCGATTCCAGATTCACGCAGGTCTTCCATCACTTCATTTAAAAGAAACAGGCACTTGCGAAGTTCCGGCAAAGTACTGATCATTGGGAACATGATGCGGACATCGCCAAAAGCACTCGCACGCAGAATGGCCCGAAGCTGCTTGCAAAATAATGGCGTATCTCGAAGGCAGAGCCGGATGGAGCGAACGCCTAGCGACGGGTTTTTCTCCGGCTCCTTCGGCCCGTGATTGGCTACAAACTTGTCGGCACCGAGATCGAGGGTACGGATGACGACGGGCCGTCCTTCGCCCATCTCACGAATGACCCTCAAATAGGCACGAAAATGCTCCTCCTCACTCGGGTCGGAATCGCGGCCAACATACAGAAATTCCGTCCGATAGAGACCAACGCCACCGGCCCCTCGAGCGGTGCAAGCGGTCGCCTCGTCGGGAAACTCAATGTTTCCCAGCAGCGTCACGGGGACGCTATCCAGTGTAACGCTCGGCAGGTTGCGTTCGACGACCCAGTATCCTGAGCGCGAAATCCTGGCATCGCGGGTCTTGCGATACTGAGCGAGCACACTCGCGTCCGGATCGATGATAACGATCCCCTCGGCCCCGTCGATGATAACCATCTCGCCACTGGTTACCTCGGCCAAGAACTGGCCGACGCCAACGACTGCCGGCAATTCCATGGCATTCGCCATGATGGCGGTGTGGCTGGTACGGCCCCCGTGCTCGGTAGCGAAGGCGAGAATCGAATTGCGATCCAGCGAGGCCGTCTCGCTCGGGGTCAAGTCTCGTGCGAGCACAATCGAGGGCTCGTGAATATCGCGCATCGGATCGTGACGTTCGCCGATCAGATGCTTCAAGATGCGTTTTTCAATGTCGTAGAGGTCGGCGGACCGCCAGGCGAGAAACGAATTTTGGCCTTCTTTTTCGAAGGCTTGCACCAGCTCCTTGACGGCCCGGCTCACGGCGTATTCCGCGACAAATCGTTCTTTGCGAATCAATGTGTCGAGGTCAGCCAGAAACGACGGATCCTCGAAAATCAGAGCATGGGCTCCGAAGATTGCACCGAACTTGGCACCCAGACGTTGTGTAATTTCACGTTGAGCCTGAGTGGCCTCGAACGCCGAGGCCGCGAGGGCCGTGTGCAATCGCGTGACTTCGCCTTCGACCTGGTTGGGAGGCACTCGCTTCTGGGGGATGCGAACTCCCTCGGAATCCAGCACGAGGGCCGGGCCGATGGCCACGCCGGACGAAACGGGAATGCCTCGAAGAGATATCACGTGTGGGCCGCGCCTGGGGCGAGTGGATTCATTTCAGTAAGAGTTCCAAATCCTCGGAAGAGTTCGCGCCAAGCGCCTCGACTAACATGGGCAAGGCGATGTGGGCATCGTCACCGACCACTTCCAGTTCCAACTCGGATCCGAGCAAGGCGGCCAGGAGCATGAGTTGTGTCATGCTCCGGACATTCGCTTTGCGGTCCTGCCTGCGAACGGTGATCGACGATTGGTACTTAGCAGCAAACCGTGCAATCATCATGGCCGGGCGCATGTGCAGGCCACGCGGGTTCCGAACGACGACAGTCGCCCGCAAGGGCGTAGCCTCGCCTTGTACCTGCCCGTTCGTCATCTGGATGCTTGCGTTCACTCTCGGTTCCAGGGGTTCGGAGTGTTCTCGATCAGCTTCCAAATCGCTTCAGGCGTGGTGCAAGCCAGGAGTTGATTGATGAATGCATCGTCTTCACTCACACGGACGATGGTCTCAAGTGCATGAAGATGCGGACCGGGTTGATCCGGACGCGAGACGAGCAAGAACACCATGCGGACATCTTGGCCGTCGATGCTGTCGAACGGAATTCCGGCCCTGGAAAGGCCAAGTGTGCCGATCAGCTTGGGAAGCCCCTCGAATCGCGAGTGCGGGATGGCCACTCCGCGGCCGATTCCAGTGGAGCCGAGGCCCTCCCGGCGCAGAATTTCATTCACGACGGAATCCACTGCATTCGGGCGAAAAAAGCCAGCCGCCTGAAGCGAACCGACTAATTCTCGAATCGCACCTTCCTTGGTCGTCGCGGTTAACGACGGAACAATGGCGTCCCGTATCAAGAAATTTTTCATCTCGAGCCCTCAACCGGAAGGAAGAAGGACGAGGGATGAGGAACACAGGAAGCTTGAATGCATCTCGCGCGATCATCCTTCATCCATTGACCCTAGCGTCGCTCCTGGACCTTTTCCTTGTACTTGTGAATCTGGTGCTTGATCCGATCGACCGTCAGGTCGACGGCCACCATCAGATCTTCGTTTTCATCTTTAGCCACGAAATCGTGTTTGTGCTCGGCATCAACCAGGATTTCCACCTTCCGGTGTATCCTATCGGCTAGATCGACCGTCACTTCGATCATCGTGATCCGGTCGAAGTAGTGCAGTAGTTTATCGACTTTCTGTCGGATTTGGTTCTGGTGTTCCTCACTCAAATGCCCGTGGCGGGCGCTGACTTTGATTTGCACGGTCGAAAGCCTCCGAAAGTTCGATGGGCCGTAGCTCATGGAAAAGGAAGTAGGGATTGTAGCCGAACAATTGGCCTGGAGCAACGGAGGACATGAGCAAGACCTCGAAGAAGCTCTCGAAAAGAAATCGAATTCCAAGGTCGGCGTCTTCTTCCTTGTAATAGGAATATGCGGAGAGAATATCCCATTCCGCCGGCGGGAGGAAAGGCAGCGGGAGATTTATGACATCCCTTGTATCCGCTCGCGAATTTGCGCCCAGCTACGAACATTGGTGGGGTCCGCTTCGTGAGCCGCCAGGCGAGAATCCAGTTTCTCGATCAATTCATCCGATGGCTCCGGCACCCAACCTTCTTCAATCGATTGATCCCATAAGGCGATCGGCAGATTCAAATTTACCCATTTAGGGCGTCATGGAGCAGGCGAGCGTCGAGGCGTAAGCCCGAGGTGGATTCGCGTACTCCCAAGTTCGGGCGCTACCACGTCGGGCTTACGCCTCGACGCTCGCCTGGCCGCTGCCTGGGTAAATTTGTTCCTGCCGCTCCCATAAGCGAAGTGCAAATTCCAGCTTTTGTTCCTTTGGCCACGGCAGGACTGCCTGCCACACACTACTCGTATCCATCGTTCCGCCTCCCATGATCGAGCCGCGTGTATTTTAGCAGATTCCGCCTACCACCCCTCTTCAATCCACCCGCCGCCCAACACCTGGCTACCCGAATAGAACACAACCGCCTGACCCGGCGTGATGGCCGACTGCGGTTCGTCGAACTCGACACGGGCACCACCAGTTTCAGTCGCGGTCACGGTCGCCTGACTGCCAGCGTGGCGATAGCGAATCTTCGCCGAGCAGCGAAGCGTGCCTGTCGGCTGATCCACCAGCCAGTTCACTCCCGATGCCGTCAAGCCTTTCGATAGCAAATCCTCGCGATCGCCGAGAACTACCGTTCGCGTTTCGGGCAGGATGTCGAGAACGAATCGCTTGCGGTCCGTGGCGATGCCGAGACCTTTTCGCTGGCCAATCGTGAAGCGTTCAAACCCATCGTGCTCGCCGAGGATGGTCCCATCGCGATCGACAACTTTCCCTGCCGTCGCCAATTCGGGCCGGCGCTTGCGAATGAGCTTGGCATGATCGCCATCGGGCACGAAGCAGATTTCGACACTATCGGGCTTGTCCGCCATTGCCCCTAGGCCGGCTTGTCGAGCCAAGGCTCGAATTTTTTCCTTACGAAAGTCACCGATGGGAAAGAGCAGTTTGCCCAGGATTTCTCGGCGAATGCCATACAGGACATAAGCCTGATCCTTCTCCGGATCGGCCCCCTTGTGCAGTTCCGGACCATCGGGACCAGCCACCATTCGGGCATAATGCCCCGTGGCGATGAAGTCGGCATCGAGTTGCTGTGCGAACGTCCAGAGTTGGCCGAACTTTAGCCAGGTATTGCAAACGACACATGGGTTGGGAGTTCGGCCAGCAAGATATTCATCGGCGAAGTAGTCGATGATGCGGTTGAACTCGCGTTCAAAGTCGAGGGCGTAAAAGGGGATATCGAGCCGGTCGGCCACGCGACGGGCGTCGCCTGCATCGACTGCCGAGCAGCAGCCCTTCTTGTTGTCCCGGCGAGAATCAGGCTCGTCGGAATGCGCGCCAGTCCGCATAAACAGGCCGATGACGTCGTAGCCCTGCTCCTTGAGCAGAACCGCCGACACCGAACTATCCACGCCGCCGGACATGGCAAGCACAACGCGACCGGGCATTGGGATCCTTCACGGAAAGCTGAAATGGTTCAGTATAGTGGAGTGGAGGCCATTCAATGTTCGCTCATCAGTCAAGCTCATCCTGAACGCTTCTCTCGTTTGCCACTCCAAGCAGTGACCTCGATTCTTTTCATCTATCATCCCTTCAGACTCAGACGAATTTGCAATCAATCGAATGATAATCAGTCGCCAGAAACTATCTTTCCCCAGTAGGACAAGAGTGGACATTTTCGGACAGTCGCACTTTAGGACCAGGCTAATTGCTCGACGTAAGATATTATCCACAAACATATTCTGACAGATACTTGTTTTCTGTACACTAGTGTACAGAAAATCTGGTGCTTTTGCCATCCCGGTAGTGGAAAAAGGGATGAAAAAACCTACAATTGCCCCTCGCTAGGCACACCCGCCCCTCAATTCTAAAATCGACTTTCGTCGAGAGCGGCGATTGCGAGTCGAAACTAAACTCCCTCCAGCATCTTTCTCCAACCGCTCCAGAGCGAAACGCCGAGGATCGTTCCCGAGAGAAAGAGAAATAAGCCCCACCGAAGAAGAGTGACCTGCATCTGAAAACGTTGTTCGCCCCCATTCGAACCAGGCAACGTTTTCAAAAATGCCACCCGTTTGGAGATTGTCGAATGCTGCCAGGTCGCCAACGAGACCCCGACGAAACGCAGAACTCCGGAAAATCGTCCGATCAGCCCGCGGCGTACAACTCGGTCGGCGTCGCGGGTTTGGCCATTAATTTCCTCCACCCGCTCCAGGGCTCGCACGAAGATGTCCACGCCGGTTCGACACAAGCCACGGCCATTGGGCACGAGTGGAGTATCCATTCCGTGACCACCACATTCGGGGTTCGCACACGAAACCGTCTTGCAGCCGTAGACATCCGCCTGCCGCTCGCATTTCCGCGAGATGAAGCCGAAGACGAAGAACAGGTAGATACCGGTCAGGAGCACCGTCGCGACCAAAGCGAAATCGCCGGAAGGTAGTGTGGTGCCGGGTGCCAGTTCGACCGCCCGGTAGGCTGCCCCCAGGGTAAGAAACGAGAGCATCAAGAACGCGGCATAATAGAAGAGGTGCCCGTGCTTCACGTGGCCAACCTCGTGCCCGAACACGGCCTCGACTTCATCGTCGCTCATCGTACTCAGCAGCAAGTCCGTGAAGACGATGTGACGAAACCGGGGGAACAATCCGGCGACCATGGCCGTGGCCACGTTTTCGCGAGTATCCCAGACGTGCAAACCGCGGTAGCGCACGCTCAAGCGAGTTGCGGCCCGCTCCAGCCGATCGCGCACGCGGCCAGTGGGCATCGGCCTTAGCCCCAGCACAAATGGCACGAAAGACGGGAGAAGCAGGATAAATCCGAACAACACAACAAATGCAGCCAGCTTGGCCCACGGGCTATCGAGCATCCAGGGAAATGCCCTCAACGTGCCCAGTTGAGCAATCATTAGGAAAACCGGCGTCAACACAATGAGTAAATGCTGGCGGAGCAGAAACAGAATGTACCCGCCCCGAGTCCAGAATGTCCCTCGCACGACTGGGGCGGAAAGGTGGAGTGCTCGCTCGGCATCAAAGAACAGAGCCCACGAACCAATCAAACTCACGAAGTAGGGCACGAGGATGACGAGTTCGGCACCCGGAAGATACCGCTCGGCTCCGGGAAGATATTCGTCGTTCACGGTCAAGGTCTGGCCGACCGTCCAGCCCCAGCCGCTCACGAGAACCAGAGCGAATCCGAGCAGATTCAAAAAGAAGTACGAGAGCCGCCGCAAGCCGTGGGCTCGGGCAATGCTCTCGCGCGCTGCCGGATCGCGACTCAACCGAGCGACCGTGCGATGGGAAAAGTAGCGGGCAACGAGAAGCAGTCCGGCGACGATGCCCCCACTGATGGCCGCCGAGCCCTCGGCCTCGATACCGAACAACGGTTTCGGCCAGGCAATCGGCAGGCACATAATCGTCAGAAAGATCAACAGAAGCAGCGACATTACACCTCTCGTGGTTCCTTGCCCTTATCATAGGTTGCACCGCCAAAAAAAGCCGAGACTGTCCAACACGCAATGACGATCACACCTGAAATTGAATACCAGCAACGCCTTCAGGCCCGTTTGGCATCCGCCACGCAACTTGAAGGGCGCGAACGACTGGCCGGGCGAAGCAGGATTGCCGGGTTTTTGCTGCTGCTTATTCCGGCTTTCATCCTGCCAATATTCCATCCGTGGCTACCGGTGGCGATGGCCCCTGGAGCAATTCTCTTTCTCACTGCAATTTTCTGGCACCGCCAAGTCGTTCGAGCGCGGGCATACGCTCGCAATGCAGTCCGCTACTTCACGCGTGGGCTCGATCGGCTACACGACCGCTGGGTCGGCAAGGGGCCGTCTGGCGAACGCTATGCCGATCCGCTACATCCCTACTCCGGCGACCTGGATGTATTCGGGCGTGGCTCGCTGTTCCAGTACCTGTGCGAAGCCCACACGCCCAACGGGCAGGACACGTTAGCCGCATGGTTAAACGCACCTTCCTTGCCGGAGACCGTACTCGCGCGTCAGGCCGCCATCGAAGAAATTCGAGCCAACGTTGATCTTCGCGAGTCACTTGGCATACTGGGCAACCCGGATCGCCCCGAGTTGAAAACTCGGGCCCTCCTCGCCTGGCCTGCTGAACCTCCTGTGATGACAGGGCGACGCGGGCCGATCGTTGCAATCGTTCTTGGTCTCTTCGGCTTGGCCGGCATCGTTGCCTGGGCCGCCTTCGGAACGGGCCCGTCGCCACTGCTACTTGTTGCCATCATCGAAGTCGTGGTTGTGACTCGCCAATGGCAATTGATTCGACTGGTGACAGGCGATTCTCAAGCTGTTCACGCAGAATTGCAGGCGTTTCTTCCCGTTCTGCAACTTGTCGAGCAGCAACGATTCAAGAGCCCGCTTCTTCAAGGGGTTCTCGGTCCGCTGACTATCGAGGGCAATCAACCATCCGCTCGAGTCGCTCGTCTCGCTAGCCTGCTCGACGCCTGGGATTCCGCCATGCGGAACCAGTTCGTGCTCCCGTTCGCCTTCGTCTTCATGGTGCCCATGCATCTGGTGTACGCCATCGAACGCTGGCGAATTCGCGATGGCCGACAAGTCCGTGCCTGGCTCGATGCCGTCGGCACATTCGAGGCAATTTGTTCGCTCTCCGCCTTCGCCTACGAGCATCCTGAATATCCGTTCCCGGAAATGGTCTCCGAAGGTCCAATCTTGGAGGCCGAGAACCTCGCTCATCCTCTTCTACCTTCGTCGCGAAGAATTGGAAACGATTTGGCCATCGGCACCACTCCGGCTTTGCTTCTCGTGAGTGGTTCAAACATGTCCGGCAAAAGCACGCTCATGCGGGCTGTCGGCCTGAATGTCGTGCTTGCACTCGCGGGTGGGCCCGTTTGTGCTCGAAAACTCCGCGTCTCGACGTTGGCCGTTGCGACCGCCATGCGGCAGGCCGACTCGCTCCATGATGGAGTCTCGGCATTTTATGCCGAAATACGGCGGCTCCAGGCCATTCGCGATTGGTCGAAAGGGCCCGTTCCGTCGCTCTTTTTGCTCGATGAGATCCTGCGTGGCACCAACTCGCACGATCGCCGCGTGGGTGCCGAGGCCGTGATTCGAGTTCTCCTCGAAGGGGGCGGAATTGGCATGGTCTCGACGCACGATTTAACCCTTGCCGAAATTGTGGAACAACTCGGCCCGAAAGCAGCCAACGTTCACCTCGAAGACCAATTGGTGGATGGTCAACTTCAGTTCGACTATCGACTGCGGGCTGGGGTGGTTCCAAGAGGGAACGGGCTTGTGCTGCTTCGCCTGCTCGGGTTTGAGGTTTGACTCGCTAGCTCGCCCGAGCGGCAGATTGATGGCGGCACCACCTTCCACCACCCGGAAGAGTGCCCTTGCCGTGCATCGCATTCCATTCCCGGCTTCAAGGGTGGCAGGAATTCGAGGCAAGGGTAAAAGAAATCTTTCGGAATCTTCTTGACACTGGCCATTTGGAATGGGTAGTCTACTTGAATGTTTTCTGGGTCCACTTCTAACTGTCGATACTTCACGACCCCCTGCGTCTGGGTTGCCGGACTATTGCTCGTTGCCGCTGGACTATTGAAACTTCTCTCTGCGACCCCCCCCCAACCAGTTGATATTTGTACAGTATCCGTCTGAGATTTTCAGCACTCTGTGGGTGTGTGAGATCATGCTGGGCTTGTGGTTGGTTTCGGGTATCAACCGGGTTCAGGCGTTGCTGTTTGGGATTTTGGCCTACACCGGATTGGCAGTCGTCAGCGGCCGGTTGGCGGCTTCGGGCGTGCCTGATTGCGGATGTATGGGTGCATTGCCGTCGAATCCATGGATCATTTTTGGCTTGGATGTTTTGCTCGCGATTGGCCTCACTGCAACCTTGTACCTCAGCACTGAGCGCGTGGTGTTACGACAAGGGTTTCGTCAATTTCTCGCCACGTCTGCAAGCATAGTTCTAATTGTCGCAGCGATTGCTCTCGTGGCCGCCGGAAGATACGGCTCGCTTGAAGCGGCAATGCGAAACTGGCAAGGTCACTCGCTTCACGTTCCAGCGTCGGTGGAAGCCATCCAGCACGATGAAGATAGAAATGCTCGGGCCTCGATTGATGCCCGAAACGATGGCGACACGTCGCTTCGAATCATCGGCTCCGATGTCTGTTGTGGGGCACGCCTGGAGAGTCCGCTCCCGATCGCGTTGGGGCCTGGCGAAAATCATACTTTGATCGTCCTCTTGAATTGCAATCGGCAAACTCCCCTCGTCGTGACGCTGTGGGTTGAGTTTGAAGGCAAGCTGAAGAAACAACGTGTTGTTGTGTCGTGCCGGAATCCATCGTAGATTCCGTACCGAATTGATCCTCATCTCGTTTGGAGATATGCCATGTTCCGAGTAACGGTGTCGACGTTTCGAACCCTGGGAATCATCCTGTTGATCGCTGGGGCCGGGATGATGTTTCCAATGCTGGCAACAGCGGATGATCATGAGATAGGGGTGGGTGAAGCTTTCGTTCCTGCTCGTTGTTCGAATTGTACACAACAGATCTATCCCAATTGTTTTCATGCAAATGGGTGCTTGTGTCGCAATCCGTTTAATACCCAGTACTGTAGGGTGCATCTCACAATTAACGATGCTTGCATATGTAGATAGCAGCACAAATATTTTTTTCTGTGTTGCCATCGCGTGTCGGGTCGGTCGTGCGGCCGGCCCGCTTCGAAAGCCCTGTCTGCAGAGAATTCATCGTGGCCAATGTTCGAGTTGTACTAGCGGTGTTGATTTGCTTCGCGCTATCCGGTGTGAAGGCCCGCGCCGCCGGAATCGATCCGGAGTTACAGCGGGAGATTCTCGCAGGCTGGGCGGAGTTGGAAAGGAGCGACAACGCACGAACCGGAATCGATCTCACTACGATTCTGCGTGAGACAGGAGGGCCTCGCGAGGGAACTCGGTCGGCAACGGCTCGCTATCTCCGTAGTGGAGAATCCTCGCGGTTTACGACCCAGACTCATAAGGGTAATATCGAGGCGTATGTCCAGAATTCCCGGTATCTGTTTACCCTTTCTCGCGTCTCCGACTCAGACCCCTGGACCATGAGTTTCTTGGAACAGGATTTAGCCAGCCCTGGAGCGAAACAAATGCAAGACGGATGGTTGAGTGCAAAGTTAGTTGCCCCAACAGCGGCGATCCTTCTTGGGTCGTCGGCAGCTCAGCAAGCGAGGCCGAGTATACTCCTGGACGATCCGGACTTCAAAATGACCAAGGTTGAGCGGCAAGCGGACGGCCTCGTCAAACTTCAGTTTCAGCATCGACTTGTTGTCGGCGAATTCGAT